>SKER01001721.1_pt1 | contig 16740 bp, 22 predicted proteins | sample 4826961 | NCBI WGS metagenome assembly SKER01 (sample SAMN11008804, study PRJNA524170) | human gut metagenome | biome: Human fecal sample; material: Feces; isolation source: fecal sample from pouch patient p47 | host: Homo sapiens | place: Israel: Tel-Aviv | collected 2016-11-16 | reverse complement strand
TAGATGACCAAGATGACCTCCAAAACATAGGGGGTATTTCTTATCTTGTAGATTTGGTCAATAGTGTCCCAACATCCGCAAATGCTGAGTACTATGCTAAGATTGTGGCTGAGAAAGCCATGCTTCGCCGTATTATAAATAGATTGACAGAGACTGTCAACCAAGCATATGAGGGCGCTACTGAATCTGATGAAATTATTGCGAATGCTGAGAAAGCCTTAGTTGATGTCTCAGAGCATAGCAATCGTAGTGGTTTCCGCAAAATATCAGAAGTTCTTGATGTCAATTTTAATACTTTGGAGATGCGTTCACAGCAAACATCAGATGTTACTGGGTTACCGACAGGTTTCCGTGACCTTGACAAGATTACAACAGGTTTACACCCTGATCAATTAATTATTTTAGCAGCTCGTCCCGCAGTTGGTAAAACGGCCTTTGTGTTGAACATTGCTCAGAATGTTGGCACCAAGCAAAATAAAGCTGTTGCAGTCTTTTCTCTAGAGATGGGTGCAGAAAGCTTGGTTGATCGTATGTTGGCAGCTGAAGGGATGATTGATTCCCATGCTTTACGTACAGGTCAATTGACAGAGCAAGATTGGAATAATGTGATGATTGCTCAAGGGGCATTGGCTGAGGCACCTATTTATATAGATGATACCCCTGGTATAAAGATTACTGAGATTCGTGCACGGTCCCGTAAATTGTCACAAGAAGTAGAGGGTGGTCTCGGTCTCATTGTGATTGACTATTTGCAGTTGATTACAGGGACGCGACCAGAAAATCGCCAACAAGAGGTTTCAGATATTTCAAGACAGTTAAAAATTCTGGCCAAGGAGCTTAAAGTTCCTGTAATTGCCTTGAGTCAGTTATCTCGTGGGGTTGAACAACGTCAGGATAAACGTCCAGTCTTGTCTGATATTCGTGAGTCAGGATCTATCGAGCAGGATGCCGATATTGTAGCCTTCTTATATCGTGATGATTACTACCGAAAAGAGGGTGAAGAACCAGAGAATGCGATTGAAGATAATACCATCGAAGTTATCCTAGAAAAAAACCGTGCTGGTGCGCGTGGAACAGTCAAGTTACTATTCCAAAAAGAATACAATAAATTTTCATCGATTGCTCAGTTTGAGGAATCATAATTTTCAGATTTAAGGAGATATATATACATATGAGTGATGCATTTGCAGATGTTGCTAAGATGAAAAACATCAAGGAAGCTATTAAGTCACATGAAGGTCAGCTAGTAGAATTGACCCTAGAGAATGGACGTAAACGTGAAAAGAATAAAATTGGTCGATTGACAGAAGTTTATCCATCATTGTTTATTGTTGAATATCAAGACTTCAGTTCTCAAGCAGGAGCTATTAATAATAGTTATGTTGAATCTTACACTTATTCAGATATTTTGACTGAGAAGACTCTCATTCGTTATTTGAGTCCTGAGGAACAAGCTGAAATCGAAAATAAATAAGAAAAAGCCTTTACTTGGGCTTTTTTTCGTGGTAAAATGTTAAAGTATGTGAAATAATAGCAGGATAAAATGAAGCTCGTCAACAGGAAGTCGGCTAGAAAAGTAACCTTTGCTGTTTGGGCGAAGTCTTTCTGAACGAATCAGGTTTATCTAAAACGTTATTTCCTAAAAATATTTTTTATAGGAGGACATTATTAATGTCACGTTATACAGGTCCATCATGGAAACAATCACGTCGCCTTGGTTTCTCACTTACAGGCACAGGTAAAGAATTGGCACGTCGTAACTACGTACCAGGTCAACACGGTCCAAACAACCGTTCAAAACTTTCAGAGTACGGTTTGCAATTGGCTGAGAAACAAAAACTTCGTTTCTCATACGGTTTGGGTGAAAAACAATTCCGTAACTTGTTCGTACAAGCTACTAAAGTTAAAGGTGGAACACTTGGTTTCAACTTTATGGTTCTTTTGGAACGTCGTCTTGACAACGTTGTTTACCGTCTCGGTCTTGCAACTACTCGTCGTCAAGCACGTCAATTCGTAAACCACGGTCACATCCTTGTTGACGGTAAACGTGTTGATATCCCATCATACCGCGTTGAAGTTGGTCAAGTAATCTCAGTTCGTGAAAAATCAGCTAAAGTTCCTGCTATCCTTGAAGCAGTAGAAGCTACTATCGGACGTCCAGCATTTGTATCATTCGATGCTGAAAAACTTGAAGGTTCATTGACACGTCTTCCAGAACGTGATGAAATCAACCCAGAAATCAACGAGGCACTTGTCGTTGAATTCTACAACAAAATGCTTTAATTTTAAGATTATTGTATCGAAAAGCCCGTTGTTATGGGCTTTTTCTTTGTTTTAAAAGACTGTTTCAGCAATTTGCTTACCTTTTTGCTTACTTTTTATATAGATTTTAGAGCCATTTCGTAGAATGAGACGGCTTTTTTTGCGTTCTCTTTGGATAAGTGACTGTATGTATCCATAGTCATTGAAAGAGTAGAATGTCCTAGACGGTGTTGTAACTCCTTATAAGGAATACCCGAATTAAGGAGCAAGCTAGCATGAGTATGTCGGAAACCGTGGAAACCTATGTTATTTACTCCAGCCCGTTTAAAGTGTGTTCTTAGTCGAGTTTGTAAGGTACGGTTATTAGGGTAATCGTGTATAAAGTCCGAGAAGACCACTGTTTCAGTCCTACCTAGTTTCCAAGCCTCTTGGGTTTGCTTACGTTGGTATTTTTTCAGCATGGTTATGGTTTGCTGATCTATGTCGATATCTCGGTAACTAGCCTTTGACTTAGGACTGTTTACCTCTTGTTTATAGTTTAAAGTCTTGGTTATATGGACAACCGAGTTATCAAGGTCAATATCAGACCATGAGAGAGCTAAAGCCTCGTTAATACGGCAACCAGTGGCAAGTAAGAACTTGTATAGCACGGTTTCATAGTAATAACGGTATCTATTACTGTCTAGGCTATCTAAGTAATCAATGAATTGTCTTAATTCCTCGTTGTTAAAGTGTTTAACCTTTTGGCGCTTTGCTTTTTGGATATTTCTAGGAAGAATAACCTCACGCGCAGGGTTAAACGGTATAGCTTGCATGACTACGCCATATTGTAAAATACGCTTGTTAAGCGCGTGTATCTTGTCGTAATAGAGATAAGCCCCCACCTCTCCTTTGTTGGTCTTATTAGCAATCTTATTGATAATCGACTGTATCAGTGGAGTTGTTAACTTATCTAGTTTAAAACTGCCAAACAAAGGCAAGATATGGTTTTTTAAAACCTTGTAAACATTATCTTGGGTGTTCGGTTTGACTGTATCTTTATAGCTATCCCACCACAAAAAAGCTAGTTCTTTATATGTTGTGATAGAGCTAGCCTTAAAGCGTGTTGATCCATTGGCTTTAAAATCAAATTGCGCTTGTTGGGCTTTGGTCTTGAGTTCTTTCTTTGTCCTAGCGGTTACTTTGGTTGTAACTTTCTTACCAGTGATTACATCAACACCAAGATAAACATTAGCACGATAGACGGTTGACCCGTCTTTTTTCTTTATCTCGTTAATTTTCATGATAAACCTTTCTAAACATCAGCAGGCAAGCCATATTATGTCGGGTTTAGATTGGTTTATATATTTAAGAGATAATCGTTTATTTTAAGTTTTTTAACTCTTGTTTTGAGTAATCAATTTTCTGTTTTAACTTATCATACTGTAGGAGCATTGTTTGCGACTCGTAAAGTTTTTTATTCCATTTATCTAGACTGGTAACTAAATATTCTAGAGTATCAATCATTTCTAGTGAGTCTTTTTGTTCCAGTTTATTCTCTTTCGTTCCCTCTTTGAATGTATTTAATACATCAAAAATAGTCTCTAAGAAATAGTCGTAATGACTTGAGGCTTGTTGTCCTACCTTTTGTTGTTCTTCGACACCTTTTTTTAGACTATCCTCGGTGTCAGTTATTAAATCTCCTATATCATCATAACCTAATAGATGAACTACTGGGACATTAAAAAAACTTGCTAACTGTTCAGCTTTTTCTGGCTTTATGTGTGTTTTCCCATTTTCCCAGTTCTGCAATGTTCTATAATGCACACCTATTTGTTCTGCTAGGGCTTGTTGAGATAACCCTTTATCTTTCCTCAATTCCTTAAGTTTATTATTGTGTTTAAATTCTTTTTTATCACTCATACTCTTTACCTCTACAACTACAAGTCTAACATGAGAATGTGCTTTATACAAGAAAAATGTGCGTTATCAGGTTTTTTTTTGTTGACCTAAGAAAAAATATTGTGTATTATAAACTTGTGCACAAGATTATTGTGCTATCAGAAAGGAGTAAGCAATGAAAAATAATTTACGAGTTTTACTTGCTAAGAAACGCCAAAAGGTGTCAGATTTAGCAAAAGGAACTGGGCTTTCTAAAAGTGCTCTAACTGCACTTTATTATGAACGTACCAAGCACCCCGATATTGGCACTTTGCGAAAAGTTGCTGACTATCTAAATGTTAGTATTGATGAACTCTTAACCGTTGAGGAATAAGAGCACCAAAAAAAGGCTTAGCAGTCGCCAAACTCACAAGCCTTTAAACATTCACAACTAAAACGCAACACACTGGCAGGCAAGCCATATTATGTCGGATTTTAGAACACTTATAAGGATACCTCAATTATACCATGAATTGCTGGTATCGCATACCCCTACTTAGAGCGCTACCTCTTAAAAATGGAATAACATCACAGAAAAAAACAAAATTGAGGTAAATACAATGGTTAAAAAAGCAAACAAGAACACACTTACAATTAAACAAAGTAACAAGCTAGGCATTGACCTAACTAATATCATGTCTGGTTTACAAGCACTACGCCACCATGCTAACACTCTTATGATCGCAAAGCACGCAGGGGCAGATAATGGGCTACTACGCCATGAAACAGATAAGTTTCTTGAAACAGTCTTTGACATGGCAGAAATTTACTCTAACGAGCTAGATAGAGTTGCGTTTTACCTACTCGAATGTGACAACCCAGAGGAATTAAGAGCATACGAGGCAGAGGAAAAAGGAGAGTAAATCATGGCTACTGAATTGAATTTATCAGCTAGCCAGTTTATTGTCCTAGCTATCATTTTAATGCTTGCCCTAACCGTTTTATGGCTTAAAAAAAGCTATTTTCAGCTCGATATAGAGCCTAAAACTGATACCGTGACAGGATAACACCACGCGCAACGTAGGCACACGTTACGGGGCTTATATTCAATCTCAAGGCAATTATAACAACTAGAAAGAGGAATATCATGACAGAAAAATTTAACTTATCATCCGAAAGAGCTAAAAACTTTGGCTTAGATCTTGAAGAGGCTTATAACACTATGTTAGCTTTTTCCCTTGAAAATAAATTAGATTGTTACCCACCACAAGACCGCAAAAAGTTAGAAAGTGTGCTTGAGTTTTTAATGGACGTCACTGATATGTGGATGAATGGGCAAATTATGGTAAGCAGTCAAGAAACACACGAAAGAGGTGTAAATGAAGAGAAATAGACTACAAGAGGCAGAAATGGCAGTCTTAGCAATCCTAAAGAAAGGACGTGCTAACGCCAAGACTGGCAAAGAGATAGCCACTATCACGGGTTACAAGTCCCGTCTAATATATAGTGCTATCAGTAACCTAGTCATTCGCTATGGTGTTCCTATCATTGGTGCTAGGGTTGGTATTCGTAATGGTTACTATATCGCAGAAACCAAAGAGGAACTGTTAGAGGGGCTTAATTCTCTTAAAAACCAAGTCAAGAACGAGCAGAAAAGGCTCGACGTTCTAATGTCTATTGAAGACGTGACTGCATACGAGAAAACACTAGAAAGGAGCGACTATGCAGGTATTTAGCGAAGAATATCAAAAGGAGCTTGCCCAAGGGGTTATATCGGTACTAGATAAAGCCCTAGAGGGCTATTCTAAGCTCGATAAACACCAGTTAGGGCTAATCACTGCCCAGCAAGCAATGGACGAGCTAGGACTTAAATATAACACCCTAAGACGTTGGGAAGAGGCAGGGCTTAAACGCTATCAGCCACCAGTGGAAGACACACGAAAGGTATATTATCGTGTCAGTGATATTCTAGCTTTTCTAGGCGTGTATAACTAAAAAGGGGGTGCTAAATATGCCTATCTACGAAAGCAAGGGCTTTGGAAATGATTTGCATTTATTCGATAAAAAAGCCCCCTTTGACTATATCGCTGAATTTAGACCTAGTAGAGTGCCACAAGGTACAAATATAGACGATTTTAAGCGCAGTTCAGCCCCTTACTGTATTACTGGCATGGTGAAACAAGATGAGAACGGCAACTACAAACGCAATAACGCTAGTTTGGTTTATCGTGACTTGATTTTCTTGGACTATGACGAGCTAGAGGCTAACATAGACTTTCCTAGCGTTGTCGAGAACGCCTTACATGGCTATTCTTATATCATTTATCCAACTATTAAGCACACAAAAGAAAAGCCACGTTATAGGCTTGTAGTAAAGCCTAGCGACGCAATGAACGAGCAGACCTATAGGCAGACTGTCCAAGAGATAGCAGGCAAAATCGGGCTACCTTTCGACAGTACAAGCCTAACATGGTCGCAGTTACAAGGGTTACCAGTAACCACTGGAGACCCTGCTGAGTATGAAAAGATTGTAAATAGAGGGCATGATTATCCCGTAGCAAAGACGGTTACGGCTAATCAGAAACCACACTATCACACACCACGCAAAAGCGGTAATAAAACAATCACCATGCGCGTGCTTGATACCCTATTACATGGCTTTGGTGACGAGGGTGGGCGTAATGTTGCGGTAACTAGGTTTGTAGGGTTATTACTATCAAAGTGGGTTAATGCAGACGTAGCCACTGCTTATGAGTTAACAACCATAGCAAATAGCGTTACTAATAACCCTTTACCAGTCGAGGAACTAGCAAGAACTTTTGAAAGTATTGTTAAGTCCGAAATTAGAAAGAGAGGTGTAAATGGAGATTAATTTTGATGACTTGCAAGAAAAACTAGACGAAAGCAAGGCTATTGAGCCCCCTAAGTCTATGAAAGAGTTAATAGATCGTATCTATCAAGCGGGTGAGTTATGGCGCTCAGAAAATGAATACTTAGTTAACGAGGGAAAAAAGAATGAGAAAACAGTCATCCCGCTTCCTAGTATCTTTACCGTAGCTAAAGAGTTGAGTAAAATCGTAACTTTTACCTTTATTACCAAGTCTAACACCGCTGATAATAGCTTACTCTATCTATATGATCTCGACGAGGGTATATATACCGCTAGCGCAGACGAATTTAATGTTTTGTGTAAGACGTTTGATAGCAGAATAAAGCCAAACGACTGGAAACAGATAAAAATGATGGTGCGTACCATGACGAATATTAGCAGACCGTTAGAAAGTGCTGACTTAGTACCAGTCCAGAATGGTATCTTGGACTTGAAAAACAAGGAACTACGACCATTTAACCCCAGCTATGTTATCACTAGTAAAATAGCCACTGCTTACAAAGAGCCTAAGTTTACCCCTACGGATAGAGAGGGGAACACGTTTGATGATTGGTTAAGTTCTATTGCTTGTGGTGATAGTGAGCTTGTAACCCTCTTTTGGCAAATTATCCTAGAGGCTATCAACCCAAACTATACACGCAACAAGTTCGCTATTTTCTACGGTGACGGTAATAACGGTAAGGGAACATTTCAACGCTTGCTTATCAACCTAATTGGTGAAAGTAACGTGTCCGCTTTAAAGCCTGCACAGTTTAGCGACAAGTTCAATCTTGAAACGCTTGTAGGTAAGGTGTGTAATATCGGGGATGAAGCACCCAATGAACGACTACAAAACCCGTCTGACCTAATGAGTATCACTAGTGGTGACACTGTACTGGTTAACCCAAAAGGGAGACCAGCCTTTGAAGCAACTTTTAAGATATTCAATATCTTTTCGGGGAACTATATCCCTCATAGTGGTAACAAAACAAAGGGCTGGTATCGTCGTATTATGATTGTACCGTTTAATGCAGACTTTAACGGTCAAATCGAAAAGCCTTGGATTAAGAACGAGTTTCTAGCTGACAAAGACGTCCTAGAATACGTCCTATATAAAACTGTCAATCAAGAGCCTTTCACTCATTTTATTGAGCCTAAGGTGGTTAAAGACTTGTTAGAGGAATATCAAGAAGATAATGACTATGTACTTTCGTTTGTTAAGAATGCGTACATTATCAAAGGTTTGCATGAATTGGAATGTGTGCCTATCTTTATAATTAATAAACGGTTAATAGAGTATGCCGAAAATATGGGGGTTAAATACCCTAGCGCGTATGGTGCAGGCGCAAAAATCATTACTATTCTAAAGGAGTTAACGCCTTATAACTACGAGGTGAAGCCTTACAGAACGAGAACGAAAGATTTTGACACATTAGACCCGTGGAAAGTTTATCGTGAAGAGCTTAAAGAGCCACATCGTTCGATAGTCAAAATCAAAACAATGTAACGTTGTTACTTTCTTCACTATAAAAAGTAACGTAAAAAGTAACGGGCAAAACCCTTGGTATAAAAGGGTTTTTAGGTATTCTGTAACGTTGTTACTTTCTATATTTATTCTTTAAATAAAGAATATGAACATATACATATATATAAGAGTATAAGGAAAACAATGTAACAAAGTTACAAACACACCTTAAACCCTTGTCGTCACTGGTTTTAAAGGCGTTACAAACAACGGAGCAAAGAGTAACAACAAAGTCACAAGGTAACATTTTTTAAAGAAAGGACACCAAACAATGAAAATTAAAATAATCTACCCAATGTCTTGCAGAGAAACGTTCGAAGAATATGAAAGCCGAGTAAACGACTTTTTGGCTACTCATGACGTTATCGGTGTACAATATCAAACGGCTACTTGTGGTAACTATAAAGATTTGTACATAACTACAACAATTATGGTTGTGTATCAAGAGAAAGGATAGGCGATACTATGGCACTTAAGAAACATTCAGATAATGCAGTGGCATTTACGTTTAAACGAGACTTTGAAACTATGGATCATGCCAAAGTAACATCTACTGCTATCCTTGGTTACATGGTTGGGACGTATGAACAACCGACAATAGAGATCACTATCGGCAGGGACGAGGCTAACAACACCTTTACAATGGTTGTTGAGTATGTATCAGATAGCAACCTATCTGAGCCATTCAACCGTGTTTGTGATAGCTTTGAGAGCTATTCTAAGGGTTGCAGTGAAGCATAAATCATAAAGCGCTTGGGTTATCTGAGTGCTTTTAAATTGTTGAAAAAAGTTGATATAAAACGCCCTAATTATGGGAAAATATAGGAATGAAAACCATAAATGTTAGAAAATGTTAGAATAAAACGCCATAGATAGTGGAAAATAGTGGAATGTTATTAGCAAAGCAATATTTGATAATGGATTGAATGAATGGAATAGTTAGGCTATAATGAGGCATAGAAACCAAGTAGAAAAAGGTAAAGATATGGGTATCATTAAGAAATATAAATGGTATATATTGCCATTAGCTATCCTTGTAATTGTTGTTGCTATCGTAACTACGCAACCAAGTAAGAAAACAAAGGAAGTAAAAAACAAACCTACGACAGTTACAAAGGTATCAAAACATAGTTCGTCAAGTTCATCTAAAGAAACACCTAGTGAAACGTCTCAAACGCAGGAACAACCGACACAAAGCGAGCAAGCACCTAGCACGCAAGCTGACGGAGTAACACCACCACAAGACACGTTAAAACAAGCTCAAGAACAGTATGGATACACACCGGGTTATGGTGGCATACCTGCAGACTCACCCGAGGTTGCGCGTGAGCAAGGTCAGAATGAGGCACGTCAACAATGGCATGATGACCAAGTTGAATGGGGTATTCAACAAGGCTATCTTAACCCAGACGGTAGCCCAAAAGAGACAAACTAAAACACCCCTATAACGTCCATAGTACGCCCTATACAAAGAATAGTCCGATAACACTCGGGCTATTTTTAAATGCACCCCCGCCCCTATATTGCCGTCTGGAGAGCCACGACAAGGTGTCAGCTTACGTCGGACACCGATTTTTTCAGATTTTTAAAGGGTGTCTTCCTCATGGTATATACTGATAGCACGCTATTGATTTTATTACTAACTAGTTATATTTTGGTATAATAGATTTACTAGAATTTGCTCCGCTTTTAGGAGGTCGAATGACGAGTACGAAGACGAAAGAACTTGAACAACGCTTGAAGCGTATTAGAAAACTGGATAAAGAGATTAAAGGGCTAGACTTAGAAATACAATACCTTGATGATGGGCTGTTCACTAGGTCAACGTTGACAACAACCAAGGTCAAAGGTGGAACACGCGCAGACATGGCAGACCGCTATAATAAGCAGATTGAGCGCAAGGAAGAACTAAGGCGAAAGATTGATAGGTTGCTAGCCGAACGGGCTGAAATTGCTGACCTGATTGACCTACTAGATGACCCTATTCACAGAATGGTGTTGCGGTTATTTTTTATAAATGGCATGAGAGTAGACGAAGTGGGTGAGGTACTGGGAGGCTATTGCGATAGTCAAGTCTTTTATTTGAGGCGCAAAGGTCTTGCTAGTTTAGCTAAGTTGGTCTAGATTATGGTACAATAGCAAAACGCTTTTAACATTAACCGTCTTATGGCGGTTTTTTAGTGCAGAAATGTCGTTTTAATATACAATATTTTGTGACTTAGCGCTATAAAGCTATTGACAATTTTAAAAAAAGTGATTGTAAATAAATTTTGAATGGTGTACAATTATTATTAGATAGGTGGTGTATCCATTTATTAATTTTTTATGGAGGTGTAGAAATGGCAACAAAAAGCTTTACCACAGATTTAAAATTTGATAGAAAATCCGCTGATAACTTAATTCAAGTTTTAGCAAGCCATAGTAAAGTAAAGCGTCATGCGCCTGCAGAGTTTGAAATGGTAAAAGATTCGGATTTAATCAAAAAGATGTTTATGAAAGGATGAATGAGTGTCTGTTAGAGTTGTTTCATTAGATGACATGTTAGGCAACCTTGAAATTGAAATTGTAAAAAGTATTTTAGCTAGCTTTCACAGTATTGAAACTTCTGGTGAGCCGCATGACGTTGAAAAATTTCTTCACAAAAAAGCGATTGATTTTGAAAAAACAGCTATTGCAACTACTTATTTAATTTTTGATACAGAAACCAGTAACTTACTTGGTTTCTTTTCTCTTGCGAACAAACCACTCACAATGAGTAAGAAAAATTTTGACTCATTAAGCAAAACTCAACAAAGAAAATTAAGACAGTCTGGACGTACTATAGGGACTAAGTTTCAGGTTAACAGCTATTTAATCGGACAATTAGGAAAAAATTATGCTGAAAATGTTGTACCTTCGAAAATTACTCTAACAGGTAAAGAATTACTTACTTTAGCTTACGATAAGGTGGTAGAAGCTTCTAGCATCATAAAAGCAAAATATGTCTGGATAGAGTGCGAAGAGGTTGATTATTTGATGGATTTTTACCAAAGCTTTGGATTCACATTAATTCCAGATTACACCTCAAATAATGGACTAAAAGTAATGATATTAAAAATTAAATCAAATAAATAAAGTTGCTAGTACAGTATTGGTAACTTTTTTATTATCCCAACTCCTCTTTTGAGCTTAGCTCCCTAGTCCCTCCCTCTTTTTCTGCTTGATAAAATCAAATAGGGAAGATCCATGCAGCGCTATTTGTCAAAGTTTTGATTTTGTGAAGATAGGGCAGTAAGGTCAATGAGATAATTAAACAAATCGGCCAAAATGTGAAAATAGCCAAAAAATGACCCTGTAAAGGTTCAAAAATAACTGTCAAGTTCATTTACAGAGCACTAAAAAAGCGTAGCTGTTGACTACGCTAGTTTCTTGCCTGCTGAACTCGTAAATTGACAACGTTGTAAACCTATTTTGCCTACCTATTTGCTAACTTTTAGGTAAAATGTAAAGTAATATATAAAAACTTTCTTCCTATATAATAGTAGTTTTTACTAGCGTCTTAGATTGAATAGATACCTAAGAAAAAACTAGCTTAGCTATACAACAAAATGCTTTAATTTTAAAATTCATTTTGCAAAAAGCCCGTTGTTATGGGCTTTTTTGTTTATCTTAAATCATTGATTTTTGAGTTTGTTCAGTTATTTGTTTAGTTACAAGTTTGTTTTCTAATAAAAAAAGTCCCTAGTCTAATACAAGTGACTAGGGGGCGTAATATGATAATAGATGATTTTGAGGTATAAATTATTTATTATCCAATCCGCCTTCAAAATCTGCTGAAACATTTGAAACGTAGTTGGTGAAATAGGCTTCAAAATCTTTTTTTAGTTGGTCGTACTCCTCTTCGGAGTAATCTTTATCCTCTATATAAGCCTGAAATCTAGGAATTCCCAGATCTTTTTGGAGACGTTGGATTACTTCTGTCTTTGTCATAAGAACCTCTCTTTCATTCTTTATTTTACCATATTTCAAATTGTATGAAGCATGCATGTTGTTTTAAAGGTTCACTTTTGATATACTGTCAAAGTTATTTAAGAAGGAGGCTACTATGTCTATTATTACACTAATTTTAGCTGGGATTGTTGCTTTGGAGCATCTCTATATCATGTATTTGGAAACTTTTGCGACACATTCAGATACGACTAGTCGTGTTTTCAATATGAGCAAAGAAGAACTTCAACGTGATTCTATTACAAACTTATTTAAAAATCAAGGGATTTACAATGGTTTGATTGCTATATTCCTCTTATATGGGATTTTTACAAATAGTCAGTTACTTGTAACTGTTTTTGTACTCAATGTTTTCTTTGCTGCTATTTATGGTGCTATAACTGCCAATAAGAAAATTATTTTAACGCAAGGCGGACCCGCAATTTTGACCTTGCTTTCACTTATCATTTCCTTATTTTAAGGATTTTATTGTAAAAGAAAAAAGCTGCTTTAACTATTGAAATGGTTTGCAGCTTTTTTATGCTTTTGAAGTGATTTTATTGTGGAATAAATCGTAGAAGAAAGTCTGTCATTTCTTGAGGTGATTCTTTTTTACCTTTATTTATCCAGGCTTGACAAGCACCAAAAATAGCATGTGCAAAATAAATACTGGCATAGTCTTTCTCGAATCCTTTAAGAGCTCTTTCTTCAGCAGTGGGATCAATGAAGTCCTCAGCTATCATACGCTGAAGTTTATGTATCAGAAAATCTTGAATTTCTTTTGATCCATTGGTAGACAATAGAGCTGATAGGAGCTTTTCACGAGTGAGAAATTCAAAGATTTCGAGAAAGGCTCCCTCTTTCTTTCCTTCATATTTATCGAAGATATACTCTAGCTTGTGGAAAAGCTCTTTCTGATAACTATCAATCATTTCATACTTATCTTTGTAGTGGGTATAAAAACTCGAACGGCTAATCCCAGCTGTTTGAACCAGACGAATGGTAGTAATATCATTGAAATCTTGGTCTTCAAGACATATTACTAAAGCATCTAAAAGAGCTTTTTTTGTTTGCGCGCGTCTTTGATCTTTTGACATACAAATCTCCTTTTATACACTTTTAGACTATGTGTCCAAAAATCGATTGTTTAACATTGATTTTCAGGTAAATGAGTTTATAATTGATTATATCATAAAAATAAACACAATGTCTAAAAAGGAGAAATATGTTAGCAGAATTAAAGGCTCTTCTTAAAAGTCCAAAGCTCTGGATAACAATTATTGGTGTCTCATTGATACCTGCTTTATATAATCTAATCTTTTTGTCTTCTATGTGGAATCCTTATGGTAATGTCAAACACTTACCAGTGGCAGTAGTGAACAAAGATAAGAGTGCTAGTTTCCAGAATAAGATTCTGAATATTGGTCATGATATGGTAGACAATATGTCTAAAAACAAAAATCTAGACTATCACTTTGTGACTGAAAATGAAGCCCAAAAAGGAATTGAGGATGGTGATTACTATATGGTAATCACTTTTCCAGAAAACCTCTCAAGTAATGCAGCAAGTCTTTTGACAAATGATCCTAAGAAACTGGAAATTTCTTATCAAACAACAGCAGGACATAGCTTCGTTTCTTCAAAAATGAGCGATTCTGCCATGTCTAAGTTGAAGGATACTGTTTCTAAAAATATTACATCAACTTATGTTGGAGCTGTCTTTAGGAGTATGTCTCAACTTCAGGGTGGTATGGGAACTGCAGCGAATGGGGCTAGGCAATTATATGCAGGTGCAGGCGCACTTCAGTCAGGGAGTCAGACCTTATCAAATGGCTTAGGAACTCTTGCTGGATCTACACAAACATTGGCTACAGGTGTTGATACCTTGAGTTCAGGCGCGTCTGCCTATACTTCAGGTGTGTCAACTTTGTCAGGCGCTTTGTCACAGTTAAATGCGAACTCTGAGGCTGTTAATTCTGCTGCAGGTCAATTTGTATCAGGAGCAGAGGCCATGAATACCTTAGTTACAGGTGCAGATTCGTTGTCAACAGCGCTCAGTCAAATGGCTACAGCAACAAGTTTATCTGAAGAACAGCAAGCACAGTTGTCAACCCTATCAACTAATTTAACTGATTTAAATACAGCAATTCAAAATCTTAATACAGCGATAAGTAACACATCATTACCAAGTGGAACATCAACAACATCAGTAGATACAAGTTCAATAGCGACTTATCTTTCAAATATTTCTTCTGCAGCTAGCTCTATAGCTACAGCTAGTGCAACTGATAAAGCAAATGATTTGGCTGCGGTACAAGGAACAGCTGCTTATCAAAGCTTGACCGCAGATCAACAAGCAGAGATTACATCGGCAATTAGTAATGCAGGCTCTACAGCTAGTAGTTATGCTTCAACTATTGCATCTGATGTGTCAAGTATGTCAACTGCTTTATCTAGCTTGACAGGTACGACAACAACTAGTAGCGGAGATTCAAGTAGTTTGGCTTCTCTACAAACGTCTATTTCAGGCATTGCAAGTTCGGCGAATGCTCTTCTCCCTGTAGCTTCATCAACGGTATCATCAATGCAAGCTAATATTGCTAATGTCAATTCAGTACTTGTCAATCAATTATCACCAGGAGCAACTCAAGTGGCTTCAGGTGTATCAACCGCTCAAAATACTCTAGCAACAGGTGCAAGTGCACTTTCAACTGGTTTGTCAACTTATACTGGTGCAGTGTCAACGATTGCCAGTGGTGCTCAAACTCTAGATGCTAACAGTAGTAGTTTAATGACTGGTTTTGCTACTCTTCAGAGTGGTACAAGTGCTCTCAATACAGGAGCTCAACAATTAGCAACGGGCGGAAATACCTTAACAAGTGGATTGACAAGTCTGTCAACCAACCTTTCTACATTATCTGATTCATTAAACAAGGCTAATCAGCAATTATCTCTTGTTTCTGTAAACTCAGACAATGCCAAAATAGTTAGTGCTCCGCTTAAAGAGAAGAAAACTGATAAGGATAAGGTTGACACTAATGGTGTGGGGATGGCTCCATATATGATTTCTGTTTCTCTTATGGTTGTCGCTCTTTCAACTAATGTTATCTTTGCTAAGAGCTTGACAGGAAGAAACTTTACGAGCCGTTTTGATTGGGCTAAGAATAAGTTCTTTATCAATGGTATCATTACGACTATGGCTGCAATTGCCCTTTATATTGCCATTCGATTTGTGGGAGTTGAACCAAATCATCCATTAGCTACATTTGGTATGATTCTCCTTGCAGCATGGACTTTAATGGCGCTCGTTACAGCCCTTGTGGGTTGGGATGATAGATATGGTGCATTTGCTTCTATGATTATGCTCCTTTTGCAGCTAGGTTCTAGTGCAGGGACTTATCCAATTGAACTTAGTCCTAAGTTCTTTAAGGTCGTCCAACCATTCTTACCAATGTCCTACTCCGTATCAGGTCTTCGTCAAACTATTTCAATGACAGGACAAATCTCAAATCAAGTACGTATGTTATTCATTTTCTTACTTATTTTTGTAGTTGTAGGTATTATTATTTATAGACCAAAGTCTGAAAATGAATAAACTAAAGGCCAGCTCTAATGTGAGCTGGCTTTTTATGTTATTCAACAGTTATATCACCGAGGTCTGAGGTAATGGTTAGTGTGTTATCCTTTGAGATCTTAAGGTTATTTGTGATGTCCACCTCTCCTGAATGACTATCGGCTTGAACATTGAGCGTGTAATCTTTAAGAGCTATTTCAATATCACCGGATGTAACATCAAGTTTATTGTGACCATTGAAAATCAGGTTATCTCCAGAGTAATCTCCCATTGCAATAGATAAATCTGAGTTAGTAAAAAGTGTATGATCACTATCAACACTACCAACATCAAGATTAGCTTTTAGGTTGCTGACAATCATTTTAGTAAAAGTTAGGTCCCCTACATTTAGATTGATGTCTGCTTGTTTGATGGTGCTATTACTTAAATCTAGATTTCCAGTTGCTAAATCAACCTTTAAAAAATCAATCGTTTGTTTTTTAGGGAGTGTAATGACAATGGTTTTATTTCTGACTTCCTTGTTGAGAGTAGAAAGCCTTACTAAATCTTTTAATCCGAAAAAGTTAATATGTTTGTTAGAAGTCGAATCTAATTCAGAGTTGTTATCATTGATAGTCAATTGACCATCCTTTACAGATGTGTCAATTGGATTTTTTGTTTTTTGGTAGTAAGAAAGCGTTGCTT
>SKER01001715.1_pt1 | contig 16786 bp, 15 predicted proteins | sample 4826961 | NCBI WGS metagenome assembly SKER01 (sample SAMN11008804, study PRJNA524170) | human gut metagenome | biome: Human fecal sample; material: Feces; isolation source: fecal sample from pouch patient p47 | host: Homo sapiens | place: Israel: Tel-Aviv | collected 2016-11-16 | reverse complement strand
ATCTGACCCTGCTCTCGCGGGATTACCCTTCGCAGGCTGCGGCGGCCAGCGAGATCATCAGTACACAGGCCCTGCTCAAGCTGCCCAAGGGCACCGAACATTTCATGAGCGACCTGCACGGCGAAAACGAAGCCTTTGTCCACATTCTGAACTCCGCTTCCGGTGTCATCCGTGAAAAAGTGGATCTTGTCCTGGGCGATGCCATCCCGGAACAGACCCGTGCCGAGCTGGCCACCCTGATCTACTACCCCAACGAAAAGCTGCCGCAGCTCAAGAACCGCTGTACCAGCGAGGAAGCGCTGGACCAGTGGTACACCGACACCCTGCTGCGGCTCATCCTCTCGACGCCCATCTTCGCCGCCGCGGCCTCTACCTTCCTGGTCGACACGCCACCGACCCACATCTCGCATATGGCGGAGGCGAGCGCGGTGTCCGTGCGGCTCCAGCGCTCGACCACGTCGTCGGGGAAGTACGTCCCCGTCCTCAGCTTCTGTGTTTCGTCAAGAGGATTTGAGCAAAAAGAGCATCGGAAATTGGGCAGCCTGAGCATCGTAAGCGCGCACGCTTTTTGAGCGGCTAGCCCTCCCGCATGAGGGCATGGCGGACGCGATGGGACTCGCCGCGGAACTGGACGAGCCTCCCGTGGTGGACGATGCGGTCGATCGCGGCGGCGGCCATCTGGTCGTCCCCGAACACCGGCCCCCACCTGCTGAGCCCCAGGTTCGTGGCGATCACCGCCGACCGCCTCTCGTAGGCGTCGGCGAAGGCCTGGAAGAGAAGCCTCGCCCCGTCCGCGTCGGGCGGGAGAAACCCGAGCTCGTCGATGGCGAGCAGGCGAGCCTTGCCGATGAGCGCGGCCTCCCGTCGTCGAGGGCGCGCCTCAGGCGCATCACGGGCGAGGACGCCGTGAAGAGGCGCGCCTCGAGCCTCCCTCTCACACACCAGCGCGCAGAGGGCCGACGCCATGTGCGTCTTGCCGGTGCCGACGTCGCCCATGAGCGCGAGCAGCGACTCGCGCCCCATGCTCTCCGGCCACGACACGGCCGACCAGCCGTGGCCGTCGAAGGTCTTGGGCGCCGGCAGCGCGCAGCGCCTGAGCAGCGCCGCGCTTCGAGGCCTCGCGGCCGGGCCACTCCGCCTCGAGGCGGCCCGCCAGGTACTCCACCCGCCTCGGGGTGCCGGGCCCCGGCCACCCTTCCAGGACGGCGGTGGTGAGCGAGCACGACCGCCCGGCCTCCACGACCCTGCGGGCCAGCTCCTCGCTAGCTGCCATCGGCGACCGCCCCCTTCAGGAACCCGTCGCAGGCCGACGGGTCGGCCCCGCCGGCCCCGCCGTCGCCTCCCGCGATGCGTCTCGCCAGCACGTCGACCGTGGCGTCGTCGGGGACGCGGCCGCCCTCGACGACTCTGAGCGCCGCCTCGCAGGCCGCCTCGAAACCCGAGGACTCGCTCGCCCGGCCGATCGACCTGAGCGTGCGCCTCCTGCCGGCGGAGTCCATCCGGTCGATCCCCTCGACGAGCCCCGGCGGCATGTCGCGTCTGATCGTCGACTCCCCGAAGGCCCTCGGCCCGGCGGTGATGGCGGGCACGAGCGAGAGGGGGTTCCGGACCGCGGGGCCCTCCCCGAAGGCCCTGGGGAGGACGGCGACCCGGCGGCCGCGGTCGGCGAGGATCTCCACCGTCGACGCGCGCATGCCGACGAGCAGGCTCCGCCCGTGCCAGGCGGGCCCGGCGACGTACTCGCGCCCGTCGGCCTCGACGTAGCCGCGCTTGTCGGCGCGGGCGGTGACCCACCTCACCGCGTCGAGCTCCACGCCGGGAAGGGCGCGCATGGCGGCGAGGTCCCCCCGGTGGGCCCCGCCGTGCGGCCTGCCGTCGCGGCAGCGCGCCGCCGCGTTGATCCTCGCGCACCCCTCGGCGAGGAACGCGTTGAGCTCGGGGAGCGCGCCGAACGCCGGCGCGGGGACGAGGAGGTTGCGCCGGAGGAACCCCACGGCGTTCCCGGCGGAGCCCTTCTCGTTTCCCGAATAGGGGTCGCGGTACCGGCTCTCGAAGCGGTAGTGGGCCCTGAACTGCGAGAACAGCCTCGATTCCGTGACCTCGCCGCGCACCATCCCGCCGCCCCGGTGGCGTTGTCGAGCACCATCGCCGCCGGGGCGCGGCCCCAGCGGCGGAAGATCTCGAGCAGCCCGGCGCACAGGCACTCCGGCCTCTGCGACATGAGGGCGACGCACTGCCGGTCGTTCGAGTGCGGGAGCGTCGCGACCGGCAGCCTGAGGTCGAGGGCCCTCCCGCCGACCGCGGCGCGGAAGTTCCCGAAATCGACCTGGCAGGTGCCGGGCGCCCACTCGAGCTCGAGGCACCCCTCTCCGCCCGCCGCCGCCCGGGCGAGCCTGAGCTCGCGGACGAACCTCCGCGCGGTGGAGTACGAGCCGCCGTAGTCGCGCTCGGCGACGAGCCTGTCGTAGATCCGCCTGGCGGTGCGGCGCTGCTTCCTCGGGGCCCCGAGGTCGGCCTCGAGGGCGCCCGCGACCCATTCCTCGTTGCCCTCGAGCGCGGGCCCGCCCCTCCTCTGGGGCATCGGCGCGGCGGGCGACATGTCCTCCATGTCGGCGTACTTCGCCACGGTGTTCCGGCTCACGTGGAGCATTCGGGCGGCCTCGGACCTCGAGCGCCCGGCGGCATCCATCGACCGTATATCATTCACCGTGTCCAGGGGCACGGTCATCTCCCCCGTCCCTCCCGGGCGGACTCGCCAAAGTAACCGCCCGGGGAAACCATACGGCGAGGGCCGCGCCCCCGGTCCCCGGGGCGCGGCCCTCTTGCTTTAACTGCTCAATTTTTCGTGCTCACGGTGCTTATTTCCCAGTGATCACTCAGACCACTTCTTAGTGAACATCAACAGCTTCGGGATCCTCAGCGTGACCCTGCCTATGCAGGTGTCCAGCGACCTCTCCCGGTAGCCGTTCCGCTGGGCGCCGGTCTCGGAGGCCTGCTCGTCCATCACGGCGTTGAGCAGGCCCTCGAGCAGCGACCTGGCCGCGGCGTTCAGGTCGATGGTGCCGTCCGGCCTCGTCCCGGCCACGGCGACCGCCTCTTCGTGTATGGTATCCATCTGGTCGTTCCTTTCTCTAGGACCGTAAGCTGTGGTGACCCACGATTCTAGGGAACGGCCGGGCCTCCCGGCGCGTCGCCGGGAGGCCTTTTACACCAAAATTAGTGACGCGACCGAATCAAGCACATTAACGTATCAAGAACACCGAAAACTCCTTCTTTAATTTGCAGAATTGGAGTTGTCGAGCAGCGCATCAACATCATTGATGAACAACTTGAGTAAATCGCCCTTTTTCAGGCCTCTGCCCTGCCCCATATCCCGTCGTAGTTGGATGAGCACTTTCTCCATAGCAAAGAGAAGCTCGGAGGCAGGCGGCTGCTTTCCGACGGTTGCCAGCCTCCATTCGTCCCATAGACGAATAGCCTTGGAAGACCCCCACAAAGTTAGTGACTGGTTAAAGTCATTCATGTCACTTAGCATTTCGTCTGCGCCATACTGTTCCTTCTTCTTGGATTTCATGAGCATTTTGTACACTATCTCGATTAGTTTTTCGTACGCTTGTACCCTATGTTCTCGTAAGTACTCACCCTTTCTCTGGCGGTACGCCAGGTAATTATTTGCAATGCCACCTCCGATAACTGTCACTATAGAAACGCAGCCGGTAATCAGCGCGACGACTATAGCGACATCGAGGGTAGATAGAGTGGACAAAAGCGCAGCTATCGAACCGGACACAAAGTTAATGACAGCAGAAAGTGCTACGGCGCAAATTACTGCCAAGGCAGCCAGCACGAGAAGTCCCTTGACTATTGCCCCGATTGTTTGCCCTTGCGAATCCATAGACATGTTTCCTCCAAAAATGCCTCTCCAGAAGTATCTTTGTTCAGTAAGAGGACAGGTAGCCCTCACACGCACTCGCCTAAGCGGTACACCGTCATCTCATCGGAGCATAAGAAGGATCGCGTTCCATGTGCTTACTTCGAACTCAAGCTAAGCTCAACCCAAATAATGCAAGCTGATTCCTGTAGCCAAATTATCGATTCGTCGCACGTATAGACGAAGTTAGTTGAGTGCCTGCTTAGCTTTTATCTTCTTGGCATAATACGATTTGATCTCTAAAGCCGATTTGATCGCAGCGTCCTCTATACATTTTTCTCGATCCAACTCTCGAATCATCTCGCGCACTTCATCATTCGTAAAGCGATCGCATAGATCTTCCAGCACCCTCCCATCCAAATTGTGAATATTCATATGCATATCGCTGAAGATATTTCGAAATGAAATAGGCTTCAGCTTAGTCACGTCGAGATACTGGTTAAGAGCTACAAGCGCTTTATCTATTTCCCCGCTGCAATAATACGCTTTGAACAGCAACGAGTACTTTTGAAACACGTCCGCCTTTCTCATCAGCCTCAACGCACGAATACAGCGCCGATACTCTCCCGCATAATAATGCTTTCTCGCTTTTGCAATTCTAAAATCGCTTACGATATATCTGTTGATCGTTCGATCGATCTTGCGATATGAGAAAAATTTATTCTGCAAAACTACATATAGCTGACTTAGTTCGAGGAAATTATCTGCCATGTAAGCCAACGTTGGATTAACAGGGCGAAACACTTTGCCGGCGATGACCGTTTCCGCATTCTCTTCGTATGAATAAACGCAGACCTTTGTCGCTATCTTCTTCAGAAGCAGAATTTCCTCAGCGGTCATAAAGGCATGGTAGGCGGCGCAGCGATCGATTTGCCTGCATAGGTTATCCCTGCAAGTAGCTAACTTATCTCCTATAGGCAGAAGCCTGTCGCTCATCTCATCGTACTTATAGGTATTATTCAGGCATTTGTTTTGTAGCCAAAGGTTGAAATCTTCTATTGTCGCCTCTCCGGCCTCCACCCTCTCAAATGAAAACCTCCGTCCGTATTCATTGATTTCAAGTCCTGTTTGGATAAAATGCAGCAAGCTGAGCTTAATCTCGTATATATCAAACTCGACTTTTGGCCGCATCTTTCTCCATCTTCTACCATCAGTAGCAGCGGAAAATACCACTGACGCAATCAGTGAAGTCACTATTGAGATTAACACTGAGAAAACCAAGTCGCCCATCATTCTTTCCCCGATTGATCGCACGATATCCTGACAATAATAGTCTTACGTTACCTACAGTCCCAACAACTTCCTTTGGTTCCTCGCGCGCGTGGCAACGAGCACGAGATCTTCCTCATCGACGTGGTAGATGGGCAATAAGTCCAGCTCGATGTGGTGCCCACGGTACCCGCAGTACGTCCCGTCCAGAAAGTGTCGTGTGTCGCTTCTGGCAGACCCTCCCCGCACATGAGCGCCTCGAACTTCTCCATAAACCTCAGCCCCCATCACGGCCTACTCCTCGTCGAGCGCAGCCATGACCTCCCGCACCATGCGGCAGGGGCCGGAGAGGTTCCTACCCGCTGCAGTATCATCCATCGCGGCGAGCGACTCGGAACTGAACCCATAGGGGTTCGAGAAGTTGAACGGGGACTCGCCCCGACAGTTGAACGCGGCGGCGAACATGCGGATGGTGTTGCTCGGGGAGGTGGCAATCTCGTCGCAGACGGCAGTAAAGCGCTCCTTTTTCGTCCTTGCGGAGCTTGGCAGAAATGGGCTCAGTTGCAGCCGCGAAGGCCACAGCGGCCTCCTATCACATAGTTATACTTTGTCTGACGTTGTATGCCCATTGTTGCCATATCTCCGCAATGCAAAAGTTGGTGTGATAAAGTCAACCCACTGTGAAAAGCCCGATGGCTTTTAGCGGTCGCGGGCGTCTGCGCCTTCGACCGCATTTTTCTTGCGGCATCCAGAAGCTCTTACCCACTCGTCTTGAGGGGTTGAGTGAGCAAGAGCGGGTCCGAGTAGATAAAAGTAGCCCTTTAGTAGTCCGCTCCCGCTGAAACGTTCCGCTGCGCCAACCCAAACGTCCGCCCCTCCCCGACCAGCTCCGTCACGTTCTCGTGCACGATGCCGCCGCGGCGCTGGATGGGGTCGCTGCGCGTGATGACGAACTTGGGCCAGTTGTCCCGAATCTGCTCGAGCGGGCGGTACTCGCGGTCCTCGGTCTTCCGGTCGTTCATGACGGTCATCGCCACCTGCACGTAGGCGTACTCCATCTCGGACGAGCGCATGACGAAGTCGCACTCGAGCTTGCCAATGCGCCCCACGCCCACCTCGTAGCCCAGGCTCCGGGCGTAGCTGTAGACGATGTTCTCGAGCACGGGCCCGTAGTTGATGCGGTTGTCGGTGTTCAGCGCGAAGTAGAAGCTCAGGTCGGCGAGGTAGTACTTCTGCTCGCCCTGGAGCGACTTGCGCGACTTCATGTCGAAGCGCGTACATCTGCTGATGATCTTGGCGTCCTCGAGAATCTGGAGGTAACGGTTGAGCGTCTCGCGCTTGATGCGCACGCCCTGCCGTCCGAGGTCCGAGAGGATGTTCGTGAGCGAGGTCGTCACGCCGAAGTTGTCGATCACGTAGTCGCGCACCCGGTTGAAGACCGAGACGTTCTTCACCTTCACGCGACGGCGGATGTCCTTCTCGAAGATCTCCTTGATGACGGAGCTCACGTAGGCGCGCTTGTCGTTCATCCTGGGGTAGTCGAGCGCCTTGGGGAAGCCGCCCTCGAGGATGTAGCGGTCGAGCTCGGCCACGGGGTCGGGGTCGACCGCCTGCCCGAGGAAGCGCTTCATCTCGCGGTACTCCTTGAAGCTGAGCGTCTGCACCTCAAACTCGACGTAGCGCCCCGTCAGCTTGGTGGCCAGCTCGCCGGAGAGCAGGTAGGAGTTCGAGCCGGTGATGAAGATGGAGAACCCGCCCTCGGCGCGGAACTCGTTCACGACTCCCTCGAATCCCTCGACGTTCTGGACCTCGTCGATGAAGAGGTACTTCATGCCGCTGATCTCGAGCGCGGGCTCTATCAGCGCCTCGAGCTGGTCGGGCGTCTTCACCGAGCGGAAGCCGTAGCGGTCGAGGTCGAGGTAGATGATGTGATCCTCCCGGGTCCCCGTCTCCCTGAGCTCCTCGGCGATGGTCTGCATGAGGCACGACTTGCCGCACCGACGGACCCCGGTGAGGACCTTGATCACGCCGTCGTCGTGGTAGAACCCGCGAATCTTCTCGAGGTAGTCCTCTCGCTCGAACAAACGCATACTGGCCCCAATCTCTCGACTGAAGCCAGTACAGCAAATATCAGGTTTATTGGGGTATTTTTGTTAGAATCGACAATTTATACCCCCATAACTGACGAATTTTCTACTCCCACTCAATCGTCGCAGGCGGCTTGCTCGTGATGTCGTAGCACACGCGGTTGGCACCCGGAACCTCAGCCACAATGCGACCAGAGATCTTCGCCAGCACCTCGTAGGGAAGCTTGGCCCAGTCGGCGGTCATGGCGTCACTGGACTCCACGGCACGCAGGATGATCGGGCGCTGATAGGTACGCTCGTCGCCCATAACGCCCACAGACTTGATGTCGGGCAGCACCGCGAAGTACTGCCAGCAGCTGTGCTCGGAGTTGCGGTCGCCAGTCTCCTCAAAGAGCTTCTGGTTATATGCATCGAGTTCCTCGCGCACGATGGCGTCGGCGTTCTTCAAAATCTCGAGCTTCTCCTTGTCCACCGCACCGATAATGCGAATGGCAAGACCCGGGCCCGGGAACGGCTGACGATACACGATGTGCGCCGGGAGGCCCAGTGCCAGACCAAGTGCGCGGACCTCGTCTTTAAAGAAATGATCGAGCGGCTCGATAAGATCAAAGCTCACGCCCTCGGGGAACGGAATCAGATTGTGGTGGCTCTTGATGGTCGAGGCCTTGCCGCCCGTCTTGCGTGCGCCGGACTCGATGATGTCGGGGTAGATGGTGCCCTGGGCCAGGTACTTCACGGGTTTACCATCGGTCTCAAGCTGCTGAGCAACCGCGAAGAATTCCTTCCAGAACTGCGTACCGATAATGCGACGCTTCTCCTCCGGCTCGGTCACGCCGGCCAGAAGCTCGGCATAGCGGTCCTCGGCATGGACGTGAACAAAGTCGACATCAAACTGCTTGGTGAAGACCTCCTCCACCTGCTCGGGCTCGCCCTTGCGCAGCAGGCCGTGATTAATAAACACGCAGGTCATCTGCTTGCCAATAGCACGGGCACCAAGCGCTGCCACCACAGAGGAATCAACGCCGCCGGAAAGCGCCAGGATTACGCGGTCCTCGCCCACCTTCTCGCGGAATTCGTCCGTCATGGTCTCGACCAGATTGTCCATAGACCAGTTCTCCTCAAGGCCGCAAATGCCAAAGAGGAAGTTCTTGAGAATCTGCTGACCGTACTCGGTATGCTTGACCTCGGGATGGAACTGCGTGGTATAGATCTTCTTCTCCACGTTCTCCATCGCCGCCACGGGGCACACGTCGGTCGAAGCGACCACGGTAAAGCCCTCGGGCACGTCCTGTACAGCATCGAAGTGGCTCATCCACACGGTCTGGCTGGCAGGGGTGCCCTCAAACAGCGCGCCGCCCGCAACATGCAGCTCGGCAGGACCATACTCGCCCACCTCGGGATGGAACACAGTGCCGCCCAGCGTCACGGCCGTAATCTGATGTCCATAGCAAAAGCCAAGAACCGGCACGCCCAGCTCAAATACGGCGGGGTCGACGCGCGGAGCGTCCTCGGCGTTAACGGAAGCGGGGCCGCCCGAAAGGATGATGGCAGAAGGAGCCATCTCGCGCACCTCGTCTGCTGTGATATCGCACGGCACAATCTCGGAATACACATGCAGATCGCGCACACGGCGAGCGATGAGCTGGCCATACTGTGCGCCAAAGTCGAATACAAGGACCTTTTGGTCCGAAGTGTTTTTGGACATAGGACTCCTCTTGTTCGGCAGAGGGGCAGCGGCTCCGCCCCATGGCTCTCTCAAGAATCTAATAATACACGCAACGTGGGCATTTACCGAAAAGTAACTCGTCCGTGCATCTCTTTTGCACGAAGGCTTGAACCTTATGCCACAATGGCCCCTGAGAGCATGGAAAGGATCGTCATGAAGCGCATTTTGCTGATCGCCACCGGAGGCACCATCGCCTCGTCGGAAGACGGAAACGGGCTCTCCCCCACCGTCACGGGAGAAGAACTCGCCCAGGCAGTGCCCGAGATTGCTCAGGTGGCGCACGTCAAGGTCGCTCAGCTTATGAACATCGATAGCACCAACATGCGTCCCAGTGATTGGCTGCGCATCGCTCGCGCCATCCGCGACTCCTACGACAGCTACGACGGCTTTGTGGTCCTTCATGGCACCGACACCATGGCGTACACCGCGGCGGCGCTCTCCTACCTTATTCAAGAAAGCCCCAAGCCCATCGTGCTCACCGGCTCGCAAAAGCCCATGGAGAACCCCTTTACCGACGCCAAGCTCAACCTCTACCAAAGCCTGCTCTACGCCACCGACGATCGCTCTCGCGATATCACGGTAGTCTTTAGCGGCGCTGTCATAGCCGGCACGCGCGCTCGTAAGCAGCGCACCATGAGCTTTAACGCATTCAAAAGCGTTAATTACCCCTCTCTCGCCTATGTGCGAAACGATCGCATCATCCGCAGCGGCGAGCATATGCTTGGCATTCGCCATAATGCCGAACGCGCACCGCACACCGAGCCTCGATTCTTCGATGCCCTTGACGAGGCGGTCTTTGCCCTCAAACTCACGCCCGGAATGAACCCGCGCATCTTTGAGGCGCTCAAAGCAAGCTACGACGCCGTTATCATCGAAACCTTTGGCATCGGCGGCATCCCCGAGTACGAAAATGAGGACGGGCTCTCCTTTAAGCAGGCAATTTTTGACTGGGTCGACTCTGGACGTACCGCCGTCATCACCACTCAAGTGCCGGAAGAAGGACTCGACTTAGGCGTCTACGAAGTTGGTCGTGCCTACGCCGAGCACCCCGGCATCCTGAAGGGCGATGACATGACCACCGAGGCACTCGTGGCTAAAACCATGTGGGCACGAGGCGTCTCAAGCGACCCCAAAACCGTCAAGGAGCTGTTTATGCAGCCCATCAACTTTGATCGCATGGATTGGGATTAGCCGCCTTATTCACCAGTTTAATAGCCCCGTTGTTAATGCCTTTACAGCAGGTATGCCGCATAGCAATGTATAGTTTACTTGACAGATATATCCATGCCCGCAACGACACTCGCAGGCATGGATACCTTTTTGCGCAAAACCCTTGGTCAAAACATCAAAGCGAGACGCGAAGAGCTTGGCCTGTCGAAGGTCGACCTGTGCATTGCTGCAGATATCCAGCGCCCCATCCTCGATCGCATCGAACAAGGACTTGGAAACATTAGGCTCGACACGCTACAAAGCCTGGCCGATGTTCTTAAAACCACTCCATCCGATTTGATTAAGGACCCAAACGAGCGATAAAAAAGCCAGCCCCAAAGGAGCTGGCTCATTAGCATGCTAGCTGCTAGCGATTGACGTTACCCCTAGAAAACAAAGGGGCCGGCGATACCCGCCGAGACGCACATCAGGTACACGTTGGCAATGTTCAAAAGAACAGCAAGCACCAGGCCAGAGCGCACATTGCGCGTAAAGATCATGCGCGCCATAGCGTCCGACTCCGTATGCGCACGCGCCTGCTTCCTGCCGTAGGCAATCGACGCCAGGCTGAACACCAGCGCAAAGATGGGGGTAATCAAAAGCTCCCAACGGCTTCCCCAACGCGTCACGGCGCCCGCCGCGTCATAGCGCATGGGAACCTGATCGGCAAACTGCGGCAACACCACAGCGGCAACAATCAGCGGGATGAGGCCCAAGACCACCAGCGCAACGGCCATAACCTTAGCTTTTTGTCCATACTCGTTAAGCATACCGTCTGCTCCTTTGTCGTTGGCCAGGTAAGGGGCGAAGAGACATCATTACACGTTGAAGCGGAAGTGCACCACGTCGCCGTCGGCCATAATGTACTCTTTGCCCTCGATGCGCAGCTTGCCGGCAGCCTTCGCTCCCTGCTCGCCGCCAAGCTCGATGTAATCGTCATACGAGATGACCTCGGCCTTAATGAAACCGCGCTCAAAATCGGTGTGAATCACGCCGGCAGCCTGCGGAGCCGTTGCACCCTTGCGCACCGTCCAGGCCTTGACCTCCATCTCGCCAGCGGTAAAGAAGCTCTGCAGGCCCAGCAGGTCGTAGGCAGCCTGCGCAAGTACATCCAGACCCGGCTGCTCAAGGCCCAAGCTCTCCAGGTACTCAGCAGCCTCCTCTGCGTCGAGCTCAGAAAGCTCCGCCTCGACCTTGGCGCAGATGGGAATGGGCTTCACACCGTCGATGGGGTCAAAGTCGTCGCCGAGCATGTCCTCATCGACATTTGCCACGTAGAGAATCGGCTTCATCGTGAGCAGGAACAGGCCCTTGGCAGCAAGGCGCTCCTCGTCGGTCATTTCCATGGTGGCAGCGCGGTTGCCGTCGTTGAGCCAATCGACCAGGCGCTTGGCGACCTCAAACTTAGGAGCCAGCTCCTTATCGCGCTTGGACTCCTTCTCCAACTTGGGCAGCTGCTTCTCGAGCGTGGAGAGGTCGGCCAAGATCAGCTCGGGCATGATAGTATCGGCGTCGGCCACGGGGTCCACGAACTCGCCCGTGCGCCCCACCTCGCGCATGACGTTGGGGTCCTTGAAGTAGCGAACGACCTCGCAGATAGCATCGGTCTCGCGAATGTTGGCCAAAAACTGGTTGCCCAGGCCCTCGCCCTCGTTTGCGCCCTTGACCAGGCCTGCGATGTCCACAAACTCAACCGCAGCAGGCACAATGCGGCCCGGATTCACGATGTCGGCAAGCTTTTGCAGACGCGCATCGGGCACATCGACAATACCCACGTTGGGGTCGATTGTGGCAAAGGGGTAGTTGGCGGCAAGACCGCCTTTTTTGGTCAGCGCGGTAAAGAGCGTGGACTTGCCCACGTTGGGCAGGCCGACAATGCCGATAGACAGGGACATGGCTTTCCTTTTCTCATGCCGTCGCTGCGGCGACGGATTCTTGGTAACGAACCTACGATAGCAGTCTTTGACGCAGCGCGCCCGCAAGCGGGCACTTCGCACGTTTAATCTGCGAGTTTCTCAACCTGATCCAGGACCTTGGTGAGTTTCTTCTTGGCGTCGGCCTTCATCTTGGCCGCTTCCTCACGAGCCTTTGCGGCCTTAGCAGCCTTCTCCTCGGCCTCCGGGTCGGGCACCACAAGTTCGGACCCCGGGCACGTCACCATCTTGAGCGCATGGTTCTCGCACGCCTCGACGCACAGGCCGCATCCCACGCAATACTCCGGCTCGATGGTGAACTTGCCAGAACCCACCAAATCGGTAGCGTTTGTAGGGCACAAGTCAACGCAAGCGCCGCACATGGTGCACTTATCAAAATCGCACTGAGGGATGGACGCCTCGATATTATCGGCAAGCTCGGGGTGATCTTGCAGGGCAGAAAGCAACAGCTGACGATTTTGAGTCAAGACGCGACGGCGCTTGAAATCGGTAGAGCCGCAGGCATTGTTGAGAGTGCGCTCAAGCTGCGTGATGCGATCGCTATGGGCCTTGAGCTTCTGCGTTACCGAGGCCACAGCGGCGGCGGCAGGATTGAGCTTGGAAACGGTAAGACCCGTCGTGCGCATCATGTTGTCCATGAATTCCTTGCGCTCGTACTCACGGCGCTTCACACATTTGAGGTCGCGGGCCTCCACCTCAAGGCCCAGACCGGTTCCCGCCCATTCCTCGGCGGTGGCGATGGCATCGCCCAGCATCTCTTCACCAGTCGTGGTCTTGCAGTGGTCGCAAATGCCAAGCGGCAGATACACACTCACGTTGGAGTAATCGGCCAAAACGGCAAACCAAACCTCGGGCGTCACGTCTCCAATGCAGGCGAGCACGATCTCGTTCTCGCGCGGACGGCGACGCAGCGCACGCGTGCACGTGACATACGCCGTGGTATGCGACGCCGCGGCGCCGGCAATCTTGTCGTACAGCTGTTTAGGCTTAATCTTGGGGGAGTTCATCGCCTCGGTGGGACATGCCGCCGCGCACAAGCCGCATTTACGGCAAATATCGAGAATATCGATACCGCCGTCATCAATATCAACCGCATTAACCGGGCAGGCAACCTTGCAGGCGTTGCAGCTGCTTCCCTCGTGAATGCAAGCAAGACAACGATTGGAATTGCCGCGCGGCTTTTCTTTATAGTCCGCAGGATTCCAATGATTCTCTTCCGACTCGATACCCATCAGCGAATCGGAGATTCCGCCCAGCGGATTTTTTAGGGCACCAAGCCCTTTGCTGATGTCGATGATGTCGTCAAACAGGTCGTGTTGTTGAGCCATACCGTGGCTGCCCTCCCCTTTGGCAGTGCAAACAAGCAAGCTCCTATTTTACGCTACCCGCCACGCCGCGTCAGGCACAGTGTCGCAGACGCATGCGCAATGCGAAGTTTAGTGAAGATGCTATCGGGGTACCACCCCCCATGCTCCCTCATCGCACAAGTCTGATTCCTACAGCAATCCAAAATGCTCGCATGCGCGCAGGATTCCATCATCATCGACATTCGAAGTCACATAAGACGCCGCCGCCTTTACCGCAACAGAAGCCTCGCCCATGGCGACACTTTGTCCCACACAGCCAAACATCGCAATGTCATTTCCACCGTCACCAAACGCAATGCACTCATCCGGTTCAATTCCGTAACGTGCAAGCGCTGCCTTAATACCCGCTGGCTTCCCGCCGCCCTTAGGGATGATGTCGCAAAAACCGTCGCACCAGCGCGTAAACTCGACATTGCTGCATTCATGCATAAAGATGCCCTCTTCGCCCTCGTCGATATAGGCGCAAATCTGATACGTTGGCTCAGATAGGGCGTCAGAAAGCCCCAGCTCAGCATCGGTTTTCCCCACGCGCTCCTCTGTTGAACGGATGCGATCGCCATACCGGCTCATCAAAAATCGCGTTTGCTGCATCAGAATAACGTCATACAACCCCGCCTCTGCCTGACTAACAACAGCCCTAACATCCTTTTCCTCAAGCGGACAATCACGAAATGTTCCTTTGGAATCGCAGCAGAGCTGACCATTAAAGGCCAGTACGGCATCAACGGCGATTCGACCGCCTGGCTGTAGGTCGGGATGCACGTCCAGCAGAGAGCGTCCCGTTGCAAGAATGATCTTTACCCCGCTTTCGCGCATATGCGCAAGAGCCTTGACCGTAGAGTCTGGCACCCCATGCGTCTCGAAACTCACCAACGTACCATCGATATCAAAAAACGCAGCCCTGAACATCTCATCCTCCCTTTACTGCCGCCCTTCGCTGTCAACGCAACGAACCTATTGAATGCAAGCATGCTGTTCAATAATTCATTCGAATGAATTATTGTCTACTATATTAGAAGGTTATTCGAATGAATCAAGGGTGAATCATGGTCAGAAGCATCTATCGCGATATTTACCGAGAGTTAAGCGAAAGAATCGAATCTGGCACGTACGCATTTCAAACACAGATTCCAACCGAAGATGCTCTCTGCGCGCGCTTTAGCTGTTCCCACTCCACCGTACGCCGAGCCCTGCAGGAACTAGCCCGCGCTGGCTATGTTCAGGCGCGCCAAGGGTCTGGCGTCACCGTAATTTGGCAGCCAACACCTCAAGATGCGAACGGATATGCAACAGGAGGCATCGAGATCTTCCCCGAAGTCTGCGCCGAACGCGGCCTCGCACCAGCAACAGAGCTGCTCAATTTTGAGACGCTTGTCACCAATGAACAGCTAGCCTCCACCACAGGTCTGCCCAAGGGTGCAGAAGTTGTACATATGCGCCGTCTGCGTCTGGCGGATGGTAAGCCAGTCGCATTAGAAGAAACGCACACCCTTGCCAGCGAGGTGCCCGATATCACACCGCAAATCGCTCTAACCGGTACATATGCTTATATCGAACAAACACTGGGAATCAAAATAGCCACAAGCAAGCGACGCATCTCCATGTCACTCGCCAGCAACGATGTCGCAAACCTGCTGCACGTATCCGAAAAGTCATATGTCGCATGCATCGAATCAAACACGTTCGATGCCTCGGGCAAGATGTTTGAGCACATCAAAACGTATCAGCATCCCGATTTTTTCTCCGTCAGCATTATCGCTACCCGTTAGTGCTCATAGATGTTGAAGAAGCAAGGCTGATACCAGAAGTCCCGCGAGGTTCGGCAAAGCCGAACCAGCGCCCGGGACGGATCCCCGCATCAACCAGAACTCCCCCGCGAGCCCGATTTCAAGGGCGTGAACGCAGGAAGGCCCCGGGTTATTCTCCTGAGCGATTCCGCAGCCGCGAAGCGCCTTTCAACGCGCCGAAGGCGCACCATCCTTCCTCCCCGCTCACCCGATTTCAAGGGCGCAAACGCAGGAAGGCCCCGGAAGGATTTCCTAAGCCAACATCCCGCAGCGCGAAGCGCGAGGACGTTGGCGTGGAAACCTTCCGGGGCCTTCCGATGGGAAGTCAAGCCCTTACGGCTTAGTACATGCCACCACCCTGCTGACCAGCGGTAGCAGCAGCGATAGCGTCCTCAAGCTGCGTGTTCTTGGGGACATCGGTGACAGTAGCCTCGGTGATGAGAATCAGGGAAGCAACGGAAGCAGCGTTTTGCAGCGTGACGCGGGAAACCTTGACCGGGTCGAGCACGCCCATCTCGATCATGTTGCCCCACTCGCCGGTAGCGGAGTTCAGGCCCTCGCCTGCAGGCAGGGTAGCGACCTTGTCGACTACGACAGCGCCCTCAAAGCCAGCGTTCTTGGCGATGGTGGCCACAGGAGCAGTCAGGGCCTTCTTGACGATGTCGACGCCGATCTTCTCCTCGGGATCGTCGATCTCAACCTTGTCGAGTGCAGGAGCAGCGTCCATGAAGGCCACGCCGCCGCCAGCGACGATACCCTCCTCAACGGCAGCGCGGGTTGCCTGCAGGGCGTCCTCGACGCGATGCTTGATCTCCTTGAGCTCGGTCTCGGTAGCAGCGCCAACCTTGATCACAGCAACGCCACCGGAGAGCTTGGCCAGACGCTCCTGGAGCTTCTCGCGGTCAAAATCGGAATCGGTGTGCTCAAGCTCGCCCTTGATCTGAGCGATGCGGGCATCGATGGCCTCCTTGGAACCAGCGCCACCCACGATGGTGGTGTTGTCCTTGGAAATGGTAACGGACTTAGCGGTACCGAGCATATCGGCAGTGATGTCGGCAACCTTGACACCCAGCTCATCGAGAGCAGCCTGGCCACCGGTGAGGACAGCGATATCCTCGAGCATGCGCTTACGACGGTCGCCGTAGCCCGGAGCCTTAACAGCGCAGACGTTGAGAGCGCCACGGATCTTGTTGAGTACGAGCGTAGGCAGAGCCTCGCCCTCGACATCCTCGGCAATGATGAGCAGGCCCTTGCCGGTGCGCTGGACAGCCTCGAGAACAGGCATGATGTCCTGAACGTTGGAAATCTTCTGGTCGGTGATGAGGATGTACGGATCCTTCATCACGGCCTCCATGCGGTCGTTGTCCGTGACGAAGTAAGCGGAGACGTAACCCTTGTCGAACTGCATACCCTCAACAGTGTCGATGGTAATGTCAAAGGTCTGGGAATCCTCGACGGTGATAACGCCGTCCTTGCCCACAACCTCCATGGCCTGAGCGATCTTCTCGCCAACCTGCGGGTCGCCAGCAGAGATGG
>SKER01001712.1_pt1 | contig 16828 bp, 19 predicted proteins | sample 4826961 | NCBI WGS metagenome assembly SKER01 (sample SAMN11008804, study PRJNA524170) | human gut metagenome | biome: Human fecal sample; material: Feces; isolation source: fecal sample from pouch patient p47 | host: Homo sapiens | place: Israel: Tel-Aviv | collected 2016-11-16 | reverse complement strand
GAAGTCACTGTCGTTCTCAAAATCGGTGGAGCTGCATGACAAGGTCATCGGGCATTATCTGAACATAAAACACTATCATTAAGTTGGAGTCATTACCCAGAAAGTCACTTTCGGGTGATCTGGCTGGAATGCAAACTGATGTTACCGTCACGCGTATCACGATTACTTTCTGAAACGGGGTTCCTGTCAGTCAGCCAACTGTTGCGTGATCTGAAATAGCTGAACTCCCCGGTGTTATAGCCGGGGAGGCCACCTCAGGACATTGTCTCTGGCCTATACAGTAACTCTTGCCCCACCGGGCATGAATGACACTCATGGCATCGATTTCGATTAAGCTGTCTTGAAAATAAACTCACTAGATGTATTATGGCTGAGTAGTTAGGACCCTTTCTTTTGCTGTATTAAGAGCGCTTTCTGGAGATTGCTTCTGATTAATTGCGTTGATTATAGCGGTTTTCTCCGCATACCAGAATGAACTCAGCTCAGGTATGTTTGGCATGATCTCGCCATTTTCTGCGCTCTGCATGGTTGCCTGGATACGCGGATCTTTTTCCAGTTTTTTCTGGTAGCTCTTCAGTGTAACTGCACCTAATGGAACGGCATCATTCAGCGTGGTAAGTCCTTCATCTGTCATCAGATAATTTTCTATAAATTCCACAGCCAGTTCTTTATTAGGGCTGGCTGCATTAATGCCGATGCTGACGACCCCCACAAATGGTCTAGCCTTTTGTCCCTGGAATGTGGGCAGTACCGTAACACCGTAGTCAATACCGCTGGTACCAATATTTTCCCATGACCACGGGCCATTGATAATCATCGCTGTTTCACCTTTATTAAAGCTGGCTTCAGCTAGCGGATAATCCGTATCTGGGCTAATACGTCCGCTTTTGACCATATTCACAATAAATTCCAGCCCTTTAACTGCGCCTTCATTATCAATACCCACATGACTTGTATCGTAACCGTTATCGGTCTTTTTAAATACGTACCCCCCCGCAGAGGCAATTAATGGCCATGTAAAATAGGGCTCAGAAATATTCCATGTAATTGCTTTTTTACCCTTTTTTCTTAGTTCATCATCCATTGCCGGGATTTCTTCCCACGTGGAAGGTGGGGATTTAATCAGCTTTTTATTCCAGATCAGAGTCAGCGCTTCTATACTCATAGGATAACCAATCAGCTTCCCGTTATACTTCACGGCGTCCCATGCAAAGGGGACTATTTTCTCTTTGAATGCCGGGGAAGGATTAACCTCGTATAATAAACCTGACTTTGCATACCCGCCAAAACGGTCATGCGCGTATATAACAATATCCGGACCACCACCACTGCTTGCCACCAAGGGGAATCTTTCCTCTATATTTTTCGGTTGTTCCACCGTGACAGGAATACCGGTATCGGCTTCAAAACGTTTTCCGACAGTCTCAAGAGCCTGTCGTCCATTACCAAGACTACCTCCCCAAATGATCAGTTTACCTTCCTGTATCGCCGCATACGGGGTTGCAGAGTACCACGCAGCGCAGGCAGCAATAAGCATGAATGATTTTTTCATCGGGATTCCCTCCAATTTAATTTGAATTTGTATGATCCTGTATCAATATTCGTCAGATTAACTCCTCCTGTGATCTCATCCCCCCATGTACAATCAGTGATAATGATCTCAATTTATCTATATAATGTGAGTTACCTCACAAAAATAGAAGGCTGAAACATGACTTTTATCACATTGTATTGTGAAGTCATAAGATTTAACTCATCCCCAACATACTAGCGAAAGGAGGATTTTACTGAAAGAGGAGAGGTTTATAATATCTTTTGATTATTACTTTAAAAAAAGAGTGTGTTATGGAAAAGAAATTATCCAAGTATGAGCCTGATGAGTATGTAAAAGTTAAGCATCCGGAATGGTCGAAAAATGCCACAATCTACCAGGTTAATATAAGGCAATTTACTAAAGGTGGGACATTTAATTCCTTTGAAAAACATCTTGACAGGATTAAATCCCTTGGTGTTGATATTATTTGGCTGATGCCAATTCACCCTGTTGGGATCGAAGCTCGTAAGGGCTCGTTGGGGAGTAGTTATTCTGTTCGCGACTATTATGATGTCAATGAGGAGTTTGGTACTCATGAAGATCTCAAACAGCTAGTAAGAAAAATTCATGACAAAGGGATGTATGTCATTCTCGACTGGGTGGCAAACCATTCTTCTCGAGATAATACATTGACCATTACTCATCCCGAATGGTATTCAAAAGACAGAAAAGGTCATTTTACGCCCACACCTTGGTATGACTGGGATGATATTATCGAGTTTGATTACGGCAATGCTGAATTACGCCAGTACATGACGGCAGCATTGAAATACTGGGTTGATGAATTTGATATCGACGGATACCGGTGTGATGTCGCCGGTTTTGTCCCGCTTGATTTCTGGGAAAATGCCCGAGCAGAGCTTGAGGCGATAAAACCCGTTTTTATGCTGGCAGAATGGGAGTCCCGGGATTTGCTGAAAAAATCCTTTGACATGGTCTATTCATGGAGCCTGTGGGACAAAATGCTACTGGCGGTTAATACCGGAAAGTTATCTCCGCTGATAGAATGGATGGCGCACCAAACAAAAGCATTTCCAGCTGACGGAATAAGCATGTCATTTATTGAAAATCATGATAAGAATGCCTGGGAAGGGAATCAATTTGATAACTTTGGCTCGGGTCTGGAAGCCGCGATTGTTATGACCGTAATGGTAAAAGGTATGCCATTAATTTATGGTGGGCAGGAAGCCGGACTGAAGCGCTCTCTGCCATTTTTTGAAAAAGATGAAATAATCTGGCAGAAACACCACATAGGTGAATTATACAAAACCCTGTTTCATCTTAAACATGTGAATCATGCCCTGTGGAATGCTCATAACGGTGGTGAGATGGTACGAATTAACCATAATCATGAAGATAAAGTTATTGCTTTCTCCAGAGAGAAAGATGGGCATGCCATTATTTCCATGATTAACTTCAGTAAAGAAAAATTGACAATAAAAATCAAGGAGAAGGAATATAGTGGATATTATATTGATTGGTTCACAAAAGAAGAAATAGATGTTAAAAATCTCAGCCAGGTGGTTCTTCAACCCTGGGGTTATAAAATATTCAGTAGCATCCCGAAAAACGCATAGTCAGAGAAATAATCACTATGTTTTAAATTGTATTAGTCGCGACTGGATCTGACACATAGTCTTGAAAGATTGAAAGTTACCGGTTTGATATGGGGGGCGAAGCCTTATAGGGGGCCGACGATCAGTGGAACGAAAACTCACGTTGAGCGATTGTGGCTGAGAAAAACCAAAGGATCCTGCTGGGATCCTTTGAAAGGAGTTAAGGCTGCACTCTAATTGCCATAATGTGTATTAGCTATACACAGTTTAGCCAGGCCTGAAAGCCTGATTTACGAGCTTAAGGTAGCTTCCGGGCGTCCGCCTGAACGTTGTGGCTAAACAGGAAATACAAAGGCGTTCAACTACACAGTTGTCTGCAGCGTCAGATGATATAAGAATAATCCTTATCGGACTTGGTCGGATCTCAGCGAACAAAGCGCATGCAGTCTGTGGCTGTTATCATCGACACTCTCAGTACTGTGCATAAAGAGAATCGGGTGATGCTTCCAATTAGTAGAACATGTGTTTTTCAATAAACGTCCCGATGACTTTTTCGTGGATCTCTACTGAACGCGAGAAGCAGATTGTTTTACGAGCCAAGCGCTTAATGCGGGTGCGCAGCGTCAGGTTATTGCGCTCAATCCGTTGGGTGAATATTTTTCCGGTCAGATGCTTATCCTTCGGCACCTCCCGGCCATAGCTGCCCCAGTCGTCGCTGGTGATCATGCCGATGTTGAATGGCGTAAGCAGTGCCAGTAGTTCCCGGCAGGTTTCATCGGTACGGGGACCAAAAGTGTAGGCCAGTACACCCCCTGTTTTGGTGTTATACGCGTACCAGAGCCAGTGTTGCCGGGCTTTACTGCCAACGAAACTCCATTGCTCATCAAGTTCGCAGATAAGCGCCACATCAGCATGAGCAACGGGCGAAGACGTTATTCGCTTTGGCGTGAGTTTTTTAAAGTCCGGATGACGGTGTTAATGCCAATTTTCAGTGTTCTGGCGGTATCGCGAACCCCGGCGCCATTGAAGGCCATTTCAGTGATCAGCTCTTTAATGCCCGGCTTACGGGCCTCATAAGTGTAAGTGAGCTGAAAAACGCGGTGGCAGTCACGGCAGCGAAATCTGTCATGGCCTTTAGGGTTCTGACCATGGCGGTAGACCTGTGCAGACTGACAACGAGGACAATGAATGTTAACGCTGGCCATGAAAGAACCTCAAAAGCCCGCATTATACATCAGATTCAACTAATTAGAGGCATCACCCCGCGCAGCTCTTCCCGGGCTGATTGCTGGTTTGCCGCCCTGTGTTATCGGGATGGAGGCGTGCTCCGGGGCTCATTACTGGGCAAGACTGTTTCGGCAGTATGGTCATGAGCCGCGTCTGATGGCCGCTAAATTTGTATCGCCTTACCGCATGGCTGGTAAATCAGGAAAAAATGATGCAGCTGATGCTCAGGCTATCTGCGAGGCGGTTCGTCGCCCACATATGCGGTTTGTGCCGGTTAAGGATGAGAGCCAGCAGGCAATGCAGTGTCTGCATCGTACCCGACAGGGTTTTATCGAAGAGAAAACAGCAACATATAATCGTCTCCGGGGGTTGATATCTGAATTCGGCGTTATCGCCCCACAAAGTACAGATGCCCTGCGCCACATAGTTTTTGAGCAGAAGAATTCTTTACCACTTCAGGTTCAGCAATGTGTTGATGATTTGCTGGAGCACGTTGCTCGCATTGAAGATAACATCGCTGAATATGACCGAATTTTGTCCCGCATGGCCAAAACAGATCATCGCAGTCAGCGGCTGATGGAATTGAAGGGCGTTGGCCCCACAACGGCCTGTGCGCTGGTCGCCAGTATCAGTAATGCACATGATTTTAAGAATGGGCGCCAGCTGGCAGCCTGGCTGGGACTGACACCATCGCAGTACAGCAGCGGCGGAAAGTCGAAGTTTGGCAGGATAACGAAAGCTGGCGATTCGTATCTGAGAACACTTCTGGTTCAGGGGGCTCGTTCAGTGCTTATTGGCGCCGGGAAAAGGACTGACTCATTCAGCCGTTGGGTTTGTATGTTGGTTGAGCGCAGAGGGTACTGGCGGGCTGTTGTGGCCATCGCCGCCAAAAATGCGCGGCTGTGTTGGGCATCACTACATTACGGTGATGATTTCCGGCTGTACTCAGTCAACTAAAGCTCGAAGCTGTATAACCATCTGACCTGCAATTCGTTGATGATAAAGGGTTAGACCCCGTGAGGTATATCTGCTTATTGTACAGGGCAAGTGTACCCGACTAACGAACTAGAGCCTCACGAGCGTCTTTCATCAGGGTCCGAATCGATGACGATTCATCATGACCGTTTATAGTACCGCAGTCTCTCCCCTTTATTTTTTTACTATAGTGCAGACAGAAACCGTAAACACCGGCGTTGACATGCCGGGGAAGCCCTTATAGTACAAAAATTTTCGATATCCAAACTGACCCCTTTGAGGTCGTGGTATGGATGACGGATGGCTGGCCGCTGTATGAATCCCGCCTGAAGGGAAAGCTGCACGTTATCAGCAAGCGTTACACTCAGCGCATTGAGCGACATAACCTGAATCTGAGACAACATCTGGCAAGGCTGGGACGGAAGTCACTGTCGTTCTCAAAATCGGTGGAGCTGCATGACAAGGTCATCGGGCATTATCTGAACATAAAACACTATCAGTAAGTTGGAGTCATTACCGATTAATCCAGGCGCACCCATTAAGGTATCTGAAACCAATAGCTATCGTTGTGGAGCGGATGGTAAGGGGTATATTCTGGATGATGGAAAGTTGCAACCTCTTATTTATTCTGGCGTTGCTGTCACATGCCATGATGATAATCTCTGGTTTGAAGGGCGCTCGTTAAGTTTTATGGATATTGTCGCTTTGGATGCGAAAGATATTACTGCGGCCAAAGAAGCACTATCAAAATAACCCAGGGGTAATAACGATGGATTTTAACGAGAAAGAGTTGGGCTGGGTGCTTGCGCTGGGGAGTGTCTGCGTCGTTCTGTGTGTGTTGTTAGGGCTGGTCATGCTCGCACAACAGCTGTTTCCCGGAGTCTTCGGGTGAACCCCTGTTAACGGTCATGTAATACCGCTGTATTACATGACCCCTGCCCCTCTTAACGGCTATTTTTTCTCTCCGCTGCCACATCGGCAATTATCAAAAATTCCTGCTGTAAAAATTTATCCGTTGGCAGATTTTCTTTTACATAATCATTCAGTCTCAGCCAGCTTCGCATCAGATTCAGATCAACGTCCAGCTCACCTAAATCCTGCTGATGCCATTTTGCCACCTGCGAGGCATACCAGGCCGCCGAGTGAAACGGCCCCTCTTCTTCTTTCTCCAAATCTTTATACATATCGTAGCTTTTCCCCCGGAACGTCAGCCCCCTTACGTCCGGCTCGTTATCAATTTCAAAATCCAGCCCCTGCGCTTTTTGCAGATAAATAGTCAGGACTTCCCACGGTTTAATATTGGTGGCCTCATAGGGAAAATATTTAATCATGCTCAGGCGCACCATGACATACAGATCATGTGCGTTAAATATTGGGTTTTTCATTTTAAACATGACGCTCATTGTCTAGCTCCTTTTATTGACTGGCGGTGTCCTTCCACCTTACCGGATCGGGGCGCGTTGTGGAACCGTCCGGCGCGGCGCAGCTTCGGCACGTTCTACCCGGTTCGGGTTTACCGACAGTTTACCGAATTGCGCCCCTGCCCCGTTCCGTTCAGATTTTCTGACCAACTTTTTTTTGACGCCGATTTTACTAACTGGCTGTTTTTTCTCATTTCATGTTCGCCCTCGATGCCGCTGCAGGACGCTGGCCAGCTGCTGCCGGCGACGCGGTCGCAGCTGTAATCATTCAGCCTCACTGAAGAAGATTTTCCCCCGCCGCCGCCGCCGCTGCGTCACGCGGCAGTGCTACAATGGCGCTGCCCGGACAGGTCAGGGAGCCGATTAACCAGGGGTGGTTGTTCCCGCCCTGCCCTTGTCCGGGCAATCGGCTTTTATTCCCTGTAAGGAAGTTTCCCCGAATGACCGATCACCTTTAAGCCGGGTTTTTCTCCGCGACGTGCCTCGCCCTCTCCCCTATCATTACGTTAAAACGATAACGTAACGCCTGAGCGCGGAGATTAAAAAATTGAGCACTCATCCCGCCGAACTGAGCCAGATTTCACATAGCGCGATCAGCCGCATCGCCACCCCCAGGATTGATTTTGCGCTGGCGCTCGCCGTTCGCCAGCTGGCGAACCGTCAGGCCGACAAACCAAAGTACCTGCTGGAGCCGGAAATAACCGTTCTGCTCGCCCAGGGCTTTAGCGATCTGCGTAAACGAATGTTCTTTGATGTGCTATGGAATACCGGCGCTCGACTGAGTGAAGCGCTGGCCGTCACCCCGGACAATATTCACACCGGGGAGCGCTGGCCGTCGCGCCCGTTCGTCTCCCTGATGACCCTCAAGCAACAGGGTAAACCCGGACGGCCACCGAAGGACAGTTACCGCGATGTGCCGCTGTTTGATGAAGGTTTTACGCTGCGGCTTCGCGATCACCTGGACACGTTCTGTAAATTCAGGACTAAGCGCGTCTGGCAGGTCACGGACGACACGATCCGTAACTGGCTGAGTGACGCGGTCACGCGCTGTGAAAGTGAGGGAATACGTTTTTCTGTCCCCGTCACTCCGCACACGTTCCGGCACAGCTACGCGATGCACCTGCTTTACTGCGGTATCGAGCCGCTGACGCTGAAGAAACTGCTCGGCCACCGGAGTTTTAAAAGCACGCAGGTGTACATTGATGTGCTGGCACTGGAGGCCGATGTTGCCGGGCGCTATGCTGTCCGTTTCGGCATGGACAGGGAAGAAGCCGCCGCCCTGCTTTATAATGCGAAAAATATTGGTGTGTAACGTTATACACTATTTACATCTGAGGAGATTATGCAGTATAACTGTATGCAGATGTTCAGCAGAATTCACACACGCTTTAACGGTGTGTAACGTTATACATTAATGGGGTGTCTATGATCATTCTCGTTGGAAGCCATAAGGGCGGTGTAGGAAAATCCACTATCTACATCCATATACTGATGTGCCTGATTCTTCGCAGTGGTAAGCGCGTTGCTGCACTGGAGTGTGATGATCAGCATAGTGTAAAAGACTGGCTTGAAGACCGCAGGGCGCAAGGAATACAACCGGATGTGGATTACTACGAGTGTTACCATGATATCCCGGCGATGGCTCGGAAGCTTGATAAAAAATATGACATTGTACTGCTCGATGCACCAGGGCGTAGATCGCCGGAGTTCAGTAAATGCCTTGCGGTGGCTGATCTGTTTATCTCTCTGGTTAACCCTTCAGCTCAGATTGAAATCAACACGCTCGGCCTGATGGTTGCCGATGTGTTCCAGTATCAGGCATCGGTCAACAAAGGTCTGAAAGCGGTACTGGTTATGAACAAGTGCGATACTCATCCGTCAGATATTGATGCTTCTAGTTTCCGTAAAGATATCGAGGCCGATCAGGAGAACTGGATTCCCGTTGCCCGGCAGCGTCTTTATCAACGTAAATCCTATTATCGTTCCTACAATGAAGGGTTATCTGTACATGAGTTCAATGACCGCAAAGGGAACCAGGCGCGGGGGGAAATTGAGATGTTACTGAGAGAGCTTGAATTGCTGGCCGCTTAACTATATTTATTGGTGTGTATCGTTATACACCAATATGGGGGAATTATGAGTAAACGCACCACAAAATTGAAAATCAGCCCCGCGCTACAAAATATCGACGAAAATAAAACGCTGCGGGAGCTGGTTAGTGAAACCAGCCACCGCCCGACATCGGGCAGCGTGATCACTAGGGTGAATTTTCCGTTACTGGAAGAGGATATTGCAAAGTTTGACCAGTACAGTGAGGAAAATCATGCGATGCGTGTCAGTGTGCTCCGGGCAGGATTACGGGCGCTGGAAATGCTGGGAGAGGAACAACGGTCTGATCTTATCCGGGAAGCCGAGTTTAACCGACCTAAGACCGGGCGTAAACCAGTTAAAAAGTAATAGTGTGTAATGTTATACACTAATTATGTATTGCATATTATCCGGGGGGCTGCATGAGCAGCCTTTTTTATGCCCGTAGGGCATGGAAGCCGCCAGAAATGGCACAGGTAAACGCTGAAGGTGAGGGGCGGCGATGCCCGCCCGTCAGGGCGGTTACAGTTTCCCGTTCTGCGCCATACCACCCCCCTCCCTGCAAAGCCCATTGCGGCCTTTCAGGCGGTGATACAGCTGCACAGCGTCCGTAAGCCCGGCTGAGCACGCAGGAAGACGCGAGAGCGGCTTTCTGCGGGTGATTTGTCCGGGTGTTGGGGGTTCTGGTCGTTTACGGCCAGAAATCCCTACAGGCGCGTTTCTACTTAAACTAAGGAAGCTTAAATTCGAGTCATTATCTGCACTATGCAGACAATTAGGGAAAGAAATGTAATCCCAGACATGAGGATCATTGCGATTAAGCTCTTTTGACTGATAAATGTACTGTTCCCTTTTATGTTTTCTACCTTATTAGATAGCTGGTTTAATTTGCTATTAACATCATTGATATTATCAGATATTGCCGCGCTGATATGCTGCCTTAATTCAAGCTTGGCTTCGTCAAGTTGATTATTTAACACAGCCCTATGTTTTTCAGCAATGTATTTATAACTCGATTCAGCCTCTTCTACCGCAGCTGCGAGTTTTTCAATACCAACTTCCAGTTCACCTGGCATATCTTTGATTGCTTTTCTAACTTCCTGAAGATGTTCACTCAAAATATCAGGGATTTCCTTGATTTTTTCTTCAAGGTTCACATAGTCTTCAAGTAATGCCTGAATTTTCAGGTCTTTTAATTCTTCAGACAATGATTTAGCCATTTTATTCACCTGAAATCATTAAGGGTAAGCTATGCTTACCCTTTTTTGTTTATGCCAACTTTAAATTATCAAATGCGATATCAAGATCTGAATTGAATCCATTCATCAACATTTTGACTGCTCGCAGATTAGATAGCTCCTGTCTTTCTTCCTTCGACGCAGCAGCTCGGATTAAGCTACGGAAATCGCGATCATCGCTATAAACATCATCGTATTTTAAGCCAGATTTCGTTAAGAGATTAAATATATTACTGTTATAAACGACAGCAGGGTTTTTTCCCGCTATTTTTTTGCTGGTCTTATCTGATAAGAATATGGAGTATTGTTTTTCAATAGATGTGTCCTTATCAGCAAAGTTGTAAATTACTTTAATTCTATCTTCTTCTACCCCCATATCTAACAGGTTGTTTATTGTTGCAATAGAATCTCTTTGTTGTTTGTCTTGAACGGTAACAGGAACAATGAAGTAATCAATCAAATCATGACTTCCTTGATATTCTTGCATCTGAACCATAAATTGCTCAATATTAGATGAGCCTACATCAATGATTGTACAATCTACATCATCAATTCGTTTAATTATTTCATCATAATCTTTTGCTGATAATCTCTCATCATTTGTGCCATCACTATTGATGGTCTCTACTCTGATGATCTCAGATTCTGGAAGCCGAGGTTTAAGAACAGTTTGGCAGATAGTAGATTTACCAACATTCCCGCTGTTATTGAGAACTGCAATTTTCAGGTACATAAATATCCTTAGTTTTTAACTTCATAATTTGTAATTAGGGTGCCTAATCTAACTTTATTAGGCGCGTTCCATTCTTTAATTTGCTCAAGAGGTACACCTTTTTCGATAGCTCTTTTGGCTATCCTTTCCTGACGATAACAAACCTCCATGTACTGACTCAGTAGATCATCTGTAATCTGATGGGGGTTTTCATCTTGTGCATCCTCTGAAGCGTTTACCTGTGCATTGACTTTTAATTTTTCGTTAGGTTTCGGAGTTGGGACATTTTGCCCTCCATTACAATATTTTTTCACATACCGTGTGAATTGAGGGTAACTCATTTCAAGCGCCTTACTGTCTTTGAAAGACTCGTATATTTGCTTGAGTGTTTCGCCCAGCTTTAACCGCGCATCGATATCATTCAGCAGCGGCATGAATGTGCTTTTCCCCGTTCTAGGGTTGTTTCGCCAGTCTGACATGATCAAAGCCTCATTGTTAGATTGGCTGAACTCTATCATTTTTGACACCTCCAGTGCAACTTAGTGCAAAACAGTGAAAATATCACCGTGTTTATGCAATTTAGTGCAACTCAGTGCAATCGTCAATTGTTTTTATGCAAAATAGTGCAATTTAGTGAAATATCGGCTACAGTGGTTAGAAGATGGAGGCACGTGACCGATGTTTACAAACTGCTTCGCAGTTCGTAAAATCGTCGTGCCAAAGGGGGTGCCCCTTTGAAACCCCGCTGCGCTCGGCGGTACTTGTTCATGTTGTTGTTGTCCTTACTGGAGGCGTCATATGGCAGAAAAGAAAAACAAGGATAAGGTTGTCGCCTTTAGGTTATCCCAGGAAGACTTCGTACAATTTGAAGAAAAGCTGGCTTCTTCAAATATGAAAAAGTCTGAGTTTTTTCGTGAAGTTTTTCTAAATGCCAACGTTAATATTACATTAAAAGCAGCTCCATCTAAAGATCTCGAACGCCTTACTTTCTTGTTTAATAAGGCTAGTAATAATCTAAACCAATTAGCGCATCAAGTTAATGCCGCTCACCTCGAAGGGAAGGTATCTGAACGACTTTATAAATCTATTAATAACTCTCTTGTTGATATCCGACATTTATTAATGACGGGGGTGTCTGATGTTGATTAGAGTCAGTGGCTATAATAATGGCGGTAAAGAATATTTGGAAGAGGGGCGAAAAAACGGTAGGGAGTTAAGCCGTGATGAATTAGATGAAAGGGTTATTCTTGATGGTGATTTGGGATTAACACAAATGGTCTATCAACAAATCCCTGATAAGGGACAGGAGCGTTATGCTACCTTTACTTTATCATTTCGTGAGGATGAAATCCCAAATGAAACATTACTTGAAATCACGAAGGAATTTAAACAGTTTTTAATGTACGCATATGAAGAAGATGAGTATAATTTCTATGCGGAGGCACATCTCCCAAAAATAAAAGAAACCATTGATAAAAAGACTGGTGAAAAGGTTGAAAGAAAACCTCATGTTCACATTTTTGTTCCGCGAAAAAATTTACTGACGGGTAAAGAAATGAATCCCCGAGGAATGTTTGACTCGAACGTAAAATACTTTGAGGCTTTCCAGGAATACATTAATCAGAAGTATAACCTTGCTTCACCTCGCGAACATGTTCGAGTAAACCCTACCAATGTTGCTGATGTTTTATCTCGTTATAAAGGCGATGATTTCAGAACCAAAAACCAATCTTTTAAAAAGCAATTGGTCGCAGATATTATTGAAAAGGATATTATCACTCGCGAAAGCTTTTATGCTCATGTATCTACTTTTGGCGAAACCAAGATTAGGAATAAAGGGAAAGCAAATGAGTACATAGCTGTTAAGCTCCCAGATGATAAAAAATTTACGAACCTCAAAGAGACAATATTTCATGACGATTTTATCGTCAATCGTGAAATAAAAAAACCACCATTGGATAAAGCTGTTATCAGTGCGCGGTTTGCAGAGTGGCCTCAGCGTGCAAAAGAAATTAAGTATGTTAGTAAAGCTACGCCAAAATTCAGGCAGCTTTATAAGGATGCTAGCGCTGAACAAAAGATAACGATGTTGGCACAAAGACAAAATGAATTTTATGAAAAAAATAGGGGGCGATATGAGTTACACCCTGCCAAATGGCAAAGAAGTAATCAGCGAAGTGCTGATGAAACTGGACGAATCGGATTTACCAAATCTCCCGATGGCTTGCAAAGTTTGTCCGGCGGCGATGTGGCAACTGACAGGAACTATCGCGAAGCCGAGCGTTCGGTGCTACTGCCGGGCGATGCACACATTCACATGGGACAACAAAATCCAGGAAGAGATCCTCGATTGCGACATGATCTATCAGGAAGACGAGGAAGACGAAACACTGGCGAATACGACTTCGACAAGCATGCCCGCGTTCATGGCATCCCAAGCCTCACCAGTTTCGCCCAACGACGCGGATACCGACTACGAGGAGGTTTCGGAGGATTAGACGCTGAGTCGATCAATTTACCGCCTCATGCCCTTAATCCCAAAAAAATAGCAAGTGTTGAAGACATTCAAAAAAGAGCTGTAAGGCTTTTTGGTAAATCGAATGTAAAAGACTCTACAAATAGAGTAAGTCCTATTCGTAGAGTTATGCCTAAACAAGATAAAAATGCTTCTTTTGTTGCTGCTTATTTTTTACGAAAAATGGAGGAGAATTCAATACAACCATCATTGCGCCGTGAAATGCGCGAAATTGATAAAAAGTTTTATGATACCCGTCGATTTATTGCGACTGATGAAAGGTTAACAAGAACTGAGAAAAAACAAATCATCTCAGTATTAACGTTTGAACGGATTAAAGCACATCATGCGCTCAAACATCCTAATGAATATTTCGAGTTGGAGAATGATAATATGGGTAGTGAAGATATTCGTAAATTAGTCAAAGGAAAACGTATTCCTGATAATTCTATCACTAAGGGTGAAGCCGCAGCTGAACCGCAAAACGCAAAAGCTCGTTTCGCTCGTATTATCAAGAACGTTAATGAGCATGTTGCAGAGCAACGCGCTCGTGAGCGGCAGAGAACAATCACGGCTAATGATCTGTATACCAAGCGAGCTAAACTTAGCCAGAATATTCACTATCTCGATAAGAAGACTGACCGGACGATGTTTGTCGATACAGGCCGGGCTATTGCTTTGCGCAAAAGTGGTATGACTGCCTCAGCTGTAGTGGTTGCTCTTGAATTAGCGAAAGAAAAGTTTGGTAGCACACTAACTATTAATGGTAGTAAGCAGTTTAAAGAGCAGGTGATAGAGGCTGTCGCAAAGAACAATCTGGATATTCATTTCACCGATAAGGCTATGAACAAACGTCTGGCTGAAAGGAAGGAAGAACTCGCGATTGAGCGAAGCGGCAATAGTGTTGAAATGCCAGAGCCTACGATTAACGCAGTACGTGAGATGAAAGATATCAGCCCGGAAGCGGTATCTTCCGTCAATGCAAGCATATTACAGGATTCGCTTCCTGGTACGGCTGGTGTTAAGCATGATGCTGAAACAAACCAGTATGAAGTGTTAGTTGCGTCTAAAGAGGAAGGGGAGGTTTTCCGCTTTGCTATGTCACCAAGCGAAGAAACTGCCACCCGGATTGCAACTTTAATCAATGATCATGACCCGGAGCATTTAGCTTCAGCAATGCGTAATGAGCTTTCGCAGGAATTGGAATCAGAGACGGCCACACAGCCAGCTCAAACTTCGCAGCCTGAAAAATCCTCAGAATCCATCTATGAAGGTGAATTAGTCGAACATGGTGCCGCGCCATATAAATTTAAACCCGACATGGCTAAACCAGAAGGAGAGCGTAATGATAGTTACTACGTTACTCTACGTCACGCTGATGGTAGTGAGCGTACTTTGTGGGGCGTTGGGCTTGAAGATGCCGTACAGCAATTCAATGTTGGCGAGAAGATCAAGCTTGAAGACAAGGGGGTAGTGCCTGTTAAATGGACTGAGACTCTTAAAGATGGTTCCACTGTGGAAAAATCAGGCCAGCGCCGGACTTGGGAAGGTTCACCAGTTGGGCGGGAACGCGATCAAAATGACAGCGTGAACTATCAGAATCATGAAGATTATGATGGCCCTGGAGTTGCCTAACGTTATGGCTAGAATTACAGTTAGGTCGCTCGGAATCGGCCTAACTGTTTCCTGCATTGTATGTTATATCTCTATGTAGAATGGTTCGCGATTGCATTAATGATAAAGAAGTAGGGGGGGGTACATGACTGATGGCGTTATGTTAACGAAATGTGACCGTACACCCAAAAGCAATGCTCAAAAACAAAGAGAACTAAAACAGCGAAGAAAGCATACGCATACTGAGTTGAAAACATCTATTCGTAATGATGTAAAGGCAGATTTGGTTTTTTTATCAGAGCTTTACAACATGACTCAAACCGCAGTGCTTGAAGAGCTAATAACAGAAGCCAGAAGGAATTGCGGGTTTAACGACGTAAAATAATCCAAGTGATCGCGTTATGGGGAAACTGATCTTGATCTGTGCCTCTTCAGCGTGATAGCTTACGCGGTATTCATGAGAAGAAATCATTTAGCAGTTATTTAACTCTCAGGAAATGATTTTGGTCGCTACGCCGAAAGGTAGCAAAGGAATGGGTTGGAAAGCCCAAAAAACAAAGCCCCGACAATCATGCTCTACTTTGGCGAGCGGACATGATAGTCAGGGCTAGGTACGAAACCTAAGAAGGATTATAACCAATGTATTCCTCAAAGCAACCCCTGTTCGCCATAAGTGCGGGCGGCGGTGTCTGAACAATCTCCGATCGTAAAGCCTACAGGCGTCCCAAAGCAGTCACCTTGCTATAACGTTTCTTCGCGCAAGCGCCGCCGGTTCCTCAATCGGTGGATTAAGTCGGTGGCAACCGAAGCCGGGCGTATCAAAATCAAAAACGAACTTCGGCGTCGCATTCGGCACAACAAGTATTGGGTCAACGAAGCAAACAAGTACGGCATTGAAACTCTGTGCGAGCTGATGCTGGCCATCTTTGATGACCTCGACTTGAGGTCGTGGGAAACGCGCAATAATCTTGAAACGCTGGCCGAACGTGCTGGGTTGGTAACGCGCAGTGATTTAGGGCATAAGTCAATTTCCCGCGCCAGCCGGGGATGTGATCGCCTCTCCTGGCTTAATGCAATTATTTCGGAAAAAGCACCTTTCAATCCTTATGACTCCCGTTGTTCCTGTAAGAACATTGAGGTAACAGAGGATTTCTTTGCCATTCTCGGCGTTCCGTTAAAACAGGTTTACCGGGAACGAGCCAGGTTACTTAAGGCTGATCCGAATGAGATCATATCCTCCGGCGATGTCCGCCTGATCGCTATTAAGGTCGAGGGCTGGACTCGCAAAGCAGCTGCTGGGCTTGCCAGGATGAAAGCAAAGCGTGACGCAGCTCGCCAGCGCAAACAGGAATACTACTCCCCAACCTTTGCCTGATCTCCAATAACTACCGCCTTAGCTGGCGGGGATTCTGCACGTCCGCAATAATCCGCAGTACAAAAAATAGCCTTAACGTACAATAATTTCCGAAATCCAAACCATTCCCCCTGCCGGAATGGCGGATTTTTCGGCGGTTCCGGCGTAGCCCTTCTATAACTGCTGTATAGCTTGTGGGTAAGTGATAATGAAGTGCAAACGATAGGGCGCAATTACTCTTTTGGTTTATCTTTTAATTACTTACGTATTAAAAGATAAACCAAAAAAAGAATACATTACTGTTATCCCCTTTAAAAAGTGGATAACCAAAAAGCATCGGCGCAAGCGCCTCAAAAGTAGCTCCCCACGCTAAAGCGCGGGGCATAGAACAGTTCATAGAAACGCGCCTGTAGGGATTTCTGGCCGTAAACGACCAGAACCCCCAACACCCGGACAAATCACCCGCAGAAAGCCGCTCTGGCGTCTTCCTGCGTGCTCAGCCGGGCTTACGGACGCTATGCAGCTGTATCATCG
>SKER01001700.1_pt1 | contig 16990 bp, 13 predicted proteins | sample 4826961 | NCBI WGS metagenome assembly SKER01 (sample SAMN11008804, study PRJNA524170) | human gut metagenome | biome: Human fecal sample; material: Feces; isolation source: fecal sample from pouch patient p47 | host: Homo sapiens | place: Israel: Tel-Aviv | collected 2016-11-16 | reverse complement strand
GTACAATCTTATGGAAAACGGTTATGAAGCGCTGCAACACCAAGACCTACGATAATACCGCCAAACACACCCATCTGTAAGGATTGGATCCCACATACAGAAGTAACCGTTCCCTCCAGTACATCTTTCGCGATCTGTCCGTCAGCTGTAATCTCGCCATTAATAAGAAGCATGGCACTGATAGCAACATTCATAACGAAATATGCGATCAATGCAGAAAGAGCTGCAACTTCTTTCTCTTTCTTTGCCATACCTATGGCAACACCTACTGCAAAGATCAGCGGCAGGTTGTCAAATACTGTACTTCCGACTTTGTTCATAATGATCAGAAGAGAATTAAGTAATGTTCCGCTTCCCAGGATCTTCTGTAATCCATAAGTAGCGATGGTTGTTTCGTTTGTGAAGGAACTGCCGATACCAAGCAGCAGACCTGCAACAGGGAGAATCGCAATCGGAAGCATAAAGGATCTTCCCACACGCTGCAAAACTCCAAAGATTTTGTCTTTCATGTTTCTCTTGTCTCCTTTTCCTTAAATAGTGTAAGCATGGGAGCTTGTAAAACCTTCTGACATATTATTATTTCGGAATTTTCCGTAAAAAATGCATCAAAAAAGGCACTAACCCCCATAAACATTAAAAAATAATATTTATGACTGGTTAATGCCTGCCTGTCCAGTAACACACCAAATCTGTTTTTTTCTATAACTATTTTTGGGGTGTTTGTCAATAATATTTTTATTATATTATATATTTTTTTAAATCAGTGCCTCTCATTCACTGAATTTAGTGATCGAGAGGCACTGGTCTGCTATTTAAGGTACACTATTATTTAACACTTATTCCTTTTGCATTGTAATCACTGTAAACACTGGTAGCACCAGATTTACGTAATGCTCTTACAGTGTAAGTATATTTTACACCTTTTTTTGCAGTAGTATCTTTATAGGTTGTTCCTTTTGTTACCTTAGCGGCAGCTCTCCATGCGCCGTTATTTGCTTTGCGATAGACAACATATCCATTGGCGCCTGCAGTCTTTTTCCATGTAAAGGTCACACCGGAAGCAGATCTCTTTGCGCTCTTCAATACCGGAGTGCTTAACTTAGGAATTCCGGAAATTCCCTTCTTATCATATGCACTGAGAACTACTCCATCTTTCGTATTCTTATATGCTCTGACAGTGAAGGTATACTTTTTACCAGTTTTAAGTCCCTTGCATATATAAGAATTAGAATCTACTTTTCCAAGAGATTTCCATTTACCATTTTGTTTCATGTAAACACGGTAACCATCTGCGTTCTTCACCTTATTCCAGGTTACTTTCAATGAATTATAACTTACAGAAACAACCTTTCCAAGTTTCGGAGTAGACAGTTTCACTGGTTTCTCCGGCTCTTTAGTCGGTGTTGGTGTAGCAGTCGGTGTTTCGCTCGGCTTCGGTGACTCTGTTGGTTCTGGTGTTTCACTTGGTTTCACTGGCTCTGTTGGTTCTGGCTCTAATTCATATCCCAGACCAATCATTGCAGGAACAAGATCATCCTCTGACAGTGGAGCAAATAATGCAGCTGCTACTGTTTCTTCAGATGCGCTACTGTCCCCAATGAATGCTTTAATTTTTGTGATGGAAAGAAGGTTATCTCTCTTATTTTTAATTGTTATAGTTCCTGCACTTACCGGATAGAACATATCTGTAGTTGAAACAGTTTTTTCAGCTCCATCATTTATAGTATAGGTTGCATTTCCATTCACACCTTTCAGACCAATCTGTGCTGTCTGCTTCAGATTAAATGTTACTGACTGATTTTTTCTTAAATAAAGTTCATTCTTTGGTCCATTATCAAGAAGATCTTTAACATCAACATTAACATATTCATTTCCTGAAATGACAACTGCATTTGTTGTATTGACGCCACTTGACGCATAAACCTGGCTCAAAACATTATGAGCAATCTGCTTAGCATACTGACTGCTTCCTTTTCCATCGGCTATTACGGAATTGACATTAATTGATGCTAATACCTGATCGCGAAGCTCAACATAACTTGGATTAGCTTCGTTATCTTCGGCATATATTGCATCACTGTCATTCAAAGTATTATATACACGAAATCCGTCAAAATACGTATGCTTTAAGCCTTCGCTTCCTGTCTTAACACCCTGAATCACTATTGTATATTTTCCGTAAGTGTCCATATTAAGAGTCGCAACCGGCACATTGGTGCCTGCAACTTTCTGATCTGCTGTAGCATCTGTAGTACCATTCTTCATTTTTGTATCAACAGAAACAATTTTAATTACTTTATCGTCTTTTTTTACAAAAATCATCATAGTACCAGTATCTGCGCTGGTATTTGCATAAATGTCAACACCAGTACCTGTAAATGTAAATTCTTTAGTGATTCCTTTAATGTCTGTAGATCCATTAGAGCTCATAGCTCCACCTTCTGCATATATAGAATCATATCCATAATTTGCAGCACCCGTCTGGATATCTCCCGGTTTAGCCTTTTCCTGAGGAGTATTCAGCTCTTTTGCACCAGCTCCACCCTCAACGAATGTTTCTTCATAATAAATAGTTGTTGCCGGAACAAATGCTAACTGTCGTGTTTCACTTGAACCACTGTTATATGTTATTTTAACAGTAACAACATCCATTCCAGTCAGGGCTCTTACCGGTGTATATGTTATTACAGATCTATTATCACTTACTGTTGCATTAGCACTTACTTCGACATTAGTTACGCTTGCAATAGCATTTTCATCTACCAAATCGCTAAGTGGTACATTAACTTTTGCACCAAAATCAACTACATATTGCATATTAATTTTGGTTTTGTCAATATCATAATGTAAAATTAATGTCTTTCCGTCCGCAGAGATTTCTGCAGATACATATTGATAAGATCCACTTAAATATTTAATGTCTGTAAGTTGCTGAGTTTTTGCAACAGTAGCAAGAACTTTACTGATATGCTGATTTACATTTGAACTATTTGTTACATAAGCGTCGTCATCAAGTGTAAAAGTACCTGTTGTAACCTTTGATGACTGCTTCAAAGATCCATTAGTTCCATCAAATCTTGGTTCAGCATCACCCTGATTATAAGTCATTGCAATCTGATACTGAGCAATTGTTGTCTCATTTTCACTATTATCAACATACTTGACATTCAAATTGGTAGCTTTCTGGATTGGCTCCAGATAAATAAGTACTAATTTTGCAGTATTCTTAGCTGACCAGGTAATACCATTTGTTTTACCATTGACCATTGGCGTAGTTCCAGAACTTTTATTCCATACTTCTTTTTCATCATACCATTTATCACCACTGTCAAGTGTTGTTTTATTCCATGTTATACTATCAGATGTATACCATACATTTGCACTTGTATCACTTTTCCTCTTACCATCAGTTACTGTAATTTTACTGATATTGTAATCACTGTTATTCTGCGGTGCGACAATACCAATATCACGTCCGCTCCAATAATTAAAAATTGTTGTAGAATTAGCATACATGCTGCCTTCAGCAGGTGAAACAGTTCCATCCGGATATACTACAGCAACTGTCAGTGCAACCTGACCATTCCCACTACTTGTATCCGGTGTAGTTTCACTCGGTGAATATCCCCAGTCTTTTGCATATGTAACAATCTCTTTTGTTACATCAGTCTTCTGAAGATAATATGCCACCAGCTGATCGCTACTTACAAAATAATGCCATGTTCCATCAACTGTTTTATACTGCCATGCTCCGCTGTGGTAACGAACATGTGTTAAAGTAGTTCCATCAGCTGTCTCATCATCACCAGAAGCATTAGTCTGTTTATTATCTGAATCCAGTCTCATTACCTGCCAGTAGTAAACTGTTTTCCAACCATCAAAGTTAGAAAATGCCTCGTTTGGAGCAATGTCTGTAATTGCGATTCCTTCATCAGTAGTAGCTTTATCTGTAGAAGTTGCAATTGCTTTTATATGTTCTGACCTTGTGCTCGCAGTTTTGTAAACTTCAAAGTTGGTAATCCAATACTCAAGATTAATGCTTGTACTTGTCATTGCATTATCAGGAGCTTTTTCTGAAACATTGATTGTATAAACCACATTACCAACCGTAACCGTTGTTATACCAGACGCTACACCTGTAAATTTCAACTCCGTAGATGCCTCTGTAACTTCTGTGGTGCCTAATGAATATACAGTAATTTGAGGAGTACCAGATGTATCGAAAATATAAGACTCTGTACTTATATTAGTTACATTGCTACTCGAATTACCATATCCCCAAGTATAGGAATAATAGTTATGAATATACCCATTTTTACTTCTCTTAGCATATAACGAATAATAATTTATTCCATCTGGCGAATAATAATAATTTGTCTTCTTCCAACTATTACTATTTGCATTAATCAATTGACTATAAGTTACACTTGCTTTAGTATAATCTGTCTTTTTGTCACCGACACTTTTTCCGTCTGTAACTTCTACTGTTGCAATTGAAGGATCATCTGTAGTAAATGTTTGTCCTTTATAGTTGTATCCCTTAATAGTATCTGTTGTTGTACCACCAACAGAAAGATTTATTGTTTTTTTATTCTCTTCAGTAGCACCATTGTCTGGTTCCTTATCTGGTTCCTTATCTGGTTCTTTTGTCTGGAATACATCTGAATTGTTTGTGGCAAATGTTTTAAGAATATTTGCTACGTTATTAGCTTCATTGTCACTATAAGATACACTTGGTGTATCGCACCACAGGCATACCATTGCTCCAGATACAGCCGGGTCATTATCACCTGGAACATCTGCATATTTCGTATTGCTTACACCATTTTGCGCAGTAGCAATCGTATATCCACTTTTATTTCCTGCCTGTCGTCCAAGTACATAATACCATGCATCATTTGTGTTGATAATCTTATGTCCTTTATTTGCAAGGAAATAAGCAGATGCCGGTGAATATACACCCCATCCCCTGGTCCAGTAAGCTATAGCAATATCTTTATCAAAGCTTCCACCAGATGTATTATAATTGTAGTAAATTCCATCATTAAACGCCATCGGAACCATTCCGGCATTTTTAATTGTTGCAGCAATACTATTTACATAACTTACAAATGAACCATAATTATTTCCTAAAATAAGCGCTTCGAATCCATTAGAAACATCATTTGCATATTCATCTGCACCCATATTGAAAATGTGGCATCTTTTTCCGGCAAAATATGTAACATATTTCTGAATCAGAGCTATTGTAAAGTTTACAGCAGTTGTGTTAGTTACATCTATTGTTCTGGCAGAACCATTGTATGCAACATGTGTCATACCAAGTGACTCCATACAGTCAATAATGGAATCCATATGTCCCGGAGAATTCAGCAGAGGTATAATCGAAATCCCTTTAGTGTCAGCATATGAAATAATAGTATCCATTTCTGTCTGAGACAGTTCATTGGTACCTGCATTATAATAATTCCCGTTTCCCTGCTGAATACCAGCTGTCACCGCATCAGATGAATAAGTCTTTCCATCAACTGTTACTGACATATCATCCAGAAGAAAACGAAGTGCATCATTTCCTACAGCCAGTTCCATATAATTATAACCGTAAGTACTTAATTTATCAATGAGATCCTCAATCTGAGCAACAGAAAAGTATTTACGTCCTGCATCCAGATGGAAAATTCTCATATTTGTTTCTGACAAAGAGACGGATGCATTTGATGTTACATAATCAAAGTCTTCCGCCTCCGGTGTATCATCGGAGAATACCTCTGTATCCTGTTCATCTCCTACACTAAATGCATCTTCATCATCAGCAGAAAAAGAATTTTCCGCATCTCCACTCTGAAATGCATCATCTGTTGAAGCAGCAGAAGAATCTGTTGATTCATCTCCACTTACGTTAGCATCTTCTGAAACCGGAGTTTCATCTTCTACTGTTACTGCAGATTCACCACTGCCGAATTCTGCACCGTAAGTTGTAAGAGGAATCATTGTTGATAACATTGATACTGACATTACCACAGACAGTATCTGTTTTACTTTATTTTTCATCATTTTCCTCCTTAAAAAATAAGTTACTCTATTTCTCCAGACATCTTACATGTCATAGATTTTTATTTGTTCAGCCGCTATGTTTTTTAGAGCTTCCATCATTTCACATAAATATCGGGGTACTTTGTGAAATTCTCCATTTTCTGCCAGTGCCATCGCAGCACATGCATGACAAAAGCTGTGATTCTCACATTGTTCACACACACCTGAAAGTTGAATCTCTTTTGTCACTCTGACCAATTCTGTCCATGCGTCTCCAAATATTCTGTCATCCATATCTACCTTCGGTCTTGTTAACATACCACAAGGTAGCAGATAACCATCCCATGTAGTCCAGAAAGAAGCACTCCCTGCTCTGCATCGAACCTTCCCATCTACAGGATCGTAGCAGGATTCATCCATTCCCATAGGCTCTGCCATTCCATTGACAATACCGTCCAGAAATTTCCGATAATCTTCTTCTCCTCTCTGAAGCTGATAACGTCTCATATGCCAGTATGCAGCTTCTTCAGGAGTAAATCTGTCATTTCTGCCAATACTTGTGGGATCCTTTCGAAGAGGCGGAAACATATATGTCGTAACATCCAGAATCAGTTTTCTCTCCTCTGCATAGGCTACCATTTTCTCCAGATCCTGTGCATTATAAGGTGTTAATGAACAATTCAGTTTTATCTGAATGCCAGCCTCTCTCAACATTGAAATTGCATTGTCCACCATTGTAAAGCCCCTGGGGTTTCTGCACAGTCTTTCATACGTATCATTGGATGCGCCATACAATGTTATATTAATTCTTGCAGGCGGCATTTCTTTCAGCTTATCAACTGCCTTCCGGTCTATCAATGAACCATTGGTATTAATGCTGATAATCAGTCCCTTCTGAGATACATATTCATACAGTTTCCAGAAATCCGGCCACAGAAACGGTTCTCCGCCTGTCAGCAGAAGATAAAGCATCCCGGCATCCACAGCCTGATCTGCCAATTGCTTCCACTGTTTCAGTGTACGCATCTTCCTTGGATGATTTCTGACCTGTTCCGGAGTCTGCCGTACATAACACATTCTGCAGTCAAAATTACAGACAGGACTTAATTCAAATGTTCCGCTTATCGGTATTTTTTCGACACTTGCCTTCTGAAACAGATACCTAGTCAGGGGAGTTTCATAGCGTATTTCTTTAGCATCCATTTTATAATTCTCCCTTCAGCATATACTCAAGTTTAGATATCGCTCTCTCATCCGGTGTACAGATCATCTGATAAACCGGAACTTCCATTGCCAGTTCTTCTGTTATTGAAAGAATTCTCTCCACATATGCATCATTCCATACATTTACGATCATTCCCTCATACAGTTTCCGAAATGCTGCTGCTTTGTCCATCTTTCGAATACAGCACTCTGTTCCCTGTCCCAGGATAACAATTGCTCTTATCTGAGATGATCTGTTCAGCCAGCACCTTGAAGAACCCGCATATGGTGAACCATATGCTTTCCATCCGCTTTTATCTCTTCTGAGTATCGGTCTGTCTCCATTAACCTGTTTCGCATTCCTGTATCTGCACCAAAGATCTGCCTGTGTTGATTTGCCTATACCCGAAGGTCCAGAAAAAAGGATTCCTCCATATATAGTATCAATATAAGACGCGTGAAGAACAACGGCATCCCTTCGAAGCAGTAAATCCTCCAATGCAATATGTGAAAATGTATTCTGACTCTCACTGAAAAACATCCGGCACTTTGTCAAGTAGTGAATCTCTTCTTCAGTGTCAGAAAGAATCTTTCCTGTTGCATATGGCATGTTGCCCTCTTTATGATCATGAAACACCCTGTAATGTCCACTCTCATCTTCATATACACTAAATGGAATCTTCACACAAACAGGAGATGCCTGAGGAAAGTTCATATTCTCCTCCTCATATATACGAATATGAATATCCGACGCATCAGCTGATTCTGTAACAAAAGGCTGAAAGCTCTCATTTATTATAATTCCATGTGGCATATGAAGCATTATGTTTAATCCCGCCAGTGAAAACTGAATTTCATAATCCATCAGGAATTAATCGTAGCCAAATTAAACGAACCATTTGTGATACAAAATGCTTCAGCAGATGTCTGACACGGATCAAAAACTCCCACAGCAAACAAAACTACTTCCTGGCCATTAACGGTACCCGTTGCAGTGCAAGTTCCTTCATCCTGAGAATTCATTGTCAGATTACACCCAGCAATATGCTCCGCCAACTCGAATCTCTCCATATAGATCTGTGGCTTTTCGTAAGTCTTCTTCATTATCTACTTTTTCTCCCTTCTAAGCTGTGCACTTACATACACCGCTTTAATGTCGCCCTGTCTGTGCTCTGTAAGAAGTCTGACCGGGCATGCAGGTTTTTTGTTCTGGATGGCATCACTTTTGTGTGCTGTCCTTCTGCTGTCAATGCCAGTCCCTGCTTCCTGCACATTTACGGCATTTTCATTTATTTCATACAATCCTTCGTAGCTTTTATCAGCAGATATACTGAAGCTTCCTGTCCCCTGATGGGGCATGGCCGTCATCAGTAAGCAATGCTGACAATCTCCACATCTCCCAACATATCCTCTGACGTATCCACTACAGTGGTCTCGTCCACTGCAAGGCTGTCTACTGTTGCAGTGTGGCCTAATCCACCGAAGTACATGTCATCCAGAATGCTGTGATATTTCACCTGGATGTTGTTCAGTGTGTCGCCGGAAATGTTCTGCAGGTGAACACCCTGATCGTCTTTGGTAACTGCACATGCGTCTTCATTTATAGATGCATCTGCGTTATAGGAAGCCTGTGCCTCTATATAAGCTACACCGGCCTTTCCGTCATAGGACGTGTTCGCTGTGTCAAAAGCAGTAACGGATTTGCCTGCCGGAATGTCCTGAACCGTAAATGAAAATGCTGTTCCATTATCCAGTTCTACAGAAATCTCTGCTGATTCCAGATACTGGTCAGAAATATTCTTCAGCTGGATGGAGGCAATGTCATCACCGTTCTCAAGCTGTGCATCCGGATTGGCACCGGAATACTGAAACAGTGAATCGATCCGAAGCCTGTTGTGATCAAGCTTGTACGGGAATTCCAGCCCTGTGTTGTCTTCCTCGGCTGCGTTTCCGGAATCTTCCTTGTCAGCTGACTGACTGTCCCCGGATCCGTCTGATGCCTCGGTTACCTGAGCGGATTCTTTCGTCTCCTGTTCTGCAGACTGCTCAGTGGACGCATCCTGCTTCGAGCTGTGCCTGTTCACTGCGATCAGAACACCCAGAACAACCACAATCACCACAATGACTGCCAGCCAGAGCCGAAAGCGTTTCTTGTCATTTCCACCTTGCTTGCTACTCACTATCATCCCTCCTTTTTACCTTTTTTTACAATTACAAATTGTACTCTTAAGCCCATTTTATTCCTACAGACTTAAGTATGAGGTTTTCTTTGCTTATTTCAAAATTCCAAGTTCTTTTCCCTTTAGAGTAGCCTGTACTCTGCTGTTAACTCCCAGCTTTTTATAGAGGCTGTAGATATGGCTTTTAACTGTGGAGAGTTTCAGGTTTAACTCCTGACAGATCTGTGCGTTGGATTTACCGCTGTTAATATCCCGCAAGATCAGAGTCTCCATCATAGTCAGATGTTCCTCCGTATAGCTGCCGGCTGTTTCATGCACTCCCGGAGCCTGTCGTTTCGCTACACGTACAAGCAGTTCCAGATAATCCTCCTGAGGCATACGCCGTACATTTCCGTAGTTGTACTTTTTTTTGCGGTGCCAGCCTTCCGGAGAATTCTTGCTGACCCATTCAACATAAGCATCCAGCACCTTCCAGCCGGAATTTCCATAATCAGCATAAAGCCTCACATAGCGGTAGTTGCTGCTTCCGATAAAAGATTCGATTATGTATCGCAGTGACTGGCTGTGGCTGTCCTTCTCCCAGCTGATAATAGCCTGTTCAAACAGTGCCTCAGCCAAAACACGGAATTTGTGAAATTCCCGCAGATAAGGCAAAAGTTTCTCAAAAATTTTCTCAGCCTTATCATACTGGCGCATCATCATATATGCTTTTCCAAGACCTGAAAAGATCACATAATTATTTTCATTGATCTCTTTGCCCGGATACAGCCCAGTTTCCCGGATCCACTGCAGGACTTCATTACTGTCCCTGTATCCGATAAAGTCGGAAATCCTGACAGTTTCCATCTTCCTTATAATGTCCTTGTTGTCAGACTGCAGCAGTTCCCCCTCCAGTTCACGGATAAAGGGCAGATACTGATCAGCTCTGTTGATATTCCACAGCTGATACAGAATACTGAGTCTGGCAAGCCTGATCTGTTCCCCGGATTCGTACTGCACTGCAGATCCGGAATATATCAGGTTCTTGTCTGTCTCAGAAACAATTTTCTCCTGACCGATTTCAATATAATAGTCCGTTCTGGCAAGGCTCAGCCATATATATGCTTCCTCATCCAGGTGCTCTTTCCAGATATTTCGCTTTCTGTTCTCTTCCTTCTTAGAGCCTGCAAACATGCCGGACAGATCTCTCAGTCCGCATAATGGCCGGCAGGAGCCTCCCGAAATGTTGTACAGGTGAACAGGAGAATGGATCTCTCCCGGGCTTTCCAGCATTTCAAGCCATTCATCCAGACTCAGATCCGGCTTCGCATAAGCAAGATTCAGATATATTTCTCTGGATATTTCTGTAAATGGCTGCTGTTTCTCCATTCTTCGCAGTTCGCGGTCAATCCCCGGGATATTTTTGCTGAAATAGCAGTGCATTCCACGAAGATAACAGGCCTGTGGGCTGTTATCCTTCCATTCCATAACCTGAACATAATCAATATCCAGAAATGGAACTATGGAAAAGTTACGCAGCAGGCAGTCTCTTAACATCTTCTTATCTGCCGAAATCTGCAGGCAGATAAGCGCTTCCCTGATAAAACCATTCGACTCATACCAGTCTCCCATTCTCTTCCAGAAAGGAGCCGATTCACCGTGTTCGTCCAGGCACGCAAACAAAGGTGCAGCTTTCCATTTCTCCCTCTTGCGGTCTGCGATCAGAAAGCCTTTACGTTCCAGATTCTTAAGACTGTCTGCTGCCCACGGAAGCTCCCAGACTTCCTGCATCAGCTTCTCATTTAACCAGGGACAAACGGAAGCTCTGCGCATAATCTCTTTCTCTTCTCCTGTCAGAGATCCCAGTATCGTATGTGAAACATAACCATCAATTTCATATCTGTTTCGCAGCTGACGGGCTGTAACATCCTGCTCCCATGTCTCATTTTCTGTCAGAGAGAGCATGGCTGTTACACAGCCGGGCCATCCTCCGGTCACCTCATAAACTTCCTTTGGGTCCAGTTTACTCTGTGCCCTTTCACATAATCCGGCAATCTCTTCTTTTGTAAACAGAAATGCTCTCTGAGGTACAACCTGGAGCTTCTTTTTCCAGAAAAGATCCAGAAGCCCGGAAAAAGGTTTTTCTCTACTTACAAGGATAACTCTTCCGCTGTCAGGAAGTCCTCTGATAAAGACTTCCACTTCTCTCTGCACACTTTCCGGCAATACAGTATTTATATTCTCCAGAATAATCCATACCGCGGATTTCTCCATCTGTTTCCCTGCCGTCTCAAGCTGTTCACGCAGCATGCTGTCATCTGTTATCTCTTCCATATTAATGGAAAATATGGATACCTCCGGATGCTTTCCAATGAGCATCTTTACCGATGTACTCTTCCCTGATGCAGCTGCTCCTTCTAAAAAAATAGAAGGGGATATACGAATCCCCTTCTCCAAAACTTCTGTCTTATCTATGTAGCCGTCGTCTGTCACCGTATCTCCGACATTCTTATTTTTCACTTTTTTCATCTTCTGTAAGGATTCCTCCCTTAACCAGTCTGTCCAAAAACTCCTGTATATCTTCTCTTGCTGCATTCTCATCTACATCATATTCTTCCAGAATGCCATTGAGAAGATCATCAAAAGTGACATCCTCCTGAAGCATCTTCCAAAGCTCCATTCCCACTTCATTTACGGTGATCAGCCCATTGAACTCCAGTGCTGTCCGCCCTGTGGGAATAATAATATATTCACCGGCGATCTCACGTAATACAAAGTTTTTGTCAATTTTCATAACATTTCCCTTCTTCTACATCTTTGTGACATTTAAAGACTTTTTATTTTTCAAACACGTTCTTGTTAAGGATATCATAAATTAATATAGCATTCAAGAGTTTTTTGCGGTTATATTACAAAAACTAATATCTCACGGTACTGTTCACTCCGTTCTCAGTTACGTAGCCAAAATTCATTTCAGATTGCCTGCGGCAATGGAATTCTGCCTTGTATGTCTCAGGATTTTGGCATAAATATACGATCATTCGGCATATCTGTTGCAGGCCAGGTAAGCATCATTTTATGATCCTGTAGGTTTTCATCAGTTTCACACGGTGCTTCCCGATCTGCAGTGCTTCTGTGGCGGTCTGATCCGATCTTGTGATCGTTTCCCGGCAATATCTGCAGATCCTGGTGATCCATGCTGCCGGCAGGAGCCATTTATGTTTTCTGAGATAAGAACATTTCTTCTCCATTTCCCCTGCTGAAGGAAAGAGTGCCTTAAGAATATTGCTGCTGTGCCTGCCATGCCACTGATCTGCTGCTGTATTTAACGTAATATTACTACTGTGCATACGGCTTTTGCTTCCGTATCCATAGATTCCTGCTGAAAGAAGATCCTCCAGCATCATGGTCTCATCCACTTTCATTGCCTGCCATTCTTTCGGAATGCCTGCACTGTCCGCATGGAAATCCAGATATTTCTCTCCAATCTGAAACAGAGCAGCTGTAAAATACTCGCCATGGATTTCCCTGCATTGCCCCAGAACCCGATTCCAGTCGATTTCGCTGCCATAACCGTGATGCATAGAGGATGATATCGCAGACCTGACGGATTCCGAACCCGCTGTGCAGGAAGTGTTTGAATGCATGACAGATCAGATAGAAAAAGTGATCTGTATGCCCCAGAGTCCGTACTTTTCTGCCCTCTGTCTCTATTTCCACACAGTGCTCATCTGCCTGCTCAAAGAATCTGTTAAAATCTCCATACGCATTGGATTCCGGCGGAAAAAGACTCTTATGTAATTCTATATACAGAGTTCCTTTTCTGGCGGTGTAAGAAACCTCATATTCTTTCTCTGTATCCTGGCTTTCATCAGCAACTTTAAGTCCACTCTCTGTCAGCACCTGATGACATTTGTGAAACTGCTCCTTCGGAATGAGGATATCCTCATCTCCTGATATACGGCAGTCCGGTTTCGGGTACAGGTTTCTGCAGATAATCCCTTTCACAGTAATCGGATAAACTCCCTGTCTGTTCAGGCTTTCCATCAGACACAGGAAACTCTCTGTCTTCAGTGCCTGCAGAGAAGTCAGCTGAACTGTTTTCCATTTATAATCCATCATCAGCCGCGGATCAGCCTGTCCGGCTGCAGGACTGCGATAAACTGCTTCATATATTAAAGGAAGAACATGATGTGTCTCCGCCAGCCCGAATAATTCCCTCCACTGTCCGGGCTGCAGCGGTTCCTCCCACCAAACAGTCCCATTCTTCAGGGAAACGCGCAGAGCTTCCAAAAACTTCTCCTGAATCTCATTCATATTTCTATTTCTCTCCATCTATATCTACAACCATAATTTCCGGTATATTGTTGAACCTGGGAATCATCTCAGTAGTTCCAAGCCCTCTGGAAAGAATCAGAGTTCTCTCCTGATCTTTCGACTTAAACTCTCCTTCCAGACGTCCGGGAAACCAGCCCATGTCCGGAGCATAGATACCGCCTGCAAACGGCAGGATCACCTCTCCCCCATGAACATGCCCGGCAAAAACATAATCCACGTTCCATTCATCCAGGCTTTCATTGATCACCCAACATACAGGCATATGACACATAAGGATCTTCAATCTGTCCGTGTCCTGAAACCGGGTCAGAAACTCTGTTTCGTCCGCTCTGGCTTCACTCTCATACTTCGCAGGCAGGCAGTACCCGTAAATACCGCCGATCCGAAGCTGCTGCCCCGCAATCTCCACATCCTGATACTCACGATCCAGAATCTGCGCACCTGCTTCACGATAAAGCTCATGAAGATCAGTCCCATAGTTCTCCTGATATTCTACCTCATGATTCCCGTCAGAGCAATACACCGGAGCAATCTTTACCAGATTTTTTATGAGATTCACCGCAATTTCCGTGTTCTCCTGTTTCGCATTCACCAGATCCCCTGTGATCAGGATCACATCCGGGTCCTGCTCCCTCACCTTCCTGATCAGCCTGGAATTCCCTCTGCCAAAACTGCTGTCATGTAGGTCCGTCAGCTGTACGATGCGAAGAGACGAAGAGATCTTCCCTGTGGAAGCAGTAATGTGTGTCACAGACAGCGCATATTTAGAAGCCAACAGGCTGGCTGCTGACAGAGTGATGAGTATTATCAGCAGATAGAGCAGACAGCTTTTTAATTTTTTACCGGATATAAACATAGATACTACCTCCTGACTGCTTCTGGTGCCTGAATTCCAAATTTTGCCCGCAGTTCATCAATAATATTATATGGAAAGTACTCTGCGCAGTCTTTATTATCCATCATAACATCTGCTTTATTTTTTCTTCATACCTATTTCTTAGTTTGGCATTTTTATCATTTCTTTTGATTAAATTCTCTCCTACACATTCATATGCTTTTACAAAATTCCCTTCTGCTTCATAAATATTTCGTCGTATAAATACAGTTCCCGGTGCATCAGGATTCAATTCCTCTGCAATATTAATCTGTTCATTTGCCAGTTCCAACAAACGGGAATCCGTTCTTTCTTCACATATGTACTTATAAAGATAAGCTTTTGCCATATTATAATGGGTATCAACAAAAGAAAAACAAAGTTTTTCAGCAGTCTTGCACCAGCTAATATCCTGATCTATAATTGACTGCCATTTTTGTTTTATTTCATCTTTAAAAACTATTTCATCAAGCAAAATTTCATTTCTGTCATCTATACCAGAGTCCTTATCAAATGCTTTTAAGTCTAATGCTACAACAGTATTATACGCTTTATAGTCAAGTGGATCCGTCTTAAAAGCTGCTATATATGTTTCGCGCGCCTCTTCGTATTTATCTCTGGACTGATAAATAAGTCCAAGATTTCTTCTGTATCTGCCTTTATAAGGCGCTTTTGAAACCGCATAATCCAGTTTCTCTAATGCCTTATCCAAATATTCTTCTTTCTTGTCCCTATCCGGTACATGCCTGCTCATTTGATACAGCATATATCCCTGGGAATTACAAAAATAAGCCCTTATTTCATCATCCCATAACTTAATTTCATTTGGATGATCCATAATTTCTTCATAATAATTTACACTTGCTTTCGCTTCTTCCATATGGAATGCATTCGCAGTCATATTTTTATAAAACAGAATATCTGCCAAACGCATTCTCAGAAAATTTTTCATCGGATCTGTTTCAGCCCAAATCGTATACGGCTGTTCACACATTAAGTCCCAATAGCGCTCTGCGAGATCGCATGCCAGCATATTAGCTTTTGCCTTTTCATTGTTTTCATAACATCTGCAGCAATAAATATACTTTTTTTCATATTTAATAATACTGTCAATGTTGTTGTATTCCACTTTAGTATTCCAAAACAGATTGGCAAAAAAATCAGATGCATAATATCTCTCACCAGTTAAATAAAGCAAATTGGCAAATTCCGTTTTTCTGGTAAGATACTGTACCTTCTTTTCTCTTTCTTCATCTGAATCGTCTATTCTTTTTTCATAATTCTCAAAAACTTCTTTTTGCGTTTCCTTATAACTTTCCAACGTATCTTCTACATCTTGTTTATTCACCACATTATAAATATTTAATCCAAGCCATATCGCAACAGTAATGCTGATAATTGTAAGCCCTGTAGTTAATAAACTATTTGTCTCCAAATTATTGGCATACCCTATAAATGCCGACACGTTTTCCCCAGAAGTTTTTTTGCATATTTCATATAGCTCATCTAACACCCTGTAAAAATAAAAATACTGAATCAGATTTGCAATAACCAATATAGCACATAAACAAACAGGAATTAAAATCCAAATATTTCGATTTCTTTTTTTCTTAGACATATTTCATCCTTCCTACATAGTCAAATCTGTTTTTCCTTATAAATCAAAGATTTAGTCAAGCGGATATTCCGATTTCTGTAATTCCTGTCTAAAATAAATTAGGTATCTGTTTTATTAGCTCAACAATACCACTAGCAATAATACCTGTTGTCACACCTTCAGCCAGTTGCTTTATTTTTGAAAAATTCCTTTTGATTTTAAATGGTTCTTTATGCTTCGCTGTATCGTCTATTGCCTCACTGATTATTACACGTACTTCTTTAGCCTTGTCTCCAAATTCTTCCTCAAACAGATTGTTATTTGAATATTGTTCAATTTTTTTCAACGCTTCCAGAACTTTATCATAATCAAATTCTTTGTTCTCCTGCATATTCTGCGTAGAACTAACTGTTCCCTGCTGTATTTGTGAACCAATAACATCTCCGGAAATATTCATTGTATTATTACTAACATTCTGACTGCTTATATAATCCTCCAATCTTGCCGCAGCATTATCGGCATCCTGTAAAGTTACAAAATAATCTCTGCCCTTTGCATACATATTTTCCACAATTTGAAACTGTGGATTTCCATAATCATGCCAATATCTCCTTTCACTTTTATATGTTTTCGGATATTCATCATTATTATATGAAAACGCCTTTCTTCCTATCTTTTGAAGCAACTTCACCTCACGCTTCGTTATCGTTCCATACAGAATTGCCTCATGGACCATTTTCATATCGGAAATAATAGTATCATAATATGAAATAGAAGAATATATTG
>SKER01001699.1_pt1 | contig 16990 bp, 13 predicted proteins | sample 4826961 | NCBI WGS metagenome assembly SKER01 (sample SAMN11008804, study PRJNA524170) | human gut metagenome | biome: Human fecal sample; material: Feces; isolation source: fecal sample from pouch patient p47 | host: Homo sapiens | place: Israel: Tel-Aviv | collected 2016-11-16 | reverse complement strand
AAATCGGAATTTTAAACCCGACTGCTATAGATAAACAAAATGGTTATCGCTATTATTCTTATGCTCACATTCCTTATGTGAACATGATTAAAATTTGTGCTAATTATGGTCTATATTTAAAATTAACTAGCGCCACGAGCACTAGAGTATATATGAATATTCCTGAGACAATCAACTTAACAGCTGGTAAAATTGCTTATAACCTAGTAATAAATGGAACAGGAAAAATTAAGGAAATGCTCAGTGAAACTGTTCAAACTCAATCAAAAAAAGACATCCAAGAGATAACTCTTGAATATCTTGAAACATTGTTCTAATCATATTGATTAATATTTTAAGCTTTATGCGCTTTCTTAAAATCTGATTTACGACTAGGCATTTGAATAGATTTGAATGTGTGTAGTTTCAAGTGTCTACGCTTTTTTATTTTGCTTAAATTCAGAAAGTCAGAATTTCTTTGAATAAATCAGGGAACTTTTTATGAGTAGAATTATGTTGCTATTAATTAGTAAGAGAAACTCATCATAGGAGGTAAAATATAATTCCTATAAACCAACTGTACCAGAATCTAAAAGAAACTATTTATCATTTAGAAAACCATATTATCACAAATATATTTAACAAGGAAAACAATCTCTCTGTAAGGCTACTTGGTTATAATCTATTTTATCTATGCAAATCACAATATACAGATAACTTTGCCACAAATTCAGAAATTAACAACCTATCACCAACTATGTAACGGAGCAGAACAGCCAATTTATTATGAACGAATTGAGCCTTCAAAGATTAATTGATAAAAACAGTTGATTATTTTGCAAATTTGAATACGTTTTTGATAATTTAATAAGAAATATCTAAAACTGATGTAATGAAAGTATCTAGTTCAGCTTGACAAACTTTTCTGCTATAATAAGCACCTTTGGTATATCCGCATTCTGAACAGACATAGTCGTTATCCAGAACAAAGTAATCAAAACTAGTTTGGAATGGTTTTTGAACTTCTGTGATGATTTTCCTTTTTATATATATTGAAAAAGAGTTCAGACTTTTGCTAAGACCTGTACCTAGATATTTTACATAAGCCTCTTTTATAGTCCATAAGATAGCTTTTCTTTTATAGCTATTTTGACTCCAGTATTTTTCAGATTCAGAAAAAACTCGTTCGCCAATCAAATCCCAATCTTCTCTTCTATTTTCAACATCTATTCCAATTGGTGACTTTCCGATAGCTACCACTACCCACTCCCCTGAATGAGAAATATTGTAATGAATCTGACTATAGTCTTTTATGTATGGTTTTCCATAAGCATGTCTCCTAATCTGGATCTCTTTATTGGTCAGAGCATATTCCTGTACAATTGCGTACCTAGACAAGAGATGCCCCAGAAGCGACCGCTGACGATCTTGCCAAAATTGATAACGTAAAATCTGTTTTCGGTCCTCTTCCTCAATCAGTTCCAGAAGGGAGAAAAACATTCTGTCTTCTAAAGGCTTCTGACTCCTTATCTTAAAAATCTTCATACAGCTTCTCACCATTCTGATAAGAATTCTGCCTGTCGATTATCATCCCTGATTTTTTTAACCTTTCGAATAAATAAAAATCTAATGACTAAAATGAGGACATTTAAGATGGCAAACATATAAACAAAGGTAATCCAGTTGAGCTGGAATGGCATATAGTCCCCTGTCTGAAGAGAAGTCATAATCTGTATATTTCTTGCAGCATAGATAGCCACAGGCAGAGTGAGGAAGAAAAGCAGATTGCTTATCACAATGTAGGGGTTAAGCAGGATACGGTAGACCTCTCTCTCCTCATATCCTAGCAAATCGAACATTAATAGGGTCTGAATATTCCCATTCAAGCCGATAAACACGGCTAGATAAATCAATAGGCAACCCGTTATGACACCGATACTTTGGTTAATAATGGCGCTTGCTCTGTTAGAAGTCTGACTTCTTTGGACATCGGATAATTTTTCCTCTAGGGAGCGAACTTTTCCTTCACCTTTTTCTTGAGACTGATTGATCAATCTGCCATTAAAACGATCATCAGCTTCATTTACCATAGCTGATGCCTGGTCTCTTGGAATATATATTGTCTTTAAATCGGCATTCTCCGCAAATCCAGCTATCTTTATCTGATGTCGCTTTCCCTTTACTCTTAGCTCTAGAGTATCCCCAACTTTAAGTCCATAATTCTCCCGCAACTCAGGGTTTACATAGACCCCCTGAGTGGGATCTAGCATTTCTCCTTTACTGTCAATCAGCTGAAATAAGTCATTTTGACTGGTAAATGAAAGGGCTTGATAAGCTATAGCTTCGCCTTTAATCATTAGGTCAACATCATATTTAAGATAAGTTACAGAATCTGAAGCAAGGTTAGCCTCTTCCTTTTGGTAGTTATCATAGCTGATATCATAAGAATAGTGCCGGCCGTTCTTCTGAGATTCAAGGATTTTAGAAGAGCTAAAGGTTAGAGACAGACTTAAGACAAACATGATACTAAACGTAACGATAGCAATCAACAAGAGACCTAAGGTGCTGAAATGATTTAAAGTCAGCTTAAATTTAAACTTATGCTTCATCGGTAGCTTTTGAATGATCTTCTCTATCAAACCAGGACGGATGGCTTTACCGTCTGTCTGTTTCATCATTAGAGCAACATCTGTCTTTCTCACTGTCAGTCCTGCCAGATAGACAATAGCTCCTAGGAAAAGGCTTAGGAAGAGGGTTCCTGTCATAATTGACTGCAGAGAAAGCCCTTTACTCAATCCTTGAACTAGGTAGGTCTGGCTATTAGCAGAAAGGAGGATGTCAGACCCCCAGACACCCAAGACTAATCCAAGCAATGAACTGACCAAGGACAATCCGCTGATTAATAGACCATAGATTGCCAGCACACTGGAGAAAGAAAAACCAAGGGACATCAGCTGGGCTAGCTGCACTCGATTTCTTTGAAGCGTCCCTCTGATGAATAAGAATAAAATTAGGGAGAAGATGGCTACCATGGCGACAGTAATGTTTCTGATTAAGAGTTGATTACTTTTCAAAGCTGTGAAATAATTAGCCTCATTGCCTGATAATTGCTCTCCACCTAAACGAAGTAAATTGGCATCAATCGCGAAATGAACGAAGAAATACATAAAGGAAATGAAGATTATAATCAGAGATAGAATAGACACCATGGTCCTCTTGGCCAAAAAGTCTCTGGATAGATATTTAAATAGCAACCCCATATTAAATCTCCCAACTCATTTGATCCGGCGACAGCTTCTCCCTATTCATGTCGTCCCTAACAATACGGCCATCTTCTAAGAGCAGTATTCGGTCAGCTGTTCTCGCAATTTCTCGATTATGTGTCGTAAAAAGGATACTGGTTCCGTAGATTTGCTTGATAGCATGCAATAAAACAATAATGTTCTTACTGTTTTCGCTGTCCAGAGCGCCCGTCGCCTCATCACAAAATAAGACAGCCGGTTTCTTGATAACGGCTCTGGCAATGCAGACCCTCTGTTGCTCACCGCCCGACAGCTGATGAGGATATTTGTTCAAAAGTTTCTCAATTCCCAGTAGAGAGACCAATTCTTCTAGGTCTGCTGCCTCAAGGGCATACTTGCTACCCATCTGAATGTTCTCCTCCACTGTTAGATTAGGAATTAACATATAGTGCTGAAAGACCAAACCAATGTCTTCTCTCCTAAACTTAGCCACTGCCGATTTGCTCAGCTGACCTATCTCCTTTCCTTTGTATAAGACCTGTCCAGAACTTGGTTTCAGTAGAGACGATAAGATATTAAGCATAGTTGACTTTCCTGAGCCGCTGTGACCCAAGATTGCTACAAACTGCTGATGATCAATTTTTAGGTCCGTATTCTGCAGGACATACCTGTCCTCATATTTTTTACTGATTGATTTAGCTTCTAATAGCGCTTCTGTCATGGCACACTCCTTTTATTTTATTTAACGACACATCCCTGTAAACATGTCTGTATCAATAGTAGCATAATCTAAACTAAATGATAAAAGCATTATATTTCTCTTTAAACATTTTTGTGTAATATTAATTAACGATTTTGTTAGCTGTATCCACAGACTTTTTAAGTTCTAGCGCGGGCAACTTCAGCCCAAAACAGCTATCCCTTGCATAAAATGACTGATACCAGCCAGCGAGATGATGTATTCTCTTCTTCGCCAGCAATTACTCTGGACTTTCAAAATCCCGCTTGCTTTTTTTCAACATATTTAAACCCAACAAGCCAAACCACAGAAAAGCCAAAGTCCCTTTTGCTATATTTAAAGCAGGGGCAAACGTGGAACTAAAATCCACAATCGTTGACATTGAGGAAAGGTTCGTGGCGACGACAACTCCGCTACGTTCAGGAACTAGATCTTCTACCTTGGCATTTTCTTTTGCCATTTTAGCTGCAATTGGGTGGCTTCTGTTAAATAGCGCAACCCTGATGTTATTCCCCAATTAATTACATCATTCTTGTTTTTTTAATTGTTATTGCTTATCTTGTTGTTGATGCTATTATTTTACATCACATTTTTACTATTTTCGTTTTTTTCCAAATCTGCAGCTTATTTTATTTTAAATTGCAAATTTACAATTCCGCTTATCGCTAATATTTTGATGCTATAATGAGTACATCAAACTTATAGATAGAAAAGGGATTGATCATATGTTTATTTCATTCTTAAAAATCGTCTTTTTGTCACCATTTTAAAAAAGATCTTCTTATTTCACTTAGATGAATACAAGAAAAACCTTTCCTGCTCTACCTCAGACAGTCTGGAAGACGATAATCAATTTTAGTCGGCTGTATGTGGCTATAAGAACCGATATTTTGAACAGAATAAAAACACCCTAACGAGTTTATCGATAAACTCGTTAGGGTGTTTTTATTGGTTTAATCCTAAGCAGACAGCAATTGTTTCTGTTTGGCCTTTAATGTCTCTACCAATGCTGGGTTGCCTATTAGCTCCAAAGCCGAAAGAAAATCTTCCAATTCTTGGTCCGCCTGCTTCTCTCCCTTTGTACATTTGATAACCAATTTAAAGAAATTCAATATGGCGATAAAATACATGTCTTGGTGAGTTAGTAATTTCTCTAAAATTTCCATAAAATAACTGACATAATAGGTCTGTTTCCGTTCCAATAGAACAGATATGATATTCAACAAGGCCAGCTTAGCCGCATTATCATGACTAGGAATGGAGCGATAGAGCTTGTCTCGCTCTACAAAGGCCTTCCCTAAGAAAAGAAGATCTTCTGTCGATAAAAGCGTTAGCGTATTACCAAAAAGATAGAGTTCATACTCCGTCCATTCTTCAATATCATAAAGATATTTGGTCAACAAATTGATTTCTTCTTGATCAATAGTATAAGAACTCTCCAAAGAATAGATACAATCCTTAATGACCAAGAGGTTCAGACGGTTATATATTTCACGGCTTTCATAATTCTTATATTCCTCAAGCAAACCTTTCAGACCTTCTACATCCTGTTTTCCATATAATTCCATAATCTTTTTACCTGCAGCAAAATAAGGCGTTTCCTTGTAATTATTAAGAGCATGACCAAATTCTGCAAAACTCATATGGATACCAGAAATAGCCAACAGCATACGATCAGCTGACAGCATAGTCTGCCCATTTTCAAACCTAGACAGCTGAGATAGAGATAGATTATCCCTAACAACATCTTTGAGTTTCAGACCTCTGGCTATTCTCAGTTCTCGATAAAGCTCCCCTAGCTCCATGGATTTTTGCGTATTTAGATTTTTCAAGACAATTAGCTCTCCCTTTTCTAATAATGGCTTCCTTGTGGCTCAGTTTTTGAGAAAAGAGCAAAACCTCCAGCTTCGCTCTCAACGTCGTCGATTTCTTCGTCAATAGCATACCAAGAACGCAGCCCTCATTTATTGTCTTCCAGCGGAATGAAACTGCCGTCTATATTAAAAGAGAGACAGAGCTTCCTGAATGTCACTGTTTGACTTTTCAAAATAGTTCTGGATTTCATTTACAAGATTGCTAAAATACATTTCATGTTGCGACCCCGTTACTCAAGAATAGCGCGCCACTTCAATCATGGAAAGTTCACTTTTTTCTTATCCGGCAAATACTTCTAATTCCAAGGCTTTTCTCTTTTTTATCTTCCTCTGTCATTTTATGATAGTTTTCTCAAATAGTCAAAGAGTTGCCATTTATATTTTTATTTAAATTTCCTAAAAATCCTAAAAAAACAAAGCGAATCAAATCAACAAGTGCATGGACAATCATGGCACTGAGCAGGCTCCATTTCCGAAACAGGATAGTAAAAGCAAACCAAAGAGGAGGCTAAGGACAAGCACACTGGCTAAATCATACTAAGAAAATCGAAGTTTGATTTTCAAAGGGTATCAATGTTTCCTAAAATGAAATGAAGCAGGGTATGAGGCAAGGTCAGAATACTGTACACCAAGAGATTCTTCACTTTGAAAAAGTTTCCTTTTTAGTAATACGGACAAGGACAGGCATAAAAAAGCAGTCTAAAGGCCACTTCTTCAAAAACGCCCGTCCGCACAACATTGAGAAAGGCTGAAAAACTGAAAGAGGTCGATAGGCTAATGGAGACTCTTGCCAAAATGAGGTTGAAAATCCCCCAACACCAGACCCAGCAAGAAGCTGAAACAAGAGCAAAAGCTATTTCCCCCACCTCTCTGCCCAAAAGAGTTTTCGGAAATGCTCCTTTTCCTGGAGCAGAAGATAGGCTTTACTGCTGCATTTCATGACAGAAACTCCTTTCGGAGGAAACAAAGACTAGACTTGTTCGGAATCTAATTTTCTTCAAAATTAATGATACCTCAAATTAATTCGGCCCATAAATCAAATCGTTTTCTGCGGTTTCTAACGGTCCCATTTTATGACCGAATGCTTTTTTGAAAATGTTATCAATCTGTTTAGGTTCGGCTACACCTTCATATACTAGAAAAGCCGCTTCATTCATAAATAAATGTGACAATCGGTTAGATACAAAACCTGCACTGTCATGAACGGCTTCAAACTCAATTCCAACATGAGTTAATAATTCAAAAACTTTCTCTTGTGTATCCTTTTTATACTTCTTGTAATGTCGGAAATCACCTTGCTTGCTACTTTATCATCATTATCAAGGATAATGACTTGATAACCATAGTTAGCAAAACGCTCCGCAACGCCTTTTCCCATTACACCTGCACCTATAATTCCTATTTTCGGCTTCATTCTTATCGCCTCCTGTCTATTTAAATCTCTATCTCAGACATAATGTCATTAATCTTATTTTTTCTATTAATAATGGACATCTGTGATTTATCCCACGGTCCGAGAAACTCTTTTCGGTAGATGACTCCATCTAATAAAAACCAGACTTGATTAGCCTTTGCAGCTACTAAGGGGTCATGCGTAACAAGCATGATAGTACTTCCTTTATGATTAATGTCAACAAATAAATCCATGATTTCTTCTGAAGACTTAGAGTTTAGTGACCCCGTGGGTTCATCCGCAAAAACTAGTTTAGGATCATTCATAAAACTACGGCATATACTGACTCTTTGTGCTTGCCCGCCAGATAAAGACATCGTATTCCTATCTGCTAACTCAATAATTCCAGTTAGTTTCATCAATTCATTTGCTTTATCAGCAATAGTCGCATCTACCTGCTTATTGAGTACAGAAGCTGCTAATATGATGTTTTCTCTTACTGTTAAAGAATTGATTAAATGCGGTTGTTGGAAAACGTAGCCAAATTTACACAATCTTATATCTGCCAGTTCTACCTGACTTAACTCACCGATATTTTTTTCTTCAAGAATGACATCACCGCTTGAAGGCTGATCCATACCGCTAATATTATAGAGTAATGTTGACTTTCCTGAACCAGAAGGTCCCATAATTGCTATAAAATCTGCTTCTTCAACATCAAAACTGATATCATTAAGAACATTTGTTATCTTTTGCTTGCCATCATCAAACTGTTTCCTTAATTTTTTAACACTTAATATTGTTCTCATTATTATCTTCCTTTACACTATTTTTGAGTAAGTTTTATGCCATTTAGCAGATTGCTAGATAGATATATAGTAACTATCGCTACAACTAAGATACTTATTGGGAACAAACCATAAACGATAAACGGATTGCTGATAAAGACTATCTGAGGAGCTCCCAAAGATGATGCAAATACACTTACTAAAGGCTGCCCCGCTATAAGTACCAAGACAGAACCAATGATTAATCCAATAATCAGCGGAATGATTATACGTGTTCTGTACTGAGATCTGATATCATTGTTTTTATAACCAAGAGCTTTCATAACAGCAATATCCGCTTTGTATCTAACAATTAAAGTTCTCATAAATATAGTAATTGTCAATATAGTAACCAAAATTGCAATGATGATAGTTATCATGGTAATTAGACTAAACTGTGCAATGATATCCCCCATGCTTTGATTAACATATTCAGAAATATCTGTTACTTTTCCAGCCTGAAAATCAGATTTTAATTTGTCTTCTACTGACTGTTTTTTCTTTTCTGATGAAATGTTAACATTAACAACACTTCTGCTGACATCGGCATTTGAAATGCTGCCAATAGACTTAGCACTTTTCCCGCCGTTTGTAATATCTTGATAGATACCACTTACTTTATAAGTGTATGTGTGATCTGATATTGTGAAAGTAATCTTATCACCAACTTTAACGCCTAAATCGTTGGCTAGCAAGTAGGAGACCGCTACTTGATTTGTCTCTTTCGGAAGGCTTCCCGTTATACAAGATAAAGAGAAAATTGAATAATCACCCGTTTCAAAATTTACTGTTACTGGTTTGCCATCAGAGTTATCAGTTTTAGCCAAGTAAGTATTGAAAATTTGATAATCAGTAATATTATCATCATTAGCAAGAGCTGACTTTACAGTGTTCTCAGCAACCCCACCTTGCTGAAAATCAACTCTGAGATCAGATGAAGCTACTCCCATATAAGACGTAAACTGATTTGATTTAAAAGTGCTCGTAATCTGAACAGGTAGTAAAACTAGAAAAGCTAGAGACGTAAAGATAAGAAGAAGAACAATATAAGGCTTCTTATAACTTAGCAGGTATTTAATGCCTAGTTTAAAATTAGCCCAAGCACCGCCTCTTCCAAATAATGAAGGACGCTTGATGACTTTATCGCTGGAAATTTCATTATTATCTTGCAGCGCTTTGATAGTATTAACTTTCTCAATTCTTTTGATACTCTTTCGGCATAATAGAACAATAGCGCAGCCTATACAGGCAATCGCTAATATTTGGAGACCATAATCAACAATTCCTTTATCGGCAACACCCATATATAGTTCAAGGTTCTGTTCTACTACCGGAGTTAATTTGAAAGATACCAGATATCCGATGGTACAGCCAATCACAGTAATTAATGAGTACTTGATGAGGTAAATACTCTCTATATACTTATTAGGAATTCCAAATCCTTGCATGATAGCGATATCCATATAGTCCTGATTGATACTCGATAGCATCGCAAATCTCACACAAAGCACTGAGATAATAACCAGGAATACTACAACTACTATCAGCAGGGAGGCTGTCAGTATATCTGTCAGAGCATTTAAAAGTTTCATCTCGGAATACGTAATAGTGGCCCCACTGGAAGGCAATTTTGCGTCCCGATAAGCTGTTTCAACAGCATCAATATCATTCGTATCTTTTATACGAAACTCTATTAAATATTCTAACGTTCCAGTCTTACGGGCTACTTGGTTCCAGTCCTTCCGATTGACCAATATACGCTTTGATGAGACAAACGAGGAATTCATCTCAGAATCCTTAACAAAATCTGCGATTTTAAAGGTAATATAGTCACTTCCGACTTTTATCTTAATGGGATCTCCAATTCTAAGATTGTATTTAATCTTATAATATACTGGAACAAGCGCTTGACCTTCTTTAACAGAAGCGATGTTGTTTTTTGAATTTAGCAGAAAATCGAATTGACTGTTCTGTGCCACCAAGGCGCAATCTATGACACTTTTGCTTTCACTACTTCCATCACTATTAATGTACAAATCTTCGCCAGCAATATTTAACATATTAACAATCTCATATTTTTCAACAGAGTTATTATTTTTGGCAAATTCCTTGACAGCATTCGCATCTAAATTTCCAGAATGCATTTGCAAGAGATGTGAAGTCTTTGCTGTCGCACTAAATGTATTAAGTGAGTTATTTAGTGAATATAAAAGATTTGTTGCTGATGCAAATAGTCCAGAAGCCATTGCAATGAAAACAATCAGTGTGATGCAGATAATTTTACCTTTTCGTAGTTCCTTCCAGATAATTCTTCTTTTCATATATCTTTTAGTCCTCCACATTATAGTCAAGGCAGTTTGTTTCCATCTGTTTTAAACTCTTACCGCTTTTAAGAAGCGGGCTTAGAATAACCATGGAAATACCGCAAATCACAAGCATCAGCGCAATTCCTCTTTCAGATCCTGTTCCTAGGATTTTCCCGACTGAATCCGCTAAAGCTCCATTTTTATATAATAAAGGATTAAAAACGTAGTCTGCCAACACTCCAGAAATAGCATATGCAATAATATAGCCAAGCTGAGAAATAAAGGAAATTAATCCCCAAGCTCTCCCTTGAGTATCTTTACTGATATTACATCTCATTAATACATCTAGACATACATTTGAGACAGGAATTGTTAAAAAGAACAGAAAAGCAATAACAGCTATCCATATGATATTCGTCGTGCAGCCAATAACGGCTATCGTGATGCCCATGAATAAAAATGATAATGAAAGGGCCTTAAGATAATTCTTTTTGATTCCTTTCACACCTAGCACCAAGCTTGAAATGAGCATTCCAATGGCACTGAGAGATAGTATGACACCTAGTGTAGAAGAATCAGTTAGTTCCAATAACATGGGTTTTATCATCGTCTCTATAATACCTACATAAAATGTAATTACAATAGACAAGATTAGCAGTAATTTTATTCCTTTAGTCTGAGTCAATTCTTTATAACCTTCAACAATGTCTTTTATAACTTGCACTTTTGAATCTTTAATTTTTTGACATTCATTCATCACCTTGCCTGAATAGGCTACGGTAAATAAGGTTGTAAAGAAAGTACACATATCTATTATTAATATTAGATAAATACCAAAAATTTTATAAATCAAACCGGCAAATATCGGTGATAGGAGAAATTTAGCCGATGATGCTAGCTGAACAAGTCCGCCAGCTTTGGAGTATTCTTCTGGTGTCAGTAAATCTGTCACGACTGCTTTATAGGCTGGATCAAGTATAGCCGCAAAACATGAACTCAGAAATACCCAGATACAGACTGCAGGAATATTATTTATTCCCATGCTAATCATTATAAACATGCCTCCTAAGCACATAGCAGAAAAGAAATCTCCTATTAACATTAATTTAGCCCTGCTAAACTTATCAGCAATTGTTCCCGAAATAGGAGTAAAGAAAACTAAGGGAAAGAATGCACATAAAGTGACTAAGGAACAGGATAAAGCACTGCCTGTTTTTTCAAAGACATAAACATTCAAGCCAAAAGAAGTAAGTCCGCTTCCGATACTGGAAATTAATTGTCCTACCCATATTACTAAAAAATACTTAAATCTACTTTTACTGATCATTTTCTTCCTCCGAATTTAAATCTAAAAAACTCACTATTTTGTCGGCTACTACCTCTTTATACTTTTTCAAATACATATGCCCTGCATCAGCAGGCATCATGTAAAAACTTATTTTCGAATCAAGATAATCCTTCCACTTCAAAATAGTTTGACATGAAGTTAGACTGTCTTTATGGCATATGATGAAAAAGGTAGGAATATCAATTTTCTGTACTTCAATTTCTGATATTTCTTCAAGAATCTTATAGTCAGCCCTCAGCATTGGCGCAAAGTAATCCACTAATTCCTGATTGTCTGTCAATTCTTCTGGCATGGTTCCGATTCTCTTGATTTCTTTGAAGATAATCTCATTTTCCTTATCCGACAATCGTTTGTTTTTCATATGATCCGGCGCTGCCGCTGCTGAAAATATCAATTTCTTCGGAGTCAACTCAGGATTTTTCTCTGCTATTTTCTTAGCCAAAAAATATGCAATTGTTCCACCCATACTATGACCAAAAAGTATACTATCTTTTTTCAAAATAGTGATGAGGTTTTTATAGTATAAATCAATCAGCTGGACAAAATTATCACAAAGTGCATAATCAGATCCTACATGTCCCGGCGGAAAAGCAACTCTAATATCAACAGGGATTTTCGCACAGATTTCATTAGCTAGGGACATGACAGAGGTCCCACTTCCTCCTAAATAAGGAAACATAATAATTTGAATTGGACATTTGCTTTCACCGATTGCATAAAACATCTCACTCATGGAAGTCTCCTTTAATTTTCAAGAAAATCTGGGAAAAGACACAGGGCATAGGTATTTGAATCTTTATTTTTAACAAGTCGATAGTAGAGGTACATTCCGATAACAATGATAAGGAAAAATCCTATTTCTAAAATCTGCACTCCCATTATAAAATTATAAAATTGAAGTTTACTGCCTGATGCAACCAACCAAAAGCAGAAAACAAAGAATAGTACATTGCCACGTGTCTGATTCATAACAAATGCGATAAAAACAGAAAACAGCATTAATTGAAGTACATAAAATGGATAGGCTGTTACCGTTTCAAAGGAAGAAAGGGCGTAACCCGGAAGAACAAATAAACCAAATATAAAACCAGTCATTAACCCTCCTTTAATACTAGAATAGTATTGTTTTTGCATATAGGGCTTTCAGATTATCCTTTCTTTTGGAACCGTTTTCAAAACCCAAACAAATTACTTAACATACTTTGCCGTAAAAATACAGTCTGTAGTTCTTTGCTCATTTAGCTTTGATTTTTTGAGTTTAAAATCTCTTTTGTTTAGACTTTTAGAAGATTCTTTAACAGGAACTCATCTGTAGTGTACTTATTCTTTCAAAAGAGAATAAGGATTGATTTTTCTTATTGGTCTTGCAAGAATAACGCTGATAATAAAACTAATGATAATAAGCATAAAAGCAAAAGCTAATAAGACAGCCACTGATACTTCAAAATGATTCTTATTGGCTCCTAGCATGCTCCAAACTGCATTATTCATTATCGGCACCAGATTAAGATCAATTATTGCAGAAAAGATTGCCGCTATTGAAATAATAGGAGTAAAACTAAGAGCTAATTGCAAGATGAGCTGTCTATTTGACCAACCTAAGGCTTTATAAATACCAAATTCCTGTTTTCGAGTAGTAATTAGAGCATTGATAATGATGTACATCACTAATAATATGACCAAAGCTGCGATAATGAAAATGATGACAGTGACTGACGAAACAATACCAGCATACATTTTGCTGCTATTTGCTAAGAGCTGTTCATAGTTAACCGACGTCATATTTGGAAATTTCTCTTTGTATTTTTTAATCAGATCTTTCGCCGATGTCCCTTTTTTCAGATAAACATTAAGGCTTTTTGGCGTCGTTTGACTAATTTTTTGATATCCAACATCAGTTAGCTCACAAACGATTCCTTGGTTGTTTATACTTTGAATGTAGCCTGTCACAGTATAGTTATAACTCCGGTTATCATTGGTAATTTTTATCTTACTGCCAATTTTATATTGCTTAGACAGAGCACTTCCAATGGCAACTTCATCGCTTTTTACAGGGTTTTTACCTTTATATACTATATTATTGTTAACGCGTGAAAAGTCTTCAGATACAAAAGAAGTTATAGCACCATTTGCATAATTTAAGGAAACAGAAGTATAACCCAAAACCTTTTTAACCTTATCATTATTTTGGAGAGTGGTTTTCAGTTGCTTTAGATCATCTTGGTTGTTAACGGTAAAGATTGCAGATGGCATCTCATCTGAAATAGTTTTTAAAAAATTGTCAGGTTTAAAATTGACATTATAAAGCAAGGTTCCCGAAAAGGCCAATAAAGTCATAATGCCAAAAGTCAGTATGAAAAGCAATACATTTTGCCCTAATGATGCAAAAATTTGTTTCAATATAAGTGAAAATTTAGCACTGAATTTAGACGTTGCCAATGGGAAATGATTTTTAGTTGTGCGTTTGTGATCAATTCCTCTGATAGCATTAATAGGCTCTAGCCTGCGAATTTTTCTAGCACAAAAATAAGTGCAAACTCCGGTGACTATAATCATAATACCTGTGCTGAGTAAAATAGCAGACCAATCAAAAACGGGTGTAAAGGAAAAGCCTGATTGGGTTGCCAAGAAATCAGCAATTGATGGCAGAACGGTATAAGAAATGAGAGTTCCAGCTATGCTGGCAAAGGCTGCTGTCAATATATAAGGAATAATTTCTGACATGATAATATTTGAACTGGTATATCCCGTGGCTTTTAAGACCCCCATATTAATCAGTTCATTTTCGATATGATTTCGAATTCGGAAACTGCTTAGAAATAAGCTAATTAAAAAGATAATAGATGCAATAGCAATAAAAATAGTAATTAAAAGATTGGAAATCATAGACCGCGCTTGTTTGGTGGTTTTGCGATTATTGATAGTCAGCAGTGCTATTTTCTTGTCAGAAAGTAGTGAACTGATACGTTTTTTTACAGTATCTAGATTAGCATTATTTTTTAATTTTACGGAATATTCAGCAACAAGATCGGATCTGTGTTTTGAAACTAGTGTTTTATAAGTCTTCTTTGGTAAGTAAGCGCCAATTAGATTTGTACCATAGTTCCCATACTCCATTTCGCTGACAGTGCCACCAACAGAAAAGGAATAGTTTCGCTTACCTATAGAATAAGTCATCGTATTACCGGTAGAGAATCCTCCCAGTTTTGATACATATTCTGAGATATAAATAGTCTCTTTAGAATTTTTAACAGCATTGGATACATTCAGCAGATTGATATCTCTTTTGTCAGTAATCCTGTAAAAAACAGTGTTCATTTCAAAGTTCGTTCCGGCAAAGTCATGAATCGTTGCTTTTGAATATAGGCCTTCATGCCTTTCTGTGAGAATAATATCCTTTAAATTGTCTATTTCGTTTAACAGATTGTCACGATCCTGCGCAAGTGGAATAAGAATGTTGATATCTGCAGTATTGAGCTTTTTGAATTGCTTATCATAAGCATCCGAATTTTGAGAATTAAGAACAAGGGCAATATTGATGATAAATGCTGCAATAAATAGCATAATTCCGAAAGAAACATATTGTTTTTTATGTTTCCTAAGATTTTGAATAGCAAGTCTCATTTTACCACCCCATTTCTAAGAGAAATGTTTCAAATGTTGCTTTACGCTTAAGCGGGTCAGTATGATCATCAAGATTGCATTCACCAGATATTTGACCATCTTTTACATAAACAATGCGGTTCCCTCGAAGAGCAGACTCTTTATCATGTGTAACCATGACAATACTCTGCCCTCTATTGTGCAGTGAAGAAAAAACATCAAGTACAGCTTTTGAATTGGCGGAATTTAAAGCTCCTGTTGGTTCATCTGCAAATAGTACATTAGGAGTATTAATGACTGCTCGAACAATGCCGGCTCGCTGTGCTTCACCACCCGAAATTAAAGATGGCAGCTTTTCTTGTGTCTGTTTAGGGAGATTAACCAGTGAAAAAAGTTCTTCGGCCCTCTTAACAACCTCTTTGCGGTGTTTACTTGTCAGTATTCCAGCCGTAATGACATTATCCATCAGACTTAATTGATTCATTAAATAGATTTGCTGAAAGACAAACCCACATTGTTTTCTTCGAAATTTAGCAAGTTGATCGCTTGTTAATTGTGTTATATTCTCACCATCAAACATAATTTGTCCGGAATCTGGTTTATCCATACCTGAAAGAGAGTACATTAGAGTAGATTTACCTGCTCCTGAGGATCCCATAATAACTGTAAAATCACCTTTATAGATATTAATATCTAAGTCGGAATAGATTGTTTGCATACTATCGCCTTTCCCAAAACATTTTTTTAAATGGCGAGCTGAGATGATAGTTTGTTTATCCATAATAAGAACCTACCTTTAATTTATAATAGCTTTTTGAGTATAACATTATATTAAGATGTAAACTGTCAAAATTTATTGACTTTACTAATATTTTTCGCTACTTTCCGTTACATTTTGTGCTTTTAAGTGATGTAATAGAATGCAAGGTAAGTGATGAAATTAAAATATTATGAAAGATGACAAAGAGCAAAATGTCGTTGTATTAGGCGTTTTAAAGCATTCGCTACGTAAAATAGCAGCAATTTAAAATGACAATAACGTTTTGCTTTTTTACAATAATCGTCCTATCTGCTAAAATTCTCTTCAAGTTTAGGAGGTTAATGTTAATATTGCAAAAGCAATATAAAAATGAAGGTCATGACATAACCATAACGATATAGTTTAGTTATGATGAGCTTTTTTCAATACAACGATTAGAATATAGATAAATCTATTTTTCAAGGTAAAAAATTTTTTAGCGCTGCAGATTTCAAATTTATTACTTTTTATCATCGATCAAAGTGAGCCTTAAACGAGACTTCCCGTCATGAAAAAAGTGGCAGAAACGTTAATGTTCCTGCCACTTGGAAGATTTGAGACCTTAGACTTAACATGGAATTCCCTAGACATTTGAAATCATTGCATTTTTTAGCAAACCTTGTTATAGTTTAACTATAAACTATACCTTAAAGGGAAGGTCAAGCTATTTATGAAAAAAACGCAACAGTTATTAACAATTGGACAATTGGCTAAGTTTTCAGGTCTTCATGTCAAAGCCTTACGTTATTATGAAAAAATCGGAATTTTAAACCCGACTGCTATAGATAAACAAAATGGTTATCGCTATTATTCTTATGCTCACATTCCTTATGTGAACATGATTAAAATTTGTGCTAATTATGGTCTATATTTAAAATTA
>SKER01001681.1_pt1 | contig 17148 bp, 12 predicted proteins | sample 4826961 | NCBI WGS metagenome assembly SKER01 (sample SAMN11008804, study PRJNA524170) | human gut metagenome | biome: Human fecal sample; material: Feces; isolation source: fecal sample from pouch patient p47 | host: Homo sapiens | place: Israel: Tel-Aviv | collected 2016-11-16 | reverse complement strand
CGATTGTTCCGCAAAACTTCATTTACGCCCACTTAAACCGGGTTATCAAGAAGTACGACCTGAAGATGTTCTACATCGAAGGTTCTGGTCACGGTGGCCAAGTGATGGTTAACAACTCTTACTTGGATGGTTCTTACACCGAAATTTACCCAGAAATCACCCAAGACGAAGCCGGGATGGCTAAGTTGTTTAAGCACTTCTCCTTCCCAGGTGGGACTGCTTCTCACGCCGCACCGGAAACGCCAGGTTCCCTTCACGAAGGTGGGGAATTAGGTTACTCCCTTTCTCACGGTGTTGGGGCAATCCTTGACAACCCAGACCAAATTGCTGCGGTTGAAATTGGTGACGGGGAAGCCGAAACTGGCCCATTGGCTGCTTCATGGTTCTCTGACAAGTTCATCAACCCAATTAACGACGGTGCGGTTCTGCCAATCCTTCAAATCAACGGGTTCAAGATCTCTAACCCAACCATCCTTTCCCGGATGTCCGACGAAGAACTGACTAAGTACTTCGAAGGGATGGGCTGGAAGCCTTACTTCGTATCTGCATACGCAGGTGGCGAATTTGATGGTCTCAAGGAACACATGGAAGTTCACGAAGAAATGGCTAAGGTTATGGATGCCGCTGTTGAAGACATCCTGGCTATCCAAAAGCACGCTCGTGAAAACAATGATGACTCCATGCCACAATGGCCAATGATTGTCTTCCGTGTACCGAAGGGTTGGACTGGTCCGGTTAAGGACTTGAACGGCGACCCGATCGAAAACTCCTTCCGTGCACACCAAATTCCGATTCCGGTGGCCCAAGACGACATGGAACACAAGGACATGCTCGTTGACTGGATGAAGTCTTACAAGCCAGAAGAACTGTTCGACGAAAACGGTGCTCCGGTTGAAAAGGTTGTTGCTAACATTCCAGAAGGCGACCACCGGATGGCTGTTAACCCGATCACTAACGGTGGGGTTAACCCAAAGGAACTCGTGATGCCTAACTACCGTGACTTCGCCGTTGACGTGAAGAACCACGGTACTGAAATGCACCAAGACATGCTCGAATGGGGTAAGTACATCGCTAAGATGATCGAACTTAACCCAACTACTTTCCGTGGCTTCGGGCCGGACGAATCTAAGTCTAACCGTCTTTACGCTGCCCTTGACAGCGGGAAGCGGACTTGGATGGAAGACATCCACGAACCAAACGACGAAGATCTGAGCCACACTGGTCGGATCATCGACTCCCAACTTTCCGAACACCAAGCTGAAGGTTGGCTCGAAGGTTACACCCTGACTGGTCGTCACGGGTTCTTCGCAACTTACGAATCATTTGGTCGTGTTGTTGACTCCATGCTGACTCAACACATGAAGTGGTTACGTAAGGCCAAGGAACAATACTGGCGTCACGACTACCCAGCATTGACTTTCGTGGACACTTCCACGGTCTTCCAACAAGACCACAACGGTTACACTCACCAAGATCCAGGTCTGTTGACGCACCTTTACGAAAAGGAACGTCCAGACATGATCAAGGAATACCTGCCAGCCGACACGAACTCCCTGCTCGCTGTCTCTGACGTGGCTTTCCGTGACCGTGAATGCATCAACGTGCTGGTTACTTCCAAGCACCCACGTCTCCAATGGTTCTCCATCGATGAAGCAACTGAACTCGTTGCTAACGGCCTCGGCTACATCGACTGGGCATCCACTGACCAAGGCGCAGAACCAGATGTTGTCTTTGCTTCCGCTGGTACTGAACCAACTGAAGAAGCTCTGGCCGCTATCGACCTGCTTCACGACAACTTCCCAGAACTGAAGATCCGTTACATCAACGTGATCAACATCATGAAGTTGATGACGATTGCTAAGAACCCAGAAGGCCTTAGCGACGAAGAATTCGACCGTTACTTCACTGCTGACAAGCCAGTGATCTTTGCATGGCACGGTTTCCGTGACATGATCCAAAGTCTCTTCTTCCCACGTCACAACCGCAACCTTCACGTACACTGCTACGAAGAAAATGGTGACATCACCACTCCATTCGACATGCGTGTCCTGAACGAACTTGACCGGTTCCACTTGGCCAAGGACGCTATCTTGAGCGTACCTGGTTACGAACAAAAGGCCGTTGCCTTCGCACAAAAGATGGACGACATGGTTGCTCGTCACAACCACTTCATCCGGACTGAAGGTAAGGACTTACCAGAAGTTGAAGCTTGGACTTGGAAGGGCCTCAAGTAACAACGATTGACTTAACAGCATTGTAAAAAATGTGAAAAAGACCATCCCGCCTCGGGGTGGTCTTTTTTTGTTTTCAAAATGAAATACTACGCAAAACAAAATAATAATTTTGATTATTTAATGTAGAGGGGTTGAAACTTTTATTATTAATTTTATCTTAGAAGTAAGATAAATAAAATTATCAAAAGGTGTTTTAGTATTTTAAAGTCACTATTTTGTGTGTTAGGTCAATTAAGGATTGGGGATCTGGACTAACGCAGGGAAAAGGGGGAGAACACCATGAAAATTAATGTTAAAGAGGACCTCAAGGAACTGGTTAACTTCGAAAGCAACAAGGACGACATTAGGATGGTCAACGCTGCCGGTGACGTAAAAGAGGATAAGTACGACGGACCAACCTACTTAGCGATCTTTACTTGGATTTATGCTTTGTGTACGTCCCGTTATAAAACACCCCGCCTCTTTGGTGAAATCTTCAAATACACGCTTTACGTTTGGGTAGTAGGACTTGTCTTGATGTTCTTATTGGGTAGTTTTGGGAACGGTCTTGCTACTCTGCTGGACATTTATTTTTGTGTTTGGTGCGTCATTTCTTGGCGCCGCCTGTACGTCAAGGTACTGACCGAAGAGGGCTACAAGCCGGTAGCTACGTCCACCGTCTCCGCCACATCTAACACTAACTCGCATCCAACGGCGCCCCACGCACACGCTTAATGTACTTAACAGTGTAAAAAATGTGAAAAAGAACATTCCGCCTCGGGATGGTCTTTTTCACTATTACACAGATAACGTACCTCGCTTAGTCATACAGCCTGTCGAGAAGGTTAGGTCATACTTCTTGATAACGTGCTCCCCAACCGCAGGCCTAGTGGCTAAGTCTGGCCATAGAACACCGCTGGCGCGCTAACCTGTGCCCTATCCTTAGCCCACGGCCTGCCAATGGTTGGTCCGCACTTCCAAAGATAACGTGCTCCCCAACCGCAGACCTAGTGGCTAAGCCTGGCCACAGAACACCGCTGACGCGCTAACCTGTAGCCTATCCTTAGCCCACGGCCTGCCCAATGGTTGGGTCGCACTCAATCATAAATGCATAATTATTCGTTTAAATCTAGTCAAATAGAACTATAATAGGGGTGTATGTTTATTTTTTAAAATTGATTGGAGGATATTTTGATGGATAACAATGGTTCCAGCAAGAAGATTACGACCTTCGGGCTGGTTACGATGATCATCACCGCCATCTTTGGCTTTGGGAATGTGTCCAACGCCTACTTGCAGATGGGGTACGGCAGTATCATCTGGTACGCTTTGGCCGGGATCTTGTTCTTCTTCCCGTGCGGCTTAATGATGGCCGAGTACGGGTCCGCCTTTAAGGAAGCCAAGGGGGGGATTTACTCCTGGCTGGCCGGTTCGATTGGGGAACGGTGGGCCTTTGTCGGGACCTTCGTTTGGCTGGCGTCCTGGATCGTGTGGATGGTTTCGACGTCCTCGCGGATCTGGATTACCTTCTCGGCCCTGATCTTTGGAAAGGACACCACCCAGTCTTGGCGGGTGATGGGCCTCTCGTCGACGGAAACGATCGGGATCTTGGGGATCATTTTAATCCTGGCGATCACCTTCTTATCGTCGTGGGGGATGAACGCGATCGCCCGGATCGGGTCGCTCGGTGGGATCTTCACAATTGCCGTTAACATTATCTTCATCGTGGTGTCCTTCACCGTCTTGTTTGCCAACCACTTCCAGTTGGCCGAACCGATTCATGGCCTCAAGACCTTTATCACTTCGCCCAACCCGCAGTTCCAAACCCCGATTGCCATTGTTTCCTTCGTGGTTTACGCCATCTTCGCTTACGGGGGGATGGAATCGCTGGGGTCGGTAACCGACAGCATGGATAACCCGCAAAAGACCTTTCCGAGTGGGTTGATCATTGCTTCGGTCTTTACGATCGGCGCCTACGTTTTGATGATCTTCATGGTCGGCTGGTCGGTTAACTACCACGATAACCTGGGGACCAACGCCACCAACCTGGGGAACGTTACCTACGCCATTTTCAATGATATTGGGGTTGAAATGGGGACCGCCCTCGGCTGGTCGCACGCCGCGGCCTTAGGCTTTGGGGTAACGATGACCCGGATCGTGGCGATCGCTCAGACGGTCGGCTTCTTAGGTGCCCTGTTTATCCTAATGTACTCGCCAATTAAGGCCTTTATCCTGGGGTCCGACCCGAAGCTTTGGCCAGCTAAGTTGACCAAGCTAAATAAGGCTGGGATGCCCGCTAACGCCATGTGGCTACAGGCGATCGTCGTGTGCGTAATCGTCTTCTTAGTGGCCTTCGGGGGTAATGCCGCTCAGGGCTTTTACACGATTTTAACCGACATGGCCAACGTTTCCACTTGCTTCCCGTACCTCTTCTTGGTCGGGGCGTTCCCGTTTTTCAAAAAGAAGAACCTGGACTACCCGTTCGTGGTCTTTAAGAACCGACTGTGGACCAATATTTTAGTCGTGGTGGTGGAAATTATCCTGATCGTCGGGATTCTCTTTACCTTCGTTCAACCGCTGCTGGAACACGACTACCAGACCGCCTTTTGGACGATCGCTGGACCGTTCTTCTTTGCTATCGTGGCACTGGTCTTTTACCAAATTTCAGCCCGTCGCCACAACGTTGACCCGAATGAATAAGAGCGTGGCAGCCAACCCCGCCATGTTTGCTAACTAAATCAATTGCCGTGCCAGACCGATCAGATGTTGATTGGTCTGGTTTTTTGGTTAGGTTTGAATGGACTCCAACGGAAAATACCTGGGTGTTATACTGGCGTGAAAAATGAGGACAGGACAAATCTGCAAATTTACGCAAGATTACGCGGTCTTAACCACGGGCCTAGTGGTTAAGTACGGGCAAGGAACGGTGTTGGCGCACCAACCATTTGATCTAGCCTAGCCCACGGCGTTGGTACGCACTTTCGTTTTGCGCAAATCTAAATATTTGTCGTGTCACCAAATCTGGGGGGATGCAAATTTTAGCGGTGGAGGAATTTTTGTCCCATCAAAAAAGCTGAGAGAAAATCGAGCTTTCTCCCAGCTTGTTACAGTATTGATGAAGGTTAGACGGATAACGTGCTCCCCAACCACAGGCCTAGTGGCTAAGTACGGGCAGAGAACGATACTTAACCGCATCAACCCCTGCCCTAGCTTAGCCCAACGGCCTGTTGAGGAGGTTGGTTCGCACTTCCATCAAAAGCTATCGCGAATAATCAGGGTCGTTGGAATGATGTGGGTGGTTGGAACGCCACCTTCTTTAGTTTCTAACTTCTTTTTCAAGAGTTTCGCGGCGTCAGTCCCAATTCGCCGGGAGTCCTGACGGATGCAAGAGATCCCGGGACGCATGACGGTCATCCAGTCAAACTCTTCGTAGGTGGCGACCCCGTAATCGGTCGGGTAGGTGTAGTTGTTGTGTTGCATGGTTTGCAGTAGTTGGACAAAGACGCTAGCGTTCATCGTAAAGAAACCCACTTTCTTATTCCCGCGCTGCTCCATGATCCGTTTGATTTGGGTTTGGAAAGTTACTAGCGATTCTGATTGACCAGGGTAAGGGACCGGAATTAGATGGGTACCGTCAGGGTAACGTATGGCACGTAAAAAGCCCTGGTACCGTTTGATACGGGTACTGACCTTTTCTAGTGGCCAAGAGACAAAGTAGAGTTCGTCGTAGCCTGCAATCATCATCCGCTTGGTCATTTCTTCAACTGCCTCCGTATCATTGGTGGCGACGGAATCAAAGGTTAGAGTCTCCATCTGGCGGTCAAACATCACGATGTCGTTATTGGAGAGAGTCTGGTAAATTGGATTGTCGGGATTAACTGGATCAATGATGATACCAGCCACGTTTTGAGCTTGGAGCCGTAGGATATTGCTAGTTTCGGTATCCTGATCATTATCAGCATTGGTGAAGATCATCCGGTAACCCGCTTGATTAAAAACCGCCGAGATTCCAGAAAGGACGGTGGCGGAGAAGGGATTGGTGATGTCAGCAATTGAAACCCCAATTGTTTTATTGTCGTTTTTTGCGAGATCGCGGGCGACGCTATTGGGGTGGTAGTTATGTTCAGTGATAATTTTAGCCACGTGGGCACGAGTTTTGGCAGACATCTTGCCGTAATTGTGGTTTAGAAAGTTGGAGACGGTGGCCGTTGAAACCCCCGCTAGTTTGGCAATGTCGTTAATTGTTAGTTTTTCCACGATGCTGCCCCCTCGAGTGCATAAAATTTAGAGAGTTGAATTAAATATGTTAAATTAGTTAGCGTCTTATCCGGTAAAATAACGGCTTTTAGTTGGGAAACGCTTTCTTCTAGAGTTAGAATAACATTAGCACTAATGATTTATCGAGGGATTTATGTATTTATTTTCAATGTACACTAGCAGATGGGGTGGAAAATATGTTTCAAGATGTCAATGCCTTTTTTACGGCGTTTGGGGCTAGCGTTGTCGTCCCGGTGATGATTTTTATCATCGCCCTTTTCTTAAAGGTTCAACCCAAAATGGCAATGATGAGCGCCCTTTACGCCGGGGTGGGGCTGACGGGTTTTGGTTGGATCATTTCAGAATTCACACCGGTGGTCACTAAGATTATTAAGCAGATGGTGAGTACTACCGGAATTAAACTCCCGGTGGTCGACATTGGCTGGCAAGCCGGGTCTCTAGCTAGCTTTGGGTCAACTGTAGGCCTGGCTTTCTTTGTGTTCGGGCTTCTGTTTGAATTGCTGATCTTTGCCTTGGGAATCACTAAAGTCTTTATGGCCGCTAACTTATGGAACAACTTTGGTTTCATGATTTGGGGGACGATGGCCTACTATGTTACCCACAACTTTTGGTTGTCGATGGGGTTGTCCTTTTTTATGCTCCTGTATTCCTTAGTGTTGGCGGAAGTTCAGGCAGATCGATGGTCAGATTACTATGGGGTCAAAAACGCTACGGTGGCGGCCCCGCATAACATTGAGCAGACCATCCCGGCAATTCTCTTGGATCCACTGTGGAACCTACTCGGCTTCAACAGGGTTAAGGTGACTCCGGAATACTTTAAGAATAAGTTAGGCGTGTTTGGGGAACCGACGACCTTAGGGGCGTTGTTAGGGTTAATTATCGGTATCCTAGGGAATCTCCATAGTTTAGGAACTATCAAAGCGTGGGGACAAATCCTCCAGTTTGCCGTGCAGCTAGCTGCCGTAATGACAATTTTCCCGCTGGTGACCGGAGTCTTTGCCAAAGCCTTCGCGCCATTGGCTGAAGAGATTGACAAGAATCGCAAAAAGGAAGTGGCTGAGCAAGGAAAAGAAATCGATGCTATTCACGATAAAAAACGGTGGTTCCTTGGTGTTGATGATGGGGTTGGTTACGGGGAGCCAGCTACAATCATTGCCGGGGTGATTCTAATACCGATTATGGTGGTAATCGCCTTCATTTTACCGGGGAATCGGACTCTACCGGTAGTTGATTTAATATCGTTGCCCTTCATGGTTGAATCGATCGTCGCCGTTACTCGTGGCAATATTTTAAAGGTGATTGCTAACGGAATTATTTGGTTCTCATTGGGGCTGTACGCCTCCAGTTGGTTAGGAACTATCTACACCGGTACGGTTTCTCACTATGGGGTGGCGATTCCAGCCGGGGTAGTCTTGATTACTAGCTTCAATCTAATTGCCCGGCCGGTAAACGCCCTTATATTCGCGGCCTTTATTTCCCAGAATCCGGTTTGGATTGGGCTGTGTATCGTTATCTACTTGGTAGCGTTGTATGGGCTTCGCCAGTATCGACCACAAATTTGGTCTTATTTGAACCGGATGGCGGAAAAGAATGCAAAATAAGATTATGACACAAAAAGACCAGTGGTTCGCAGATTTGAACCACTGGTCTTTTGTTTCAGTTAAGCAAGTTGAGTCGGGTCGACGGTGATGCCCAGTTGCTCTTGTAGCTGAGGTAATTCGGCTGCGGATGGGTACGAGGTTTGGCTTCCGGACATCGTTACGGTAACGGCGGCGTAGGCGTTGGCGTGCCTTAAAGCAGTTGGGATGTATTCACCATTCGTGTAGTAGTGGGCAAAGGCCCCCACGAATGAGTCGCCAGCCCCGATGGAGTCAACGGCATTGACTTTGTAAGAGGGGATGAGCTCTTCATGATCCGCACAAACCCAGAGTGCTCCTCGACTTCCGATTGTGACGATTACGTTTTTAACCCCTTGGTCAACAAGGGAATGGGCAGCGTCTTTAATTTGGTCGATAGATTCTACCGGCAGGTGGGTGAGACGACCGAGTTCCGTTTCGTTTGGAGAGTAAAACTCGCACTTGGTGATGTGTTCTAAGTCAACGTTATCATTCGCGGGAGCTGGGTTTAGCATCACCGGAACATGGAATTGTTCAGCTAGGTCAATGGCTCGGTAGTCCGTTGCCAGCGAAATCTCTTGTTGCAAGATAACCATTTTGGAGCTTTTGATGAGATCGGTGTATTGATCAAGAACGTCTGGTGTTAACTCACTGTTAGCCCCTTGAACCACGATGATACTGTTCATATTGCCTTGGATGAAGCATGGCGCCACTCCATTACTTTGGTTACCGACGCTAACGCCCGTAATGTCAATGCCGCTCTGTTGGAAGTGTTCCAAGTAGGCTTGACCAAGACTGTCGGAGCCCACCTTTGAAATCATGGCCACTGAGGAGCCTAGTTGAGCGGCGGCGTAAGCTTGGTTAGCCCCCTTTCCCCCAAAGGCCATGTGAAAACTTGGGGCGCTAACAGTTTCCCCTAACTTAGGCATGCGGTCAATATCGGTCGTTAATTCCATCATGTTGGAGCCAATTACAGTAATATCGTGGGTCATGTTCTTCACTCCTTTTTAAAACAAGCGAGGTGGTTAGTTTTCTAAACCAGTAACAACGTGGAAGTGACGTTCTTCTTGTGGCTTGAGTGTGATAAGAGTGCCGGCGTTTTTAGCGGCTAATTGGCCTTCCGGGGTGCAAGTTCCTGGTAGGGCAAAAGCGTTGACTTGTTGATCACCGTTATAAAGAATCCAACGGGTAACGATTGGTAGCTCGGCGGTCTTGTAAGTGGTTAAGAAGTTATGACCATTTCCAAGGTCAACCCGGAATTCTGCGGTGTCAGTGTATTTAGTTAAGTCGGAGGAGAAGAAGACGATTTCTGGATCGTAGTGACTTGGGTCATCGAGCTTGTCAATTAACTTGCCACTCTCCTCTAATTCCTTAGTGAAGGCCATCCATTCTGGAGTTGGGTGAACGTGGGCCGGGACGGAGGTCCGTAGCTGGAAGGCTTCATCAGGAATGTTGGACGTCATTGTTGCGTTATCAACGTAGGCGTAGCAAAGGTGACACATGTATTGCAAGGTCATTGGGGCACAGTTAGACAGGTTCTTGACGTGCTGCTCAATATCAAAGAGGCCACTGTCCTTGCGCATCGTAACTGATGGGGTGGCTAGGTAGTGGTCATAGTGGTCACCAAAACCCTTGATGTACTCGTAATCGCTAGTAACAGTGATGGTATCATCATCAACAACTAGTGCTGCGTGATCCATGCGTGCCGTTGCAAACTCCCCGTGTTGAACGTGGTTATCCTCGGGGCTGGGGTTCCCGTTTGCCAGTAAGCCGGAGGTAAATTCAAAGGCGCCGTAAGTGTCAGAGATCTGCTTACCGAAAAGTGGCTGACTGAAACCATCTTTTTCCTTCAAGGTGATGCCATCAAAAACAGCGTCCCAAACCATCAAACCATAGAACGGTAAGAGAGTGAGGTAACCCCGGCTGTTGGACACCTTCAGAGCTTCAACACCAGAGGGGTACTTGAAGGTTGATACCCTAAAGTTGTCGTCTTCGTAAAGGTCAAACGTAGCGGCGGAAAACATTTCATGGCTCAGGTTAAATTTCTTCATGTTACGACTCCTCCTATGCTTTGCCGATGATGGCAAGACTGTGACTGACTCCTAAACGGGTAGCACCCGCATCAATCATTGCTTGGGCGTCCTCAGGGGTGTGGATACCGCCAGAGGCTTTAACGGCCGTGGAAGTCCCCTTGACCGCTTGGACCATAATCTCGACAGCGTGGACGGTGGCGCCTTGGGTGGAGAAACCAGTCGAGGTTTTAACAAAGTCAGCCCCCGTCTTAGCAACGATCTTAGCGGCCGCTTCAATTTCGTCATCAGTTAGGAGACAAGTTTCGATGATGACCTTAATAACACGCTTATTTTGGTGGCAGACATCAACGACTGCTTGGATATCCTGCTCCACTTTATCCAAGTGACCAGATTTCATTTCGCCGATGTTCATGACCATGTCCAACTCATCAGCACCATTCTCAATGGCATCTGTAGCTTCAGCAACCTTGATTTTGGTGGTGTTGGCCCCGAGGGGAAATCCAATTACACAAGCCGTTTTGACAGAAGAACCCTTCAGAAGTAGGTGGACTTTTTCAACCCAGTAGGGGTTAATCATTACCGTGTGAAAGTTATTGTCCATCGCCTCTTTGACGATGCGTTCAATTTGCTCTTCAGTTGCCTCTGGGGCGAGAAGGGTGTGGTCAATGTAGTTATTAAATTCCATTATTTCTAGCTCCCTTTTTATTTGAATACGCTTTCATTATATTTATTGTTTTTTCAATTGTAAATAATTAAAATGGAAATATGAAAACGACAAGGAGGGTTGAATGGTGATGCGAAGTGAAAAATTAACGGAAACACAACTCAAGCTGGCACTACGGATTGCTAGCTCTTACTATCTAGATAAAGTTAGTCAAACTGATATTGCAAAAAATTTAGAAATCTCCCGACCAACGGTTTCTAGGTACTTACAGTATGCCGTTGATACGGGAATGGTTGATATTCGAATCCAGGACCCTTTTGAAAACGTTGGTAGTTTAGAGCAGGATTTACGAACTAAGTACGGTTTGAAAAGGGCGATTGTTGTTGACCAAGTGGGTGAATCATATCCCCAGATTCTTGAACAACTGGGGCAAGCAACGGCAAACTACCTCCAAGAAATTGTCCAAGATGGTGACACAATTGGGTTAAGTTGGGGGAGGACAATGGCTGCCGTGGCAGATTACTTGCAACCAAGTAATAAAAAAGATGTTCAAACGGTATATCTGAAGGGGACGGTCGCAAATTCATCGCGAAATAACTACGCCAGCTACATTGCCGAAAAATTCAACCAAGCTTTTAGCACCCAAACCTTAATTCTTCCGGTTCCTGTCATCTTTGATAACCAAGAGACCCGGGATGCTGTTTTAAGGGACCGGTTTATTCACCAAATCATGGAAACAGCGGCTACTGCTGAGATTGCCCTCTTTACGGTTGGAACAACGATGGATGATGCAATGCTGTTTCAATTGGGGTATTTAACTGCGGAGCAGATTGACTATTTAAAGCAACATGCGGTTGGTGATGCAATTTCCCAATTTATTGATCGTAAAGGCCAAGTGGCTGATCCGCAATTATCGAAGCAAACAATGGCGCTGCCCATTGAGCAGTTAAAATTGAAACGCCATTCAATCCTCGTGGCGGGCGGGAGTACGAAGCTAGCAGCACTTCACGCCGTCTTAGTTGGTGGGTACGCAAGCGAGTTAATTACCGATTTAGAAGATGCAAAACAACTCATAGAGATGTAAAAAATTAAAAAGAATTTTAGTGCCTTTGCTAAAATTCTTTTTTTATTTTGATTGTTGTAATGATAGGTATTTGTGAATAAATTATTTAGCAAACGCTTGCATAACGAGTGATAACCAGGATTTTGAAGACGCTATTTTTTGTTGCAACCGCTTTCCTGTGATGATAAACTAAGCGGGTCTATTGGTACGTAAAAGGTTTTAACAAAACGTTTTACGTGGATGCGTTGTAACAGGAGGAAATTATATGTCAAACAAAGTTGCTGTTCTTGGAAGCATCAATGTTGATACGACTTATCACGTTCACCGTTTCCCAGAACCTGGTGAAACGCTAGCTGCAACGGATAAGAGTTCAGCGCCTGGTGGTAAGGGAGCGAACCAAGCAGTCGCTGCAGTCCGTTCTGGGTCAGAGACGTACTTCATTGGAATGGTTGGCGCAGACTCCGAAGGGAAGTTCATGCGTGATGCCTTACAAGAAGATCACATTGACACGACGAACGTGGGGAATGACCCGCGCCACGGTACGGGGACTGCGCTAGTTACTTTAGATGAAAATGGCCAAAATGACATCATGGTTTATGGTGGGGCTAACCAAGCGATGACTAAGGACGTTCTTAGTAAGAGCGAGGAAGTGATGAAGAAGGTCGACTTTTTGATCACCCAATTTGAAACACCACAGACTGTTGCCTTAGAAGCATTTAAGATGGCGAAGGCAAATGGTGTTATTACAGTTTTGAATCCAGCACCGGCAACGGAAATCCTGCCGGAGTTGCTGGAATACACGGACATCATTGCTCCTAACGAAACGGAAAGTGCTTTGCTGACTGGGATTGAGATCACGGATGATGCATCACTGGATCAAACTGCTGAGTACTTCCGTGCCAAAGGTGTTGGCGTAACCCTAGTAACCCTAGGTTCAAAGGGGGCCTACTACTCAACTAAGGATGGTTCCGGAACGGTACCAGCCTTCAAGGTAAAGGCAATTGATACTACCGCAGCAGGGGATACTTTTATTGGGGCGTTAATTTCACAATTGTTACCGGACTTCTCGAACTTGGCAGACGCCATTACCTACGCTCAGCGCGCATCGAGTATGACGGTTCAAGGGATGGGGGCAATGCCATCAATCCCAACGTTTGACCAAGTTCAAGAAGCATTGAAGTAGAGTCGTTTTGGAGGTTATTAGTCATGAAGAAGAGTGGAATTTTAAATTCAGAAGTAGCATCTGTCGTTGCTGGCATGGGACACATGGACTGGTTATCAATTGGTGATGCCGGGATGCCAGTTCCGATGGGGACGAAGAAGATTGACCTGTGCGTAGACAAGGAATTGCCTACGTTCATGCAAATCTTGGAAAACGTTCTGAAGGAAATGAAGGTTCAAAAGATCTACTTAGCAGATGAAATCAAGGACCAAAACCCAGAACAATTAGAAAACATCAAGCAGGAACTGCCAGATGTTGAAATTGAGTTTATGCCACACACGGATTTGAAGAAGAACTTAGCTAAGACGCATGCATTTATTCGGACGGGTGAGATGACGCCGTACTCAAACATCATTCTTGAGTCCGGGGTAACCTTCTAAGGAGGAGTAAGGACATGAATAACTTAAAGAAGCAGTCGTGGGTTCAATATGACGACGGCTACCTCAGCAAGACGCCGGTTTGGCAATACATTTTAGTTTCGTTGATCTTCCCAATGTGGGGGATGGCAGCGTCACTTAACGATATTTTGATCACGCAGTTCAAGACTGTCTTTACGTTGAGCGATACGGCAACTGCCTTCGTTCAATCGGCCTTTTACGGTGGGTACTTCTTGATCGCCCTTCCTGCGTCATACATTATTCGGAAGAACACGTACAAGACAGCTATTATGACCGGTTTGACATTCTTCATTATTGGTTGTGCGCTGTTCTTCCCGGCTTCTCACATGGCAACCTACGGGATGTTCTTAGCGGCCATCTTCGTTATCGCCATTGGTTTGAGTTTCTTGGAAACTTCTTGTGACACTTACTCAACGATGATGGGGCCGCGTGAGTTTGCCAACCGGCGGATTAACATCTCCCAAACTTTGATTCCGTTCGGGGATGCCATGGGGATCATCTTAGGGAAGTACCTGATCTTTAGCGGTCACAGTAACTTGCAAAATGAGTCTGCTGGTTTGAACGCTGCACAAAAGATGGCACTAAACAAGGAAGTCCTTGCCCTGACGCTTCGTCCGTACAAGTACATCTTGTTTGTTCTGTTGATCCTGTTAGTATTGGTAGCAATTACGAAGATGCCATACGGGAAGGCGAAGGCGGACGCTAAGACTGCTAACCAACCAAGTATGGGTGAATCCTTAAACTACCTGTTCCACAACTGGCGCTTCATGAAGGCGGTTGGGGCCCAATTCCTTTACGTTGGGATCCAGACCTGTGTATGGTCCTTCACCATTCGTTTGGCACTGCGGATTGTTCCGGGGATTTCTGACCATGCCGCAACTAACTACATGATCATTAGCTACATGGTATGGTTTGTTGGGAAGCTCTTTGCCAACTGGTTCATGAACCGTTACTCCATTACCAAGACGATGATTTGGTACTGTGTATTAGGGACGATTGTTCTTCTGCTGACTTGCTCAATCCACTCACCATTGGCAATCTGGGGTGCCGTTGCGACTAGTTTCTTCTTCGGCCCAGTTTACCCAACGGTTTACGCTCACGGGTTGGACCAGATCGAAGAAAAGCAACACACCGAAACTGGTGGTGCCCTGATGGTTATGTCCCTCGTTGGTGGGGCAGCCCTTCCGGTTATCATGGGTCGTGTTTCTGACCTGACTGGTTCCATGCAATTCTCCTTCATCGTTCCGGCAATTGGTTTTGCCCTGATCCTGTGGTTCTTCATTTCTGAACACAAGATCGCTAAGAAGGAAGCTCAAAAGGCTTAATTATAAATTTACAAAAAACAGGGTGATTCTCTTGCAGAATCACCCTGTTTTTTATAGGATAACAACGTGTTAAATCGGTTACATGCAACCGCTTAATATATGGTGGAATTCACAATGATAACGATTTATAATTAGACGTATTGAGCAGTGTCACACGGTTGACACTCAGATTTAGGAGGAACATATAATGGCAAAAGACGTGAAGGGAATTGCAGCTAGTGATGGGATCGGGATTGCCCCGGCATACCTGTTGGTTGACCCAGATCTGTCCTACGACAAGGTAAAGGTTGACGACACAGCGGCGGAATACGCCCGGGTTGAACAGGCCTTCCAAGACTCAATCGAAGAATTGACGCAAATCAAGGAGAACGCTAAGGATCGCCTTGGGGAAGAAGAGCTGGGTGTGTTTGATGCCCACATCGCTATCCTGTCCGACCCGGAAATGCTGGGCCAAATTAAGGATGACATCGAAAATAACCACACCGGTGCCGAAGAAGCCGTTGACAAGGTAACGACCGCCTTTGCTGACATGTTGGCCGCCATGACCGATAACGCCTACATGCAAGAACGGGCTGCCGACGTTAAGGACGTTGCAAAGCGGGCAATGAGCCACCTGTTGGGTAAGCAATTACCAAACATCGCCGGTATCAACAGCCCGGTGGTGATCGTGGCCCACGAAATTACCCCGTCCGATACTTCTCAGATGGACGCTAAGTTCGTCAAGGGGATCGTAACCGACCTGGGGGGCCGGACGAGCCACGCCGCCATCATGTCCCGGACCTTACGGATTCCAGCCATCGTTGGTTCTAACGAAGTCACGACTTCCGTTGAACACGGTCAAATGATGATCGTGGATGGTTTGAACGGGGACGCCATCATTGACCCGAGTGACGACCAAGTAAAGGAATACGAAGCTAAGGCCGAAGCTTTCGAAGCCGAACGGGCAGAATGGGCTAAGTTAGTCGATGCCCCATCCGTTTCTAAGGACGGCAAGGAATTTGAAATTGCCGCCAACATCGGGACGCCAGACGACACGGAAGACGCCGTTAAGCAAGGTGCTGATGGGGTTGGTCTCTTCCGGAGCGAATTCTTGTACATGGACAACGACCACATGCCAAGCGAAGACGAACAGTTTGAAGCTTACAAGAAGGCCGTAGTGGGCATGAACGGTAAGCCGGTCGTGGTTCGGACGATGGACATCGGTGGGGACAAGCCGCTTGATTACATGCCGTTACCAAAGGAAGAAAATCCATTCCTGGGCTACCGGGCCATCCGGATTTGCTTGGACCGGCCGGAACTCTTCAAGACCCAACTGCGGGCCCTGGTGCGTGCCTCTGAATTCGGACCGGTTTCAATCATGTTCCCAATGATCGCGACGGTGGCCGAACTTCGTCAAGCCAAGGCGATCTTTGAGGAAGCCAAGGCCGAAGTTCAAAAGGATCACCCAGGTCTGGGCGACGATGTTAAGATCGGGATGATGATTGAAATCCCGCTAGCCGCTTTAAACGCCGCTCAACTGGCTAAGGAAGTGGACTTCTTCTCCATTGGGACCAACGATTTGATCCAATACAGCTTCGCCGCTGACCGTGGGAACGAAGCCGTTTCCTACCTTTACCAACCGCTGAACCCAGCCTTCTTATCCCTAGTTAAGCACGTCATCACCTCCGCTCACGAAAACGGCGCTAAGGCCGCCATGTGTGGGGAAATGGCCGGTGACGAAATGGCACTGCCACTCTTGATGGGGATGGGCCTGGATGAATACTCCATGTCCGCTACTTCCATCCTTCGTACCCGGAGCATGATGAAGAAGCTCGACACCAAGGAATGGGCCGGCTACGTTGACGAAATCATCGCCAACTGCGCCACTGTTGAAGAAGTTCAAGACTTCGTGAAGAGAAAGTTGGGCTAAAAAATTGAACCAATTAATTAAACACTAACTAAAACTGCTAATTTTACCTAACAATAGGTAGAGTTAGCAGTTTTTATATACACCTGAATTATTCATAGTTCATAAAAATCCCGTCAGTTTTCGTATTTTTTGAGAGTGTCAAGAATGTTGTGTAAAAAAGGAAACTTCGCCCGCATGAATTGGCAATTCTAAAACATCGAATCAAGCGTGTCGTGACAGTCCTTGAATCCCCGATGTGCTCGATTCTCAAATTTATCGTTGTACTCCATCACTTGCGTCATGATAAAGCGATCGAGGGCTCCTTCGTTTGGGAACTGCTCTTTACGTCGGACCATCTTCTTCAGGCTCTTATTGAACGACTCAATTAGGTTCGTCGAGTAGATGGTCTGACGGATCGCAGTTGGAAAACTGAAGAACGTGAATAGCT
>SKER01001680.1_pt1 | contig 17158 bp, 11 predicted proteins | sample 4826961 | NCBI WGS metagenome assembly SKER01 (sample SAMN11008804, study PRJNA524170) | human gut metagenome | biome: Human fecal sample; material: Feces; isolation source: fecal sample from pouch patient p47 | host: Homo sapiens | place: Israel: Tel-Aviv | collected 2016-11-16 | reverse complement strand
GCTGTCTTCAGTTCGTGCGATGCGGAGCAAAGTTGGTCGATTTCACCGACTTTGTGAGGTTAGTAAGGGAGCTAGGCAATCGCTATAGAGATTGCCGTTTGACATCAGTCACTTTAGTGACTTGATGTCATTGCTCCTTGCCTCGGCCAATTTCGATTTTCATTGAGTAGAGACCCAGACCCAAAAGTTAGTGCTTAAAAATCTTAGCCAGCCTAGGCCTCCATAAAGGCTTTGAGGCGTCTAACGGCTTCCTTGAGGGTATCCAAATCGGTGGCATAGCTGAGGCGAACATTCTCAGGTGCTCCAAATCCGGCACCAGTCACCAGGGCCACGCCCGTCTCTTCCAAGATAGCGGTGGTGAAGGCGGTGACATCGGTGTAGCCCTTGATTTTCATCGCTTCCTTGACATTTGGGAAGAGGTAGAAGGCTCCCAGGGGCTTAACTGTAGTAAAACCAGGAATCTCATTGAGCAAGGGATAGATGGTATTGAGCCTTTCTTCAAAGGCCTGGCGCATGCTTTCAACCGTCGTCTGGTCTCCTGTGAAGGCTTCAATAGCCGCATACTGGGAGGCCGTTGTCAGATTGGAGGTCGTCTGACCAATAATCTTCGCCATGGCGCCAATAATTTCAGGATTGCCGACCGCAAAGCCGACCCGCCAACCGGTCATGGCATAGGATTTGGCAACACCATTGACCACGATGGTCTGTTGCCTGATGGCCTCAGATAGGGTCGAAATCGGGGTGAACTTAGCCCCGTTGTAAACCAGACGACCATAGATGTCATCGGCTAGGATTAGGATGTCATGCTGAACAGCCCAATCTCCGATGGCCCGCAATTCATCTGCCTCATAAATCATACCTGTTGGATTGGAAGGACTATTGAGGAGAAGGACCTTGGTCTTGTCGGTTCTGGCAGCTTCAAGCTGATCTACGGTCACCTTGAAATGATTTTCCTCCTTGGCTGGGACAAAAACAGGCTGACCTTGGGCTACCTTGACCTGGTCTGCATAGGAAACCCAATAAGGGGTCGGAATGATAACCTCATCTCCCGGATTAAGAACCGCCATAAAGAAGGCATAGAGGACAAACTTGGCTCCTGTACCTGCTACCACTTGATTGGCCTCAACCGAATAGCCATAGAAATTTTCCATGTAGCTATTGATGGCCGCCTTGAGTTCAGGTAGCCCAGAAGCTACCGTATAGAAAGAAGCCTGTCCACTCTGGATGGCCTTAATGGCAGCCTCTTGGATATTCTTGGGTGTGACAAAATCAGGCTGACCTAGTGTGAGGCTGAGCACATCTCGGCCCTGGGCCTTGAGCTCCTTGGCTCTAGCTCCTGCTGCTAGGGTGACACTTTCTGCCATTTCTAAAACACGATTGGATAAATAAATCATAAGCCCTCCCTTTGAATCAAATCACCGGATTTAAAGTCGATGAGGTAGTAAAGACCATTGGAACGGACCTCCCAAATGGGAACTCCCTTGGCCATGCCGAAGGTTGTCTTTTGGATGGTCTTAGCTCCCTTGGACCTAGCAATTTTCTGAGCATCCTTGGCGCTAATACCCTGGCTAGCCTGATAGACATAGACCTGACCAGCGTGGGCCTTATTAATGGTAACCATAATCTTTTGGCCAGATTTATCCTTGCCAAAGACCGTGTAGAAGACCTCCCTGCCATTGTACTGTTCAACCCTAGTTATGCTACTGAAGTCTGCGTATTCCTTAGCCGTCTGAATGGCCTGACTTTGGGCTTGCTTGTGGGGTCTGATGGCTCCAATCAAAAAGACCGTTGTCAAGGCAATGATAAGCATTACCAGCCCTAAAATACTGAAAAAATACCGCCAAAAATGTCCTTTTTTAGGCTCTTGCATACTACCAACCTTCTCAACTGTTAATCCTTTTTATTATATCAAATATTTTTGAAAAAATGAGCCAATTCTGGCAATATTCCGCTAAATTTTCCCTCTGCCAAGGGGAATTCTTGAGCCAGGGACTGGTAAATCAGAGAGCCATAATGCTTGGTCAAAATTCGCTTGTCCAAAATGATGACAGCTGACCTTTGTTGCTCCCAGCGTTTGCTACGACCGATAGCCTGTTTGAGCCTCAAGATGGTCACCGGCAAACTATAGTCATAAAAGGGGTGCTTGCCCTGCTCCCTAAGTTGACGATTAATCTTCTTGATAAAAGGGTCCTCAGGATTATCAAAGGGCAGGCGGGTAATCACCTCAATCAGGCTGTCCTGATTGGCAAAATCTACTCCCTCCCAGAAAGAGCCGGTACCCAAGAGTATTCCCGCTTCTCCCTTGTCAAAGCGTCGCTTGACATTGGCTGCGGAACCATTCTTGTGCTGGCAGAGATGGGATAGACCTGCTTGTTCCAACTTTTCAGAAACATCAAACATGGGCTTTTTGGCGTTAAACAGAACCAAAATAGGTTGCTTGAGCTGGGATAGGTCCAACATTCTCCTAGCAATCTTCTGCGCATAGGTCTGGGCTGATAGGTCAGGAATATTGGGCATGGAACTATCCAGCCAGATTTTCTGACCCCTAATCGGCTCCTGGGTCAAATTGAGATAGTCATAGGCCTCAAAGCCCAGCAAGTCTGGCAGGCTAAGACGCTCACTGACATCTAGACTAGCCGAAATAAAGTAGGTTTTTGCCGTCTCAGGTAAGAATTTTTGGAAATTCATAAAATCTAGGCGGGCACTATTTAACTTGGTCACACGGTGTTCTGCCGACCAATCCTGACTGAGCCAAAAATCAGAAAAGACAGGGGCAAAGGCCGCCTTGAGTTCCTGAAAATCATGGCCATCTAGCTCTGCTAAATCTTGGCGAATCTGGTTGACTGCAGTTTTGGGCAGATTGTCCTGATGATTTTTATAATAGTTTTGGCTGACTTGGGACAATTCAAATTGCAGGCTCTCCATTATCCGCCCTTGTAAGTGGCTGGCAGGATTTTCCAGATGACTATGAAGCTCCTTCATAACCCTGGTGAGATTGACCTGACGTCTGGAAAACTGCTCCAAATTCAAGAAAAGCTTCTGGGCCTCATCAACCACTAAGACCTGATTCCTGATGAAGTCCTTATCATCCTCGACCCGAGTCAAAAAGTAGGCGTGGTTGGTAATAATGACTCGCGAGTGCTTGGTCCGCTCAAAGGAGCGGTTCCAAAAGTCATAATCCCAAAAAGGTGAGCGCTGGCTGAGGTCACCATCATGGCGAATCTGGTCAAAATAGGCCTCAAAGCGTTGCTTTTGCTTGATTTCATCCAAGTCACCCGTCTTTGTCTGGGTCAGCCAGACCAGCAGTTGCATTTTATAACGATTAACCAGACGGTTGCTGTCTTCCTTTGCTAGACTAGCCACAAAGGCATCCAGTTTGATATAGTTGGACGGACCTTTGAGACTGTGCAAATTAATCTGAAAAACTTGGGCTAGGCGCTGGCCTTCCTGCTCCATAATCTGATCTTGGAGCACCTTGGTTGGGACAGTCACAATAATCTTTTGGTCCTTGACCTTAGTCAGGAGCGTTAGGAGATAGGCATAGGTCTTACCTAGGCCAGTCTGGGCCTGAATGAAAAGGGGATTGGGCTGGTCATAGTATTGGGCTAATTTGTCAGCGAAGGCTTCCTGCTGAGGTCTTTCTTCTAAATCTAGAAGGGCCAGATTGGTCGCAAAGTCTTTTGAGAGGTGGCGCTCCTTTAAAAGAGGAGGCTCTCGTCTTAAAAGGAGATTATGGACTTCCACAAAATCCTTAGGGACCATGGCCGGCATGCCTTGATAGACTTCTTCAATCAGAAGACGGGATTCATAGATGAGATGGTCCGCAAAATCCAAAATCCGTTCAACCGTCAAGCGAGGGAGACTTGCCATTTTTTCCTGAATACTGATGAGTAACTGAGCGGTCGCGTAAGCATCTGCTATGGCCGTGTGAGCCTGGGTCAGGTCCAAGTCCAAGTACTTGGCCAAATCCGACAAGCGATAGCGCTCCAGCGTGGGGAAAAAGACTTGAGAAAGCTCAACTGTGTCCACCCTTGGCGTTCTTAGCTCATAGCCTTCCAAAAACAGTTGTTCTGCTAGAAGATTAGCATCAAATTTCACATTGTGGGCAACAAAGATACAGTCCTGAATCAGTTGGAAGATGTCTCCGGCTACCTGGGAAAAGTCAGGTGCCTGGGCCAGTTGCTGGTCGGTAATACCGGTTAAGTCAATAATATGCTGGGTCAAGGCCTCATGAGGATTGACATCGGTCTGGTAGGTCTGGACGATTTGACCCTGCTCAACAATGACAATCCCAACCTGAATAATCTGAGCCGTCGTAGAGGCACTGGTGGCTTCTAAATCAACAACAGCATATTTTCGTCCTTTTTTCTTGTCCGTCATAATGCTTCTATTATAGCATGAATGCCCCAAAATTGGGTTGGCTGATTGAGGTCGAAGGGCCATACTACTACGAAATGGACTGGCTGATTGAGCTGGAAGAGCCAGCCAACTACAGAAATGGGCTAGTTGATTGAGCTGGGTAGATGTCAACTGTTTTCATGTTGTGAGACTTTTTCGGGAATTATTTCGCTCCAACTTGGGCTAGGAGTCCTACTTCAATCTTCCCCAAAACAAGCGTGACCAAACTCAGCCAATCTCACTCAGGAAGCTCTGGCCAGTAAATCTACCAACTAGCTCCTCTCTTATTTACCTTGTCCTAGAAGTCCGTTTGGGCCAACTTGCTTTTCTGGCCTGGTCAGCTGACTATCCTAGATTTTCCAATCTCTAAACTTGTTTAGTTTAGACTTCTTCTATGCTATAATAAGAGCAAATAGTTAATCGAGGTAAATCATGAGACGAACCAAGCTCAACAATTATTATTTAGAAATGGAAGAGCACTACCTGCAGGTTCCTTACTATGATGAGGAGAGGCGAATTCGGGTGCTCCTGCCCAAGGACTATGCCAAGGAAGACTGGGCCAGCTACCCTGTTCTCTATATGCACGATGGTCAAAATATTTTCTATAGCAAGGAATCCTTCTCCGGCTACTCCTGGAAGATTATCCCGACCATCAAGAAGCATAAGGAATTGCCTAAGTTGATTATCGTCGGCATTGACAATGCTGAAGGCAACCGCCTCAATGAATATGCTCCTTGGATGACCGATGTCGGCACCACACCTGAAACCGCTAGTGTTGGTGGCGATGGCATGGCCTATGGCGAATGGGTAATCAATACGGTCAAGCCCTTCATTGACAAAACCTACCGCACCAAGCCTGACCGCGAGCATACCCTGCTGGCAGGCTCATCCATGGGAGGCATTATTACTGCCTATATGGGAGCTGCCTATCCAGAAACTTTTGGGGGTCTAGGGGTCTTCTCTCTAGCCTCTTGGTTTAGTGAACGAGATTTCCTGCGTTATTGCGACAGCCATCCCCTAGATAAAAGTACTAAGGTTTATATTCAAGTGGGAACTAAGGAGGGAGACGAGGTTGACGAAGCCTTTGCTCCTAATATGAACCAGGCTTATATTGACTGTAGCCTCCACTACTACCAATCACTTCTGAGAACTGGTAGCCCGATGGAAAATCTTGACCTACGCGTCATGGCCAACGAAATCCACCACGAGAAATACTGGGCCGATCACTTTTTAGAATTTTTGAAATTTACCCTGAAAGAATGACATAAAAAGACTTGGGCTACATTTGAGCTCAAGTCTTTTTGCTTCTTTATAAATACCAAGCAGGATTTTTATGCCAGTCTAGTTTATGCCTAGGCAAGGACTAACTGGCTGACGGCCTGCAAGATTCCTGCCCTGGCTGGGTTCTCGGTCAAATCCGACCGTCTTCTTCTAATTTTCCTAGGAAATAAGGCATTTGTTGGCGCCACCATGGCCAGTCATGGGCAACATCATTGCCCCAGTAATCGAACCAACCTGGGATACCCTTGGCAGAAAAAGCATCTTCCAAACGCATGGTGTCAGAAATATGCGGAGCTTCCCAGTCCCCTTGGCCGACAGAGACGATATAGGCATTCTGCCGATAGCGCTCCAAGAACCAAGGGTCATCCTGATTCCAGAGGTAATCCAGAGGTGAGTTGTAGTATACCGCAGGATCCCCATTGTATTCCCCCGTAAAGAAGCGAACATCATAAACACCTGACTGAGCAACCGCAATATCAAAGAGGTCTGGGTGGCGTAAGGCAAAATTGATGGCATGGAAGGCCCCCATTGAACAACCTGTGGCCATCATAGGCCCCTGCCAGTCTGACTCATAGCGAATCAAAGGCACTAGTTCATTGACGATATAGCGGTCGTAAGCCTCATGGGCTAGAGCCATATCATGAGGAGATTTTCCTTCACAGAGCCAGGACTCATTATCAAGCGAATCTGGTGTATAAAATTTGACCAGACCACGGTCAATAAATTCCTGACAGGCCTCAATCATCCCGAAGTCCCCATATTCATTTTGGCTCCCCCCAGAGGAAGGAAAGACAATGATGGGTTTTCCAGCATGACCATAAACATTAAAATACATCTCACGGCCGAGCTCCCCCGACCATTGACTTCTGTTTTCAAAATGCATAAAATTCCCCAGCAGGATTAAAGGCTCCTGCTATTCCTTTCTAATTGCGACGTTTCTCTTGGGCATAGCCGACTAATTCTCTAAGCTCATCCATCGTTTGGGTTCTAGCTAAGATACCAACTTCTCCCATGATTTGAGCGAAGACACCTGGAACAGACTGGATCAAAATAATCTTATCACCAAAATGGGCTTGAATATCTTCTAAGCTATGAGTATAATTACGATTGGCCTTACGAGAGATATAAACCACATTATAACGATGCTGAACATCAGCGGTAAATTGATTGTCCCGTACAATCTTGGCATACTGGTCAAAGATATCAAAATCATCTGCATAGTCCCACATATCAATGGTCAATCCACCTGGCGGACGGCAGTTGATTTCAAGGGCCATGAGATCTTTGGTTTTCTTGACACGGAAGAATTCAAAGTGGAAGAAACGTTCTTTTACGTTGAATGCCTTGACACACTGCTTTCCTAGTTCAATCAACTCCGGTGAAAATTCCCTCGGAATATAGTAGAACATATCATTATCATGATCTAAGGTATCCAGAACAGCCTCAGAGTATTCTAAACCAGAGTAAAAGACGATGTTACCATCATGGTTAGTTAAACCATCAAAGGTGATAATATCACCATCAATAAATTCTTCCATGATATACTCAACATCAGGCGTCTGATGGCCTAAGAAATCCTCCAGTTCAGCTTGCGACTTAATCTTATAGGTGTCAGAAGCTCCTACTCCTGAATTGGGCTTGATAATAACCGGAAAGCCCAGCTCCTTAGCCAAGTTGCGTGCCTCATCATCACTGTGAAAAACCTCTCCGCGGGCAACCTTAATACCAGTTTGGCGGAAAATTTCCTTCATTTGCCGTTTGGTCTTAATGGACAGCATATCGTCATTTTTATAACCAAAAACATTAAAGTCTGTCCGCAAACGGGCGTCTAACTCCAGCCAATATTCATTGTGGGACTCGATGCGGTCAATACGACCATACTTATGGGCAAAGTAGGCTACTGCTCGGTAGACTTGATCGTAATCCTCCATATTGTCCACACGGTAATATTCGGTTAAAGCAGTTTTCAAGCTGTCACTCAGTTCCTCATAGGGAGTATCCGCAATTCCCAACGTATTAAAACCATTGGCCCTTAGGCGGTGGGCAAAGGGTTCAAAGTTCGTTGGGAAATGGGGGGAAATCATTACAAAATTTAAGGGTCTTGTCATTTGAGCCTCCTCCATTATCGTTATCTTTATTCTACCATCTTTCAAGCTGTTTTGACAGACTTTTCTGAAAATTCTCTTGGTAAAGAAAGTCCCAGCCTAAGACATTTACCAGCTGCTGCGTTATAATAAAGACAAATCCATTCAATCGAGGTCCCTATGAAAATTTATACCATTCAAAATCAAGTTGCTCTTGAAAACACCTATATTTTGGAAAATGAGCACGCGCTTCTAGTTATTGATCCTGGCAGCAATGGTCAAGAAATTCTGACTAAGCTAACTGACTTGGCTAAGCCTGTCGCCGCAGTGCTTTTGACCCATGCTCACTATGACCATATCATAAGTCTGGATGCTGTTCGCGACCACTTCCAAGAACCGCCTGTTTATATTTCTGAGCAAGAAGCTAGTTGGCTAGGCAGTCCTGTCGACAACCTGTCAGGCCTCCCCCGCCATGATGATATGGCAGATGTCACAGCTAGACCTGCTGATTACTTCTACCGCTACCGCCAGAACTATGAATTGGCTGGCTTTAATTTCTCAGTTGTCCCGACACCCGGACACTCCTGGGGCAGCGTCTCCCTAATTTTCAAGACTGATGAGATTGTCTTTTCGGGCGATGCCCTCTTCTGCGAGACCATTGGTCGAACTGATCTTCCGACTGGCAATGGCCAGCAGCTCCTGGACTCCATTCGCAGAGAACTTTTTACGCTACCTAACCACTACCAAGTTTATCCCGGCCACGGTTTTGATACCACTATTGGTCATGAGAAAACTTTCAATCCATTTTTTAGAAGCTAGATAAAAGTTACTGCAATGGATGATGGTTTCTCTAGAATTTCTTTGCCAAATTTCATGTTTGATTTAGCTATAACCAAAAACGAATGGTTCTTATCTCCTATTATTTGGGCGTTAGAATCATTCGTTTTCTTATCAATAATTTTTAGTTTTGGAACATTAGGGTTTTCTTTTTTGAATATAGTCAATTAAATCCAAGGTTAAATCATAGCGTAGAAAAGGCGTAATCAGATAGATTCCATTAAAATACTCTAAAGCGCAGTCGATTAATTTCTTGCTTTCTGCCAAAGCAATTGCCTGACAGGCTTCTTTGTCATCTTTAACAGTTTCTAGCTTTTCCAGAAAGGCTTCTGACAAATGAATTCCCGGTACTTCATTATGGAGAAAAACAGCATTGTTATAGGATGTTATGGGCATAATGCCGATGAAAAAAGGCTGTTCATAAGCTTTTGTTAAACTTCCCAGTTGATGGATAATTTCTTCACTAAAAATAGGTTGTGTAATAAAATAATCTGCTCCTGCTTTAATTTTACGCTCAATAAGGCGACTGCTTTTTTCGAGCTGACGAACATTGGGGTTAAAAGCTGCCGCCGTTGTAAAATGGGTTGCTCTTTTCAAACTGGCTCCACTATAACCTTTTCCGTGGTTTAGTTGTTTAATTAGGGAAAGTAATTTAAAACTGGTAGCATCATAAACACTAGTAGCTCCGGGAAAATCACCAATTTTTGTGGGGTCTCCTGTAATAGCCAGAAGTTGATTGAAGCCCAAGACATCCATTCCCAACAAGCGTGACTGCAAACCTATCATGTTATGATCGCGACAAGCAATATGGAGTAAAAAAGGTGTTGCTATTTCATTTTTTAGTAGGGAAGCAAGACTAAGATTACAAATGCGTGTTTTGGCTAAAGAATTGTCTGCTAAAGTAATGGCAGCAATATTCTTTTTATCTAAGGCTTTAATCCCTTCAATAAATTTTTCAATGGCCAAGGTTTTTGGTGGGTCAATCTCAGCAATAATTGTAACTTCCTTTTTAGCCTTATCTGCCAAAGTTTCTTTTTTAGCAATTTCATCAATGAGTTCTTCTTCAGTAATCAATGGGGTAATAGTCTTACGTTCAACTGGCTTTAAATTTTTGATGCCACGTTTAATGGCTCTTATATGATCTGGTGTCGTTCCGCAGCAGCCGCCAATTAAACGGACCCCTTCTTCCACAAAAAGCTGAGCGCAGTATTCAAAATAATCTGCATTCTGACTAAAACGGTACTGGCCTTTTTCATCGTCACCAGCAAATGATAAAAGGCTGGCATTAGGATAAGCAGACAAATAACTTTGTGCAAAAAGCGGAACCTGTTTGAAGGATTGAATCATGTGGTAAGGTCCTAAGTGGCAGTTTAATCCAACAATATCAGCACCCAGCATGACCAAATGGCTGAGGGCTTCCACTAGGGGGCGACCATCTTCTGTGATGCCTGCTTCATGGAGTGCCATATTGGTTATCAAGGGTAAATCCGTCAATGGCCTTATCGCTTTTATGACAGCCTCTAATTCTTCTCTATCATAGTAAGTTTCAAACAGTAAACCATCCAGCTGCTCAGTTTCTAATAGTGCCTGTGCCTGCTCAACAGTCTCTTTGACAATATCTTCCAAGCTAAGATCGCACTGTCTTAGCCCTCGCGAAGCTCCTATCGTCCCTAGAACAAAAACATTTCTTCCTGCAGCCTGACGAGCGATCTCAGCTGCTTTTTGATTGATTTGCTTAACATCATTGTCATAGCCAAAACTTTTAAGGCGGTGGCGTTTGGCATCATAAGTATTAGTCTGAATGATATCAGCACCAGCATCAATATAAGCCTTATGAATGGCTAAAATACGTTCTGGGTGACTAATATTATAGTAGGCATGGCAAGATTCCAGCCCTTCCGCATAAAGAAGGGTGCCCATAGCACCATCTGCCACTAAGATATCAGTTTTTAATTTATCTAGTAATTTAGACATGAATAATCTCCTTATTTCAGCTTCCTAGTTTTCTGCGAACTTCCTTGGTTGCTGCGACTAAAACTTTGAGAGCTGCAAGCGTTTCAGGCTCTTGGCGGGTTTTCAGCCCGCAGTCAGGATTGACCCAAAACTGTTTAGGAGATAGTTTATGAAGAGGCCTTTCGATATTAGCAATAACTTCTTCTTTAGTCGGTACACGCGGTGAGTGGATATCGTAAACACCTAAGCCTATGCCCAGCGGATAGACAGCTGTCTCAAAAGATTCGATAATGTCCCCATGACTGCGGCTAGTTTCAATGGAGATCACATCCGCATCAAGTGCCCGAATAGAATCAATGATTTCATCAAATTTAGAATAGCACATGTGCGTGTGGATCTGCGTTTCATCTTTAACAGAAGATGTAGCAATATGAAAGGCCCGAACGGCATCATCAAGATAGGCCTTTTGCTTAGCCTTGCGCAGTGGTAGCCCTTCACGAAGGGCAGCTTCGTCGACTTGGATGATAGCAATACCGGCATCTTCCAGAAGTTTGATTTCATCTTTGATGGCTAGACCAATTTGATCAAAGAGCTGTCTTCGCGGAATATCTGTGCGTTCAAAAGACCAGTTGGTAATTGTAATCGGCCCTGTCAACATGCCTTTGACCGGACGGTCAGTCAAACTCTGCGCGTAAACCGTTTCACGGACGGTCAAGGGTTTTATGTGCTGCACATCTCCGTAAATAATAGGCGGTTTCACAGCCCTAGAACCGTAAGACTGCACCCAGCCAAGCTTTGTCGTAGTAAAACCTGCCAGCTGCTGACCAAAAAATTCGACCATATCGACTCGCTCAAATTCACCATGCACTAAAACATCAAGGTCTAAATCCTCCTGAATCTTGATCCAGCGTTTAATCTCAGCATTTATAAAGCCTTGATAATCCTCATCGCTGATTCTGCCGCGTTTCCAAGCTAAACGCGTCCGTCTGATTTCCTGCGACTGCGGAAAAGAACCGATCGTTGTCGTTGGCAAAAGCGGTAAATGCAGTTTTTTCTGCTGCAGATCTCTTCTCTTTTCAAAACTGCTGGCACGCTTAGTCGCTGCTTGCTCTGCATTTTCCAATTCAACATTTCTGAAATCGGCAGCTTGAAGGGCTTCAAAATGAGCGATATGCTCTTTATAAGCAGGTGTTTCTCGGCCGTCCAGCTTTTCTGCCAAAAGTTTGACTTCCTGCAATTTTTCATCAGCAAAGGCCAGACCATTTCGTAAAACAGTTTCCAAACCCATCTCATTTTTAGCAGTCACAGGCACATGCAAAAGTGAACAAGAAGGCTGTACAGTCACCTCAGCAGTCTTTTCCTTGATCGTCTTTAAGAGTTCAGCAGCCTTCACAAAATCAGAACTCCAGATATTACGGCCATCAATCACACCTGCAAAGATTTCCTTACCTTTAAAAAGTCCTGATGTCAAAGCTGCAAGATTTTCTTCAAGACCATGGACAAAATCAAGTCCAAAAGCTGCAACAGGGAGTTGAGATAGGCTTTCGGCATTGCTCAAAGCTTCAAAGTAAGTTTGAAAGATAAACTTAGCTTGAGGAATTTCCTTAGCAAAATAACCATAAACGCCTTTTGCTGCTTCAAGATATTCAGACCCCTCATCAGTCACAAAGATAGGCTCGTCAATCTGAATATAGACTGCACCTGCGTCAACTAATTCCTTGAAGACTTGTTTGTAGAGCGGCAGGAGACTTTTTACAGCAGCAGTGAAGTCTTCAACCCCCGATGACAGGGCTACATAGGTAATAGGGCCTGTGATAACGGGCTTTGCTTTCTCTCCCACAATCTCTCTTGCTTCTAAATAAAGTTCCAAAAGCCGATTATTATTAAGTTTGGGACGTTGTTTTGTCCACTCTGGAACGATGTAGTGATAATTAGTATTAAACCATTTCTTCATGGCAGAAGCGACATTTTCTTTATTGCCCCGTGCAATAGAAAAGTATAAATCAATATCTGCTTCTTCTTTAGAAAAGCGCTTAGGAATAATATTGAACTGCACAGACAAATCCAAAATCTGATCATAAAAGGAAAAATCACCAACCGGAATTAAATCTAATCCTGCATTTAGCTGTTTTTTCAAAAAATCTGTGCGCAATGCTTTAGCACCCTCAAATAGTTCTTGCTGAGTGATTTTTTTTGACCAGTAAGATTCAATCAGCTTTTTCCATTCACGATTTTCTCCTAAACGCGGATAGCCTAAACTAGAAATTTTTGTCATTTTACCCTCCCTATAGTTTTTAAGTTAATATAAAGAAATTCCTTAATTTAAAACTATAATCTATTTTTTGTTTTATGATAAAAATCATACTAGATATCCCTTGTTAAATCAACAATTTATGGATTTTTATTTTTTATCCTCTCATATAGTCTACAACTATAGATATAGCAGCAGATATAGTTATTAGCTATATCAGACGCTTGAATTACCCACCAAAACCAGAGAAAATTAAAGCAGAAATGACAATAAAACGCAGATAATCTAAAGAGGAGGAGAAGACTCCATATTCTGTAAAATATACGTAATTCATTAGGGTTCTTCATCCTTCACAGCTTGGAGACTGGCGAATCCTAATGAAAGAAACTGCACAGAGTCAGTGTTGAAATGCTCTCACAGCGGATTTCAAACTAAGCTTAGGCATTAACGTCAAGACTTCGTCTGCTGATTTCTTATACGTAATCTTCAGAGATTGCCAAGGTTTGTGGGTAAGGATGCATCATATCATGGCAATCTATCTCATTTTCAGTCTATCTTTCTCCACGACTTAAGACGAAGAATCAGCAAGATTCTAGAAAGGTGCGTCCTCAGTAGTTGATTGGCTGTACTTATCGCTTCACGATAGCATCCACCCTAATCAACTGTGCGGGGGTGAGACGACGAAATCAAGATTTCTGTCTCACTCCCTAATTTTACAGAGTCGTAGGCGGATTCAATTGGCAACGATGTATCGTTTTGATTTTCAAAGAGTATAGCATCTCAGTTAAGTACATAAGAAAAACACACCCAGACCATTGCTTCAAGAAGCATTTCAGTCACTAGTGTGTTTTAAACATTATATAGCTTTTTTATCTTGTCCTAAGGCCCTTTGAACAGCCTTGACTATTTCAACGAGGACGACAATGAGGAGACTGGCAACAATAACAGCTAACCATTGAGCCGTATCGAGGTGAGTAACGTGGAAGAGCTTGTTAAAACCAGGAATTACGATAGTCATCATGAGAATTAGAAAGGCCACTGGGATCGCCCAGTTAAAAGTTGGGTTACTAAATGGTCTAACCTTGAAAATCGATTGATAAACCGACTTAACATTAAAGGCATGGAGGAGCTGAATCAATCCCAAGGTAGCAAAGGTCATGGTCAAAGCATCCGCATGCATCATCTGACTATCGGTATGTTCTGGGAACATCAAGGCCCAGCCATAAATACCAATAACCAGAGCCGTTTGCAAGAGACCTTGATAGATAATTGCACCAAAGACACCCCCATCAAAGAAGTTAGACTTGCGACCACGTGGCTTGTGGCTCATGACACCAGGCTCTGCTGGTTCGACCCCTAAGGCGATAGCTGGTAGGGTGTCGGTTACCAGATTAATCCACAGAAGATGAACAGGTTGGAGGACATCCCAGCCAAAGAGGGTGGCAAAGAAGATAGTGAAGACTTCGGCCATATTGGCTGACAGCAGGTATTGGATAGACTTTTGGATATTGGAGAAGACCTTGCGCCCTTCTTCAACCGCAACGATAATGGTTGCGAAGTTATCGTCCGCCAGAACCATATCAGAAGCTCCCTTAGAAACTTCTGTACCAGTAATTCCCATACCAATACCGATGTCAGCGGTCTTGAGGGATGGTGCATCGTTGACCCCGTCACCAGTCATGGCAACGACCTTGCCTTCATTTTGCCAAGCCTTGACAATCCGCACCTTATGCTCTGGTGATACCCGCGCATAGACAGAGTATTTCCTAAAGACCTTTTGGAAATCATCGTCTGACAGTTCATTGAGCTCAGCTCCGGTCAGGACGTGGTCTTGACCATCTTCCTCAATAATACCTAGACGTTTGGCAATGGCTTCAGCAGTATCTTGGTGATCTCCGGTAATCATAATCGGACGAATACCAGCTTCCTTGGCCACCTCAACTGCATGCGCGGCTTCTGGCCGCTCAGGGTCAATCATGCCGACTAAACCAGAGAAAATCAAATCAGCTTCGACAATCTCAGATGCCATGGTAGGAATTTCATCTACTCGTTTATAGGCCATCATCAACACGCGCAGGGCCTGCTTGGCTAAATCCTTGTTCATAGCCAAAATATCTTTTTTATCGGCTTCTGTGATGGGACGGATCTGACCATTTTCCTCGATCTGTGTCACCCGTTTGAGCAATTGATCAGGAGCACCTTTGACCGCAACAAAGTAAGAATTGTCAGTTTCTTCATGAATGGTTGACATGAGCTTACGGTCCGAATCGAAGGGCAGCTCAGCCACACGAGGCTCGCTCTGCAGGACTTCACGCACATCAAAATTGTGGTCAAAGCCGAATTGAACTAGGGCCGTTTCGGTTGGGTCCCCGATCAATTTTCCTTGGGGGTCAATCTTGGTATCATTGGCGAAGTTCATAATCCGCAGGGTATTGTTCTCGGCCGCAATATCCGCTGCTGATGACTGGAGTTGACCGTTGGTATAAACTTTTTCAACGGTCATCTGATTCATGGTCAGGGTACCTGTCTTATCTGAGGCAATAATTTCAGTTGAACCCAGTGTTTCAACAGCTGGTAGTTTACGCACAATAGAATTACGTTTAGCCAAGGTCTTAGTTCCCATGGATAAGACAATGGTAACGATAGCGGGCAGACCTTCTGGAATTGCTGCAACAGCCAAGGCCACGGCTACCATGAGTCCGTTCAAAGGTTCCTCACCGCGGATGAAAATACCAACTAAGAAGGTAATCAGAGCAATGACTACAATCAAGTAGGTCAGGGCCTTGGAAAGCTGAGTCAGACTCTGTTTGAGCGGAGTCTCAGTCTCATCAGCATTGGCCAGCATATTAGCAATCTTACCGACTTCGGTGTACATCCCCGTGTTGACCACAACACCAGAGCCACGTCCGTAGGTGACATTGGAATTTTGGTAGGCCATATTGAGGCGGTCACCAATTCCAGCATCTTCCGCTACATCAACATTCAGGTCCTTTTCAACTGGAACGGATTCCCCTGTCAGGGCTGCTTCTTCAATTTTGAGGGAGGCCGCTTCCAGCAGTCGCATATCAGCAGGGACCACATCACCAGCCTCTAGCAGAACCATGTCCCCTGGAACTAATTCCTTAGAATCAATCTCGGTCACATGGCCATCTCGACGGACTCGGGCCATGGGACTGGACATATCTTTGAGGGCTTCAATCGCTGCTTCTGCCTGCCCCTCCTGATAAACACCAAAAGCGGCATTGAGAATGACAACAGCCAAGATGATCAAAGCATCAGTCAGGCCACCCATCCCTTCGGTAATCACCGACAAGGCAGCAGCAACCAAAAGGATGATAATCATCAAATCCTTAAACTGGTCAATAAACTTGGTAATAATGCCTCGCTTTTCACCTTCGTCCAATTCGTTCTTTCCGTAAGTCTCTAATCGACTTTGCGCCTGGCTAGTGCTCAGGCCCTCTTTTGTGCTGTCGACTTCCTTGAGAACTTCTTCTCCCGTTTGAACATGATAGGGAAGTCTTTCTTGTTCTTTGTGCATAATTTTCCTTTCTACATTACTGGTAAAAATATAGGGACAAGCTGGGCTCATCTCAAATTCATACTCTTCGAAAATCACAATTTTCCGTCGTTAACTCACCTTGCCGTACTCCAGTACTGTCTTCAGTTCGTTGCCTTGGCAAATTTCGATTTTCATTGAGTATCAGGCCAACTTTTCCAGTAAAAAAAGAGACCTGTTTTAAAAACAAGTCTCGCTGTTTAAGTCAGTGCCGGAAATTTCTTTCGTAATGACGACAGTGACACGATTGCAGGGCTTTCAATCGCTCCGCCAATCGTCTGCTACTCCCTTGATATAACAACTATTATAGCAAATTCCCTATTACTTCTCAACACCTTGACCAGACGTTGGATTGTAGACCGCTTCCGCTTCACGTTTTTCACCGAAAATATCTTCAACACGACAGCGGACGTATTTAACACAAAGTCTATTATGGTAAGCATAAACTAAGTGAAGGAGACCATCCTTAGTTTGATATAGAGTTACCCGTTGTGCTAGTTAATCAGGCATAAGCCTTAGAATATTTCGAACTCAGCCCAAATTCATTTTGACTATTTTCCAGCATGAGTGAATAGATGAGTAAAATAGTTTCTACTCTAAACTGTAATGCCCGAAGGTTTCGTCAGCGTAAATTCTCAATGCCAAACTGTTCTAAGCTCGAAAAGACGGTTTCAATCGGTTTGCACAATCGGCTAATTTTATAGTTCTCAAACCAAGAATAGTCCGCCATATTTTTCCTGAGTTGAGAAATTAAGGGGATACCACAATTGGCCAACTCTTTCTTAACCTGCTTGTCAA
>SKER01001674.1_pt1 | contig 17189 bp, 21 predicted proteins | sample 4826961 | NCBI WGS metagenome assembly SKER01 (sample SAMN11008804, study PRJNA524170) | human gut metagenome | biome: Human fecal sample; material: Feces; isolation source: fecal sample from pouch patient p47 | host: Homo sapiens | place: Israel: Tel-Aviv | collected 2016-11-16 | reverse complement strand
GTAGAAGATGAATATTGTATCAGTGCAGAAGAAGATATAGATTATTCATTTACTATCTGTTAAGCAAAGTAGGGACACATATAGTTGCAAAAAAATCAATATAATAAAGATAAAATTTGTTTAATATGCATATTTTGTCTTTTTATATATAAACAACTCAAATATTTTTATTATGCCTTGAACATTTTGTTCAGGGCATTTTTAATGAAGACGATAGATAACCGAAAAAAATGATTAAAAGAAACTTCTTTTTTTCAGAAAAGATCATCTTAAAAGAAAGTAAGTTTTATGTAGAAGGACATCATGAAGCAATCGTATCACGAGAAGTTTTTGAAAAAAGCACAGGAATTAAGAATATCGAGAAATTTGAAACGAGCAAAGGTGTCAACGGAATCGAACAGAGTTATAATTAGAAGACAATATGCATTTAGCTATATGTTGCAGTGTTATTTTTGTGGATCAAATTTATCAAGAAGAACTTGGCATAGCAGTTCGAAATATTCAAAAGTAATATGGCAATGTGTAAAATCTGCGAAAAAAGGAAGAGATATTAAAAAGTGCTTTATTAAAAGATTGTAATGAGTTACAATATCTTAAGAAAGAATTGGATGGAAAAGATACTCTTTCTGATAGAATTAATAATTTTAGAAATACCTTAAAAAATAATCAGATTTTAGAAGAATTTGACAGGCATGTATTTGAAAGTATAATTGAAAAAGTCATTATAGGTGGCATTGATAAAGATGGTAATAAAGATCCATATATGATTACTTTCATATATAAAACAGGGTTGGAACATGAAATTGAAGATGCAAAAAAAACTGTGACCAAGGAGTAAGGAATGAAAAAGAGAAGAATGCAGATGTGCATTCCTTTGGTAAGAACGAGACTGATTCTGTGCATTCCTTAAGTGGAAACCATACATATCGAGACAGTATGTTTATTGTCCAAACTCCACGAAGCGAAGCATCATGTGAATGTGAGACTTGACATGTACGAGATGGATTTAACGGCGTCTGAGAGCAAGGCTACTTATGAGAAGATAAAGAAGTATGTTGCAGAGTATAATGATGGGATGAAGGTATCTAATCTGTATATTGCACAGGTGAAGAGAAAGTGTGGAATTGAATTAGCGGAGAATTTTAATATTCCTAGGTCAGAGGGAGCAAAGCAACCACAATGTCCGAAGGAGAAAGAAGAGGCAATTATTGGGGCACTGAAAGCATTTCAGATGATTTAAAATCACAAAGAGGAGTGAATTACATGATGTATAATCCACAACTTGATACATTTATCTGCGTTGCAGAAGCTGGAAGTTTTAGTAAAGCGGCAGAAGAATTATATATAAGTGCACCTGCGGTTATTAAACAGATAAATTCTTTGGAAAACAGCTTAAATTTGCAATTATTTGAAAGAACACACAGAGGTCTTATTATTACGGAAGCTGGTAAATCGCTCTATCAGGATGCAAAATATCTGATTCAATATTCAAAAGAATCGTTGATACGGGCGCAGGAAGCAATGAATCATAATGAAGAAATCATTCGTGTTGGAATATCTCCGATGACGCCACCGGAAGTTTTTGTGGAACTTTGGCCTAAGATACAGAAAATATATCCGGAGATGAAGTTTAAATTGATTACATTTGAAAATACACCAGAGAATGCAAGAGAGATACTAGCTAATATGGGAAAGAATATTGATGTGATAGCTGGAATCTTTGATGAAACAATGCTTGAACTCAGAGGCTGTGATGGCACTGAGATTTCAAGAGAACCATTTTGTGTGGCGGTATCAATTCATCACAGGCTGGCAAAAAAAGAAAAAATTACACTTGATGATCTGGCTGGAGAAAATCTTATGATCATGCAAAGAGGATGGAGTTATTATGGCGATATGCTAAGGGATGATATGATGAAAAATCATCCTGAAATCAATATTGTAGACTTTAATCTGTACAATGTAGAAGCATTTAACCGATGCGAAAACAATAATGAGGTATTACTGGCATTCAAGAGTTGGGAAAGTGTTCATCCACTGATCAGAATCATTCCAGTAGAGTGGGATTATACTATGCCGTTTGGAGTTCTTCATTCGAAAAAACCGTCCATTAAGGTTAAGCGGCTGATAAATGCTATTAACAAGGTAAAATAAAAATTGAATACATGCGAGTAGAAACCTAAAGGTTAATACTGAATAACAAAACGAGACTTCTAATGGAGTCTCGTTTTGTTATACTTTAGCTGAAGTGAAAATGGAGGATACTATATGCAGATAAAGAGGATAGCTCTTGGAGGAATCATCATGACTGTTATCATGTTCAGTGGGTGTAGCACAACAGTCCAGAATCTGGCAATCGGGGAAGAAAAAACGTTGGAAACAGGAAAAACAGAGCAAGAGAGCGTGACAGAGAAGGATATCAATATGAATGAAAAAGAAAGTTTTAATGCAGAGAGTAATATAAATGATGTTATCCATGATTCAGCTTTCGATGATTATGGCAGACTCATATTTCCGGTAGATATGGAAATAGAGGACAATCTGAAATTAAAAGACGTCAGCTCTATTTTGCCGTGGTACAGCGAAGTCAACACCGATAAAACAGTAGAAATCGTAAATTATATGAAAAATCAGGCAATGAATGGTGAGCAGATTTTTTATCCAATATACAGTGAAAAAGAAATGCAGGCAGATGCGGATAAAAAGGATACAGGTTTATTTTTCTTTCGGGGAAATGCAGGAGCAAAAACAACGATTATCAATGCAGGAGGAGGCTTTGTATATGTAGCCGGAATACATGATAGCTTTCCTCATGCCTTAGAATTGTCAAAGAAAGGCTATAATGCATTTGCTCTTATTTATCGTCCGGGAGCACAGACTGCCTGTGAGGATCTTGCCAGAGCAATTGCGTTTTTACATGAAAATGCAGAGAAACTACAGATTGATATGACGGATTATTCTCTCTGGGGTGGCTCAGCAGGAGCAAGGATGGCGGCCTGGCTTGGTTCTTATGGAACAGCTTACTTTGGAGAAAAAGAATATCCTGCACCGGCTGCAGTGATTATGCAGTATACAGGACTTTCCCAGGTGACAGGAATGGAGCCGCCAACCTATGCCTGTGTCGGAACAAGTGACGGAATTGCATCATACAGAAGTATGGAAAAATATATTTCCCAGATACAACAAAATGGCCCAAATACAAAAATAGAAGTATTTAAAGGCCTTTCTCATGGATTTGGATTGGGAGAGGGGACTGTAGCAGAAGGATGGATTGATCGTGCAATATCTTTCTGGGAAGACAATATGAATGCTTTAGATAAGAGGTAGGATATGAAAAATAAACGATTTACAGCAAAAATATTGATAGATATAGGAATGACGATATGTTTGCTTCTTCTTATGCCATATAGTCTGCTCAGCGAGACTGCACATGAGTGGATTGGTATGGCGATGCTTATGCTTTTTATCGCACATCACATGCTGAATCGTAAATGGCTGTTATCTATAGGAAAAGGAAAATATAACGCATTCAGAGTGATTCAGACCGTACTGGTTATCATCATGTTTATTCTGATGATGGGTTCTATGATAAGTGGAATATTGTTATCTAATTATATATTCAAATGGATAAAGATTTCCGGAACATATGTGACAGCCAGACAGATACATATGTTTTGTGCATACTGGGGACTGGGTGTGATGTCATTACATCTTGGGCTTCATTGGAATATAGCGGTAGCAATGACAGGACGATTATGGGAACATCCATCCGTCATCAGAACATGGGCAGCAAGATCTGTTGCAACCACAATTGCAGGTTATGGTTTATATGCATTTTACAGGAGGCAGATAGGCGATTATCTGCTTATGAGAATGCATTTTGTGTTCTATGATTATGAAGAGGGGGTGTTTCCTTTTCTGATAGATTATTTGGCAGTAATGATATTGATAGCATTTATTGGATATTATGGTGGATTGTTTTTAAAGAAAACAGGTAAGAAAAAACTAAAAGGTTCATATTGAAAGAAGGCGGTGTATTTATGGAAAAGCGAAAATTAGTACTTATAGTGATTGGAGTTATTATTTTGGCAATGGTAATCACGGTATATATCTACTTCTCAAAATCTGACAAGGATGAAAAGAAGAATCAACAAACAATAAACCGAATACAGACTGTACGGCAGAAGACAGATGAGAAAAAAGAAAATACAGAAAAAAATACATCAGATGATGAATTGGAAAATGTTACGGCAGGAAGTGAAGAATACAGGGGCTTTCTCCTGGATAATGTTCTTCATTCTCAAAGTGAAGGGGATATCCATTATAACGTATATATCCCAGATTCTTACGATGGGACAAAGGAATATGCATTGTATGTAACATTGCCTGGTTATCAGGGACTGTATTTTCAGGGGGTGGGAGAAAATATCCGGACAGAAGATTTTGGATTTGAAGCACAGAAGTATATCAATGATATGATTATTGTAGCTCCACAGTTAAATGACTGGGGACAGACATCAGCAGATCAGACAATTGAACTGACACAGTATTTTCTGACGCATTATATTATTAATCCATCGAAAGTATATATTAATGGTTATTCCGGAGGAGGAGAAACCCTGTCACTGGTATTGGCAAAGCAGCCGGAATTATATACAGCGGCACTTATGTGCAGCTCTCAGTGGGATGGTGCATATGAGCCGGTTGTGGAGATGAAAACGCCGGTATATTTTGTGATTGGCGAAAGCGACGAATACTATGGATCAGAACCTTTTAAAGAGGCATACCAGCAGATACATGAGCTTTACAAAGAACAGGGATTATCGGAATCAGAGATTGATAAACTGGTGGTACTGGATGTAAAAGATAAAGATTACTTTGAAGGAACACCGGTCACTTATCAGCATGGCGGTGGCTATCTGTTTTGTCGTGACAAAGAAATTATGGGATGGCTGTTCAATCAGTAAGAACCAGAATAAACCGAAAGGTTAAGACTGAAAAACTTATCGAAACTTCTCAAAGGAATCTATCAGTATTATAGTATGAATGTAAGATGAATGAAAGAAAACAAGGAGGATACGACAATGGAATATATTTCATTAAATAATGGTGTAAAAATGCCAATACTGGGATATGGCGTATATCAGGTAACAAAAGAGGAATGTGAAAGATGTGTGCTTGATGCTTTAAAAGTTGGATACCGGGCGATTGATACAGCACAGAGTTATTTTAATGAGGAAGAGGTTGGGAATGCAATCCAAAAGTCAGGCATTCCAAGAGAAGAAATCTTCCTTACAACAAAGGTGTGGATTGAACATTATGGATATGAAGAAGCAAAGAAATCAGTTCTTGAATCCATGAAAAAGTTAAAGACAGATTATCTGGATCTGGTATTGCTTCACCAGCCATTTTCAGATGCTTACGGTGCTTACCATGCATTGGAAGATCTGTACGATGAGGGAAAAATCAGAGCAATCGGAATTTCCAACTTTTATGTAGACAGAATGGTTGATTTTGCATCCTTCAACCGCATTAAACCTATGGTAAATCAGGTGGAAACCCATATCTTCAATCAGCAGAAAGAGATGAAGGAATGGGCAGACAAATATGACATCCGGTTAGAAGCATGGGCACCATTTGGCGAGGGCAGAGGAGGCACCTTTGAGAATCCTGTCATCGCAGAGATTGCAGAAAAATATCAGAAGACTCCGGCACAGGTTATGCTTCGCTGGCATATTCAGAGAGGGGTAGTGGTTATTCCGAAATCAACACACATTGAGAGAATGGAAGAAAACTTTAATGTTTTTGATTTCACACTTTCTGATGAAGATATGAAGACTATTGCAGAACTGGACAAGAAGACAAGCTCCTTCTTCTCGCATCAGGATCCGAATATGGTGGAATGGTTCGTGAAGATGGTTGAGGAAAGAAAAAAGAATAATGACAGTTCAAAAGAAAAAAAGAACTGGTAAGTATAAGAGGAAAAATCAATGAAAGTATTATTTGTCAATGGCAGTCCACACAAAAATGGCTGTACTTATACAGCTCTTTGTGAAGCATCCAGTGCATTAAATGAAAATGGCATAAGTACAGATATTTTCTGGATTGGAAATAAGCCGATTTCAGGATGTATTGCCTGCAGAAAATGTCAGGAAAAAAATAAATGTATCCTGGATGATATCGTGAATGAATTTCTGGAAATAGCAGGGGATTATGACGGATTCGTATTTGGAACTCCGGTACACTGGGGTGGTGCAGGCGGTGCAATCACATCCTTTATGGACAGAGTCTTTTATGCCGATTTAAACGGTGGTGGCGACAGATTCCGCCTGAAACCTGCCGCTGTGGTAATTTCAGCAAGAAGGGCCGGAACAACTGCCACATGGGACCAGGTAAATAAATATTTTGGTCTGATGCAGATGCCGATCATTACATCGAGATATTGGAATATGGTACATGGGACGAATCCGGATGAAGTAAAACAAGATCTCGAAGGAATGCAGGTTATGCGGATTCTTGGAAACAATATGGCATATTTCATTAACTGCAAAAATGTTGCGACAAAAATGGGAATTGAAATGCCAAAGGCACCGAATTTTGTATTTACTAATTTCATCCGATAGAAATTAGCGTGACAAACATTTTATACGACAGGAGGTAACCTTAGAATGAAAACAAAGAAAATAGCAGCAGTACTCTTAACATGCATCATGGCAATCGGTTTGATGGCAGGATGTGGAGCAAGCAATACAAACCAGTCTGCTTCTAATAATGACAGCCATTCTACAAGTACAAACCAGTCTGGAAATGAAGAAGCGGATACAAATTCCGAAAACACTACAGATACAACAGAAAATACATCAACAGGAAATGGAAAAACATTGGTTGTATATTATTCAGCTTCAGGAAATACAAAAGATGTTGCTGAAAAGATAGCAAAAATTACAGAGGCAGATCTGTTTGAAATAGAGCCTGTGGAGCCATATACAGATGATGACCTTGACTGGACAGATGATGACAGCCGGGTGTCAAGAGAACATGATGATGAGAGCTTAAGAGATGTGGAACTGGTATCTACAACAGTTGATAACTGGGATTCATATGATACGGTATACATTGGCTATCCTATCTGGTGGGGAATTGCAGCATGGCCAGTAGATAACTTTGTAAAAGAGAATGACTTTACAGGAAAAACAGTCATCCCATTCTGTACAGCAGCGACCTCGGGAATCGGTGACAGCGGTAATCTTCTGGAAGAGATGACAGGAACAGGTGACTGGAAAGAAGGGGAACGATTCCATGGTGGAGCGTCTGAATCAGATATCAGTTCATGGATAGACAGTCTTGGATTATAAAAGAATATAAAAATATTTGGAGGAATCGTAATGAGTTTTAATTTTTCAGTACCAACAAATGCATTATTCGGAGTAGGAAAACTTGGAGAACTACATACACAGATTAATACACCAATGGGAGCAGTACATGGCAGCAAGGCATTAGTTGTTATTTCCAATGGTACGAATGAAGATTGCATTACAATTTATCAGGAATCTTATAAGTAAGACATAACCTTTAGGTTTAAACTGCCTAACAAAGAGAGACTTCTGTCCGGAGTCTCTCTTTGTTATACTTACAGTAAAGTTTGAAATATAGAAAAGGAAGATAAAGATGGAGATAAGAATTTTAGGAAGAGACTTAGAAGTATCAGAAATCGGATTTGGATGTATGGGAATGAGTCATGCATATGGAACTGTTTCAACACAGAAAGAAGCAGAAGAATTGATTGAAAAAGCGATCGATGAAGGCTGCACATTTTTTGATACGGCAGAGATATACGGAACAACAGAAGACCCTCATCACAATGAAAAACTGCTTGGGGAAGTGTTAAGGCCATATAGAAACAAAATTGTCCTTGCATCAAAGTGTGGGATACGTTTTGATGAAACTGCAACAACTGTAAATAAACCGTTGATTCCTGATGGACGACCGGAGACGATTAAAGCATCGATTGAGGGATCTTTAATGAGACTTAACACAGACCATCTTGATTTATATTATATTCATCGTATTGACATGACTGTACCGATTGAAGAGACGGCAGGAGCTATGAAGGAGTTAATGGAGCAGGGAAAAATCACACACTGGGGGTTATCAGAAGCAAGTGAAGAGATTATTCGACGTGCACATAAAGTATGCCCGGTTACAGCGATTCAGAACAGATATTCCATGATGTACAGGGATTATGAGAAATTATTCCCGGTGCTTGAAGAATTGAAAATAGGATTTGTTGCATTTTCGCCGCTTGCAAATGGATTACTGACAGCAGCATATCATTCCCATGGGGAATTTGAAAAGCCGGGAGATTATCGAAGCGCAATGCCACAGTTTACAGAAGAAGGATTAAAGGAAAATAATGAATTTATGTCCTGGATGAAAGTGATTGCAGAAGAAAAAAATGCCACGCCTGCACAGATTTCTCTTGCATGGATGCTTGCAAAGAAACCATATATCGTACCAATTCCGGGAACAAGAAAAGTAAATAGACTGGAAGAAAATATGGAATCAGCAGATATAAAGCTGACTCAGGATGAAGTAAAATCTATTGATGAGATGCTTGACCACATGCCGATGTCGCAGGTGTTTGGAGGCTCAAAAATACAGAAGAAATAAAAGAGGTGAGCAATGAAAACAAGGAAAAAGATAACCATAGGGGTAATAGTGGCTTTCTTGGCGGTAGTCATGGTGGGTTATATCTATCTGTTTACAGGGACTAAAATAAGTAAAGGAGAATAGAGATAATGAAGAAAATGTTAGTTGTATATTATTCCTGGTCAAATGGAAACACGAAAAGAATTGCAGAGCAGCTGACTAATGGGACAGGTGCAGATATTGCGAGACTCGAAACAACAGAGCCATACAGCGGCAGTCATGAAGATGTGGTTGAACAGGGAAAAAGAGAGGTAGAGGCAGGTTTTATGCCTCAGATCAATCCGATATCTGTAAATCTTGCTGATTATGATGTGATTGCTATCGGAACTCCAACGTGGTGGTATACGATGGCACCTGCAGTGCTTACATTTTTGACAACAAATGATTTTACAGGAAAGACAGTGATTCCATTTATGACAAATGGTGGATGGCCGGGGCATGTTATAAAAGATATGGAGGAAAATTGCAAAGGAGCTGCCTTTGCACATGAAATGCAGATTCAGTTTGATTCCAAAGGAAAAGATCATCTGGAAACTTCAGAAGAGGTGATTACAGAATGGATTGGGCAGATAAATACTGACATAAACAAATAACCATAAGGAGAGATAAAACAATGAGAAAAAATTTTGGAGCAAAGCCATTTTTATATCCACAGCCGGTTATGATTCTGGGAACCTATGATGAAAATGGAAAGGCAAATGCAATGAACGCTGCATGGGGCGGAATTGTAGGTGCAAATGAGATTATTGTAGATTTGTCTGCCCATAAGACAACAGACAATATTATAAAAAATAAGGCTTTTACAGTAGGGGTGGCAGATCTTGAACATCTGGTTGCCTGCGATTATGTGGGAATTGTTTCTGCAAATAAAGAAGCAGATAAGATGAAAAAAGCAGGCTTTACTACAACGAAAGGTGAATATGTAAATGCACCAATCATCAATGAACTTCCATTGACTCTTGAGTGTGAACTTGTAAAAGTCATTGATGGCAGCAAGTATCTTGCGGAAATTAAAAATGTAAGTGCAGATGAGAAATATCTCGGTGATGACGGAGAAATTGATCTTAGTAAGTTTACACCAATTACATATGATCCGGTACATCACGGATATTACAGACTTGGAGAACGTGTGGGAAATGCTTTTAAGGATGGAGCAAAGTTAAAATAAGGACAGGTGATTAAAGTGAAAAAAATTGTACAGACAGCAGGAAGAAACGCACTGAATGAATTTGCACCACAGTTTGCACATTTTAATGATGATGTTTTGTTTGGAGAAAACTGGAATAATCAGGATATTGATGTAAAGACAAGATGTATTATAACAGTCACAGCACTTATCGCTTCAGGAATGATTAATACATCTTTAGTACATCATTTTGAAAATGCAAAAGCTCATGGAGTGACTCAGAAAGAAATTGCAGCCGTGATTACCCATATAGCATTTTATGCAGGGTGGCCAAAAGGATGGGCGGCATTCAATCTTGCAAAAGATGTCTGGAGTATAGACGAAGGTGATCTTTCATATGAAGATGAAGCAATGAGAGCTCATGCTAAAAAGATGATATTCCCGATTGGAGAGCCAAATGATAAATTTGCACAATATTTTACAGGGAAAAGTTTTTTGGCTCCTGTGTCTACGTCACAGGTTGGAATTTTCAATGTGACTTTTGAACCTGGTTGCAGGAATAACTGGCATATTCATCATGCAAAAAGCGGAGGCGGACAGATTCTTATCTGCATTGCAGGACGTGGATACTATCAGGAAGAAGGAAAAGAAGCAGTAGAAATGAAACCTGGAGATTGTGTCAATATTCCGGCAGAAGTAAAACACTGGCATGGAGCAGCACCAGATGAATGGTTTTCACATCTGGCAATTGAAGTACCGGGAGAAAAAACATCATCCGAATGGTGTGAAATAGTAACGGATGAGATATATGGAAAACTGAAATAAGTACTTTCTCCCAAAAGTGGGAAAAAGAAATTTTACGGCGGACAATTATGTCCGCCGTAAAATTATGTCTGTTTTGTTAAAAAGTCTGATAACTGTTGTCCAAGAAAGAAACCAACCTGTGGATATAACTCTTGGATTTCCTGATATTTTGCTTCAATTATTTCTGATTCATCAGCCCAGATCTTTTCATATATTTTGAAAGCTCTTTTAAAATGTGTTTTGGCTTGCGGAAGATTGGCAGTCATCAGATAAATGGTTCCAAGGGTTTCCTGTACTTTGGCATAATCCAGACAGTGATCGGAATGGTATTCCTTGATGATGCCGGATAATTTTTGCAATTCGGAGATTCCTCTTTCGGGTTTCTGCTGTTCTGTCAGGAACATTGCATAATTGGCAATCTGAGGTATGCTGTCATTTATATGAAGCAGGTTAAATTGGTCAAGCAGTGAGATACTTTTTCCCATGTGTTCTCTTGCAAGATCGGGATGACCGTTCATGCGGTAAAGTCCACCGAGATTGACATGAAGGTTGGAAACAAGGCGAGCATGAAGAGGATTTTCCGTTTTCTTTACGGAAAGAACGATAAATATATACATCTTTATTATTTTTGCTACCTGTGATTGCTATATACATGATAAAAAATCCTTTTTTCTTCTAGTATATTACACTATTACAAACAAGTACATATAAAAACATAAAATTTGACATAAAAAATGTAAGTTTTATAAGGCTTGTAAGGTGATTTTTAATTATTAAACTGTCAAACTCCTGGGAGTATCCGGAGTCGACACGGTAAAATAGTAATATTCACGAAAAATGAATAAAAATACAAAATTCAAACGGAAAAGGTAGCAATTCCTCCGGAACTGTGATATACTGTGATAGTTTGGAAGATTAGTGGACTGAAATGTAAGATCCACAGAGCATGAAGTATAAAGAGGGCATAAACGGGGCTCGCAGATATATGGCAGAAAAGCTGTATGTCGAGAACGCCGGATATCCGTATCTGACTTCATGTTCTGGGGATTTTTTATATTCTGTACGCGGATTTTCCGAATGTATGCAAAAGAAAAACAATAAAAAGGATAGGAGAGGAAAAGATGTTTGAATTATTTGAAAATCTGACCAACTGGCTCTGGGGACTGCCGCTGCTGATCACGATTCTCGCTACAGGCGTATATCTGACAGTACGTTCCGGTTTCTTCCAGTTCCGCCATTTTGGTTACATTGTGAAAAACATGTTCAGTAAAGAACGCCGTCAGGAAGGCGGAGACGACGGAAAGAGCCTGACACCGTTCCAGGCTATTTCCATTGCGATCGGCGGTACCGTTGGAGTATCCAACATGTCCGGTGTTGCAACAGCCATTGCAACAGGAGGACCTGGTGCATTATTCTGGCTCTGGATCGCGGCGCTTCTTGCTATGGTCATCAAGATGGCAGAGGTAACACTTGCTGTGTACTACAGAGAAAAACAGCCAAACGGTGAGTACCAGGGAGGCCCGACCTACTACATGCAGAAGGGTCTTGGCGGAGAGAAAAAGCTTCCCTTCTGGAAACTTTTTGCAGTACTGTTCGGCGGCTGTATTTTTATGACATGGTTCATCACCTTACAGAATTATACAGTATCAGAGGCTGTCGGAAGTACCTTCCACCTGCCGTACATCGTGCCGTCACTTCTGTATGTGGCAGCGATCTACCTGATTATCATTGGCGGTGTAAAGAAAGTCGGTGTGATCTCTTCCTATATGACACCGATCATGTGCATGCTTTACATTGTAGGATCTCTTGCAATACTGGTAGTGAATTTTGACAAGCTGCCGGAAACCTTTGGACTGATCTTCAAGGGTGCATTTACAACACAGGCAGCAGTCGGCGGATTTATGGGAGCCGGTGTTGCAACAGCTATGCGTCTTGGATTTGCCCGTTCTGTATACAGCAACGAGGCAGGCTGGGGAACCTCACCTATGATCCATGCTTCCGCAAAAACAGACCATCCTGTAAAACAGGGACTGATGGGAGCATTTGAGGTATTTGCAGACACCATCGTAGTCTGCTCCATGACAGGTCTTGTTGTTATCACCACAGGCTACTGGAATTCAGGACTTCAGGGATCAGAGCTGACACTGACAGCATTTGAGTCCGGAATGGGCTCTGTTGCGAGAGCACTGATCGCGATCAGTATTTTCCTTTTCGGACTGACAACATCAACCGGATGGTTCACCTATTACAGCGTGATCCTGAAGCACTGGCTGAAAAACAATCAGAAGGTTCTGAAGATCGCAGAGAAGGTTTTTATCCTTGGAACGCCATTATGGGGTCTTCTGGTCACAGTGCTTACTCTTTACGGAAACGGAACACCGGCACAGCTGTGGGTAATTGCAGACTTTACAACCGTATTCCCTACATTTGTAAATGTTGCCACATTATTTATCTTAAGTGGTACCTTCTTTAAGCTGCTGAAGGATTATAAGGCGCGTTACATGGGAATCGGAAAAGTAGACAAGGATATGGCACTTTTCTACGAGGATAAAAAAGAAAAGGAGGAAAAATAAACAGTGGATACGATTTTTTTTAACGGATGTATAAGAACACTGGATAACAGTGAAAAAGTGGCAGAGGCTGTGGGAATCGAAAATGGCCGGATCGTTTTTGTGGGAACTGATAAAGAAGCGGAAGCTTTTTCCTGCAAAAAATGGATTGACCTTAAGGGAAGGCTGATGCTGCCCGGTTTTGTGGATACACATATGCATATGCTGCATTATGCATTTGTGGAAAGATCTGTGAAACTGTTTGACTGCACAAGTGTTGAGGAAATGCTTGCTGCAGCAAAAAAAAGACTGGAGGAGAGTAAAGGTCAGAAGCTGACCTGGCTCTACTGCAGAGGCTGGAATGAGGAGCATTTTGATAAGCCGCGCTATCCGCATAAGGATGAGCTGGATGCACTCTCAACGGAAATCCCCATCATTATGGTGCGTGTCTGCGGGCATGTGGCTGTGTGCAACAGCTGTGGTCTGGAGCTTCTGAAAAAAATCCCGGAGTTTCCGGAGATTGAGAAGGAGGTTGATCTGGATACCGGACTTCTGAAGGAGAATGCAGTACAGTTTTATTCTTCCGTATTGGAAGCACCATCCCAGGAAGAAGTGGAAGGCTACATCAGATACAGTGCGAAGAAGCTGAATGAATGTGGATTTACAGGTGTACAGTCCGATGATCTTGCCTCCCTTCCGGGAAAAAACTGGCGTCGGATCATGGCCTCCTACAAGGCACTGGATGCCAGAGGAGAGCTGAGTATCCGCCATTATGAGCAGTGCCTTTTTGAGCGGGCGGAGGATGCGAAGGCTTTTATCGAGGAAGGATATCGTACCGGGCAGAGGGGAGATCACTTTACTGTTGGACCGATGAAGCTGATCCAGGATGGTTCCCTTGGTGCAAGAACAGCGGCCATGAATGAGCCTTACGAGGATTCGCCGGAAAATACCGGGATCATCACATTCAGTCAGGATGAGCTTGACGATCTGTTTGCTTTTTTTGACCGACATCAGATGCAGGCGGCGGTACACTGTATAGGCGATCGTGCCATGGATATGGTCATTGAGGCAGCTGCGAAATCTCCTTACCGGAAGGATAACAAAAAGGGCAGACATGGTATCGTGCATTGCCAGATCACCAATCCGCGTATTTTGCAGGGGATGAAAGACCAGGATCTGCTGGCATATATCCAGCCGGTATTTATCGATCTGGATATGAACACAGTGGAACCTGCCATCGGCGCACAACGTATGGATAAGGTGTATGCATGGAAGAGTATGCTGAATATGGGAATCCATACGTCCGGCGGATCGGATGCTCCTGTGGTAAGCTTTGATGCAATGGAGAATATTTATTTTGCAGTTACTCGCAAAAATATCAGCGGTCAGCCACAGGAAGGCTGGATCCCATCCGAAAAAATATCCGTAGACGAAGCGGTGAAGCTTTTTACAAAAAACGCAGCTTACGCTTCCTATACAGAAGACGAGAACGGAACCATCGAAGTGGGAAAAAATGCGGACTTCGTAGTTCTCGAGAAGAATATCTATGAGATCGACCCGGATGAGATCAAGGCCACGAAAGTGGATATGACAGTTCTTGGCGGTGAGATCGTTTATGAGAGAGAAGTAGAAGAATAGCGGCAGTATAAAAAGAAAAAAGTGAGAGGCAGAGTCTGAGTGGAGCAGGCTCTGCTTTTTTTTGATTTCAGTAAAAATATAGAACAAGATGTATACCATAACGGTGAACAAAATTCGTCGAAGAAAGCAGTAACATTGTTACATGGAAAATATTGATTGAGAAACGAGGGTAAACTGGTTATAATAAAATCAAGAAATGCTGATGGAATTGCTTCAAAAAACGTATCTTTTAAACGTTCGCATGCATGAGGGTTTTTGAGAATCTCATCAAATATCTGTTCTGCTTTTTCTTCCCTTGGAAAAATCGTGCTCATAATAAAGCCTCCTTTTGTGCCCTATTATAAAAGCATCGTTATAAAATGTAAATTTCATCTCTTGTATATTAAATATAACAAAAGCTTATGCCAGATCCCGGTTCATTGACTGATGCACATGTTTTCTTACGAAGCAGAAGCACACTGCCTGCATGAGGATCGTAAGGATCCAGGATACCGGATAGGAAATAAACAGGAAACTCAAAGACCTGTGTGCAGGGAAAAGTCCGAAGATCCACACAATCCTGGTTCCTACGGTACCGATAATCGAAAGAATCATAGGTACTCCGGAATATCCCATTCCCCGGAGGGCTCCCGGGAGCAGATCCATAATACCACAACAGAAATATGGTACTGTAGTAAAGGCAAGGACTTCCACGCCACAGCGGATTACATCTGCATCACTGGTGTAGATCTTCAGAAGTTCCGGTCCAAAGAAATACGCTCCACAGCCAAGGGTCAGTGTCACACCGACAGAAAGGATCATACAGTCCAGAAGTACTCTGTCCATTCTTTTCAGTTTCTTTACTCCATAGTTCTGACTGGTGAAACTCATACAGGACTGGGTGACTGCATTGACAGACATATAGAGAAAGCCAAAAATATTATTGGCAGCAGTATATCCTGCCATTGCCACAGAACCAAAAGAGTTTACAGAAGACTGCAAAAGGGCGTTGGACAGGTTGATCACTGTACTCTGGATACCTGCCGGTATTCCTACCTGGAAGATCTGCTTCAGATACTGTGTTTTGATTCCTAATTTTGAAAAATACAGCCGGTAACTGGTATTGGAAGTGTAGAGACAGCGAAGCACCAGAATACTGGAGATCAGCTGAGACACAATAGTTCCTATGGCTACACCTGCCACTCCCATATGAAACACAATAACCAGTACAAGGTTCAGAACTGCATTGGTCATACCTGAGATCACCAGGAAAAACAATGGTCTTTTGGTATCCCCTACTGCCCTTAATATGGCAGCTCCATAGTTATAAAGCATAAAGAAAGGCATTCCCAGAAAATAAATCCTCATATAAAGAACAGACTGGTCAATTACATCATTCGGAGTTCCTATAAGATTCAGTGCGAATCTTGCAAGCAATACTCCTGCCAGTGCCATAACAAGTCCACTGATCAGTGCCAGGGTAATAGATGTATGTACTGTCTCTGACATTTCTTTCTCTTTGCCAGAAGCATAAAAACGTGCTGCCAGAACGTTCGCACCCAGAGAGATCCCAATAAACAGATTGGTAAAAATATTGATCAGCGCTGTGGTAGAACCAACTGCTGCCAATGCCTGACTTCCGGTAAATCTTCCCACTACAATGATGTCTACTGCATTAAATAGAAGCTGCAGGATTCCAGACAACATTAATGGCAATGAAAAGGATATCAGTTTGTCCATCAACGTTCCATTGCACATATCAATTTCGTATTTATTATTTTTCATTTTCCTCACTCCATTAAATCTTATCCATCTATTTTAGTATAACACCTTTTTTTATAATTCAAAATACAAATTTCTCTCAGAACATGTTATACTTATAAAAAATCAAACTACATTTAATAAAAAAGAGGATTTATTATTATGAGATACAAAGATGAATTAAGAATTGCCGGGGTTACCGCACTGTTTTGTTGTGCCATGCTTATGATCACCGCTGTAGTTCCCAAGGATACCACTGTAGCCAAAGCACGAAAGACTTTCAAAGAAGCTCCGGAGACTGCTGCTGATGCTGAAGCACAGGCTCAGAGCGAAGCCGAAGATGCTGGCTTCACTGTCTATACAGAAGACAGCAATTATGACTATGAAGATAACAGTTACGATGATTCCGGCTCTGATGATACCAGTACAGATACTTCTGACTCTGATTCTTCAAGCGATACTACTTACGATCCTTCTTATGACGACAGCACAACTGATAATACAGAGGATAATGTGATCGAAGATGATTCTTCCAGCGATTACGATACTTCGGATACAGATACCAGCGACAGTAAAACCTTATGAAGCAATGATGCTTTACAGAAAGAGATAATATATGAATC
>SKER01001672.1_pt1 | contig 17200 bp, 13 predicted proteins | sample 4826961 | NCBI WGS metagenome assembly SKER01 (sample SAMN11008804, study PRJNA524170) | human gut metagenome | biome: Human fecal sample; material: Feces; isolation source: fecal sample from pouch patient p47 | host: Homo sapiens | place: Israel: Tel-Aviv | collected 2016-11-16 | reverse complement strand
CGCTTTCTGTATGCGCTGATTTTGGCGAGTCCGTGCGGATTTCGCACCGGTTTTTTCTGACGAATGCGTGACATCCCCGGCGTTTTGGTTGTGCGGCGGGCATCGTCCCGTATAGTCGGCGTTATGAAGAAATCAGAAGCGCTCAAAATACTGGGTTTAACCGATGGGGCTAGCGACGATGAGATCAAGAAGGCTCATCGCAAGCTCGTCATCGCCCATCATCCCGACAAGTTCCCCCTGGACTCGAAGGAGCACGCCGAGGCCGAGGAACTCACCAAGCAGATCAACGAAGCGCGCGACGTGCTGATCAACCGCAGCTGGTCGCCCGAGTTCGACCCGCGCCGCGACCCGCGTCCGTATGCGGGTAACCCCTATGCTCATCCGACGGGCTCAGCGGGGCAGGGCGGCGCGTCCGGCCAGGGTAACCCGTTCGACCCGTTCGCCGGCTGGCCGTTCGGCGGCGCGGCCCAGGGCCAGACCACGTACGTGTGGACCAGCTGGGACGACATCTTCAGCGGTGCGGCTGGCTCGCAGCGTCCGGGCTCGGGGCAGAACGACGCAGGTCAGCGCACTGGTGGCGCCGAGTGGCCGTTCGGCGGGTTCAGCGTTGAGTACGACCCCTTCGACCCGTTCGCGCCGTTCCGCGCCGCATGCGCGCAGCAGCAGACCGGCGAAGAGGTGTTCGCCCGCGCAAAGAAGGGTCTGCGCGACGAGGCGCTCATGGTCGCCGCCAAGGTGGTGGCGCTTGCGGTGCTCTCCATCGCCGGTTCCTCGGCAACGGGCCTGTTCCTGTACGTGATGGCCTCCATCATCTACGGCCTGTATAAGCGCATGGGCAGCCTGCTGGTCATGCTGCTGGTGCCCATCATGATCTTCGGCGCGCCGCTCATCTTCATGTTGGCGCCGCGCAACGGCTTCGTGGGCGCTCCGCTCACCGTGGCGTTTTTGGTGTCGGTGCTGTTCGACGTGCAGAACCTCCGCGACCGCATCCGCACGTACCAGGCGGCGAAGGTGGGGCTGTAGCGAAGCTAGCCGCCCAGAACGGCGTGCGCTAGGGCGAATCCCAGTGCGGCGGCGCCTAGGGTTGAGCCGTAGGTGACGACCAGGTATGCTGCCGCTTCTCCGCGATGACCTTCCGTTGCCATATCGACGGCCTCGCAGTTCATGGTGGAAAGCGTGGAGAAGCCGCCCAAAAAGCCCATGGTCAGCGCTATGTAGACGGTTTGCCCGAGCGCGACGGCCCCAGCGAGTGCTGCCCCGGCGACGGTGCACGACGCAAGGTTCACCAGCAATGTGGGCCAGGGAAACCAGCTGTTCGAGCGGGGTTTCATGAACGAAAGCGCCTTGTGGCGGCACAGCGCGCCTGCGGCTCCGCCCAGGCCGACCATGATCAAGGTCAGCGGGCTCATTGCGCACCGCCCTCGTTTTGCGGGGAGTTCGCTTGCGGGGCCGCGGCCTGGTGATGCTCGCTGTAGCGCGGGCCCATGGCGTCGGCCAGGCGCTTTCCCGCGTAGGCGGCACCGAACGTGGTGAACACGGTGATGCCCAGGTACAGCGCGAACATGCCGAAACGCCCCTGCTGCAAAAGCGCCAGGTTCTCGGTGGAAAGCGCGGCGATGGTGGTGAAAGCCCCGATCAGCCCGATGCCCATCGACTTCACCAACGGCGCTGGCAGGTTCGTGCGGCGCGCAACGAATTGATTGACGATTTCCAACGTGAAACAACCGAATATGTTCACCGTGAGCGTGGCGACGGGGAAGCCGCACTGTGCGGGCAAAAGCGTCTCCAGGGCGTAGCGTGCCGTGGCGCCCAAAAAGCCCATGACCAGCACCAACGGCGCCAGGGAGCGAGGGCTGCGCAGCGCATGGTCCACCGCTTCTGGGATATTGCCGTGCACTGATGCCCCCCCTGTCCGAATCGAGCTTGCTGCGCAGCAGTATACCGCGCCCCGCAAGGAGTGGGCTTGCGGCATACTCTTTGCGTGAGGGCCGGGCGCTGGTCGTGCTGCGTAGCGCTGATGGGGGTATACTTCCTTATTATGCATAGAGGGCCGCGCTTGCGTTTGCCGCTAGAGAAGGGGGTTGCCATGGTCATCCTTGACGAACCATATGCTTCGCCGCAGTTGTTGGAATGGCTTGAGTCTTCGCAACACCCCGTGCTTCGCAATGCGTTCTCCGAGCGCACGGCTTTTGCATCCGGGCGGGCGTTGCATCTGGTCGACGAGGCCGAGGCGGCCTCGCGTCTTTCCGCGGGCGAGCGCGTGTACACCAATTCCGAGAACACGCTCGAGTGGATCTGCTCGCATGCGGACAACCCCAGCCTTACGCACGCCATCACCGTGTTCAAGGACAAGGTTGCCATGCGCAAGCTTCTGGCGCAGATGGACGAGGGCTGCTTCTTCCGCGCATGCACGGCTGATGAGCTGGGGAAACTCGACTTCGCCGAGCTTGAGCCGCATATGCCGTTCGTGGTGAAGCCCGCCCGCGGCTTCTGCAGCATGGGCGTGCACACGGTGCGCTGCCGCGCCGATTGGGACGAGGCGCTTGCCGATTTCGCGTCGAACGCTGCCGCTTGGGCGGACATGTACCCCGACAGCGTTGTTGCCGGCAGCGATTTCATCCTGGAGCAGTTCATCACGGGGCAGGAATATGCCCTGGACGCGTTTTTCGACGAGCAGGGCGCGGCGCACGTGCTCAACGTGCTGCGTCATGATTTCGCCGGTCCCGATGATACGTCCGATCGCATGTACACTACGTCGGCGGCGATCGTGCGCGAGAAGGCGCCCGCCTTCGAGGAGTGGCTTTCGCGCGTGAACGCCCTGGTGGGAGCGCGAAACTTCCCCGTGCACGTTGAGGTGCGCGTGGACGAGCAGGGTAGCGGCGTTATCCGGCCCATCGAGTTCAATCCTTTGCGATTCGCCGGCTTGGGCGGCACCGACGTTGCCCAGCACGCTTATGGTTTCCGCACGTACGAGGCGTTTTTGACCGACGCGCTGCCCGATTACGATGCCGCGTTCGCTTATGCGGGCGACCATGTGTACACCATGTCGCTGCTTAACCCGCCGGAGGGCGTGACGGGGAACGAGGAGTTCGATTACCTGGCGTTCTCCGAGTGCTTCGATAGGGTTTTGGAGCTGCGCGAGTTCGATGTGCCCACGTTTGGCTGCTACGGCTTCCTGTTCGTGGAAACCGACCTTGACGAACGCGGCAAGGCCGAGCTCGATTTCCTGATGCATACCGATTTGCGCGAGTTCCTGAGCTGCAACGACACCGCGGGCCAACGTTAGGCGGCTGCATGAAATTCAACGTCAAGAACCTTTTCATGGGCGTGGTGCTCATCATCGTGCTCGCGGTGGTGTTTTTGCGTGGCGACCAGTTGGTGGAGTTGGGCGAGACCATGAAGCAGGGAAGCCCCTTGCCGCTGGTCGCGGCCATCCTCACACAGCTGGGGAAGTACTTCGCGCAAAGCTTCGCCTATTCGCGCAGCTTCGCCGCCGTGGGCGAGCGCATGGAGCCGAAATCCACGTTGCCGCTGGTCTTCGGCACGTTTTTCATGAACACCATCGCGCCGTCCATGAACCTGGCGGGCACCACGTTGGTGGTCGACGACGCGCGACGGCGCGGCATTCCCGCCGGCAAGGCCACGGGCGCGGCGCTGCTCATGCAGATCACCATCGACGGCGCGTTCTCCACGCTCATGGTGTGCGCGTTCATTTTCCTAGCCGTCACGGTGGGGCTGTCGCCTGTGTGGTTCCTTATGGGCATGGTGGTGTTGTGCCTGGTGGGAACCATGGTGGCGCTGCTTATCCTGGCGCACAAAAAGCCCGGTTCGCTTATGCGCCTTTTGCGGCCCGTCGAACGCGTGAGCCGCAAGGTGGTCGGGCGTGTGCGCAAAAAGCCGCTCGAGCCGTGGGCCGATCGCATCGCGCAGGCGTTTTCCGAGGCGGCCGGCATGATCGGCCATAGCCCCAAACCCACGCTTCAGGCGTACGGGTGCTCGCTGATCGCCAGCTTGTGCGAGCTTTCGTGCTTCGCGTTGGTGGGCATCGGGTTCGGCGTCGACACGGCGCCGGCGCTGGTTTGCGGTTACGTGGTGGCAACGCTGTTCGCCATGATTTCGGTCACGCCGCAGGGCGTGGGCGTGGTCGAGGCGGCCGTCGTGGTGGCGTTCACCAGCTTCGGCGAGTCGGCGGCGGCGGGCACGGCAATCGGCCTTGTGTATCGCGGCATCGTGTTCTGGATGCCGTTCATCATCGGCGCCGTGCTCATCAACACCACGAAGGCGTTCAAGGGCGACGTGAAGAAGGCGGCATACGACCAGGACATGGGAGCCGTCGCCGGTACGGCTGCGACCGCGGCGCGTTTGCAGGAAGAGGCGCATGCCGACGCTGTTCGTTTCAAGCGCGCGGCGGCTTTGCGTTCGCGTATGGCGGGTGCGGCCGGTGCGCATGCGACGCATGGCGCGCAGCAGGCCGCAGGTGCGGTGCCGGAAGGTAGCGCTGCGGTGGCGAGTGCCGCTGCTCAGACGGTACCTTTTGCGGAGAGCGCTGAGTCCGCACCTGCCGCCGATACGGTGCCTTTTGCGGAAGGAGTCGGGTCCGAGCGCGCTAGCGTGATGGTGCCGCTGGACGCGCCGCGCCCGGCGAGCGGCGCCGCCAAGACCGTGCCGTTCGCGGAGGGGGCCGGGCGCGCTGACGCTGCGGCGACGGTGCCGTTCGAGGTCGGCGACGCAAGGGTCGGCGATCGCCTTGTCGATCTTCCGGAGGCTTCGCCTTCGGTCACGTCGGGGGATTTGCCCGGGGAAGGTCCGGGTTCGCCAACGTATACTGAAACGGATAAACAATAGCCTGCGGGCCGCGGTTTTCGCGGCCCCTTCGTTTTCGGAGGTTTTCATGACCCTTCTGGATACTCTGCACATCACCTACGACGTGGTCACTCCCGAGCATGTTGAGATGTCCATGCCCATTTCCGAGGAGATTTACCAGCCGCATGGCTTTTTGCACGGCGGTGCCACGCTTGCTCTGCTGGAATCGTGCGCAAGCCGCGGCGCCGAGGCACGCACCGATTTCGACAAGGAGTTGCCGTTCGGTTTGGAGTCCGATATCCGCCACAAGAAGCCGGGCAAATCCGGCGTTTTGCACGGTTTCGCCGACCTTGAGCACGAGAATCCCAGCTACGGCGGTCGCAAGCAGTTCTGGCACGTGGTGGCCAAAGACGACGCCGGCGATGTGGTTTCCGAAGGCACCTTCATCACCAAGATCGTCACGAAAGAGCACTTCGCCGAGAAGAACCGTCAACGCGAACAACGCTAACCCGGACAGATAACCCTACGTCCCCGAAATGTCCGCTTCGGACACTTCGGGGACGTAGCACTAAGTGTCCAGATTTTGCTTTGGGGGTGCATGCAGGCGGCTTGTGTGTTTGCGTTCTTGCCCCCGGTTCGGTTGGTTTGACTTGTTTGGCCGGTTTCTGCCCTATTTCGAGGATGCGGTGTTTGTGGTGCTCGGATTTGCTTGGCGGTGCGTTTGGGTTTCATTGGCAATTCGGGCAGTTTGTGGCGATGGTTGAAGAGAGGAAGCTGCACATGGAAGCGTTTGTACGCGAGAGCCTGCTGGAGATGTACGAGACGAATCGCCAGTGGCTCGGCAACCTTGATCCCGAGGTCATGGAAGAGGGCTTCGTGCGCAATTCCGTCGTCGTGCCCGAGAAGGCCTGCAACTTCTTCGGCAACGCCTTCGGCGGCTACCTTATGAGCCTGGTGGACGTTTGCGGATGCGCGGCGCCTTGGACGCTGGGCAAGTACGTGGTCACGCAAACCTGCGATGTGCATTTCATCAGGGGCGTTATGCTGGGCGAGCACGTGTTCGTCGAGGCGCGCGACGTACGCACGGGCCGCACGAGCTCCATCGCCGATGTGCGCATCGTCGACGAGCAGGGCAACGTGCGCCTGACCGCTACTGTCACTATGCACATCGTGCGCGATATCCAGCCCGAGGACGTAGGTGTCCAGCAGAAGCTCGAGTGAGCGTTTGCTCCCCAATTGTGGTTTAACTGCAGCAAGGCCGTGGCTTTTCAGAAAAGCTTAAGCTGCGGTCGGTATCATGTTCCGAAACGAACGTGAGCCGCGCTTTTGCGTGCGCGCAATTCTAGGAAGAACGTGATGGGAGAACCTATCGACACTCATTTCGACAAGCAGGAGGCGTCGCAAGGGCGTCATGCGCGCACGGCTCCGCGCTCGGGCCGTCATGCGCGCGCGGCGGCCGGCGCTAGCAGCTGGTCAGTTCGCAGGCGTTCGCTGGTGGCGGCGATCGCTGTGGCGATGGCTGCTTTGGTGCTCGTTGGCGTTTTGGCGGTCCATGGGCGTGCCGGCGCAAGCGGCGACGGCGATCAGAGCATCGCGCAGGAAGCTGTGGAAGCCCAAACGCTGGAGACGGCATATGCCGCCGATGACTCGACGGAAACGCAGCAGGACCAACAGTCCCAGGACGCCGAGGCTGCAGAATCCGTTGCTCCCGGCATGCGCCCCGATAATGCCGACGGGTTCCCCCGCAATCGTCGCGACGCCCTGGGTGCGATGGAGCGGGAGCTTCCGAGCGGCTTCGGCCGCTCCAATGTGATGCAGGTGGTAAGCTTCACCGGCTTGAGCGGCGCGAGCGCGAACGTACCCGAGTTGTTCCAGTATCCTAGCATGCCGGCAGGGTGCGAGATTTATTCCCTCGCCGCGGTTTTGCAAGCAATGGATCACGACGCCGACCCCGATTCCATCGTGGCGAACCAGCTGCCCTTCGACGTGGAGGGCGACGATTACGCCTCAGCGTTTTGGGGTGACCCGTACTGGTCGGGCGAGGGCATGCCGCCCGCCATCATGGCGGCGGGCAACGCCTTCCTTGAGGAAGCGGGTGCAAGCGAGCGTTTCGCCAACATCACCGGCACCGATTTCGACGAGCTTGCCAGCAAGGCGTCGTCTGGAACGCCGGTGCTCGTGTGGACCACGCTCGACTTCGAGGACCCGTACTTCGACGAGCCCCTTGAGGCGAATTCCTTCTATGACCTGGAGCATTGCGTGGTGCTACTGGGCGTGGAGGGCCACCGGGCGTGCATCATGGACCCCACGCAGGGCTACGTGACCGTCAACTACGGCTGGTTCAAGTACCTCTACGAGCAATGCGGCTCCATGGCGCTGGCGATTGCGTAAACGGTTCGCGGCTATGCCATGCGCCGAGCGCGTTTCGGACGCTTTACGCTACGTCCCCAAAATGTCCATGACAGATTGGGGACGTAGCGCAAAGCGTCCGGGCGCCCGGTTTACGTGCTCGCGTACGTTCGCCTCGCTCCTTTTCTCCGCTCCATGCTACGTGTCTGTACCGCGTCTCATGTGCGATTTCGGACACATAATGCTATGTCCCCTAAGCGTCCGGGTTCGCTCGCTTGTCGGTGGCGGTGTAGACGCCGATTACGATGACGGCCGCCACCACCAGCATCGCCAGCAGTGATGCGTACGACACCAGGTAGGTGCCGAACGCCTCGGTCAAAAAGCCCGGCAGGAAGGTGAAGATGAACCCGCCCAGCGCGTAGCACACCTGGAAGTTCTTGATGGTGCGCGTTTCCTTGCCGCGCGGCGCTAGCTCGATCGACCATACCGAAATGCCCACGGTGCCAAGCGACATGCCGATGCCGAACATGAGCACGCCCAGCCCGGCAAGCCCGGTGTTGCCCATGTCGGACAGGCACAGCACCGCCGTGCCGGCGATATACAGGGCGAAGAAGACCGCCGACCCGCGTTTTGTGCCGAAGCGGTCGAACGCCATGCCGCTGACCAGCTTCGCCACCGTCAGGCACGCGCCGTTGACGGCCACGAGCGTGGCGGCATGCTCGGCGGAGAAGCCTTCGGAGGTGAACAGCACGGCCAGGTAGTTGCCGCCGCCGACCGACACGCAGCCGATGATGATCATGGCCAGGAACAGAAGCGGCATGGTGCGCGGGGAAAGATCGCGGTTGACGTGGCGTTTCCTTACGCGTTCAAGCTGCTGGGCGCTTCTCTCTTGCTCGCGTTTCACCGCCTTCGGGCTTCCCTCGTAGGGGGTAAGGCCCATGTCGCGCGGGTCGTTTCGCAGCAGAGCGAATACGGTCACGCCGATAACCAGGGCCAACGCCGCTTCTGCCCTGAATGCGGTCTGCAGGTCGAAAGCGCTGATGAGCGCCACCGCCGCATTTGGGATGACGATGGCCGCCACGCCCGAGCCCACCGCGGCGACGCCGGCCACGGTGGCGACGTTAGCTCGGAACCAACGGTTGATCAGCATGGTCGAGGCGATCATGCCGCCGAAGCCGTAGCCCAGGCCCGTCAGCGCCGAGGCGCCGCACAGCATGCCGAAGTTGCTGCCGGCGAGCGAGTACAGCGCAAACCCGGCACTGACGCTCAGCGTTGCCAAAAACGCGCCGATGCGGCAATCGACCAGGTCATAGTAGCGTCCAACCACGAGCATGGCCAGAAGCGACACGAACGTGCGCACCGACACGATGATCGACCCGCCAGAATGCCCAACGCCCGGCAGATCGACCAGGTAGGGCTGGTATACGGAAAACGACGTGGAGGGCAGGCCCACGTTCGTGAACAATATCAGGAAGCAGCACACGGCCACCACGGCCTCGTAATGCTGCTTGATCTTGGCGAATAACATGCGTTGGAACCACCTTCGGGACGGTATTGCCGTACCGCGCTTAGCGCGTACGGTTATCTAGCATAGCGGCGTCATGTTTCAATCGGCGAAAAGCTGACGGAATCGCGATAATGCGACGGGAGGGACGTGGGTTTGCGCTTGCCGGGAGGTTTGCCCGTTGCGCTCGAAGGCAACGTGATACCCTTGCATCTTATGATTAGGACGGAAAACATATCGCTTCGGTCGGCTGTGCGCGTGATTCGGGCTTTTGCGGCGCGCGAGACCGTGCTGGTCGTTGCTGTTGCGGCGGCCTTGGCGTCTTGCGCCCTTGTGCCGCCTGATGCTGGATATGCCGCCTACGTTGATTGGCATACGCTGGCGCTGCTGTTCTGCCTGATGGCGGTGGTGGCGGGATTTCGCTCGCTTGGCGTATTGGACGCCGTGGGGGCGTGGTTGGTCGCACGTGCTCGGACGCAGTGCGCTGTTGCCGGCGTGCTGGTCGGGCTTTCGTTCTTCGCCAGCATGGCGGTTACCAACGATGTCGCGCTCATCACGTTCGTGCCGCTGGCTTTGGTGGTTTTGCGCCGTGCGGGCATGGAGGGCCGCATGTGCCTGGTTGCCACGCTCATGACCATCGCGGCGAACCTCGGCAGCATGTTCACGCCTGTGGGCAATCCGCAGAACCTGTACCTGTTCACGGCCTCGGGCATGGGTGTTGGGGAGTTTCTCCAGCTCATGGGGCCGTATACCGCTGCGTCAGGTGCGATGCTGGCGCTCGCGTGCGTGCTGTGCTTTCGAGGCGGCGAAGCGCGCGGCGCGGGTGGCGTTGGCCGATTTGCATCATCGGGTGGTTTTGCGTCCGATGACACCGCCGATAATCCAGCGATGCAAGTTCCGCCTGCGCGCTGGACGGCCCCGCAAGGGTCCGCGCCTGATTGCATGCCCGCCCGCTCAGCGAATGGGGCTTCGCCAGCGTTCTCGTCGATTGAATCCGCTTCCCTTGAATGCTTCACCGTCCGTTCGCGTAAGCGGTTGGCGATGTATGGCGTCTTGTTCGCGTGCTGCCTGGCTGCGGTTTTGGGCGTGCTGGATGTTCGCGTTTTGCTGGCGTTGGTGCTGGTGAGCGTTTCGCTCTCCGATGCAAGCTTATTTCGGCGCGTCGACTGGGGGCTGTTGGCTACTTTTGCGGCCCTGTTCGTGTTCGTGGGGAACATGGGTCGCGTTCCGGTGCTGCACGAGGCGCTTTCTGCGGCGGTGGGCGGCAACGCGCTGCTTGCCGCGGTAGGAGGCAGCCAGGTTATCAGCAACGTGCCGGCAGCGGTGCTGCTTTCGGGGTTCACCGATCAGTGGCAGGCGTTGATCGTGGGCACGAACCTGGGCGGTTTGGGCACGCTCATCGCGTCCATGGCAAGCCTTATCACGTTCAAAGCGGTCATGGTGGGTCGCCCCGGCATCCGTGGGCGCTATCTGCTTGTGTTCACCGCGTGGAACATTGCGTTCTTGGCGGTTCTGCTCGCGCTTGCCGTGGTTTTGGGGGCGCTCTGATCGCCCCCAAAACCACGGTGCAGGAAAGTACCTTTGCATTGCGCAAACCGCGGCGTTTTCCCTCTATAGATAGCTGCCGGTCAGGCTGGCAGGGTTTTGGGCGATTTGCGCCGGGGTTCCGTGCGCCACCACGCGACCGCCCGCTTGGCCGCCGCCCGGACCCATGTCCACCACGTAATCGGCGTTGCGGATGAAATCCAGGTCGTGCTCGATCACCACCACCGTGGCGCCTTGCACGACCAGGTGCTGGAACACGTTCAGAAGCGTGCGCACGTCGCGCGGGTGCAGGCCGATGGTAGGTTCGTCGAACACGAACAGCGCCCCGTCCTGGGCTTTGCCCATTTCGCTGGCAAGCTTCAGGCGCTGCGCCTCGCCGCCGGAGAGCGCCGGCGTGGCCTCGCCGAGCGTGAGGTACCCAAGCCCCAGGTCATGGAGCGTTTGCAGCATGGCGTGCGCCTTCTTCAGGCTGGCGCACGCATCAAGGGCTTCGTCGATGCTCATGGCCATAAGTTGCGCGAGCGTGTGCCCGTTCCAAGTGATGGCGTCGGCTTCGACGCCGTAGCGGCGGCCGCGGCAGTCGGGGCAGGGGACGTCCACATCGGGAAGGAACTGCACGTCAAGCGACACCTGGCCGGTTCCGTCGCAGGTGGGGCAGCGCAGCTTGCCGGTGTTGTAGGAGAACGCGCCCGCCTTCAAGCCCACGGCTTTTGCCTCGTCGGTGCGAGCGAACGCGCGGCGCAGGTCATCGAGCACGCCGCAATAGGTGGCGACGGTCGAGCGCACGTTCGCGCCGATGGGGGTTGCATCGATGAGCTGCGCGCGGACGATGCCGGCGGGGTTGATCCCGCGCACGCTAGCGGGCAGTGTTTCGTCCGCGTTTGCGCTGTTCAGCGCGGGAATCAGCTCCTCGAGAACCAGCGTGGTCTTGCCGCTTCCGGACACGCCGGTGACCGCTGTCAACCGGTTGACGGGCAGGTCGACCGACAGTGCGTGCACGGTGTGCAGCGGGCTGGTTTCCAGGTGGATGGTGCCGCGCTCGAACAGCTGCCCCTCCGGGCAGCGCGGGCGTACGTCCGCCATGGGGTCGGGCGCGGGCACGGAAAGCGGCGCAGCTTCGGGGGCTTCCGCCACGCAAGCGCTTGCCCCCGCCGATGTGGCGGGCGCGTTCGGCGTCGCGGCAGCCCCCGCCGGCGCGTTTGCGGCGCCCTTCGTTTCGGCATCCGGCAAATACCGCCCGATCAGCGAGCGGTCATCGGCCCGCAACTCGCCCGGCGTGCCGCAGGCGACCACGTGCCCGCCGCCCGCTCCGGCTTCTGGGCCCATTTCCACCAGGTAGTCCGCCGCGGCCAGGATGCGCGTGTCGTGATCGACCATCACCACCGAGTTGCCGTCAGCCAACAGGTCGCGCATAACGCCGAGCAGGCCGTCGATGTTGGCGGGGTGCAGGCCGATGGAGGGCTCGTCCAACACGTAGAGCACGCCGGTGGTGCGGTTGCGCACGGCGCGCGCCAGCTGCACGCGCTGACGTTCGCCGGTGGACAGCGTGGAGCCTGCGCGATCGAGCGACAGATAGCCCAGTCCCAGCTCAAGCAGCCGCCGCGCCGTATGCTGGAACGACTCGCAGATGGAGACCGCCATGGGGCGCAGGTTCTCGGCGAGCGTTTCCGGGACGCCATCTACCCAGGTCACGGCCTCGTCGAGCGTCATCTCGCACGCCTTCGCCAGGTTAATACCGCGTACGAGCGGGCCTCGCGCCGCCGCCGACAGGCGCGTGCCCTCGCAATCCGGGCACGGCCCCTCGGTTAGGAAGCGGGCCACGCGCGCCAGGCCCTTCTCGTCCTTCGCCTTCGCCAGCGCGTTCTCCACGGTGTAGACGGCGTTGTAGTAGGTGAAGTCGAGTTCGGCGAAGTTGTCGCCTTTCTTCGCCTTGTACAGGATGTGGCGCTTTTCGGCGGGGCCGTGGAAGACGATGTCGCGTTCCTCGGGCGTGAGCTCGGAAAACGGCACGTCAAGGCGCACGCCCATCTCGCCGCACACCTGCTTCATGAGGTCCCACATCAGGCTTCCCCAGGGAAGCACGGCGCCTTCGTTGATGGTTTTGCTCTCGTCGGGGACCAGCGCAGCTTCGTTCACGCGCCGCACGGTGCCGGTGCCGCCGCAGGTGGGGCAGGCGCCGCCGCTGTTGAAGGCAAGCTCCTCGGCGCCGGGCCCGAAGAAGGTCTTTCCGCAGGTCGCGCACGTGATCGGCTGCTCGGCGGCCACCGACATGGAGGGCGGGGCGTAGGTGCCGCAGTGCGGGCACGGGTGGCTGCCCACGCGGCTGAACAGCAGGCGCAGGCTGTTTAGCAGCTCGGACATGGTGCCGAAGGTGCTGCGCACGCCGGGGACGCTCGGGCGTTGGTGCAGCGCCAGGGCGGCGGGGACGTAGCGCACCTCGTCGACGTCGGCGCGCGCGGCCTGCCCCATGCGCCGACGCGTGTACGTGGACAGCGCCTCCAGATAGCGACGCGAGCCCTCTGCGTACAAAACTCCCAGGGCAAGCGAGCTTTTCCCGCTGCCCGAGACGCCGCACACGCCTACCAGCTGACCCAACGGGATGTCGACGTTCACGTTCCGCAGGTTATGGACACGCGCCCCGCGCACCTCGATATGCGAAGGGCTGGCGGGCGTGATGCTGGTTTTGCCGGTGGGCAGGTGATTCATGGCGGGGCCTTTCAGGCGATGGCGTAAGGTTGCCTTTCATTATAAGGTGAGCCCGGGGTGGGGGCACGGTCGGACACTTTGGGGACGTAGCGCTAACTGTCCGGATTGATTCGCCCGTATGTTAGCTATTCCGCCCGCCCGGACACATAGTGCTACGTCCCCGAAGTGTCCGGGGTGTGTGCTTGTTTGGTTGGCGGCGGTTGGCGCTTGTACAATGGAATCGACATCTACCGGGTCATCCAGACGAGAGGATATTCCTATGAGCAAGGTTTTGCTGGTCAACGGTAGCTCGCAGCAGGAGGGCAACACGTCGGTTGCGCTCGCCGAGGTTGCCGCCGCGCTTGAGGGACACGGCATTGAGACGGAAACCATGTGGCTGGGCAACAAGCCCGTCAACGACTGCATCGCCTGCGGCAAGTGCGCTGAGCTGGGCGGTAAATGCGCTATCGACAACGATGTGGTCAACGAGCTGATCGCCAAGGCTGCGCAGGCCGACGGCTTCGTGTTCGGCACGCCGGTGTACTACGCGCATCCCTCGGGCCGCATCCTGTGCGCGCTCGATCGCGCGTTTTACGCAGGTGGCGCGGCGTTTCGCCATAAGCCCGGCGCGGCGGTCGCCGTTGCGCGCCGTGGCGGCACCACGGCGTCGTTCGACGTGCTGAACAAGTACTTCACCATCTGCGAGATGCCCGTCGTGTCGTCCACGTACTGGAACAACGTGCACGGGCGCCTGCCGGGCGAGGCCGCGCAAGACGCGGAGGGCCTGCAGACCATGCGAAACATCGGGCAGAATATGGCGTGGCTGCTCAAGTGCATCGAAGCCGGGAAAGCCGCGGGCATCGACGTCCCCGTTGCCGAGCGCAGCCAGATGACGAACTACATCCGCTAGCTCGGGCGGCCAGATTGCGAACTTGCTCCGCTAGCTCGGGCGGCTCCAACCGTTATTTGACGCATTCGTGAAGCGCCGGCCATGTGCCGGCGCTTCCGTGTTAAATCCGGGAGCCTCTACGTTACATTTCGGAAATCTCGGGGAAATCCGCCGCAAAATGGGCCCGTATGAAAACTGCGGCGGTCGCAGTTGCGTCGCCGCTTGCGGAAACCGAACGTGCAAGGAGGCCCTTCGTGGCTAAGGTCAACCCGAATTACCAGAAACTTCCCGGCAGCTATCTGTTCTCCGAGATCGCTCGCCGTACCGCCGCGTACTCCGAGGCGCATCCCGAGGCGAAGCTCATCAAGATGGGCATCGGCGACGTCACGCGCCCGCTGGTCCCGGCCGTCATCGAGGCGATGCACGCCGCCGTCGAGGACATGGCCAAGTCCGAGACCTTCCACGGCTACGGCCCTGAGCAGGGCTACGATTTCCTGCGCGCCGCCATCGTCAAGCGCGATTTCCATGCGCTCGGCGTCGACATCGCCGACGACGAGATCTTCATCTCCGACGGCGCAAAGTCCGACTGCGGCAACATCGGCGACATTCTGGACGTCGACAACGTGGTGGCCGTGTGCGACCCGGTGTATCCCGTGTATGTCGACTCTAACGCCATGGCCGGCCGCGCAGGCGACTACGACGAGGCCGCCGAACGCTGGACGAACATCGTGTACATGCCCACCACCGCCGAGAACGGCTTTTGCCCGGCGCTTCCCGAGGGCCGTGCGGACGTCATCTACCTGTGCAGCCCGAACAACCCCACCGGCACGGTGCTCAACGCTGAGCAGCTGAAGGTGTGGGTCGACTACGCAAACGCCAACGACGCCATCATCATGTTCGATGCCGCCTACGAGCGTTTCATCACCGAAGAGGGCGTGCCGCATTCCATCTATGAGGTGGAAGGCGCCAAGACCTGCGCCATCGAGTTCCGCTCGTTCTCCAAGACGGCGGGCTTCACCGGTGCGCGCTGCGGCTACACCGTGGTGCCCAAGGAGCTGGTGCGCGACGGTCAGAGCCTCAATGCCATGTGGAATCGCCGCCAGTGCACGAAGTTCAACGGTGCCAGCTACATCATCCAGCGTGGTGCCGCTGCCATCTACACCGAGGGAGGCGAGCGCCAGATCGAGGAGACGCTGGCGTACTACCGCAACAACGCGCGCGTGATCAAGGAGGGCCTCGAGGCCGCCGGGTTCACCGTGTACGGTGCGGTGAACAGCCCGTATATCTGGTGCAAGACGCCTGAGGGCGTGGGCAGCTGGGAGTTCTTCGACAAGCTGCTGACCGAGGCGAACATCATCACCACGCCGGGTGCGGGCTTCGGCCCCTCGGGCGAGGGCTACGTGCGCCTGACCGCTTTCGGCGACGCCGATGCCACGGTCGAGGCCATGGAGCGCATCCAGAAGCTCATGGTGAAGTAGAGACGGCGGGCGATCGTTTGCTAGTGCTGCAATTGCGATTGCCATAGCGTACGCGGTAGCTTTGGCGTATATAGCTGTCGTTGCGTGCATAGTTGCAGCATCGGGGGTTGTTGCTGGCCGGCGCTGCAGGCGCAGTTGTCGCAGCGGACGCGGAAGTTAGGGCGTACACAGTTGCCGTTGCATACCTAGTTGCCGAAAAAGGGGGCCTGCGGCCCCCTTTTTCGTATGCTTGGATGCGCTTGCAGGGATATGGCAACCCACCAGCGCAAGGTATATCTAGCTATGTAAGGTGACCGGTGTAGACCGGTGACCGGGATGCGGAGCGCAGGGTGGGAGAGTGAAAACAGGCCTAAAACTGTGCATTTTCTGCACAGTGAGTGAATCGATCATCATTTACCATAGTAAAAAGCCCCGGATGTGGGATAAGCCACAATACTATGCTAAACGATGCGCAACGAATACCAATTGCAATGCGTTGTCTTGTGGGGTACTGCAAGTTGGATGTTGCGAGGCATTCCGAACGCGATCATCGCGAGGGTGCCTGCGGGGCTCCATCTTGCTTGGCCGTCAAAAAAGGGCGGTCGGTAAACTGCCGACCGCCCCAAACGGCATAGGGGTCGCACTAATTGGCATCAGCGCTTCCTGCTAGCAACCCTCGGCCGCCATTGCGCCCTATGCCTGCGGGGCGCTTGCGGGCGCCTCGCCATGCGTCGGCGCAGCGCCGCCTGCGGGCGCCCCGGCCTCGTCGGCGTAGCTGCGCTTCTTCAGCAGCATCGATACCGTCAGCGCGGCAACTGCGAGCACCAGCGTGAACGCGAAGCCCCAGTGCACGCCGTTGGTGAACGCGACCGCGCCGCCTTTTGCGCTTGCCGCCTGGCCCATGCCCAGCAGGCTGGTGGCAACGGCGGTTGCGATGGCGCCGAGCACCTGCTGCAGGGTGTTCATCATGGTGGAGCCGTCCGCATTCATGCGGTGCGGCAGCGAGTTCAGGGCGCTTGTCTGGCTCGGCGACATGGCCAGCGGCACGCCGATCATCAAGATCACGTGAGCGCAGATCACGTACGCGATCGAGGAATCGGGCGTCGCGAACAGGAACATCACCGTGCCCGCAATGGACAGGGCGAAGCCTGCGCGGGCCGGGATGCGGGCGCCGATACGGTCGTACAGGCCGCCGGCGATCACGGACACGATGCAGTTCACCACGCCGCCGGGCAGCATGAGCATGCCGGCCATGGCCACAGGCAGCAGCATGCCGCTTTGGATGTACTGCGGCAGCAGGTACATGGCCGACAGCGTGATGCCGAAGTTCAGCATCACCAGCGCCACGCCCACGCGATAGCCTTGCTGACAGAACACGCGCACGTCAAGTACGGGGGTCTCCATGCCCAGCTGGCGATACGCGTAGGCGGCAATGCAAACCACGCCGATGACCAGCGCGGATACCACTTCGACGCTGGTCCATCCGTACAGGCTGGCAAGCCCGGCGCCCAGCACCACGCCGCCGAATCCCAGGCACGACAGCACGCACGAGAGCGCATCCACGCGCGGGCGTGTCAGCTCGTAGGGGTTCACCAGGAACTTCGCTGCGAACACCATGGCCACGGCCAGCACCACGGCGAAGGTGAAGAAGATGAAGCGCCAGCTCAGCACGCCGAGGATGATGCCCGAAAGGGTGGGGCCGATGGCGGGGGCGAACATGATGATGAGCGCCGTCAGGCCCATCGCAGCGCCGATTTTCACCGGGGCGAACACCTCAAGAACCACGGCGAACATCATGGGCAGCACCAGGCCGGTGCCCACGCCTTGCACCAGACGTCCCGCCAGCATCACCTCGAAGCTGGGGGCGAACCCGCTGATCAGCGAGCCGACGAAGAACGCGCCCAGCGCGAACAGCGTGAGCTTGCGCACGCTGAACCACTTCATGAGCAGGCTGGCGAAGGGCAGCAC
>SKER01001662.1_pt1 | contig 17267 bp, 16 predicted proteins | sample 4826961 | NCBI WGS metagenome assembly SKER01 (sample SAMN11008804, study PRJNA524170) | human gut metagenome | biome: Human fecal sample; material: Feces; isolation source: fecal sample from pouch patient p47 | host: Homo sapiens | place: Israel: Tel-Aviv | collected 2016-11-16 | reverse complement strand
AGTCAACATCGTTACCCTTTGCATCAACAAAATCAAACTTCGAGTTTTGGAAGTTCTTAAGAGCATCTTCATTAATTTCCATGATTCATGCTTCCTTTCATACTCTATTGTAATCTTTTTTCAAGTTAATGAACACTCTTTCTCTAATTATTCAATAAATTTATCAAATAAGTAGGTGTAGTTATTCTCCTGGGCCGTTAGTAATTGCTAATTGGTTAGATCCGCCTGATTACAGTTTTTATAATTTTACAGATTTTAATTGACCTTTTAACATCAGGAGTTTTATTATTTTTGTAATCGCTTACATAATAGGCAGTACTGAGGAGTTACTTATTGAATGAGTTTTTATAGTGAACAAATTGAAAAGATGATCGATTCAAATACGCCTGATTTACAGCTCCATACCATTACGAACTTGGCTCCAACACCCCAAGCCAACGTTATTGTTGTCCATGGATTAGCTGAATACGCCAAACGTTTTGATCCCCTAGCAAGTTACCTTGTCAAACACGATTGCAATGTCTTCCGCTATGATCAACTTGGTCACGGTGAAACAGAAGGCGAGCGTGGTTATATGAAATCACCAGCTGATCTGTATGACAACCTCAAAATTATTGTTGAACAAGTTAAAAATGAATACCCAGACTTACCACTGTTTGTGGTCGGCCACAGTATGGGCGGAGAAACGGTTCTCTTGTATGGTGCCAAGTATCCAAATACCGTGGATGGTTTAATTGTGACTGATCCCGTATCGATTGCAAAGGGACCAAGTAAAGTGCTAGGCGGTCCTTTAACTGGCGATGACCATGACCAAATTCCAAATGCCATCAATGGCGGTCTCGATTGCGATCAACGAGTAGTTGACAAGTACATTCATAATCCAGCGGTTCTCCACCAGTTAACTGTGGGGATCATGCGTCACGGTATTATGGATGGGGCCATGTACCTGCGTGATCATTTACAAGATATTACTGACCCAATTCTTTATCTCCAGGGGTTAAAAGATGGTTTGATCAATTACCAAGATTCACTGGACGCCTACGCAATGATCTCTTCTGAAGATAAGGAACTCCATGTCTACCCATTTCTCATGCACGAAATTCTCAATGAAACTAATCGGAAGTGGGAAATCTATGATGAAATTATTCGGTGGATTAATAAACGCCGTTACTAAATACTGAAATAAAGAAGACGGTCCAAAATCAGTTTGGACCGTCTTCTTTATTTAACGGCAAAATGCTGATAACGAATGGTAGATCGACAGTAATGATTAATTCCCCAGTTAGGTCCGTGATAGCGATGGTAATAATGCAAAAAATCATGATATAGCAATGGTCTAGTAGCCAGTGGCACCCCTTGCCAACAACGCACATCGTCATCACCCGTCCGTACTAAGTCAATGTATACCCTCCGTTGTGGTGTCTGCCACCGTTGTTTAGCCCGGCGCCGAAGCTGATTATCCGGCGGTTGACGAACGTCGAGGTACTGGTGACTCCGCCGATCCTGCGGCCATAAACAGTATTGACCATGGGGAATACCATAATTAAACGATTCCGTATTGGCAATCTCTGCCAATTGTTCCTCCCGATATTTAACAGGATCACTGATTACCCGGCCGTTAGCTGTCCATTGATACTGTTGCCATTCGCTAACGAACTGTTCGCTATCGATATCAATGATCAATTCAATCATTCGAGCTGGACTTTCATGCCACGTCCAAGAGTTACGTACTAACTGAACTTTCATGTGTTGTGGGTAGGCAAAATCCTTTTGATAACGATTATGATAACGGGCGTTGGTTGAGTAGTCCAATTTCAATTGGTGGTCGTTAGCAAAGTTCAACAAACGTTCATAATCTGTGTGGCCGCGGTAACTATGAAGATAGTTCAAATAAAACAAATCCAGATAAGCACGAAATAAGTGAATTTTATGTCCCAGTTCGTCTACCCGTAATCCACTTGTTGTTGGATAAACCTGGCGAACCTGACTACGAAATTGACGAAAAAATGGCGCTAAGGGTGATATCTCCGTATCAGGCTCTACCAGATTAGTTGTTAATTGAAGAAAACCAAAACGATCAACCTTAACATGGAAATAATCATTAAGCAGTAGTTCTAATCGTTGACCTGGCGAACCCGACATTGCGTGGATTTGGTGCCAAGCTTGTTCAATTGTCAGCATTCCCCAATCACCTCGCTTTTACTCAATTTTACCTAGTAAAAATGAAAATTTTGTTGGTTATTAGCCAGGTTTTATCAATAATTTGACAGCAATTCATAAATTATGCATAAATTAACTGGACCTCATCCCTTATTCTTGATAAGCTATGAGTGTATATTATGAAAGCGCATTCACAAAGGGGTTTTGAAGATGAAATTAAGCCAAGCCGAATTAGCTAAATACATGGATCATACGATGCTGAAACCTGACGCTACTGCGGACATGATTGACCAGACAATCGCTGAAGCCCGGCACTACAATACCGCTTCCGTTTGTGTTAATCCCTACTGGGTTCACCGGGTCCACGAAGGATTAGCTGGAACAACTGTCAACACTTGCACCGTGGTTGGCTTCCCATTAGGAGCCACTTCCACCGCCAGCAAAGTGTTTGAAACGAAACAAGCCCTGACCGATGGTGCCGATGAAATCGATATGGTGATTAATATTGGTGAACTCAAAAGTGGGCACGACCAAGCGGTAGAACATGATATTCGCGCGGTTGTCGAAGCGACTCACGCCCACGGTAAAATTTTGAAGGTCATCATTGAAACCTGCCTATTAACTGATGCAGAAAAAGTTAAGGCTTGCCAGCTGGTTGTTAAGGCCGGTGCTGACTTTGTTAAAACTTCTACTGGCTTCTCCACCGCTGGAGCGAAGGTCGCGGACGTCAAACTAATGCGGCAAACTGTTGGTCCCGACTTTAAGATCAAGGCTGCCGGTGGTATCCACAGTTTGGCAGAAGCATACGCCATGATTGAAGCCGGCGCTAACCGTTTAGGTGTTTCGGCCGCTGTTAAAATTCTTCAAGAAGCTGCACAACAATAATGAGGAGTGATCATAATGGCTTATAAACGGGTCTTTGTAATTGTAATGGATTCAGTGGGAACTGGTGCTGCTGCCGATGCCGCTAAGTTTGATGATGTTGGTGCTGATACCTTAGGCCACGTGGGTGAGGCTTATCAGGGAAAGTTGCATTTACCAAATTTAGCTAAACTTGGTCTCAGTAACTTGCGCAATACCCCAATTGAAGGCGTACCAGTTGCTAATCCGGCAATCGGTGATTTTGGTAAAATGGCTGAGATCTCAACTGGTAAGGACAGTATGAATGGTCATTGGGAAATGATGGGGCTCCCCGTTACTAAGCCGCTCTCCTTCTTCCCCAACGGTTTCCCACAAGAAATCATTGATAAGATTGAACACTTCTCTGGTCGTAAGGTAATCGTCAATAAGCCTTATTCCGGCACCCAAATCATCCATGATTACGGTGAACGACAAATGAAGACTGGTGAATTAATCCTGTATACTTCTGGCGATTCTGTGATGCAAATTGCTGCTCACGAAGATATCATCCCCGTGGAAGAACTATACAAGATCTGTCGATACGCGCGGACCTTACTGAATGGTCCAAAGTATATTGTTGGTCGGGTTATTGCCCGTCCTTATATTGGACCAGACAAAGACCACTTTACCCGGACTGCGAACCGGCATGACTTTGGCCTGAAGCCAACTGGTAAAACCGACCTCAACCGTCTTCATGACGCCGGTTATAAAGTGATTGCTATCGGTAAAATCAACGATATTTTCTCCGGTTCTGGGATCGATCAAGCCTTCCATAACGAAAGCAATATGGACGGGATGGACCACGTCGATGAAGTCATGAAACAGAACTTCACTGGTTTTTGCTTTACTAACCTCGTTGACTTTGATGCCATGTATGGTCACCGTCGTAATCCAATTGGTTTTGGGCAAGCCTTAATGGACTTTGATCAGCGACTTGGGACGGTCCTTGATGAAATGAAGCCCGACGACCTCCTAATGATCACTGCTGACCACGGAAACGACCCCGGTTTCCGCGGAACCGACCATACCCGGGAAAACGTTCCGTTGTTAGCATATTCCCCATCAATGAAAAATAGTGGTCAATCACTAGGAACCCGTTCGACCTTTGCCGACCTAGGTGCTACGATATTGGACAACTTTAATGTCCCAGCTGAACTGGGGACCAGTTTCTACGACCAAATCAGCAACAAATAAGGGCCATCCTATTTAACACCGTTCCTTTCCGCCTCTATAATGGAATTAGAGTCTATAGGAAGGGAAGTCTGATAATGAAAGCAATGACAATTAAAGCATTGTTGAAGTTAATGAAAAAAGACAAGGTTGAGATTGATCCAGAAAATAAGGGTGAAATTAACTACGTGTTTAAAATCAACCACCATCCCTTCGGTCATTTAGATCAATATGGTGACTTATATCTGAATACTTACGCTGAAACTATTTCACGTCCATTGAGCATTGGTAAAACGGTCATTGATCGCTGGGTAAATAATGCGGTGAAAGGATTTCGTATTAACTTACGGCGAATTAATAAATGGACGACAGAAAAGTATTAATTCTTGATAAAAGCGCCAGCTAACTGCAAATACAGTTAACTGGCGCTTTTATTTGCTGAATATTAAAATTTAACCATTAACATGAAGAAGGCCATCGTCACAATAGCAAACACCGTTGAATAAAACTGGGTTGCCGCAATTTCTGTTTCATTAACCCGGTAACGAATAGCCAAAATAGTTGGAATTGCCGCGGTTGGAATTGCTAAGGTGACAACAACTACTTTAACTAGTTCAGTTGGAACCTTAAATACTAACATCAATCCCCAAATTACTAGTGGGACTAACAAATTACGGCAAAAGACATTGACAGCAATTTGTTTGGTCAACTTCAGCTCATGACTGAATAGAATGATCCCGGTAGCAAACATTGCTAACCCACCTGCGCTTTGGCCAAGCGTGGTGAAAGTAGGTACCAGTAACTTTGGCAGCTGACAACCACATAAAGCTAAAATAAATGCTAACAAAGCTGAAAAAACCAATGGTTGCTTAAGGGTCCGCAAAACGCGTCGCCCTAAGGAATCATTTTCGCCCTTCACTAAAGACATTTGCCAAAACACAACTGGTACTAAAATAACGTTCATTAACAGACTGGAGATCCCAATATCAATGGCAGCAACTGATTCAGCGAACAGCAGTGGTAAAACCGCCGAACCAATAAAAGGTACTGATGGTGCTGCTAAGGACATCGAGCGGAGGATAGCGACTGGACGTTCCACTTTGCTAGCCCGCATCACGAGCCAAAAGACAAAGTAAGCACCAATCATCCCGACTAGAATCCATACAACCAATGGAATATCCGCAATAATCACTTTCCGTGGTGTTTTTAAAATTCCAGCAAAAATACTCATTGGTAATGCATAACGTAAAACTAGTCGCGTAAGTTGTTGACTATCATGGCTGTCGAAGTCACCTACTTTGCCGGCTAGAATACCCAAACCAATGGTAACGACAATTGGCAACAATGCAAAAACAAGGGTAACTAGCATATTTTCAATCTCCTCTCTGCTTATGCAGGAATTGAGTTCTATTTTGCCAAATTATATTAAAAAGTAAATAGAAAATTATAAATTGATTAGAAAAATAAGAAGCTACTGTTATTAATATTTATTATTAAGCGTTAATACCTATTGATGATGGTGATTACGTCTTTAAATCTTTAAAAATTAATTATAAGTTTCTCAGAAAAATCTCTTGACTTTTGTTTTTCACCGCCTTATATTAATTGCAACATCAAATAACGGTTTTGAAACACAGTGAATAGGAGAGTAATTTTCTTATCATTACGCAGCGAGCCTAAGTAAGTGCAAGTTAGGCAAATGATAATTAAACGAAAGTAGCCTATGAGTGACTAGGGCGACATTGAGGAGTCTTAGTCGGGAGCGCCCGTTACAGCGCCAACGTATCTGATTTATCATGTACGGGGTAAGGTATCACTAGTGATGGTGGTATGAATAAAGGTGGTAACACGCGCAAGCGTCCTTTTTAAGCAATTGCTTAAGGAGGGCGCTTTTTTCATACCGTTATTCGATAAATTTTTACAAAGGAATGGTAATTATGATGAGTGACAAGTTGAATTTTAAACGAACAATTATTACTGCTTCACTAATTTTTGGGATGCTCTTTGGTGCTGGTAATTTAATTTTTCCTGTTCATCTCGGACAAATGGCAGGTGCTCACTGGTTAACCGCGAGTAGTGGCTTTCTGATTTCTGGTGTTTTAATTCCGCTAATGGCTTTACTGGCGATTAGTATTACCCGCTCAAATGGTATTTATGACCTGGCAAAACCTAATGGCCGCCGTTATGCTTTAATTTTTCTAATTTTAATTCACGCCACCTTAGGACCATTATTTGCTACTCCCCGGACAGCGACAGTTCCATATACAATTGGCATTGCGCCCCATTTATCGGCGAGTAATAACTCCATTGGCTTATTGATTTATTCTGCAATCTTCTTTGGGCTAACCTACTACTTCTCTACCCGACAAGGGCGGATTACCACCCTCATTGGTAAATTGCTGAATCCCCTTTTTCTCCTGTTATTATTATCCATTTTCTTACTCGCTTTCTTAAATCCAATGGGGACGACTGAAAATACGCCATTAACTACGCCTTACCTCCACGCTGCTTTCTCAAACGGTTTTCTGCAGGGCTATAACACAATGGACGGCTTAGCTTCACTGGCCTTTGGAATTACTGTTATTACGGCCATTAAATCATTTGGCATCCACAAGCAACGAACCATTTCCCTAGCAACTGCCAAAAGCGGCATGATTGGCTTAGCTGGTATTGGCTTAATCTACTTAAGCCTGACCTGGCTCGGTGCCACTAGCCTCCACCACTTTAAGTTAGCTGCCAATGGCGGCACCACGTTAGCACAAATTGCCCATTACTACATGGGAGCTACTGGTGACGCGTTGTTAGCCACCTTGGCCACTATTACCTGTATGACAAGTGCAATGGGCTTGGTAATTGCCTTCTCCCAAGATTTTCATCGTCGTTTCCCCCGGATTTCATATAAAGCTTTCCTGCGTTTCAACTGTTTGCTTTCATTCACGATTGCTAACTTGGGACTGAATCAAATTATTGCTTGGTCGACACCAGTTCTCATGTTCTTGTATCCTTTAGCAATTACCTTAATCATTCTCGGGATCACTTCACCCCTCTTTCACAACGACCCATTAGTTTACCGCATTACTACTGGGTTAACTTTAATTCCGGCTTTCTTTGACATGCTGAATGCATTACCTGCTTCCATTCATAATTGGGCATTTACCCAAGGATTGTTAGGATTTGCTCAACATTACTTCCCATTCTTTAACAATGGCTTCGGATGGTTGAGTTTTGGGATTGCTGGAATGCTACTGGGATTAACTTGTCACTTTTTTAATCATCAAAAAGCAGTTAATAGTTCTTTAGAGAAGAACCAATAAAAGGAGCCGTGACAGAAACCATTTATGTCTTTTTCTTCACGCCCCCGCAAATATAAATAGGGCTCTAGCGTTCGGATTGAACACTAGAGCCCTTTCGTACTGTGCTGTAGCATTTCTATATTTATGCGTTAATAACGGTGATCCGTTCACGGTGGTGTTGTGGCTTCACAATTTCATTGACAATCAGTTTTGCCATGGTGCCTGAAGTAACTTTCGACGCTCCCTTGTCGTCAAATAAAAGGTCATCCCCACCAATAACATAACCAGTAGCAGGGCCCTCTTCAAAGGTCATCGATGGCGAAATGCCAAGCCAATCCGCATTGTTTACCGTTGCCAGGTATTCTAATTCCTTAAATTGCTGCTTAGGTGTATTAATCCATTTATCAGCACCTGGTACCTTTGCAATATCGTCAACAAAGCGGTGCCGGTCTTGTCCTGTTAATAAGCTGCCTGCTCCCAGGATAAAGATGATCGCATATTAGTATTAGCCGCAACTTGAACCAGCTTTTGAGCCAACGTTACTTGCTGCTCCGCATGCTGAGGGCCAGGGTTAAAAGCATCTACCAATACGTCAAATTTTGCTAGCTGCTGGTTATCCAGGGCTAAAACATCTTTAACGATCAACTGGGCACTATTTCCTAAAACTTCCTTTGCTCGTTTTTCATGACGAACTATTCCAGTAACTGTAAGCCCACTGGTCAGCGTCGCCAGGTGATAAATGGCTTGTCCTGCCATTCCTGAAGCACCAATAATTCCGACTTTTGTCATTATGATTTCCTCCTTAATTCAAGGTCGATCCTAACGATGATCTTGTTTGACCGAGACTATCCAAGCCAAGTCCTGATGGTTCCATTTACGCCAGGTAAACTCGACACCAAAACTAATAATCAATAAAGCAATGACTGACAGCCACGTTAACACTTCACCATTGATAATGGTTTGAGCAAATAACAGCGCAAACAAAGCAAAATTAAGAATGATTGAGCCAATCAGCAGCCACCGGTTTGCGCCTGTCTGTCTAATTAAGCGCAAATGACCAACATTAACCATTGCATAGACCAGTAAGAAAGCCAGACTAGCCATTTCACCAACTGATGCCAATGGAAAAATGACGACAAATAAGCAGACCATTAATGAGGTAAAGAACAATCCCCAAGTACCGCCAATCTTGGTCATTGCCCCAAACTTCGGTGGGATTTCATCAATCTTAGCAATCCGAATTGCTAGATTCTCATCACCAAACATCGTTGAATTAACAGCAGATGCCGTCGCTACTAACGCAGCAATACTAATTAAGACCATCCCAATTTTACCAAATAGCACCTTCCCAGCAATGGCCAGGACGTGTCCTTGGTTAGCGATCGCACCATGAACACCAATCGTCATAATAACAACTACACTTGCAATAATATAAATGGCCATTACTATTCCTAAAGATAGGAAGAGGGCCATGGGCAATTGCTTCTGCGGATTCTTCATATTGCCCGCGGCATTAGTGACCACCCCAAAACCTTCATAGGTAACATACAGTAGTCCTGCCGCTGACAAAATACCCAATATCCCGCCATGAACAGTCGAAGTCATCATTGGCGCCATATGGGCCTGGCTCAAACCCACACCAATGAATGCCAGTAAAATGATTAATTCAAATGCAATAATAGCGGTTTGCGCACGGGCCACTTGCTGTGAGCCAAACAAATTTAGGATGACAACCACAATGACAATGCCAATACTAATCATTTTGCCAAGCCAGTCATTATTTTGCCGACCCATTAATTGACAAGCATATTCAGCAAAACCCGTTGCATAGAGCGCCATTGCAATAATCCAGCCAAAATACTGGAAAACATTTAATCCACCGGCAAGGAGGCCATCGCCAAATCCTTTGACTAAAAATTGGGCTGCGCCGCCACGATCGGGATACTTCATTCCAAGCTTAGAATAGGAGTACACCGAAAAAGCGGCCACTAAGCCACCAATCAAGAAAGCCACTGGTAACCAAACGCCAGCCGACTTGGCCGCTAGTCCTAACAACGTATACAGGCCAGCACCCATCATGCCGCCCACGCCGATTGCGGTGGCACCAACCACCCCGATGGTTCCTGTTTTACTATTTGTTTGCTTGTTCATCATATAGCGCCTCGATATAACAATTACTAACTTAATTATAGCGCTCCCGTTAATGAATTAGTGTTCAAAAGCAGTCTTCATTTGATCAATTGCTTCTCTTAGGTTGTTATTATTCGCCAAATAAGAAATTACCGCTGCACCGGCACAATTAGTATTCGCTACTTCACCGAAATTTTGATTATTAATCCCGCCGATGGCGACAACGGGGTGCTTGCTCAACTGGACAAGTTTTTGCAACTGTTGTGGCCCAATTGCCGGATCAGCATCTGCTTTGGAATCAGTAGGATAAATTGGCCCCACTCCAATATAGTCAACGGCCAATTTATTGGCATGCTCAACCTGTTCACTGGTATTACATGAGTAACCGACCATCATCTGGCTGCCAACTGCAGACAGGACTTGTTCAACCTGTTGATCCTTTTGGCCAACATGTATCCCATCGGCGTGAATCTGTTGGGCCAATTGCACATCATCATCAACGAATAAGGGAACTCCATATGATTGACAAAGTCGTTTAAGCTGGCCGCCAAGTTCAATTTTGGCCGTTTCATCCAGATGGCTAGAACCCTTTTCACGGAACTGAAAAGCCGTAATACCATTTTTTAATGCCATTGTGACTTTTGCTAGTAAGGCAGATGGGGAATGATGAATGTCTTGCGTCCCGGCCACAAAGTAGCATCGTAATATTGCTGGATCAAACATCACTTTTCACCTCCAAACGCCCACAGATTGAGTGGTCCATGGCCATGACCAATCTGAATGGTATTGGCAATACTAGCAGTCACAAACTGCTTACTAATTTTTATGGCTTCTTCTATTGGCTTACCCTTAGCCAATTCCGCAACAATACAGGAAGAAATCGTATCCCCAGTGCCGTGGGTCCGTTTTGTGTGAACCCGTTTGGCCTTCATCCAAAAGTCACGTTGATCAGCTAAGAGCACGTAGTCAGTGGCATAGTCAGGATCGTTAAAATGGCCAGCCTTCACTAACACGTTTTTAGCTCCCATAGATTGAAGTTGTCGAGCAGCTTCCTTCATTTGTTCAGGTTGTTCAACTTTGATCCCGGTTAGCTTCTCCGTTTCTGGCAAGTTAGGAGTGATAAGAGTACACAGCGGTATCAAATCTCTTTTAACTTCGGCAATGGCATCATCAGCGAGTAACTTTGCTCCTCCCTTGGCCACCATTACGGGATCTAAAACATATGGTCCAAAATCGTAGCGACGGAGATTTTCTGCCACTATTTGAACAGTCGGAATATCAGCCAGCATCCCCGTCTTACATGCCCGAATCCGAAAGTCATCCGCAATTGATGCAAACTGTGCATTGATCTGTTCAGTGGTCAGAGGATATGCCTTTTGGACGCCAAGGGTGTTCTGGGCTGTGATGGCTACAATTACGGTCGCCCCAAAAACACGGCGCATCTGCATCGTTTTCAAATCAGCTTGCATACCAGCACCACCGCCACAGTCTGAACCAGCAATCGTCAATGTCTGGGGGAATTCATTAATCATTATGCTCACTCTTTTCAAATAGTTTTGTTATTTCTACTGTCGTTATTTCACTTAAAACATCATTAAAGTGGTTGAACCAAGTAAGGGATCCCCGGTCATGACAACTTTGACCACACAAGGTAAAAGTCCCCACTGCTGTCGAAACTGCCTGCAGACTGTTTTTAACTGCCAGGAAAGTTGCCACAAGTGAAGACAACATGTCACCGGTACCAACATACCGGGGAAAATATGGGTTAGTAAACGTTGATTCCTCAACATCAATGCCATCACTCACATAATCAGTGGGGCCGCTAGCGAGGGCAAAACTGTGAAAATGCCGGGCACATTCTTGAACCAATTCACTAACATTATCTTGTCCCTCACCACTGTCGATACCGTGACTGTGCCATGGGCGGTGTAATAAAGCTGCCATTTCGCCAGCATTGCCACGTAGACAGGTAACTGGGTAACGATCCAGAACCTGCTTAGTCCAGTTCAGTCGAAAACTACTACTCCCTACCGCTACCGGGTCAAACACCACTGGCCGGTGAAAAGCTTGGTTGGCGGCCAAAATTGCCGTCATCAGTTCTTGTTGTGCTTGATTAAGCGTGCCAATGTTTAAGCAGATCGCATCCGCTTGAGCAACCATATCTGGAACTTCTTCTGGAGCAGTAATCATCATTGGCGATGCGCCAATAAAATTCACCGCGTTAGCCACAATCTGTGGGGTAACAGCATTGTTAATTATTAGAACCAGGGGATGGGTTGAACGAACGCGTTCAATTAGTGACCAATCAAATTGCTTCATTGTTGCCACCCCTCTTCCTCCATCGCCATTTGCCAAAAATGCAGTTCATAAAAGCTACTACGAACAAAGGCCTGTCGCATCTGCTGGCGAATTTCCTTGTTAACACTATCCGCCACCGTATTTAATGCGCTCATCATCCTTTGCTTTTCCCCACTAGCTGCTACTTCAGCATAAGTTTGAAAAAAGCGATTATACATTGGCTGCGGGCTCTGTTGATATCGCCAGTATTCCGCTAATTCGTTATATAGCCATGGGCATGGTAATAGAGATGCTAATCCTACTTCTGAAGAGACGGCAATGCTTTGTCGCAAATGGTTGAGGTAGTCATATGTAGTTGGCGCTAGTGGTGTCTCCCGGTATTCGTGCGTACTAACCTTCATTTCTTGAAAATACTTCTCCCGTTCCTTAATTTCCAGCTGCGAATCATCCATTACAAAAAGGTCATTAGGAATTGAATAGACAGCACTCAGTTGATCCATTACTTGTCGTTGTAAGTGATTAAACACTTCCAAATAGCGATAATCTTGAATGCAGTAAAAGCGGAATTTACGGATCGGTAACTGGCCGTTTGCCATACTGGTGATAAAAGGATGGTGAAAACTCTGGTGCCATAAATTGGCAACTTGTTGATGAATGCTTGTCGCAAATGTCATTATTAACGGATCCTTTCTAAAACAAAACGCACGTAAGTTAAAAACCTACGTGCGTAACATGAATGCAACTTTCCTTCGCAAGTATTAACTTAACAGGTTCAAGGGTATAATCTCAGCCGCAGTGGGCACCCCTAGTGCTAATATTCAATTCTGTTTTAACTGTACAATAAATAGTCAATTCCTGCAAGCGATTACATTTAAACCAATCTTTTTTACTAGAGTTTATGTTTGAACTAGCTTAAACTAAAGCTGATATTTGTATTTACTGATCGCTTGGTTATAAAGGCAGGTTTTCAATATGATTCATACTATTCAAACCGTCTCTGATTACATTGAAGAAATCGAAAAATTAATCAATGACAAGCACCATAACTTCTATTTTCGTGGCCAGGATGATGCATTTTCCAACACCCTACCAGCTATTTTTCGGAGTCGCAAATTACTGGATAACGAAGATAATTTATTCAATGATTTTCTAATGACTGATCCCCAGTTGTTTGAAAAATGCCGGACTAATTTCGAACGAATGGCATTGATGGAACACTACCACTTACCAACAAGATTACTGGATGTCAGTTCTAATCCATTAATTGCCCTGTTTTTTGCGGTAAAAGGCGGTCAGGGAAATGGCGAAGTCTACATTTACAAAGATCAGCCTAACCAGGATAAGCTCGCTGCAATGCTTGACCAGCGGGGATGGCATAACTTAATTGCTGAATACCAGTATAAAGTTGGTGTGACCCACCACAATTATTTTAAGAAAAACGCTTTTAGTAATGAAATGCAATTGGAATCATCTCTCGCCCGGCAATCCATGGCGGATAAGAGTTCGTTCTTTCAAACCATTAAGAAGTTCTACCAACTAGATAATAGTTACATTGCTCAGCAACACCGCTTGTGGAGTGACGACTATTTAAATTACTTTGAAAATGAAGACGCCAACTACTTTGCTGAATTCAAGCATGACTTACAGACGCTGCCATTTTTGCGGTTATTTGAAGAGGCCAAACGTGATATTCCAAGTTTTGCCAACAAATTGAATCCGCTCGAACTGATTGTCCCCAAGATAGTGACTATCAAGCGAATGAGCCGGCGAATGGAAAATCAGCAAGGACTGTTCCTCTTCGTGCCATTCATTGGTGATGAATATGATCAATCAGTAAATGTCGATTATCACGAAATTGAACGCCAGGCACAAGCAGCCATTGATATTTTGAGCTTGTATAATGCAGATAACCCGAATGAAAAAGAGAAGTATATTATTCCAGCCAAGTATAAACGATCCATTTTAGATGAACTGGCCAAGTTAGGAATTGACTACAGCTTTATTTATCCAGAAGACCACGCTAAAAAAGCTGAAATGATTAAAAACAAGTACTTAGGGCTTTAAAGAAGCTGGGAAATAGACTCGTAAGTTTAAGTTCGAGACTACTAGTAACAGAGAAAGGGAAGAGAAAAAGCATTCTGCTTTTTCTCTTCCCCTTTTTTATACCCACTTGTGTGAACTACCTATTAGGAACTCATCATTTAAAGTTATTTTTCATCATTAATCCTAAGAGACTATTCAAGGATTTCAGCGCGTCAAACACAACTGACAGGTCATCGCTAGTCGCTACCGGATTAAGGATGTTGCCACTTTGTGCTTTTGACAGCTTACGTAAATTCGTTGAAGCATTGGTTTTGACTAATGCCACCGTGAATGTCTGAAGTTGATCATTACTAAAGACATGCTCTTCCCTATTACGATCAAAGTTGTTGTATAGCACTTGGTAGCCATCCTTCTTCAACTGCTCAATTTCATCGGCTGTCGAATACCGCGCAGCAATCTTTTGGCCTACCTCTCCGGAAATCAATCCAGAAGAAGCAAGTTGTTTGCTCTCATCCCCTAAGTCAACATAGTTAACAATCGCCATTGGCTTCTGGAGTACCGTTGGAGCAGCTGGTTCTTGTGATGCATTTTCAACAACATCAGGTTGGTAACTAACGTTGACCACATCATTATTACCAGTGACTTTTTGGGCAGCGACCGTCTTAACAGTAGAATGAAAACCATTAACTACTGGAACCGCCACTGGTTTATATGACTGCTCATCAGCTTGCCAAGGACTAGCCGTGATTAGCTCACCAGTCACCAGGTCCACCGTAATCGTTCGTCCCCAATTGACTGCTTGCACAATCGGTTGCGGAGTTTTATCACCGGCACCAGAAAACTGCACAGTTAGCTTCGTTGTCCGTTGATATTGGTCAGCGTTGACTGAAGCTTGGGGATGTTGTGGTGAAACATTGGCATGACGGTGTTGCAATGTAATGATGTAAGTTTGTTCAAACTGATCATTAGCATCAAAGAACTGTGGTGCCCCGTCCGGATTAAAGCCATTATCAACTAACTCATAGCCGCGGTTAATTAACTGCTTAATTGTTTCAGTTGGGTCGTAATTAATGACCGCATTTGGCTGACCGGTAACCTCAACTGGCGTTATGATGGCCTGATTATGGTTATCAATGTCTAAGAAGCGGATCACTGCTGTTTGTGGCCCAGTTGATGCTTGCTTAATTAAGCGGTAATCAACAGTATATTCCACATCTGGTTTTGCTGGATCAACTTCATGACCGCCGACCATTGCCTGAGAAGGAGTATATCCCTGAACACTGGGACTGCCAATGACTGGGTAATTTGAGTGAACCGGCCGCCATGGCTTACTTCCCATCCTCTTATTGGTCACTTTATCAAAGATGATTGACCGGCTCAACTGGACGGTTGTCTGACTGTCACGAGGCGTCCGACTACCTGCTCCTTGATAGTGAACTATTTGGTGCCCCACCTTAGCAACTTCATTTGGCTCAACACCATGGTCAAGATGATTACCCGTTACCACTTGGCGCTGGTGCTTGAATGTCAGTAGGTGGGTCTGGTTATCAAAGCGCTGCTGGGCAAAACCATTAGTGACGAGTTCATAGCCTTGGCTTTGAAGCTTTTTTATTTGCTCATCAAGGTGGTAGTCACTAGTAGCGGTAATCTGACCAGACGTTGCAATTTGCGCCATGTTGTTATCTAGATCAACATAATTAATAATCGCAAAAGATTGTGGCTGACCTTTTACTTCTGTTTGCATGGTAATTCCTCCCAACTGAAACCCCAAATAGGGAGTGGCATTGTTCATGTCACTCCCTATTGGCTAGTTCTATTCTAATTGTAGTAATGAACTAATTAATAATCAAACTAATTACGACGCTTCTTCTTATCTGTTCCTGCCAAACCAAGAGCAGCAAGTGCGGCCGCTGCACCTAAAGCAACAGCTTCAGCAGTCTGATCGTTACCAGTTTGTGGAAGGGTTGCAGCTGATGTTGGCTGCTGTGCTTCTTCGGCTGGTTGAACATTAACTGTTTGTTGTGGAGTTGGTTGCTGTGGTGTTGGCTGTTGACCAGGTTGTGGTTGTGGAGTTGGTTCCGGCGTTGGTTCTGGAACAGGTTGTGGTTGCGGAGTTGGTTCTGGAGTTGGTGTAGGAGTTGGCGTTGCCTTCTTCTTCAATGCCACCGTGAAGACTTGAGTAACATTACTGTCATTATCGAAGTTCTTCACAATTCCATCACCATCAAAGCCATTGTAAACAAGTTCATAGCCAGCAGCTTCGAGCTTTTGAAGCTCTGCACTAGTGCTGTAAAGCTTGTTAATGCTTGTTCCTGCTTTACCAGAAAGAATTCCGGAAGTAGCAATTTGTTGACCAGTATCAACATCAACATAGTTAACAACCGCTTGTTGGTCAGTTTCAGGAGTGACGTAAGGAACCTTAACATCCTTTCCTGGATCCTCGTTTGGAGCAACTGGGTCACCTGGCTTACCATTTTCTGGCTTGTAGCCGGGTACATCAGGGATTTGACCACTAGTTGTCTTAGTAGGGTCCTGTGGATCAGTTGGGAATTGTGGTTGATCAGCATTTGGAATTGGGTTGCCATTAGGGTCAACCGGAATGATATGACCGTTAGACGTATAGGTAACAACAACCGTCTTGGTTAAGTCATCAGGAGTTACCGTTTGACCACCGGCAGTCCGCTTATCTGCATGATACCCTTCAACAACTGGTGTATCAACGTTACCAAAGGTGTGGCTAGTTACATTCCATCCAGAATCATTGATAACCTTGCCAGTTACTTCATCAAAGGTGATTGTCTTGGTGAAGTCAAAGCTCTGCTTATTATCAGCTGGAGTCTTATCACCGGCGCCAACGTAATGGATCGTCTGCGTACCAGTCTTCTTCAGACTATTGATATCAGTACCATCTGGATACTTAGGCCCATTTGGATTGTTTGGATCAACTGGTTGACCTGGGTTACCTGGCTGATCTGGCGTTACGGTCTTAGTCTTGTGAACAACGTAAATCGTAACAGTCGTCGTACCCTTCGTAATCTCACCAGGAACAGTAACTCCTGGGTTGACAACTTCATAACCCTTGTTTTCAAGGTTCGTAATGGTTTGTGCCTTGTTGAAGTCAACCTTCGTGCCAATCTCATGTTCACCACTAGTCCAACCATATTCAGTCAAATCATTGCCAGTAGTATTGTCATGAACAACAATATTAACAATTCCTTGATCCTTAGTTGGCACATTGTAAATAACGTTAGTATCCTTACCAGGATCAGTTGG
>SKER01001661.1_pt1 | contig 17272 bp, 13 predicted proteins | sample 4826961 | NCBI WGS metagenome assembly SKER01 (sample SAMN11008804, study PRJNA524170) | human gut metagenome | biome: Human fecal sample; material: Feces; isolation source: fecal sample from pouch patient p47 | host: Homo sapiens | place: Israel: Tel-Aviv | collected 2016-11-16 | reverse complement strand
GCTAATTTTTTCATAATCATTCTCCTAATAGTTCAGTTTTTTATGTCTTCAGTATTTGGACATTGTCGTCGCAATTAAGAGGACTTTTTGTTTGTTATTTTTATGATTATTAATAGGGTGATTAACGCTTACCACTCATTTTCTCCCCGGATACTTGTATCATATAATAGAATCACTACTTTAGCTAGTTTAAATATTTATCAGTCGAATAATTATCAATGCAGTTAAGCGGGCCCAAGCCGTAAATAATCACGGTCAAATAGTTTAAATCTGTTATGGGTCGTGAAATAATAAATAAGTGATGTATTCTAACCAGTGGAGGAATCAAAATGAAACTCATTTCATGGAATATCGATTCAATTAATGCTGCCTTGACGGGAACGTCAACCCGCGCCGGTGAAACGCGTGATGTCCTGCATAAAATTGCAGGTGAGCATCCAGATGTAATTGCTATTCAGGAAACCAAGCTTTCCAAAAATGGACCGACTAAAAAACACCAAGCGGTTCTCCAAGAACTATTCCCGGAGTATAACGTGGCTTGGCGTAGTTCAGTTGAACCAGCACGGAAGGGGTATGCCGGTACAATGTACCTTTATCTGAATAAGTACACACCGACAGTAACCTATCCGCAAATTGGGGCTCCCGAGACGATGGATGATGAGGGCCGCATCATTACCCTTGAATTTCCGGACTTCTTTATCACGGAAGTTTATACGCCTAATTCTGGTAATGGATTGAAACGGTTAGCTGATCGACAAGTTTGGGACGATTGTTACCGTGAATACCTCCACAAGTTGGATCAGCAAAAGCCAGTCATGGCTAGTGGTGACTTTAATGTTGCCCATGAACCGATTGACTTGGCCCATCCGGAAAATAATCACCATTCTGCTGGCTATACCGATGAAGAACGGGAACACTTTACTAAATTGCTTGGTGCCGGTTTTACCGATAGCTTCCGTCACCTGAATCCAGATAAGGCCGGAGCTTACTCATGGTGGGCGCAACGAGTCATCACTAGTAAGCAAAACAATTCTGGCTGGAGAATTGACTACTGGCTTGTCAGTGACCGTTTAGCGGATAAAATCCAGGATTCCAAGATGATCGACTCAGGTAAACGGCGCGACCACACTCCAATTGAATTGGATATTAACCTTTAAAACGATTAAACCGCGGGCTCTTGAAACAAAGAACTCGCGGTTTACTTTTGCATTTTTAATATTATTACCTGTCCATCCGCCGTGCCCGTAATGCCCAGAGGATCGATACGGTATCAATCACTTCTTGCAGCATGGCACCGACAAAGGCCGGGATGATCCCCGTTGAGGCGACAAGCATTAAAAGGGTACAGATGGCAATACCGATCAAAACAGCTTGTTTAGCTACTTTGATGGTATCTTGTGAAATGTCAACCGCGGTAGCGACCTTACTTAAGTCGTCCCGCAGAATCACAACGGAAGCTGATTCACTCGCCGCGGTTGCACCATGAGCTCCCATGGCAATGCCGACATCGGCGGTGACAAATGATGGGGCATCATTAACCCCATCCCCAACCATAAAGACGGGGTGTTGGTCTAATGGCACGTTTTTTAATGCATTAATCTTATCTTGTGGTAAGAGGTTGGTGCGGACGTCAGTAATCCCAACTTCTTGTGCCACATTATTGGCAATCGCTGCTTGATCACCAGTCAGCATCATCAGGTGGTGGACACCCATTTCTCTTAATTGTTGCATGGTTGATACTGCTTCGGGGCGAATATGGTCCCTAAAGGCGATTGCGCCGCGGTATTGACCATCGATGCTAATGTAGATTGCGGTAGTTGCTAATAAAGGTTGTTGACTGTCAGGAGCCACAAACTTTAACTTACCAGCTTTGACTTCCTGACCATCGACCGCGACCTGAATCCCTTTACCGGTTGTTTCAATTAGCTTACCAACTGGTAATAGTTGAATGGAGCGTTCTTCCGCATAAGCTAAGAGTGAACGGGCCAAGATATGAGACGAATTCTGCTCGGCACTCGCTGCTAACTGGAGCAGGTGGTCATCCGCTTCACCATTGACCGGTAATACTTCATCTACGGTTAGCTGACCATTGGTAATGGTGCCGGTTTTATCAAATGCTCCGGTTTTAGCTGCGGCCAATTTTTCGAGGACGCTCCCGGTTTTGACCACAATCCCATTCCGTGATGCCCGGCTCATTCCCGAGACCATAGCGACGGGAGCAGCCAGGATCAGTGGGCATGGGGATGCCACTACTAGGACTTCCGCAAACCGAGCGGGATCGCCAGCCCACCACCATGCCGCAGCGGCAATGATAATGGCAATCGCCGTAAATGGTACGGCATACCGGTCGGCTAACCGAACGAAGTGGGCCGGGGTGGTTTCTGCCGTTTGAACTAACTTAACCACTTGCTGGTACTGACTATCGGCCGCCAATTTGATTGTTTGCATCGTGAAAGATTGGTCACCATTAACCGAACCAGACATGACTTCATCATTAATTTCCTTGCTGACTGGTTTGGATTCACCAGTTAGTGATGATTCATCGACCGTCGTTGAGCCTTCAATAATTTGACCATCAACTGGGACTAATTCCCCGGGCTTAACTAATACGTGGTCGCCAATTTTGAGGTCGTTAACACTGACTTCCTTAATACCATCAGCAGTAATTAGATGCGCTTTCTGTGGTGAATTATCCAGTAAGGACTTTAATTCACTATTAGCCTTGCGGGCGGCGTAATCTTCTAAGGCATCAACACCGGTTAACATTACCAGAATTACCATTGCCGCCCAATATTCGCTAACCGCCAGAGTAGCGACAACCGCCATAATAGCTAGCAGGTCGACCCCGTAATCACCTTGTTTAATGGACTTCACCATACCCACGAGCATGGACAGGGCCACAATGGCCCCGACAATTGTGACTAGACCCTGGGCGAATAGCGGAAAGTGTAATCCATACTGGAGAAACACCGCAATTAAAGCCACAACAATAATGATGCTTAACTTTTGCTTATTAGATAGTTTTTGCATTGCCAATCCCCCCAACTCCAACTCTCTTACTTTAATTATACTGTATGGCGGATTGTTTTTGTCTTTTGGCGGGCGAAAAGTGTACAATTATTGATGGTGATAATATGCAGAATAAAGTGAATTCAAAACTTCAACCATCAACGAAAGAACAGGTGCAGCGACGGTTGGCCCGTTTACAAGCCCATGAGCCGCTGGCCCTCAAAGCCCATCTTGATAGTCTGAATGATGGTATTATTGCCATCATCATTACCATTATGGTGCTCGAAATTCCGTTGCCGAGCCAGGCAGCCGTTTCTTACCATGACTTTTTGAAAGCCATTTTTATTTTTGGTGTTAGTTTCTTTGTTGTGGCCAATTTTTGGTATGAATTGAACCGGATTTTATTAATGCTGAAGCAAACGAGTAAGCAACTGATTATTTGTGATTTTATTTTCTTAGCGGTACTAGGTTTGCTACCTGTGTTGACAAAGTGGATGATGGTCGAACCCAGTCGGTTAGCCGTTTTAGATTACGGTGTTGCTTACTTGGCCGCTAATTTAATAAAAACCGTTATTTCAGTTTTCGCGTGGGAACAGTTGTTTACGGAAATTGATGGTAGTCCCCATATGTTTGCCGTTAAAATGGGGCAACGGCTCCTTTTATTGCTAATCATTAACGTGATTTTGCTAATTTTAGCGTGGTTCTTACCACGATGGATTTTATTGGCTTATCTGCTAATGTCGATCTTGGACTTCTTCTTCCCTGAAAAGACTGCGGTGGATCAGCGTGTCCAAAATTAATTTGAAAAAGTGATTGACAATTATGGTTGGCGATAGTACAGTATGGTCAATCAATGTCCTTTAATTTAGTCCCGTGAGGCTAGAAAGACGACTTTTTCAAAGTGAACAATTAACTTTAAAAACTTCGTTAACACCAGGCCTCCACTGACCTGGTGTTTTTCTTTAGGACAAATTTTATCTAAAGGAAGTTTAATCTTATGGCTCAATTACCACTTGTTAAGTTACCCCACTTTGTTACTGTTGAAGATTTATCATCAGACCAAGTGCTGTCATTAATTCAACGGGCAGAATATTACAAGCAAGGCGGTCAAGTGCCAACGCTAACGAAGCCGGTATATGTTACTAATGCCTTCTTTGAAAATTCAACGCGGACCCACACTTCATTTGAAGTTGCGGAAAAACGATTAGGCTTAACCGACATCTTCTTCGATCCCCAACACTCTTCAGTTAAGAAGGGTGAAACGATGTACGATACCATGTTGGTCATGGATGCCCTTGGGGTTGACTTAGCAGTTATTCGCCACTCCAAAAATGCTTACTATGAACAATTAATTCACCCCGCAGCTGGTTCCCACCTCCACATGGGCATCGTTAATGCCGGTGATGGGTCAGGTCAGCACCCATCCCAATCAATGCTTGATATGATGACTATTCATGAACACTTCGGTCATTTTGACGGCTTAAAGGTAGGGATTATCGGTGATATTACTAATTCCCGTGTTGCCGGATCAAACATGGAAATTCTGAACCGACTCGGCGCTTCCGTTTTCTTCTCTGGTCCTGATTACTGGTACGATCACGCTTTTGACAAGTATGGTAAATTTATGCCACTGGATGACCTGGTTGGTGAAATGGATGTTCTGATGCTCCTCCGGGTTCAGCATGAACGTCATGCCGGGGATGCGAACGAAGCAAAGTTCTCTGCGGCTTCATACCACAAGAAGTATGGTATTAACCAGGAACGTTACAATCGGATGAAGAAGAATGCCATCATCATGCACCCAGGTCCAATTAACCATGATGTTGAATTGGCTGGTAGTTTAGTTGAAGCACCAAAATTAGACTAATGCAAAGGTTGATTAAGGGTGGCACTGCTTTTGTGAATGGCCAATTGATTAAGGCAGATGTTCTGGTAGCTGATACGAAAATTAAAGCGATTGGTGAAAATCTGGCGACAGATGGTGTTGACCAGGTGATTGATGCAACCGGCAAATTAGTAGCTCCCGGTCTGGTCGATGTTCACGTTCACTTCCGCGATCCTGGCCAAACTTATAAAGAAACGGTCGCCACTGGTTCGCGGGCCGCTGCTCATGGTGGCTTTACGACGGTTGGCGCCATGCCCAACGTTGACCCGGTTCCGGATACTCCTGATAAAATCCAGGCCATGATTAAACATAACCATGAAGATGGGGTCGTTCATATTGCCCAGTACGCATCAGTCACCAAGAACCGTCAAGGTCAACAGGTGGTTGATTTTCAAGCAATGAAGGATGCCGGGGCCTTTGCCTTCTCCGACGATGGTTCTGGAATTCAAACCGCTGGTGAAATGTATCAGGCAATGAAGGGCGCGGCCCAAGTCAACTTACCAATTGCGGCCCATGTTGAAGATAATTCATTGCTCTTTGGCGGCATTATGAACGCCGGCAAGCGGGCAGATGAATTAGGCTTACCGGGAGCACCGAGCGTTTCTGAATCAGCTCAGGTCGCTCGTGACTTGGTACTAGCCAAAGCAACTGGTGTTCATTACCATATCTGTCATGTTTCGACGAAAGAAAGTGTCGAATTAGTCCGGTTGGCCAAGGCCCATGGCGTCCATGTTACGTGCGAAGTATCGCCGCACCACTTATTATTGGCGGATCGTGATATCTCAGCTAACAACTCTTATTACAAGATGAATCCGCCATTGCGGCATGAGGATGATCGCCAAGCAGTTATTAAAGGATTGCTGGATGGCACAATCGACTTCATTGCTACGGACCATGCACCACATTCAAAAGAAGAAAAGCCTAAGGACGATATGCGCGGTGCAGCCAATGGGATTACGGGATCTGAGACCGCCTTTGAAACGTTATACACCCACTTTGTTAAATCAGGGGTCTTTACTTTAGCGCAGTTACTCAATTGGATGACTGCCAAGCCCGCCGATATCTTTGGTTTATCCCAAGCCGGTCATTTGGAACCGGGCAAACCGGCCGATATTGCCATTTTTGACCTCAATACCGAACGAACAATTACTGAATCTTCTTACCTTTCAAAAGGTGTTAATAATCCATTCACCGGTCGAAAGGTTTTTGGAACAACTGACTTAACGTTAGTAGATGGTCAAGTCGCTTACCAACGTAAATAGGGAGGAACTAAGTATGTCTGATGTACGCCTTGCGGTTGATTTACCGGGCTTAAAGTTGAAAAATCCTGTAATGCCAGCTAGTGGTACTTTTGGCTTTGGGGATGTCCCCCAGGCAAAGAAATATGACCTCAACCGTCTCGGTGCGATGGTGATTAAAACAACAACACCGGCAGCACGGACAGGTAATCCCCAGCCCCAGATTGATGTTCTTCATGATGGGGTCTTGAATGCCGTTGGCTTAACGAATTCTGGTGTTGACGCTGTTTGTCAGACGAAAATTCCTGCTTTACGTCGTCAGTATCCTGATTTGCCATTGATGGCGTCAATTGGTGGGGCGAGTGAAGACGATTATGTGTCAGTTGCCCGTAAATTAGCGGCAACTCAGCAAGTCGATGCGCTTGAACTAAACATTTCCTGCCCGAATGTAAAACACGGTGGGATGGCTTTTGGGACTAATCCAGTTGTTGCTGGTAACTTAACTAAGGCGGTTAAACAAGCATGTGGCGATGTTCCGCTATACGTTAAGTTAACCCCGAATGTTACTGATATTGTGGCCATTGCCCAAGCGGTGGAAGCAGCGGGCGCAGATGGGATTAGTATGATTAATACCCTCTTGGGGATGCGGATTGATATTGAGTCTCGGCAACCATCGCTCGGCAATGTTATGGGTGGCTTGTCAGGAAACGCCGTTAAGCCAGTCGCCGTTCGGATGATCTACCAAGTTGCACATGCGGTTAAAATTCCGATTATCGGTGAAGGGGGAATTTCAACTGCAGAAGATGTGATTGAATTCTTCTTAGCTGGAGCGTCCGCGGTTGAAGTGGGTTCTGCTCATTTTCACGATGCTTTAGCCATGCCCCATATTATTGAACAACTTCCCCAAGTGATGGCACGGTGTGGAATTGGCTCATTAGAAGAACTACGTGAACAGGTTAAAGCTTCATTTAAATAGCAAAAGGGAGTGAGACAGAACTAGCTTGCTAGTTCGTTTTCGAACCCCCGCAAGCACAAAGAGGACTCTAGTGTTCGGAAAACCGAACACTAGAGTCCCTTTGTGTACTGCGCTGTAGCATTTTCAACTATATGTTACAATCTGTACTTTATTACTGCTTAATTAGCACCATGGGTAAAGTCAACAACCATCCGACCAACAATCTTGCCGGCCTTCATTTCATCAACAATGTCGTTAATTTCCGAAAGCTTTCTCGTGTGGACAATTGGATCAATGGCGCCTTCTGCGGTAAGTTCAAAGGATTCTGCCAAATCTTGACGAGTCCCAACTAAGGAACCAACAATTTCAATGCCATCAAGGACTGTCTTGGCAATTGGAACATCAATATCACCCTTTGGCAGTGAAACGGCGACGACCCGACCGCCAGCACGAACGGACCCAAGGGCCTGGTCATAGCAGATTGGGGCAGTAGCCGTGACGATGGCTGCTTGGGCCCCACCAATCTTATCTTGGATTTCTTTGGCTGGGTCAACCTTAGATGAGTTGATGACCATGTCAGCACCTTGTTGCTTAACTTCGTCCAATTTAGCATCATTAATGTCAACAGCAATGACATGTGCTTTGAAGACATTCTTAGCCCATTGAACACCGAGGTTAACAAGACCACCGGCACCATACATTACCAACCATTGACCAGGTTGAATTTGACTGGTCTTAATGGCCTTGTAAGTTGTTACTCCCGCACAGGTAACTGACGTTGCTTTAATTGGGTCCAAGTTAGCAGGAACTTTAACGGCGTAGTTAGCCTTAACGATACAGTATTCAGCCATAGCGCCATCAACGGTGTAGCCAGAATTAAGGGCATGCCGACAAAGGGATTCGTTACCAGTGACACAGTATTCACAGTGCCCACAGCCGGAGTAGAACCAGGCAATTGATACCCGGTCACCAAGCTTTAAACTAGTAACTCCGGGACCTAATTTAACAACCTTACCGATTCCTTCGTGACCAGTAATCCGGCCCGGAACCTTACCAAATTGACCTTCAGCGACGTGTAAGTCGGTGTGGCAGAGACCACAATATTCAACTTTAACCAATGCTTCACCCGGCTTCAGGTCACGAAGCGTAACATCCTTAATGTCAAAATATCCATCACATTGTGGACGAACAACAGCAGCTTTCATGATTAGTACCTCCCAAAAAAACTAAACATCTCCGAGGTAAAATTATCTCGTTGCTACTTTTCCTTCTCAACACCGTTAATATACCATTGAAAAAAATTAATTAGCAAGCGCTTACATGTCTATGAATTCTTAATTATTGAACGTAAACTTTACTAAAATTATATTTGGAAGTTTTGTAATCCATTGCCCTTGTAACCGGTTGACATATCCTAAACTAGTAAAATTTTAGTGGTTATGAACTACTAAGATAAAATTATTAAATTTTAGCAAAAGTGCCAAATAACCGCTAATCGATTATTTGGCACTCTTATTTTTCAGCTCTGCTAACTGTTGATTCAACTTAGTCAGCTGCGCTTGTAATTCTTGATTTTGCTTTTCAACATGGTCTAGTTTGTCGTTAATATTTTGATTATTATCTTTGGAAAAATAATCGGTGATTGATGATGTCAGAACCCCGATCAAGCCAATTCCTACTAGCATGAGCAGGACAGCGGCAATTCGACCCAACGGTTTTTCTGGTGAGATATCGCCATAGCCAACAGTTGTCGCGGTGGTGATTGCCCACCAGAGGGCGGTTGAGAATTTGACATTTTCAGAAATGGCATACATCCCCGATGAAAGCAGCAGAACCGCACTAGTAATATATAGATAATATACTAAGCTACTCGAATTTAAGAACCTTTTTAGCCGGCCCGATAATCCTACTAAACGCAACAGACGCAATAGGCGCAGTGTCCGTGAAATGCGGCCGAGACGGAATAACCAGGAAATTTGACTAACGGGGATGATCGAGAGTAAGTCTAGAATATTATGAATGAAAAATTTCTTCTTATTTTTGGCGAGAAAGAGGCGGATAAAGTAATCTGCCGCAAAAATGATCAAAATGACATTATCAATCAAGCTGAATGGGTAGTCCATAATATTAATTTCATTGGCGAAATCAAACAGAATTAATATTGCTGAAATAACAGCCAATAATGCCATTGTAATTAGATATATAATTTGCCATTGACGGCTCAAACTCATCACCTCCAGTCGATAATAATTATTGCCTTTTACCTAACGGAATGCAATAAACAATTGGGTACAATTTTACTTCTCTTCAGGAAGCCTTAAAATAAGTGAGTGATGATGGAGGCGTGATAATGACCGAATATATTACTGTGCACGGTGCAAAGCAGAATAACCTCAAGAATATTAACGTTAAAATTCCTAAACACCAAATTACGGTTTTTGTTGGCTTGTCCGGATCAGGTAAAAGCTCCCTGGTCTTTGATACAATTGCCGCGGCTTCACGACGGGAGTTAAATGCCACTTTCCCGTCGTTTACCCAGCAGTACCTTCCTAAATATGGAGAACCAGCGGTTGATACCATTGATAACCTGCCAGTGGCAATTGTGGTGGAACAAAAACGACTGAGTTCCAATGCGCGGTCGACGTTAGCTACTTATACCGGGATTTATTCCCTGGTCCGCTTGCTTTTTTCACGAGTGGGGAAACCATTTGTGGGGTATTCGAATAGTTTCTCATTTAACCTGCCTCAGGGAATGTGTCCGCATTGCCAAGGTCTCGGTTATGTAGATGATATTGATGAACAACAGCTAATTGATCCTAATAAATCATTAAACCAGGGGGCTATTCAATTTGTATCGTTTGGCGTGAACACTTGGCGCTGGCGTCGGTACACGCAAAGTGGGTTGTTTGATAATGACAAACCCATTAAGGACTATTCACCCCATGAATATGAATTATTGATGCACTCACCCCAGATTAAATTAAAGAATCCACCCAAGGAATGGCATAAGACAGCGCTTTATGAGGGGATTGTTCCCCGGATTCGCCGCTCGATCTTGTATAGTGCTGAAGGTAAGCATCACCGACAAGCAATCGCCCAACTAGTTACCCGACGTCCATGCCCGGTTTGTCATGGGGCACGCTTAAATCACAAAGCCTTGACTAACCATATTCATGGTAAAAACATTGCTGAATTTAGCCACCTTGATTTAGTCCATGCTCTCCAGTTCCTCCAAGCAATTCAGGATCCATTAAGTCAGAATATTGTTCATGAGCTGACGGTTAAGTTGCAGTCATTGATTGATATTGGCCTGGGTTACCTGACCCTCGACCGCTCTACTGGCACCCTATCTGGTGGGGAAGCGCAACGAATTAAGATTGCTAAGTACCTAACTTCATCGCTTACGGATATGCTGTACGTTTTCGATGAACCGAGTGTTGGCCTTCATCCCCACGACATTGAGTTGATTAAACGTGCTTTGTTACGTCTTAAGAAGCAGGGGAATACCATTATGATCGTGGAGCATAATCCCGCCATGATTGCCTTAGCTGACCATGTGATCGAAATTGGCCCAGCAGCTGGCCAACACGGGGGCCAAGTTACTTTCAGTGGGTCATATCCGGACCTAATGTCGTCAGAGACACTTACTGGGAAGTGGCTACGAAAACATTACCCGCTCAAGAAGCCCCGCCAGGCTAGCAAATGGTTACGATTACGCCATGTTGTGCAAAATAACCTTCATAATGTATCAGTGAACATTCCCCTTGGTGTCATGACCGTCGTGACCGGGGTCGCTGGATCGGGGAAAAGTTCACTGCTGACAGCTATTAAACACCAGTTAGCCGGTCATTACATTGATTTAACGCAAACGGCATTAACGGGTAATATTCGGTCAACGCCAGCGACCTATGTTGAAATCCTTAATATTATTCGTCGGCGTTTTGCTAAAGCCAACAGCGTATCTACGCAATACTTTACTTACAATGGTAAAAAGGGTGCTTGTCCGATGTGTAAGGGGAAGGGCGTTACGATTACTAATATGGCGTTTATGGACCCAATCGTCCAACGGTGTGAACTTTGCCATGGTCAACGCTACAATGACCAAGCACTATCGTACCGTTACCACGGCAAGAATATTGCGGAAGTTTTGGGGATGTCGGTTGAACACGCATGCCGCTTTTTTGCAGATGATCAAGAGATCAGTAAACCACTCCAGAATTTAGCAGCAGTGGGCTTGGAATACCTTAGCCTGGACCAGCCGCTTAGTACCTTGTCTGGTGGTGAACTGCAACGGTTAAAATTAGCTTACGAGTTAAATCAAACGGGTCAGGTTTATATTTTTGATGAACCAACGGCAGGGCTCCATCCCCAAAATATTGAACGACTTCTGAAGTTATTTAACTCGCTGGTCGAAGCAGGAAACACTTTAATTCTGATTGAACATAATTTAACCGTAATGACGCAGGCGGACTACCTGGTTGATGTTGGTCCAGATGCAGGAATCTATGGCGGCCATATTCAATTTGCAGGGACGCCGCACGAATTAGTCAATGGCAAAGTGAACACGTATACTGCCACCGCGTTACGCCACTACTTAGAATGAAATGAAAGGAAGAGGTTGAGGAAAAACATTCTGTTTTTCCTCAACCTCTTCTCTGTTACTAGTAGTCTTGAACTTACCAAGTCCGATCGCGGAAATTAATCAGCGCTTTCTAGGTTGACCCCAAACGATTCTGATGATTCCATCACTATTCATCGTTCTAGGTTAGCCCAACAGGCGCTTGAAAAGGTTAATTCCCAGCTTCTATTTCCTGTTAAATTGTTCTTGTTAATAACTTGGTAGTGAGCTTTTTTAATAATTGCTGACTGGCAGAATGCGGTAATTGGTCAATCAATGTTAACGCCTTATGGGTAAAGGCTGCTGCCATCTGTTGTGCTTGTTGGCTTCCCTGGTGGGCGTGGACGATGGATTGAACTTGTTGCATATCTTCCTTAGTCATCTGCCGACCCTGATTCAGTAACGGTGCTAATTCGTCTGGATACTGACGAAGAACGAGGAGTAACGGTAACGAATAAACACCAGTTGCGAGGTCTTCCAGGACGGGTTTATTCAAGTGATTGCCATCAGAATAGTCGAGGGTATCATCTAAGATCTGAAAGCTGATCCCGATTAAGCGGCCAATTCGGCGTGCTAAATAGGCACTTTGTCGGTCTGCTCCCGCAAAATAAGCTCCTTCATGGGCAGCAAGGGCAAATAGCGTAGCGGTTTTACCATTGACGTTGTTGAAGTACGATAATAATGCTTGATGCTGGTTAAAGCGTTGATCCATCTGCCCTAACTCACCAAAGAGAATCTGCCGCATTGCCCGGGCGTTAGTTTGTAAGAATGGTGACTTCGCCATCGACTCCACGAGCAGGTCGAAGAAAATGGTAAAGAGGTAGTCACCAGAGTAAACGGCAGTATCTTTGCCAAAGGCGGCCTGGATGCTAACTGCTCCCCGGCGTTCTGGTGAATCATCAATCACATCGTCATGGATGAGGGTGGCCATATGCAGGATTTCTAAGGAAGCGGCAATTTTAATTAATCGGCCGCTATCCCAATCGTCTGGATTGGTGATTTTAGCAAACAGTAAGCAAAAGGCCGGCCGCAAATATTTACCACCGTTGGAAGCCATGTTTTGCAAGGCTTTCTCTAAGTTTGTGTTCTTGATTTGAATGCGTTGGTTGATTAAACGGCTAACCGATTGTAATGCCTCGGCCAGCTCTGGATCAGCCAAGAAATATTTCTTATCCATTCAGTCGATAATTCCTTTGTATTGGTGTACTATCTTATTGTAACAATAAATATTTAGAAATGGGAAGGATTCAGATTGTCTTTAGATGTCTTTTTAGAATTAGTCGAAATTAAGGCGAAAACCGCCAGCATGCTACCCATGTTATTGGGTGTCTGCATGAGCCTGTATTATTTTCATTCGTTCAATTTCACTAATTCAATTCTCTTCTTTATTGCCATGCTCCTCTTCAACATGGCAGTTGATATGATGGATAATTACAATGACTATAACCACGCCATTGATACGCAAGACTATAAGCGCAAGACCAATATTATTGGTCGGGAGCACATCTCACCACGACTGGTCCTTGGTTTGCTGGTAAGTTTCAGTGTCATTGCAGCCTTGATCGGGCTCTACTTGGTTAGTCAAGTGGGTTTGCCGTTGCTATGGATGGGGATCTTTTGCTTTGCAATGGGAATTCTCTATTCTTCCGGTCCGTTCCCAATGAATGGGTTGCCCGTGGGGGAATTAGTTTCTGGATTTACGATGGGCTTTATGATCATGTTGATTTCGGTTTACATCAATATTTATCCCAACTTCGCATGGACATGGATCAACCTCGGGAAAATCTGGATGGTTGCGTTGCCGTGTGAGCTCTGGATTTCCAATTTGATGCTTGCCAATAATATTTGTGATGCCCAAGAAGATGAAGATAACCATCGGCATACGATTATTCACTTTATTGGCCAACGCGGTGGTTTAATCGCGTTCGTCATTAAAAATGTTCTGGCATTCTTAATGATTATTACTGCTGTCTTGCTACACTTGGCACCATGGACGATGTTATTGACGTTGGTGATTATCCCATTTGTCGTTAAACAAACGAAGAAATTAATTCACCAGCAGGTTAAGTTAAAGACTTTTCCGTGTGCTGTGAAGATTTTACTGGTTGGCTCCCTTGTACAAGTGGTTACTTATGCTATTGGCATTTAACCTGATTTAAATTAGAAAATCGCTCCTGATTCTCAAAACGAGAGTTAGGAGCGATTTCTTATTTACGGCCAAAGTGCAGGGCAGCGGCCCCTAAATTTAAGGACTGGTAGTTAACGCGCTTAAAGCCCACTTTTTTCATCATTCGACATAGTTGGTGAGCCGAGACAAATTGTTGGCTGGACTGACCAAGGTACTGGTAGTTCTTCACATTGCCACCAGCAAGTGCCGCTAAACGGGGGAAGACTTTGAAATATGCTTGCCAGCCCAGCTTAACGATTGGATTAGTCGGCTGTGACATCTCCAAAATGGCGATTTGACCACCAGGCTTCAGGACCAGATAAATTTCTTTTAAAGCCTGATTAGCGTCTGGAACATTCCGCAGGCCAAAGCCAATCGTCACAATGTTGAATTGCTGGTCAGCAAAGGGCAGGTGCATGGCGTCACCTTTAATGAGAAATAAATTGCCGATCATCTTTGTTTTCTCCTTTGCCAAATCTAACATGGCCTGATTGAAATCTAGACCAGTGACCCGACCGTTAGAAATCCGTTTAGCAAGTTCAATGGTTAAATCTCCGGTCCCGCAGCAGACATCTAAGGCGTTATCGGTTGGTTTGATCTTTAAATCGGTGAAAAGTCGTTTCCGCCATAAACGTTGAGTTCCTAAAGAAATGACATCATTTAGCAAGTCATAATGTGGGGCAACGTTAGTGAACAGGTGGTTGACCTGTTGCTCATTCAATAAGCGGTTTTTTTTGCCCATCAGATTACCTCCTTAATTGGTTGACGATTTCACTTGGCGCACCGCCATTACCAGTAACCAGTTAATCAATAGCGTTAATCCGGTGATGGCGAAGACCATTGGGTATGATGACAGTCCGGAAATGACGGAGCCCAAAATCGAACCCAGCACACAACCGATGCCCTGGAAAGACTGGTTGTAGGAGAACACTCTTCCAAAGGCCTCTGTTGGTACATCCAATGTCAAGACAGTTTGGGTTGCTGGCATGAGGGCGGCGTTGGCGAGGCCTAATAGGAATCGCCAGAAAGCTAGTGACCATGGCGAATGAGTGAAGGTCATGGGGATAAAAAGGATAAAGGCGGTTAAGAGGCCGACCTTTAGCACGCGTTCGGGGCCAATCCGGTCCATTGTATGGCCGACTTTCGAAGCAGCAATCAATGTCCCTAATCCAGGTGTGGCAGCAACAATCCCAGCCACAAACGCGATATTGCCATGGTCATGCATTAATTGCTTAACGTATAGTGAAATAATTGGATCAATCGACATGGTTGAAGCGGTGACGATCATGGTGGTAATGAACATGATAAAGATTAAGTGGGGGTTCGGAATTTCAGCGATGATCTCCTTCATCGGCTTCATTGCCGCGCGCTGAATTGGAGTAAAGTGTTCAGTTGTCAACAGCCAGGTTGACAAGAAGACTGCTAACATGAGGCCACCAGTAATAAAGAATGGAATCCGGTAACCAAAAGCGCCGGACAAAGCCCCACCAAGCAGTGGCCCCACTAAGTTACCGGCGATCCCGGCGGTTGTCATGGCGGACATGACCCAGCCAGATTTGCTGTGGGGAGTTTCTCCCGCCATCATTGCCGTCGCATTGTTGATATAACCTGAGAAGGCCCCCTGTAAGAAGCGCATTCCAATGATCATCCAAACGGTTTGGGAGAGGCCAGTAATAAAGATTGTGCAGGCCATTACGCCAGATGCTCGCATACACATTAGCTTGCGGCCCTTTTGATCAGCGAGGCTACCCCATAATGGCGAGACGGCTGCCTGACTAACAAAGGTCGCACCAAAGGCTAACCCGGAATAGAGGTTAAGTTCAAAATGGCTAAAGTTCCCAAGCTCATTAATAAATAATGAAACGAAGGGCATAGTCATTGAATAGCCCATTCCCGTTATGAATGCGCCAAGCCACAAGGTATAGAATGTTTGATGCCACTTTGCAGATAAGTGGTTGTCCATGAAATCATGCTCCTTTATATTCAATCAAAGGGTGTTAAGAGCGTCATCATCATTAACCAAGATGGCTGCATAGTTACTGTGTTGGCTGTTTGAGCGTCAAATAACGACCAAAACTTAATAGCATGAGGACCACAAAGATGACCGTTAACCACATACCTAAGCGAATTCCGAGAACCAATGAGGCGGGAGTATTAGCAATCACTACACAGACAGTAACGGAGACCGCCCCAAATACTTGCCGCAATGTGTTATTGAGCGCCGTTCCATGGCTATTTTCTGCCTTGCTCAACCCCGAGAACGCTTCGGAAAGTGCGGGACTAAAGACAAAAGCATTCCCAATCATTCGGATCGTATATGCAATGGTTAGCCACCATAATGACGACTGTTTGGTAATTGTCACTAGTGGTAGGGAGGCAACTAGCATAATCACTCCGCCAATAATGATGAGCCATTTTGGCCCGTACTGGTCATACAAGCGACCAACGAATGAGGCTGTAATCGCATTGGCAATGGCACCAGGTAACAAAATTAAGCCCGATACAAAACTGCCGGTTCCCAGAATTTTTTCAGTGAAAATTGGCAGCAGCTGTTCTGTCCCTAAGAGAATCATGAAGGCAAAGATTCCTACGAGCGTCATCCACCGAAAAGAGGCGTAGGTAAATATTTGAACCTTCAACATCGGATTGTGAAGACCTAATTGCCGTTTAACGAAGACCGCAATGATCAAAAGACCGGCAATCAGCATGATTAGGCCTAGCCAAGGATTCATTTGGAAAGCAGTCAGAGAACCTAAAGCTAAGCCCGTCCCGAGAAGAGAAATGAATACTGATAAGTAGTCAATCTTAATTGGACGAGGAGTGGAATAGTTTGGTAGCTTCCAGTAGCCAACCATCATTGCAATGATCATAAGAGGCAAAACAAAGATAAACAGCCATCGCCAGGAGAAATACTCCAAAATTAGTCCAGCCAAGGTTGGCCCAATTGCTGGTCCTGCAGAAATTACGAGGGAAGATAAGCCAAGAATCGATCCCCGCTTTTCAAGTGGGTAGATGGAAATCATCGTGGTCATTTGAAAAGACATCAGCATCCCGCTAGCGCACGCTTGAATCAGACGGGCCAATAAAATGGAATAAAAATTAGTTGCCAGACAGCCAATTATTGTACCGATAATAAAGGTACCAATCGTCCCTAAGAAAACATGGCGATTTGTAAACTTATCATACATGTTAGACGATAATGGGGTTACGATCCCGATAATTAACGTGTAGCCAGTAGTTAACCACTGGGCAGCGTTTAGGGAAACATGACAGTCAGCTTGGATGACCGGTAATGCAGTTACCATCATCGTTTGGCTGGCTAATGAAATAAAACATGATACTAATAATACCGCCGTGATGATTCGACGGGTTTGAATATTGATTGCGGTCTTGGCAGCCA
>SKER01001659.1_pt1 | contig 17278 bp, 12 predicted proteins | sample 4826961 | NCBI WGS metagenome assembly SKER01 (sample SAMN11008804, study PRJNA524170) | human gut metagenome | biome: Human fecal sample; material: Feces; isolation source: fecal sample from pouch patient p47 | host: Homo sapiens | place: Israel: Tel-Aviv | collected 2016-11-16 | reverse complement strand
GCAGCTGTCGCTCCAGCCCTGTGCCGGTCCCCCGCCGCAGTGGCGCCTTTTCCGCGACGGTGAATACCAGATGCGAATCGATACACGCTCCGGCACGCCCACGCTGCTGCTGGCGGTTCAGAGCGCGACAGAACAGCCGGTGGCCAACGTTATCCGCCAGTGTCCGAAGTGGGACGGTAAGCCGCTGACGCTGGACGTCAGCCATACCTTCCCGGAAGGCTCCGTCGTGCGCGATTTCTACAGTAAACAGACGGTGACCGTACAAGGTGGAAAAATCACCCTGCAGCCAGCCGCCAACAGTAACGGCCTGCTGCTGCTTGAGCGCGCCGAAACCGACAGGCCGGCGCCGTTTAGCTGGCAAAACGCCACCGTCTATTTTGTACTGACTGACCGCTATGTGAATGGTGACCCGAGCAACGACAACAGCTACGGCCGCCACAAAGACGGCATGCAGGAGATTGGTACGTTCCACGGCGGGGATCTCAAGGGACTGACCAGCAAGCTCGATTACCTGCAGCAGCTGGGGGTGAATGCGCTCTGGATAAGCTCCCCGCTTGAGCAGATCCACGGCTGGGTTGGCGGCGGCACCAAAGGTGATTTCCCGCATTATGCCTATCACGGCTACTACACCCAGGACTGGACAACGCTCGACGCCAACATGGGCACCGGGGATGACCTGCGTCAGCTTGTTGATGAAGCGCATAAGCGCGGCATTCGCATCCTGTTTGATATCGTCATGAACCACACGGGCTACGCGACGCTTGCGGACATGCAGGCGTATCAGTTTGGCGCCCTGTACCTGCAGGGTGATGAGCTGAAAAAGACGCTGGGAGACCACTGGACGGACTGGAAGCCTGGCGCAGGCCAGACCTGGCATAGCTTCAACGACTACATCAACTTCAGCGACAAAGCCGCATGGGAAAAATGGTGGGGTAAAAAGTGGATCCGCACCGACATCGGTGATTACGACAACCCCGGCTTCGACGATTTAACGATGTCGCTGGCGTTTCTGCCCGACCTGAAAACGGAATCCACCGCCCCTTCCGGGTTACCCAATTTCTATCAACACAAACCCGATACCCACGCGAAAGCTATTCCGGGCTATACCCCGCGCGATTACCTGACCCACTGGCTCAGCCAGTGGGTACGTGACTACGGCATCGACGGTTTCCGCGTGGATACCGCGAAGCACGTTGAGCTTGCGGCCTGGCAGCAGCTGAAAGACCAGGCAAGCCAGGCGCTGGCCGCCTGGAAAGGCGCTCACCCGGACAAAAAGCTCGACAACGCACCGTTCTGGATGACCGGCGAATCCTGGGGTCACGGAGTGATGCAGAGCGATTATTACCGCCACGGCTTCGACGCGATGATCAACTTTGATTATCAGGAGCAGGCGGCGAAAGCGGTAAATTGCCTGGCCGATATGGATCTCACCTGGCAGCAGATGGCGGAGAAGCTGCAAAGCTTCAATGTGCTGAGCTACCTCTCATCACACGATACGCGTCTGTTCCGCGAAGGGGGCCAGCGCGCGGCGGAGCTGCTCCTGCTGGCACCGGGCAGCGTGCAAATCTATTACGGGGATGAGTCCGAGCGTCCGTTCGGGCCGACAGGCTCCGACCCGCTGCAGGGCACCCGCTCGGATATGAACTGGCAGGACGTCACGGGCAAGCAGGCCTTAACCATCGCCCACTGGCAAACGCTGGGTCAGTTCCGCGCCCGCCACCCGGCGATTGGTGAAGGCAAGCAAACCACGCTGTCGCTGAAAGAGAGGTATGGATTCGTACGTGAACATGATGGCGATAAGGTGATGGTCGTCTGGGCGGGGAATCAGTAGATCATACCCCTCACCCTAACCCTCTCCCCATGGGGAGAGGGGAGAAGCTCCAGAACTATTCACTACACAAATCCACTCCCGCCCTATAAAACCACAAATCCGACCACACCACCCGATTTGCACCAACACGGTGCTAGCGTTATGGTTACCCACTTTCAAAATAAGCTCGACAGATCACCTGCTATGACGTTTTCACTTTTCGGCGACAAATTTACCCGCCATTCAGGCATTACTCGCCTGATGGAGGACCTCAACGACGGGCTGCGCACACCGGGCGCAATCATGCTCGGCGGCGGAAACCCGGCTCAAATCCCGGAGATGAATACCTATTTCCAGACCCTGCTCGCTCAGATGCTGGAAAGCGGCAAAGCAACCGATGCGCTTTGCAATTACGACGGCCCGCAGGGGAAAACCGAGCTGCTGGCACTCCTCGCCGAAATGCTGCGTGACGAGCTGGGCTGGGATATCGAACCACAGAATATTGCACTGACAAACGGCAGCCAGAGCGCGTTTTTCTACTTGTTTAACCTGTTCGCAGGACGTCGTGCGGACGGCACCACCAAAAAAGTGCTGTTCCCGCTGGCGCCGGAGTATATCGGCTATGCCGATTCCGGCCTGGAAGAGGATCTGTTCGTCTCTGCGCGCCCGAACATCGAGCTGCTGCCGGAAGGCCAGTTCAAATATCACGTCGATTTTGAACACCTGCATATTGGCGAAGAGACGGGCATGATCTGCGTATCGCGCCCGACTAACCCAACGGGCAACGTGATCACCGATGACGAACTGATGAAGCTGGATGCGCTGGCCAATCAGCACGGTATTCCGCTGGTGATCGATAACGCCTACGGCGTGCCGTTCCCGGGCATTATCTTCAGCGAAGCACGTCCGCTGTGGAACCCGAACATTGTCCTGTGCATGAGCCTCTCTAAGCTGGGTCTGCCGGGCAGCCGCTGCGGAATCATCATCGCCAATGAGAAAATCATCACCGCCATCACCAATATGAACGGCATTATCAGCCTTTCACCGGGCGGCATTGGCCCGGCGATAATGTGCGAGATGATCAAACGCAAGGACCTGCTGCGTCTGTCGAATGACGTGATCAAGCCTTTCTACTACCAGCGCGTTCAGGAGACGATCGCGACACTTCGTCGCTATTTGCCGGAAGAACGCTGCCTTATCCACAAACCGGAAGGGGCGATTTTCCTGTGGCTGTGGTTTAAGGATTTACCTATCTCCACCGAACTGCTTTACCAGCGACTGAAAAAGCGCGGCGTACTGATGGTGCCGGGCGATTATTTCTTCCCGGGTCTGGATAAGCCATGGCCGCATACCCATCAGTGCATGCGCATGAACTACGTCCCCGCCCCGGAAAAAATCGAAGCGGGTGTTAAAATTCTCGCCGAAGAGATCGAAAAAGCCTGGCAAGAAGGCAATTGTTAAAAAATAAGGCTCTTCAAATGAAGAGCCTTATTTTCCCGTGATCTGAATCTTATATTAAGGATATATCCTGTAGCGCTTCATTTATCATTCCCATTGAGTTTTCTTAGGAATATTCCTTTAATTTAGGCTCGCTAACCACCCTCTCAATAATTAAGCAAAAATTAAATATGCTAACTTATTGTTATTTTAAATAACCCTCTTCAACGCAGCAAAATACCTTCCTGAGTCGCTTTCATGCATATTTAAAAATACTGCATATACTCACTAATACGCCGCTCGGCGTTCTTTTGCGTGGAGTATTCATATGCTACCTAATAATGTTAGTCGCATCAGCGCTATTGCTGTTGCGGTACTGCTCGCGTTCTCTCTTTCTGCCTGTAGTGGAAGCGGTGGCGGATCTCACTCAACGGCCAAAAATAACCCTGCGACGGGAAGCAGCAGCGGCTCAGATGATGGAAGTGGCACAACCGCGAGCAATGGCGGTTCGGGCAGCAACGGATCGGGCACCGGAACGGGTTCAGGTACCGGGACAGGCGCTGGCGGCGGAACGGGTTCTGGTTCAGGGTCGGGATCAGGTTCAGGCTCAGGCTCAGGAGGCAGTGGAGGAACCACTACCGCAGGCGTAAATACGATACTGGGTGATGCCGGTAAAACCGTGACCAGCGTCGGATCCACTGTGGATAGCCTCGGAAGCCAGCTTCCGACAAATAATCCCGTCACGTCAACCGTCTCAACCACCGTCAGCGGTGTTGGCAGTGCCGTGTCCACCGTGGGGACAGGCGTCACGACTGGCGTTGGCGATCCAAACAACCCGAACGGTGTGGGTACCACGGTTAAAGGCGTGACCACGTCGGTCACCTCCCTCGGCAATACCGTTTCAACAGTAGGCACGGGCCTGGCGAGTTCCACTTCCGGAACCCCGGTCAGCGGCGTAACCGGCCTGACGGGCAGCGTGGTCAACAGTACCGGGCAACTGGTCAGTAACACCGGCACGGGTCTCACCAACACGGTAAGCAGCCCTGCTGTCACTCAGGTAACAACCGATACCACGACCCTGGCTAACAAGACGCTGGGCGGAGTACAAGGCGTGACGCAAACCGTAGGCACCACAACGGGTCTCGGCACACCGGTTAACGGTCTGCTGACTCAGGTGGGTGGCACCGTCAGCGGCGTGGGGACCAACATTAGCAGCAGCAATAGCGGGCTTAGCGGTGTCGGTCAGGTCGTTCAAAATGTCGGCCAGACGGTCACGGATAGCGGTACGCTAGTGAAACCCACATCAACCACCGGAGGCAGCGGCACAGGATCTCTGACGGCCGATGCCAATGTGACAGCCACAAACAATAGCCTGAGCACAACGGTCAATACCACCCTCAATACGCTGACTGCGGGTGTAACGGCCAATGCAGGCACAACCCAAAACACATCTACGACAAACCCGATTAACGGGCTCAACACGTTAACCTCGAGCCTACTGACGCCAAAACAGTAATCCTTTTACTGCCTGTCTGCGCCCCTGGTTCAGGGGCGCTTTATTCAGCGACATTTACCCCAACCGGGGATGACGAACAGGGATAGCGCGATGAAACACCACTTCCTTTTTTCGCTGACGGGGCTGGTTGTGCTGAGCATGGCCCGCGCCGATACTCTGCCCTCTATTATTAACCCCGATAACCCGGCGCAAGTTTCTCGTAACGTTGCCCCCGAACAGACTGAGGCCGCGCCGCAGCCGAACGTCAAAATAGAAAAACCGAAGTCAACGCTGACGCCTGAAACGCCTATTACCATTCATCACATTCAGTTTATTGGCGGCACGCGTTATCCCTTGAAGGAATTACTTCAGCCCTTCAGGCCTTACGCTGGAAAAACCGTGCCGCTAAAAACGCTTACGGGGCTGGTAAATGATATTACGGAACGCTATAAGGCCGACGGTTTTCCACTCTCTTATGCCTGGCTGCCCGATAATAATTTCCAGCAGGGCAATATTAAAATTGTTCTGGTTGAAGGCTATGTCGCTCATAGCGACATCACCAGTAATAACCCGCACATCGCCGAACGTCTTAAACGTTTATCCGAAAAAATCATGGCGGAAAAACCGCTGTCTCAGGATACGTTCGATCGCTACAGCCAGCTGATGACGCGCACCCCGAACGTTCCGGTAACGGCTAACGCGCAGCTGCCAACCAATATCTATGGCGCGGCGGCGATGCAAATCACCGGCAACCAGGAGCGGAGCTGGAATATCGCGTCGACGATTGATACCCGTAAAGGGCAAGATTTAATGATGCTGAACGGCACGCTCAGCAACATGACAAGCTATGGCGATCAGCTTGGCGTAGCCACGCTTGTGCCGTTAGATAGCAACACGCGAAAAAACTATGTCGGGCTCAACTGGCAGCAGTTTTTAAACGATGAAGGGCTGACGATGCAGCTCAAAGGCAGCTATTACCGTGAAGATCCGCGAGATTTTTCGCCCCTGCTCTCTTTGCCGAATAATATCAGCGTCGATTCGAAGCAAAAAACAACGCAATACAACGGCGGCGTGACGTTTGGCTACCCCCTGCTGCTGACGCAAAAATCACAAATTAATCTGACCGGCGGTTTTGATTACACCGACCGCCAGGATGATTATGCTCTGCAGGCCAGACTGCTGGGCAAAACCTATAGCCTGGACTCCGTCAACCAGCACGCGCGTTATCCCGCGCTGGAAGTGGGCATCAACGGTGCACATCAGTTCACAACCGCCAGCATCAGCGGCCGACTCAACGTGCGTCAGGGTATTGATGCGATGGGAGCCGATATCGTCTCGGCCCCCAGGCCCGATATTAATTTTACGCTCACGAAAAGCTATCTGGACGCAGCCTGGATGTTTGCCGATAAGTGGCGGCTATCAACGTCCTGGGAGGGGGACTGGTCAAATAACACGTTGCCAGAACCCGAACGCGTTAGCTTCGGTGCCCAGCGGTTTGGCCGTGGATACCAGGACAGTGAAGCAAGCGGTGATTACGGCTATGGCGGGCAGGTAGAACTGCGCTATATCCAGATGCGAAAAGAGAGCACATGGCTTGCCACAATCCAGCCCTACATCCTGGCCGATACCGCGCAAACCTAGTTTAACACCTCCGGCTTGCCTCATCAGCGGCTCGGGTCAGTGGCGGCTGGCGTGATGGTAGGCGATACCCGCCACTATAGCATCATGGTTGAGGCGGCAAGATCCGTCGGGGATGTTCCGACAGACAGTCGCAACAGAGACTGGCGCTACAGTCTGACGCTTACGTGGAATTTCAATAAAATGCAGTAAGCCTTTCAGCCCGAATACTGGCAGGATCAACGCAGCGCAGCGCGTGGGTTGGACAGGCCTCCACGCAGGCCGGTCCGCCTTCGCGCTGCACACATAAATCACATTTCAGCGCTTGTGCCCTGCTTCCCACCAGCCGTACCTGCATCGCCCCAAACGGACAGGCGACCATGCAGCTTTTACAGCCAATACAGCGCGTCTGCTCAACAAACCAGGCGCCTGCCGTAAGGCTGATGGCATGGGTTGGGCAGACATTGGCACAGGGGGCGTCCTCGCACTGATGGCAACCCACCGCCGTAGTGTAGGCGGCCCCCTTCACCACCCGCAGGCGAGAGGTAAAAGCCTCTGCGGTGAAGTCATCCTGATGCGCGACCGCACAGGCCACTTCACAGGTGCGGCACCCGATGCATTTTTCCGCATCCGCCATGATAAATCGGTTCATCTGTTACGCCTCGCGTACGTTAAAACCCAGCTCTTTTGAGACCGCATACGGAACGCGGCCGTGGATATCAAACACCAGCTCATCATACATGGCGCTCAGTTCAGTGATGGTGTTCCGCGTCAAAGGTTGGATCTGTTCCTGATGGCCACACGCCATAAAGATCTTGCCCATTGCTGGGCAGTAGAGAGGCATATGCTAGCCGATTCAGAGCCCGGTTATGCAGCAGGAGCTGCTCGACAAGCATTATCTGCGTAAGCACGGGGCGAATGCCTACTACGGGCAGTGATCGGGCATTGAGATGGGCTTTAAGGAACAGCAGTGCAGGCAAGATCGTAGGCCGGGTAAGGCAACGCCGCCACCCGGCTTTACCGCATCAGAAACGCCAGGTCAGGCCGGTCATCAGCGCGAAGCTGTCGTCGCGGTCGATCATCGGACTGTTCTTCACGTCGTCAGGCAACACGGTGTAGACCGCGCTGGCGTTGAGATACAGCTTCTGGGTTAACTGATATTTAGCCGCCAGGCCAACGTATGGCGTCCAGCTGTCGCCGGCGGTGTATTGATCCAGTCCGGAGCGGCGAGACTCGCTGCCGGATACGCCGTAGTAGTAGTCGTTATAGCTTTCGTCGCTGTAGAACACACCTACGGAAGGCGTCAGGGTCAGGCGCTCCATTTTGATCGGACGGAAGTACGATACTTCGCCGATCACGCCGCCGCTTTCATCCGTGGCATCACCAGAGACCGCCACTTTCAGCGATCCCCAGCTTTCGTGGCGGTAGTACGCCCCACCGAGGAAGGCGGACGCTTTACGCTCATCCAGCTGCTTCATCTGATGATCGTCGTTATCGTCAGGGTCGAAATGCAGCGGCATCCACGTTGCGGTCAGGCTCAATTCATTTTTTGCATCTTTCCACAGGATCCATCCGCCCGTGGTCTGGCGAACGTAGAAACGATCGCCTTCGTAGCTAATCAACGGTACTGCGGTCGTATTTTCGTTATAGCCTTTGTAAGGAGACTCATTAAATACAGCCCCCGCACCAAGTGAAAATTCACCGGCCATGGCAGACGTTGATGCAAATAACGTGGCAGCGATCAGTAAATTGTATTTAATAGTCATTCCATGTAATCCATATATATGCCAAACAAGCGAGGCGCATAATAATGGTTACAAAATTGCCAATGCAACGCTGCGGTTTATATAATATTATATATAAAATCATATAGATGGGTGTGCATAATGAGTACATTACAGCTAAAACCACGCGAATTAAAAATTATCTCCGTCATTGCAGCCACCCACAGCATTGGTGATGCCGCCGCCCTGCTGGGTATGGCGCAGGCCAACGTCAGTAAATATCTGTCTGATTTTGAAACGCGGGTTGGGCTCAAGGTTTTTGAGCGCACCACGCGGCAGCTGGCCCTGACCCAGTTTGGTGAAGCGTTACTCCCCTACGTGAATGCCACGCTGGATAAGAACAGCCAGCTTGTTAATTTCATTGCTGATTATAAGCATGAAAAGCGCGGAAAAGTGACGATCTATGCCCCAACAGGTATCGTGACCTACCTCGCGCGACACGTGATCCATCAGATAGAAGACATCGGCGACATCCGCATCTCCCTGAAAACCTACAATCTGGACCGGAATGAATTTTCAGAAGGCGTTACCTTTCCGGATGACTGCGACATTTTAATTACCTATGCTCAGCCGAAAGACGAAAGCCTGGTGGCCAGCGTGTTGACACAATATTCCGTTACGGCCTTCGCAACCGTAGAATATTTAAATAAACATCCCTTAACCGGACCTGAAGATTTAATTAATCACTCCTGTATTCTCATTGACTCCATGCTGGTCGATGAAGCCAACATCTGGCGTTTCCGCGTGCACGGCAGCGATGACGTGCATGACTACCGGGTGACCGGTAATTATATTTGCGACAATACGCAGACGGCCCTGGAGCTGGCAAGAAATAATCTTGGGATTGTTTTTGCGCCAAAAGAGAGCCTGAAAAAAGAATTAACGAAAGGCATGCTCGTCCCCTGCTTCCCGCATCAGGAAGAGTGGTGGCTCGACCTGACCGCCATCTTCCGCAAACGCGAATACCAGCCCTGGCGCGTGCAATACGTTCTGGATGGCGTACTGAACTGCCTGCGCCAGCAAATCGCTCAGGCCGCCCACGGACGGCCTGAGCTGGGCGACTAGAACAGCCCCAGTGGCTTATCGGAATAGCTGACCAGCAGACATTTGGTCTGCTGGTAATGCTCCAGCATCATCTTGTGGGTTTCACGCCCGATGCCCGACTGCTTATAACCGCCAAATGCCGCGTGTGCCGGATAGGCGTGATAGCAGTTGGTCCAGACGCGCCCGGCCTGAATGCCGCGGCCCATTTTATAGGCCAGATTACCGTTGCGGCTCCAGACGCCTGCCCCTAGGCCATACGGCGTGTCGTTGGCAATCGCCAGCGCCTCCTCCATCGTTTTAAAGGTGGTCACGGCCAGCACCGGTCCGAAGATTTCCTCCTGGAAAACGCGCATGGTGTTCTGCCCGAACAGGATCGTCGGCTCAAGGTAATACCCGTCCTGCAGATCCCCTCCGAGCACCTTACGGCGTCCGCCGGTGAGAATATCCGCCCCCTCCTTCTTGCCGATGTCGATGTAGTTGAGGATCGTTTCCAGCTGTCCATGCGAGACCTGCGCCCCCATCTGGGTGACATTATCGAGCGGGTTACCGCTGCGGATAGACTCGACGCGGCGAATGGCCCGCTCCATAAAGCGCTCGTAGATGGATTCCTGCACCAGCGCGCGGCTTGGGCAGGTGCAGACTTCGCCCTGGTTAAACGCAAACAGCGCAAACCCTTCCAGGGCTTTATCGAAGAAGGCATCCTCTTCCTCCATCACGTCCTCGAAGAAGATGTTCGGGGATTTCCCGCCCAGCTCGAGGGTCACCGGAATGATGTTTTGCGTGGCGTACTGCATGATCTGCTGGCCCACCTCCGTCGACCCGGTAAACGCCACTTTGGCAATCCGTTTTGAGGTAGCCAGATATTCGCCTATCTCCCCGCCCGCGCCGTTCACTACGTTAATCACACCCGGCGGCAGGAGATCGCCAACGATTTCCATCAGCAGCAGAACCGAGAGCGGGGTCAGACGCGCCGGTTTGAGCACAATACAGTTTCCGGCCGCCAGCGCGGGGGCCATTTTCCAGCTCGCCATCAGCAGCGGGAAGTTCCACGGAATAATTTGCCCGACGACGCCCAGCGGTTCGTGGAAGTGATACGCCACGGTGTCGCTGTCAACTTCGCTGATCCCGCCCTCCTGCGCGCGAATACAGGAGGCAAAATAGCGGAAGTGGTCGATAGCCAGCGGCACGTCAGCCGCCATCGTTTCCCGGATCGGCTTGCCGTTATCCCAGGTTTCCGCCGTCGCCAGCAGCTCCAGATTTTGCTCCATCCGGTCGGCGATTTTGAACAGGATCGCCGCCCGGTCCTGCACGGAGGTGTGAGCCCATTTCTCTTTCGCTTTGTGCGCCGCATCCAGCGCCAGGTCGATATCACGCTTACCGGAGCTGGCAATCTCGCACAGCGGCTGGCCGGTAACCGGGGTCAGGTTGGAATAGTATTCGCCGTCGACGGGCGCGACCCAGTCGCCGCCAATAAAGTTGTCATAACGGGGCTTCAGCTTGAGGGGAAAACCATACTCGCCGGGCTGGATACGCGATGAGGGAGGATTGTTTGTCATGTCCGTCTCCTTGCTGTTGGTGTACAACAAGGGTAGTTCCGGCTGGCGATTTTCTCGCCAACCGGTAACGGTGTTTACGACGGAGGTCACGGAGTTTCAGGAAATAATAACGAATCGCGCAACAGATGATCGTTACCGCGACGGCGGGTAAAGCCGATGCGGTTGAAATACTCCAGGATCTGAATCGCCAGCTTGCGGCCCACGTTCAGCCGATCGCGGAAATCCGCTGCGCAGGTCGAGCCGCGCGCCTGATCCAGCTCGCGGATCAGGTTGGCAAACGCCACAATGCGATCGTTACGGTAGTAACGATCTTTCACGATCGCGACGATTAGCCCCTGCTGCGCCGCATGGCGCAACACCTGGCGCATCACCTGCTCTTCGGTATTCGTTTCGCGGGCCAGATCCCGAACCCACCACGGCTCATCGCCAAACAGCGGGGCTACTTTTTGCCATATCGCCTCCTGATCTGCGGTGAACCCGGCCTTGTGATCCGGCAGGTGCAGCCAGCCGTGGTGGCTTTTAATCACCCCGCTTTCGCGCATGTTTTCAATCAGCAGCAGCACCAGCGCATCGTCTTCCATCGGCAGCGCCATGCGTCGCAGACGCTCACGGCCCGGGCCTGGCTCGTCCTGATGCTGTTCGTGGTAAATCGCAAGCGTGTTCAGTATCTTACGCTGCCATTGCGCAGCAACCGGGGCATTGAGCAGGCTGTCTCCGGCCTGTATAAAGCCCGGCTCCTGGGTCAGCTGGCGTAAGCCTTCCCCGCTCAGCTGGCGTGCCCATGCAAAATCACGCAGACTCACCGCCCCGCGATCGAGGTGCACCCGCAGCGCGGCGTTATCCTCTTTGGCCTGCGCCAGCGCGGCCAGCCACTGCAGATATTCCGGCTTACGCTTGCCGCGTCGAGGTGGGTTAAGCGCCACCACGCGCGCCCCCGCCAGCGTTTCCCTTGCAGAAATGTCACGCAGTACCAGACGATCGTTGTCTGCCAGCCAGAGCGGCGAATCGAATACCAGCTCGGCAAGGTCGTTTTCCAGCAGCGACACGCGCCCGGTGATATGGCTGGCCGCGTGGTGAATATGCAGCGGCTGCCATTGGGTCAACGGTATGTGTGTCTGCAGGGAGACAATCACGCGTTCAGACGGTTCCGGTGGAGCATCGGCCAGCAGCCAGTCTCCGCGGTTCAGCTGCTCTTTTTCCGCATCCCCGGCAATGTTCAGCGCGATACGTTGTCCGGCGTGGGCACGGTCAGCGGGCTGGTTTTGTGCGTGCAGTCCGCGCACGCGCATCGGTTTATTCACGCCCGTCAGCCAGAGGGTATCTCCCACGCTGACTTCACCGCTCAGCGCGGTGCCGGTTACGACCAGCCCCGCACCTTTTACCGTAAAGGCCCGGTCGATCGCCAGACGAAAGCGGTGATGGCTGGCGTGAGCGCGTGATGAAAGGTGCTGCAAATGGTGGCGAAGTTCGTCGATACCACGCCCTTCTGTCGCCACGGTGACAAAAAGCGACGCATCGGCAAAGCCATACTCCCGTAAGGTCGCCTGGACCGTTTCGCGCACCTCGCTGACGCGCGCGTCATCCACGCGATCGGCTTTGGTCAGCGCCACGGTCAGCTGCGGGTTGCCGGTCAACTGCAGGATCGCCAGGTGCTCGCGGGTTTGCGCCATCACGCCGTCATCGCAGGCCACCACCAGCAGGGCATGATCGATGCCGCCCACGCCCGCCAGCATGTTAGACAGAAACTTTTCATGCCCCGGCACATCAATAAAGCCCAGCACGCGGCCATCAGGCTGGGGCCAGTAGGCATAGCCCAGATCGATGGTCATGCCGCGCTTTTTCTCTTCCGGCAGGCGGTCGGCGTTTACGCCGGTAATCGCCTGCAGTAACGTGGTTTTTCCGTGGTCAACGTGACCGGCGGTGGCAATAATCATTTCAACAACATCTCCAGAAATCGCTCTTCATCTTCAAGGCAGCGCAGATCCAGCCACATTCGGCCGTCGTAAATCCGCCCGATAACCGGCGTCGGCAGGCCACGCCAGCGTGACGACAGGGCTTCAAGATGGCTACCGCGCCCGTCACGCGGCGTAAACGTCAGCGCCTCACTCGGCAGCCTGTCCACCGGCAGCGAACCGCTGCCAATCTGCGACTGGCAGGACTCAATGCGAACGTCAAAATCGGGGTAGTGAGGAGCGACGCGCGGCAGCAGTAATTCGGCCTGGGCGCGAATCGAGGCGGCATCGCGGCTTAACAGGCGCAGCGTGGGCAGGCGCTCAGCCAGTTTTTCCGGATGGAGATAGAGCCGCAGCGTCGCCTCCAGCGCGGCAAGCGTCATTTTATCGGCGCGCAGGGCGCGCTTGAGCGGATGCTGCTGCAGCTGCGCAATCAGCTCGCGCTTGCCGACGATAATCCCGGCCTGCGGCCCGCCCAGCAGTTTGTCGCCGGAAAAGCTGACCAGGCTAACGCCCGCCGCAATCATCTCTTGCGGCATCGGCTCTTTTGGCAGCCCGTACAGGCTCAGATCCACCAGCGAGCCGCTGCCGAGATCGGCAACCACCGGTATATTCAATTCGCGCCCAATCGCCGCCAGCTCCGCCTCTTCAACCGTTTTGGTGAAGCCTTCAATATGGTAATTGCTGGTGTGGACCTTCATCAGCAGGGCGGTATTTTCATTCACCGCCGCGCGATAGTCTTTCGCATGGGTACGGTTAGTGGTACCCACCTCATGCAGCGTACAGCCCGCCTGGCGCATCACGTCAGGAATACGAAACGCTCCGCCAATCTCCACCAGCTCGCCGCGGGACACCACCACCTCTTTGCCGCTGGCGGTGGCCGCCAGCATCAGCAGCACCGCTGCGGCGTTGTTATTCACAATGCAGGCATCTTCCGCGCCGGTCAGCTGGCACAGCAGCTCCGCCAGCGCGCGGTCGCGGTGCCCGCGTCCGGCGCCGTCCAGATCGTACTCCAGCGTTACGGGCGCTTGCATGGCCTGCACGACTGCGGCAACGGCCTCTTCCGCCTGCTGCGCGCGCCCCAGGTTGGTATGCAGCACGGTTCCGGTCAGGTTTATCACCGGGCGTAATGCGCTTTGCGCCTTCTCATCCAGCCGCTGTTCAACTTCCTGCTCCCACGCGCTACACCAGGCGGGCAAGGCGTTTTCTGCCTGAATCGCGCATCGGGCTTCGTCCTGAAGCAGGCGTAACATTTCCACCGTCGCGGTATGGCCGAAACGCTCAGCAACAGCATGAATGCGGGGTTCGCGAAGAAGACGGTCGGTAGCGGGGATCTGGCTGTACAGCGAATGATGAGTAGTCATGAAGGCGCCTGGCGAGTAAATATCTTCCCCCCTCCCGACGGGAGAGGGAGTTAACATGTGGGGGGGATTGTACCGCCTCCGACGGCGAAGTGTTATAACCCGCGTCAAGCCTTTGGTGGTTCGGTACGGGCAAAGCTCTCGCGGCTAAACAGCGTGTCTGCAAGCTTCACCAGCAGCGGACGGTCGACGCACCAGCCCGGGGAGACGTGGCGGAAGTTGAGATAACCAATCGCGCAGGCGATGGCGATGGTCCCCAGGTTCAGGCTGTCGGTGTCGATCTTTCCCTCCCGGATAAGCTGTTCACACCTGTCCAGGCTGCGGCTGATTTTTTCCCGCTGGCGTAACAGTTCCGTTTCCGACTGCTGGGCTGCGGGCCTTGCCTGTTCCCGTACGGAGGTTAACGCCGCATCCATAATACCGTCGGCCAGGGCTTCGACCTGCTTCACCGCCAGCGCCGCTTTTGGGTCAGCAGGCAGCATAGCCGGGGCAACGCCCAGCAGCTCAATGTACTCGGCAATTATTGGGGAATCGAACCAGTACTCGCCCTCGTCCGTGACCAGCGCCGGGACTTTTCCCAGCGGGTTGTACTGCGCAACGCCGTTTTCCGCGTTGTAAGGCTGTTCATTCACGAATTCAAATTCAATCCCCTTCTCCAGCAGGAGAATCGAGATTTTTCGCACGAAGGGACTGGTGTAGCTGCCGATGAGTTTCATTGCCTGATCCTTAATGCCGGAAAAAAGTCAGTATGGATCAAGCGATGAAAAAAGGGCAGGTCTGCATGTCGCATTCCTGCCCTGGAAGGATTAGTGATCGAGGTAGAGGTAGTGCATCCAGCTGGTCATACGCAGCAGTACTTTACGCATGACCGAGACGTGGGCGAAGTGGTCCGAATAGACCGCCACCTGGGCATAGATACCGTCCGGCAGGGCATCGACTTCAGCGTCAGGGCTCAGCTCGATGATGGCCTGCACGCCATCCGTGCCCGGCGTGACCGTCAGAGACTGGAGCGCACCCTGCGCCTGATAGGTTCCCCCCGGCACCACCGGCAGAATTGCGGTGAGCTTCCCGGAGAATACCTGGCCCGGCAGGGCGTTAAACACCACTTCCGCTTCATCGCCCGGTTTCAGACGCAGCAGCGAGTTCTGGCGGAACTGGGCCACAATCTGACGCTTCTGCTCAGGAATGAAGACCATCACCGGACGCAGAGGCAGCGCGGCGGCATAGGTCCCCGGACGGATCAGCACCTGGGTGATGTAACCATCGCTCGGCGCACGCACTACGGTCTGGTCCAGGTTATATTTGGCTTCGGCAAGCTGGGCACGTAACGAAGCAATCTGTGACTGCTCGCCGTTCACCATGCTGTCTAACTGGCTTTGAATCTGCACCTGCTCAGCCACGGAGCCTTTCACCATGGCATCCTGTGCCAGATAGTTTTGCCGCGCGTTATCAATATCGCTTTCAGAGAAAGGATTCACCTTCGCCTGACTGCCTTTCAGGTAGCGCTGATAATCTTTATAGAGGCGATCGCGCTCAGCGGAGACGCGTGTGGTATTGGCAACCGCTTCCGACAGCTGCGCTTTCAGGTTATCGATATTGTGCGTCGCGGTTACCAGGTCAGCCTGGAGTCTGTCGACCCGCGCCTGGTAGCGGCCAGGATCCAGTTTAAATAACACTTCGCCTTTTTTAATAAGCTGGTTATTTTTATCCGTGACTTCACTGACCACACCGGTCACCTGCGGCGTGATTGGAATAGAAATAACCGCTTTTTGCGCCGTAAAGGTATACGGATGGTTATAGTTCATTAACAGAATAAGTCCGGCAACAATAAATACGCCGCCTAATGTTGCGGTGGCAAGCGTCCACTGGTTGACCGGAATTCGGAATATTTTAAAAATGGCCCAGGCAAATGCCACGTAGGTCAAAATAATCAACAGATCCATGATTAGCGCTCCAGCGTGTTCTTATCAGCAGTGGGCTGTACTGCAGCCAGCTTTTGTTCGAGTTCCGCCACGCGTTTGGCCAGCGCATCCATGCCCGGAACTTCATCAGGCTTTGTAATGTGGTTTTGCATGCCCCAGCCGCGATCTTCGCGGTACAGCGTGGCCCAAATCCACAGGAATGGCCAGATGGCATGGAGTGTAAACAGGCTAATCCAGCCTGCCGTATGAATGGCATCGGCATGCGGATGGTTACGCTTTTTGGCCATATTATAAGGAATATCATGGATGGCGATGATTCCGTAAAAGAGAACCAGAAATACAAAAATCAATACGCCCAGCGCAAAATAGTTGAGAAACATATTCTCCTCACTTAAACAACGTCAACTCATTAAATTAATAAAACGGTACGCAACCTAATTAATTTTTTTATAAACACGGGGATGTGCTTACTATTTCCGAGCCGGGGAGTATGAGTTTTTATAATATCTCCATGCAAGTTTATAAGCGTGTCAAAATATATCCTGAATAATAATAGACTTAACCTTACAATATGAGCGTAATCCACCTTTTAACTTTTCGCCATACCACACATCAAAAGTGGTTTTTTAGCTTATCGTGTCGTGCCATATCATCCTGGCGCTGAAACGCGAAGCAGAGTTTGCCGCCGATCACAGCCGGAGAAATCTGCATAAAAATATTTTGTGAAATCAGTCACAATCCAGAAACAAACACGTCATGACAAAACGTGACTGTAATCACACAAAGGGGTGGATTTTGCTTTTTTTCTCGCCATCGTATTTTTTTTGCCCACTTATTTTGTGATTGAGATCACTTCATTGACATCCCTACCCCCTGCCTTTACGTGACATACATCACATAAATTTTCCCTGTCTGGACAGTTGAACGATTCAGTGCCAGATTTCACAGCATCAGAACAGGGCCCGGCTACCTCTGCCGCCTCATTAACAATAAACCTCGGGCCATAAGCCTAAGCGTAAACAGAAGAAGGGGTGTTTTATGTCATCCGATTTCAAGATCAAAGTTCAAAGCTTTGGTCGTTTCCTCAGCAACATGGTGATGCCAAATATCGGCGCGTTTATCGCGTGGGGTATCATCACTGCATTGTTCATTCCGACAGGGTGGTTGCCTAACGAAACGCTGGCGAAACTTGTTGGCCCAATGATTACCTATCTCCTGCCGCTGCTCATCGGTTTCACCGGGGGTCGTCTGGTGGGCGGTGACCGTGGTGGCGTCGTGGGTGCCATCACAACCATGGGTG
>SKER01001655.1_pt1 | contig 17341 bp, 12 predicted proteins | sample 4826961 | NCBI WGS metagenome assembly SKER01 (sample SAMN11008804, study PRJNA524170) | human gut metagenome | biome: Human fecal sample; material: Feces; isolation source: fecal sample from pouch patient p47 | host: Homo sapiens | place: Israel: Tel-Aviv | collected 2016-11-16 | reverse complement strand
GCTTGTATTCTGCTGAGGCAGCCAAGGCACCGGCTTCTTCGTGCCGAACTTCGATGAACTTGATCTTGTCTTGCATTTCGTAGATCGCGTTCATGGTTGAGTCAAAAGAACCACCTGGGAAACCGTAGAGGTGGTCAATGCCCCACTTGTACATAACATCTAAAACGGCGTTTGCGCCCTTAATTTTTGCCATAAGTGAATCTCCTTACAATTAATTCCTTTAAAAGTTACTTACAGTAATAATTATAGACTCCCTGTAAGCGCTGTCAACATTGTGAAAAGATTAATTTTATCCAGCCTGGATATTGCCAGGACAATCTTCTGCTTTTCGCAAGCAAAAAATACTTCTATGAATATTAGGCAAAGTTTTATTAATGAAAGCATGCAAAAAGCGGATCGTCAGATCCGCCTTTTTTAAACTTCTTCAAATTCGATGATGATCTTGGTTGAGATGTAGGCTGGTGAAAATTCACCCCGGTTGTACTTCTCGACCTTCATGAAGCTATCCTTGGATGAAAAGACGTATTCAGCCAGTTCTTCCAGGCTGGCAAACTGGTCAGTGTAGAAAGTCCCCTTTTCCGTAACCAGCTTCATCTTGCCGGCAAAAAGTTCCCGCCGCTTAGAGTAATTGTTGGTCCGGTTCTGGTTTTGGTAGCCGTTTCTCTGGTTGTTTCTGCGCTTGCCGTAATTGCCCCGGCCCCGCTTGTCGTCGTTAGTGCGCTTTCTAACAACAAATTGCTGGTCATTGGCCGGCTCATCGCTCTTTTCCGCTGGCTTTGCTTCTTCCTTGACTTCTGGCCCGCGGCCTGGCTTGTCAGCCTCCTCAGCCTTGTGTTCGGCTTCCTCGCTGTCATCAAAGGCAAAAGGCAATTCAACTTGCGGGTGTTCAGCCAACTTTTCCGTTGCCGGGCGCGGCGCCTTCTTGATAAAGCGCGGGCCAGCTGGCTTATCTTCTTCTTTGACTTCTTCTGCAGCAGACTTTTCTTCTTCTACTACTTCTTCTTTGACTTCTTCCTCTGCAATAGTCTCTTCTTTGTTTTCATCCTCTACTTGGCTTGCTTGTTCTTGCTTTTCTTCCTCAGCAGGCTTTTCTTCCGTCTTTGCTGCTTCTACAACTTCTGCAGCTTCTGCTTTGCCTTCAACTTCGGTAGTCTTTTCTTCTGCCTTTGCTCCTTCTGCTCCGAAGTGGTCATTGATGTACTGGATGGCGCTCGGACCCCAGTATTTCTTGTTGTGGTTCTTTTCATCAACAAAGTCTGGCTTCAAGTCCTTGTGTTCCCGCAAAAAAATCCGCAGCTTCTTCTTGCCCAGGCCAGTAGTTTCCGCCAAGGCATTGATGTCCAGCAGGCCATTGTCGGTTGCCGGCGAAGCTGCCGACTTGGGCAGGACCTTGCCCAGTTCTTGGAAAATCTGCCCCACCGCTCGCTCATCATAAAATTTATTGCCGCTGGGATCAGTCAAGGTCGGTTTGAACTTGAACTTCATGTTGATCAGGTAGTAGACCTGCTGCTGGGAAACCTGTGCCAATTTTGCGATTTGATCCATTGAGTAGTATTGTTGTGCCATTTATCTGCTTTCCTCTTAACTTAAAGTACCGCTTTTTACTAAAAAATGATGATAATTCATTTTTAATTTTACGTCAAATTGGCATGAAATGCTTGATTTTTGCAATTATTCAACAAAAAAGCCGCTCCTTTTGGAGCGACTTATGGTCAAATCAATCTAATTACCATTCGTAGTCTTCAGTATCCTGCATCCCCAGGCCAGTAGCCTTGTCCAGCAGAATTCTTTGTTCAAAGTGCGCTACGTTGAGCTTGGTTTCCTTAACCATGTCCGGGTTTACGGAAACGTAGTCAATCCCGCTCTTAACCAGGAATTCAGTGAAGTCTGGGTATTCTGAAGGTGCCTGCCCGCAGATAGATACGGTCTTGCCATCCTTGTGGGCGGTCTTGATCAAGTGGCGGATTGCCCGCTTAACAGCCAGGTTGCGTTCGTCGTAGAGGGCGGAAATGGCATCGTTGTTCCGGTCAGTCCCCATGATCAGCATGGTCAAGTCGTTTGACCCGATTGAGTAGCCGTCAACGTACTTGTTGAACTTGTCAGCCAAAATGATGTTGGATGGAATTTCCGCCATCATGAAGACCTTGAAGTCGCGGCTGCGCTCAAGCCCTTCATCAGCCATGATCTTGGTTACCTTTTCTGCTTCTTCAACAGTTCTGCAGAATGGGATCATGACATTCAGGTTCTTCAAGCCGAATTCGTTTCTAACCTTCTTGACTGCTTCCAGTTCCAGCTTGAAGGCTTCGATGTACTTCGGGTCGTAGTAGCGGCTTGCCCCGCGCCAGCCAAGCAGGTCAGCTGGTTCATGCGGTTCGTACTTGTCCCCCCCCTTCAAGTTCCGGTATTCGCTGGACTTGAAGTCAGAGAATCTCAAGACGACAGGTCTTGGGTTCATGGCCCGGCAGACCTTGCTGATCCCGTTAGCCAGTTCGTTGACAACCCGTTCTGGGTGGCCGGTTTCGATCAAGTAAAGCGGGTGCTGGTGGATGTAAGTGGTCCAGAGGAATTCTTCTCGCATCAAACCGATACCATCAGCTGGCAAAGTTGCGTACTTTTCAGCCAGATCCGGGTCACCCAGGTTCATCATGACTCTGGTTGCCGTTGGCGGGAAGTATTCAGCTGCAGCCATTGGGGCAGTCTCGGCCTTCTTTGGCTTAACGACTTCGTCAGCCACCCCTTGGTAGACAACCCCGTTCTTGGCGTCAACCGTTACTTCCTGGCCGGTCTTCAGCAATCTGGTTGCAAAGGTCCCCCGGCTGGCAGTACCAACGATACATGGGATCTGCATTTCCCGGGAAACGATAGCGGCGTGGCAGGTCATCCCACCGTTGTTGGTAACAATAGCGGCCGCCTTCTTCATGGCTGGGACCCAGTCTGGTGAAGTCATCAAGGTAACCAGGATTTCTCCTTCCTTGAAGTCACCGATGTCCTTCGGGTCGTCAATTACGTGCACGATACCTGAAGCTACACCAGGGCTGGCTGGCAGACCCTTGACCAAAACCTTATTGGAGCTTGGAGCCTTAGCGTCAGTTGCTTCCTTGGCGCCGCCCTCCTTCTTTCTTTGTGACCAAACAGTTTCTGGCCGGGCTTGAACGAGCCAGAGCTTGTCGTCTTGGTCTCTGGACCATTCCATGTCCATGTAGCAGCCATAGTGCTTTTCAATTTGTTTAGCGTAGCCGGCAAGTTCAATAACTTCTTCATCAGTCAAACATGGACTCTTGGCCATGTCTTCTGGGACGTCTCTTTGTTCAACCCCGCCGCCTGGCAGACGGATCAATTCAATGTTCTTGTTGTTGATGGTCTTGCTTACGATCTGCATGCTTTCCTTGTCAACTTCGAAGTTGTCCGGGGTAACCGTCCCTTGGACAATGTATTCACCCAAGCCCCATGAACCTTCGATCATAACCTTGGTATCATCACCGTTGGCAACGTTGACCGTGAACATAACCCCGGCTGACTTGGAGAAGGCCATCATTTGGACAGCGGCTGACAGAGCCACCTTCTCTTGCGGGAACTTCTGCTTGATCCGGTAGTAGGTTGCCCGGTCAGTAAACAGGGAAGCGTAGCAGTCTTGGACCTTGCGGATAACGTCCTTGCGGCCTCTAACGTTAAGGTAAGTGTCTTGTTCCCCGGCGAATGAAGCGTCTGGCAGGTCTTCAGCCGTAGCACTTGAACGTACGGCAACGTATGGTTCGTTTTGTCCGGTCATCTTGGCCAGTTCGTCATATGAGTTGCCGATGTCTTCGGCTAAGTCTTCCGGCATTGGTGCCTCGCGCATGATCTTTCTGATCTGGCTGCAGACCCGGTGCAGTTCTTCTGAGTCTTCCGGGTCCTTCAAAGTTGCCAGCAAGGCATTTACCTTCTCATTCAAGCCATTGACTTCCATGAAGTGCCGGTAGCCGTGTGCGGTCGTTGCGAAACCATAAGGCACTGGCACGTCAGTACCTGAAGTCAATTCACCCAATGATGATGATTTGCCCCCAACCAGGGCCACGTCAGCGCGGCGCAGTTGGTTAAACCAAAGAACGTATGCATTTTCGCGTTCTTCTTCAGTCAATTCCTTCTTGTCGTTAATTTCCATTGTTTTCACCTCATATCACTCGGCTTGTAAGCCTTTTCACTATTGATTATTGTCCTTTTGTGAAAAAATGTCAACATCTTCTTACAAGTTTTTTGGAGGGATTCGCTGTAACCGTTTCCTTTGATAAAATAACAGTATTTTAAAAAACATTTTTTGTTAAAAGTCCGGCAACTATTGAATTATTTTTATTCACAAGCTAAAAAATACTTTTATCAAAAAACTGCTTCGTCCCTTACCGGACCTAGGCTTTTTGTAATTTTTTCGCAAGATTTTCTCCATGAATAAACGTTTTGGACAAAAATGAAAAAGGAAAAATAGCCAAAAGAGGAAAAATACCCAAAAGAGGCGCAAAAAAAGATCCTCCAAATGGAGGATCCTTAACTGGCTCTATTCTATTATCTGAACTTTTGCATGATCCGGGTCACCCGGCTGCCCAAAATGTTTTCAGCCAGGCCGGTCTTAAGACTCAAGGCCCCGTAAACAAGCACGCCGACAGCTACCGCCAAGCCGCTGAGTAGCATGGCTGACAAGCGCCGGTAAGGGCTGAGGAAGAGGCCGCCCAGCTTAACGGCAGCAAAGACCGCCGCGAACATCACTATGGAGAAGCTGGCAATCCCGATAAAGCGCCGCATGATCCGGTCAGCCCGCCAGCGATATTTCACGCTAAGGTGCTTGAGGGACATGGCGATGACCGCCAAAAGGCCAAGGTTGGTCGCCAAAAGCGGACCATAGACCTTGAAAAGGCGGATCATCGGATACTGAACGATCGCTTTGATGACCAAACCAAAGATCAAGTAGCGGATGGCATACATGTTCTCGTCCAGACCCTGCAAGATGGCCATGAGGACCGTAAACATCCCCAAGCTGATGGCCGTAAAGGAGGACAGGTACAAGACATGGGCCCCCAGCCGGTCATAGCCGTAGAAAATGGTGTACAAGGGGTCTGAGATCGCGGCCATCCCCAGCGAAGCCGGCAATAAGACGAACAAGAAAAGTTCCAAGGTATTGCCGATCTGCCGGGAAATATCCCGATAGTCCCTTCTGGCGTGGGCCCCTGACAAGAGCGGAATAGCCGTAACCGCCATGGCCGTTGACAGGGAGACCACGATCATGATCAGCTTGTTGGCGTTCAAACCGAACAAAGCATACCAGATTTCGACCGTGTCATAAGGCACGTGCATGAAGCTGGCGATCATCGGGTGGAAGGTATACTGGTCCACCAGCTGAAAGATGTTGATCCCGGAGTCAATGATGATGAAGGGGATCGACTGCTGGATGATTTCAAAGAGCAGGCTGTTGGTTGAAACCTGCACCTGGTTGTTGGACTGGGCAATCAAAGGATCAACCGTCCGCTTCTGCCTAAGGTAAAAAATTACCAGCAGGCCAATACCGAACACGGCCCCGATCGCGGCGGCCAGGTTGGACTGGGTTACCGCGTCGACATAGTTGCCGTGCTGGACCCGCATGATCACATAAGCCGTCAAAAGCATCCAGATCACCCGGGCCAGCTGTTCCACGAACTGGGACATGGCACTAGGCATCATGTCGTTGAAGCCCTGGAAATAGCCCCGCAGGATGCTCAAGATCGGAATGATCAAAACGGCCAAAGCCAGGCTCCGGATCACCGGTACTTCCTGGGGGTTAAAGCCAGACAGCGGCAATGCCAAAAAGTACATGCAGGCCGTTGAGATAATCCCGAAGACCCCCATTAAGGCCAGGCCGTGCCTGAAGAGCTTGCGGCCGACCCCGTACTCATTCAAGGCATTGTACTTGGCGATCTGCTTGGCGATCGCCCCTGGAATGCCCGCGGTGGAGATGATAATGAACAGGCTATAGATGTTGTAGCTCTTCGCCGTCAGAGAGTTGGCCAAGTTGCCATACTTTCCCATCCAGGCATACCAAGGGATGATATAGATCGCCCCGAGAATCCGCGACAGGATCGAGCCAATAGTCATCCAGGCCGAGCCCTTTAACAACTGGGCCTGGGAGTTGGTCTGTGATTTGTTCTTTGCCATAAAACTTTCCTAATCTTTATACTTCAACCTACTATCATATTCCTGATCCAGTTTGAAATATACCATAAATTGATTTTTTAGGAAAATTTTAGATTTATTTGGCAACAATGTTCACGATCTTGTTTGGCACGACAATGACCTTCTTGATCTCCTTGCCTTCCAAAAATTCCTTTACGTGCGGCAGAGCGGTTGCGGCAGCTTGGGCTTCTTCTCTGCTTGCGTCCTTGGCGATTTGGAAGTTGCCCCGCTTCTTGCCGTTGACCGTAACCGCCATTTCAACCGTGCTTTCAACCAGCTTGCTTGCGTCGTAAGTTGGCCAGGCAGCAAACTGCACGCTTTCGTCGTGGCCGAAGACATGCCAGATTTCTTCCATCATGTGCGGAGCAACCGGAGCCATCAGCTTCACGAAGCCTTCAGCGTATTCCCGCGGAATCTTGTCGACCTTTTGGCAGGCGTTCATGAAGACCATCATTTGGGAAATAGCCGTGTTGAAGTGCAGTTCTTCAAAGTGTTCCGTAACAGTCTTGACCGTTTCATTGTAGATCTTGTCCAGCTTGCCGTCGTTTTTGTCAGTGATCTTTTCAGATGGGATCGGATCCAGGTCTAAGTCATTGACAAAAGTCCGCCATACCCGGTCAAGGAACTTCTTAACACCGGAAGGACCGTTGTCATCCCAGTCAATAGACGCGTTCAAAGGCCCCATGAACATTTCGTAAGTCCGCAGGCTGTCGGCACCGTACTCGTCAACGACGTCGTCTGGGTTAACCACGTTGCCCCGGGACTTGGACATCTTTTCATGGTTCTTCAAGATCAAGCCCTGGTTGTAGAGCTTTTGGAACGGTTCCTTGGTTGGAACGACGCCCAAGTCGTAAAGAACCTTGTGCCAGAATCTAGCGTAAAGCAGGTGCAGGGTCGCGTGTTCTGCCCCGCCGATGTAAAGGTCAACTGGCATCCACTTCTTCAAGAGTTCCGGGTCAGCCAGGGCCTTGTCGTTGTGCGGGTCAATGTAGCGCAGGAAGTACCAGCTTGAACCAGCCCATTGCGGCATGGTGTTGGTTTCCCGCTTGCCCTTCCGGCCGTTTTCGTCAACAACGTTGACCCAGTCAGTCAAGTTGGCCAGCGGGCTTTCCGGAGTGCCGGACGGCTTGATGTTGCTTTCCTTAGGCAGGCGCAGCGGCAGTTCGTCTTCTGGCACCAAAGTGGTTTCCCCGTCTTCCCAGTGGATGACCGGGATTGGTTCACCCCAGTAGCGCTGACGGGAGAAGTTCCAGTCCCGCATCTTGTAGTTGACCTTCTTTTCGCCGACGCCCTTTTCAGTCAGCCAGTCAACCATCTTGGCCTTGGCTTCTTCATTGTGCAGGCCGTTCAAAAAGCCTGAGTTGACGTGGACCCCGTCACCGGCAAAGGCTTCCTTGCTGATGTCGCCGCCTTCAACGACTTCCTTGATTGGCAGGTCGAACTTAGTGGCAAAAGCGTAGTCTCTTTCGTCATGGGCTGGAACGGCCATAACTGCCCCGGTCCCGTAAGTTGCCAAAACGTAGTCAGAAATCCAGACTGGCACTTCTTCCCCGTTAACCGGGTTGATAGCGTAAGCACCAGTGAAGACCCCGGTCTTGTCCTTGTTCAAGTCAGTTCTTTCCAGGTCAGACTTGGATTCAATGGACTTGATGTAGGCGTCAACGGCTTCCTTTTGCTCTGGACTGGTGATTTCCTTAACCAGTTCGTTTTCCGGGGCCAAAACCGTGTATGAGCAGCCAAAGAGGGTGTCCGGCCGGGTAGTGAAGACGGCAAAGCTCTTGTCTGAGTCCTTGATCTTGAAGGTTACCTGAGCCCCAACTGAGCGGCCGATCCAGTTTCTTTGCATTTCCTTGATCGGTTCTGGCCAGTCCAAGTCGTCCAGGTCGTCCAGCAAACGGTCAGCATAAGCAGTGATCTTCAGCATCCATTGCCGCATCTTGCGCCGGTAAACCGGGTAGCCGCCCCGTTCAGTCTTGCCGTCGATAACTTCTTCGTTAGCGACAACCGTGCCCAGGTCTGGTGACCAGTTAACCGGTACTTCAGCTTCATAGGCCAGGCCCATCTTGTACATTTGTTCAAAAATCCACTGGGTCCACTTGTAGTAGTTCGGGTCAGTAGTCTTGATTTCCCGGTCCCAGTCATAGGAGAAGCCCAAAGCTTGCAGCTGCTTCTTGAAGTGGGCAATGTTTTCGTCGGTGAAAGTTGCCGGGTCGTTACCAGTTTGCAGGGCGTATTGTTCTGCCGGCAGACCGAAGGCATCCCAGCCCATTGGGTGCAAGACATTGTAGCCTTGGGCCCGCTTCATTCTGGCCATGATGTCAGTAGCGGTGTAGCCTTCCGGGTGACCAACGTGCAGGCCCTTGCCAGATGGGTAAGGGAACATGTCAAGAACGTAGTACTTTGGCTTTTCCGGGTCAGTCCCGGTCTTAAAAGTCTTGTTTTCCAGCCAGTACTTTTGCCACTTCTTTTCGACAACTTTATGGTTGTACATCTGATAAATCCTTTCCTAAAAACAAAAAACGCCCTATGTTCAGACATAGGACGTATTGTTTCGCGGTACCACCTAAGTTCCACGCTTTCGCGTGACACTCAAATGTTTCTTAAAGCGAAACAACACTTTGGCATTGTCCGGGTGAGTTCAAAATTCCTCTTTCAAGCCTCGCAGCCACCGGCTCTTCTCTGAAGAAAGAAAAATTTCTACTAGTCCCTGCCCTTTATTATTTTCTCGATAACGATTATACTTTACCACATGGATAAAATTTTTCAAGGGAGAAAAATTAAAAACAATTGAATACGAAAGAAAATAAAGTCAATTATCAGCCGCTTTTAATTTTTGGCGGTGCCTTCAGCCTCTTTTTTGCTTTTTGGGTTTACCTGATTGCCAGCAAGAATCCCTTTATCAAGACTTTTGATACGGTAGTCTACAATGCAATCAGAAACAACAATCCGGTCGAAAGGCAGCTGGCCTTTTACTGGACCCAGCTGGGCAATACCTTGACGATCACAGTCTTTACCGTGGTCCTGGTTCTTTTCCTGGTCTACCAGCGAAACTATATCCACGCAGTTTTTGCCAGCTTAACCATGATCGCGGCAAACGCCTGCAACTCAATTATCAAAAATATCATCCAGCGCCAGAGGCCCCGGATGGACAAGGCGGTTCAAGCCGATGGCTTCTCCTTCCCGTCCGGCCACTCGGTCGGTTCCATGACCCTGGCCTTGGTCTTGATCGCCCTGCTCGTCGTCTTGGTGAAAAAGAAGCCAGTCAAGACCTGGTTGATCGTCTTCTGCGTCTTCTTCACCCTGTCGATTGGCTTTACCAGAATGTACCTGCACGTCCACTGGCCAAGCGACGTCTTAGGGGGCTGGTGCGAGGGCCTGGCCTTCAGTTCATTGGCTAGCTGGCTCTTTTTCAAGGCCTTGGACAAAAAGAATAAACTAAATCCTTAATAAAAAATCTGCTCACATGCCGTGAGCAGATTTTTATTTGCGTTCATATTTTAACTAGTCCTTCTTTTGCCGGTAGATATGGTTGAAGACCAAGGACAAAAGCAAGGCAATCAGAGAAACGATGTAGATCCCCCGCATGGATGAATGCAGGATCTCCCGCAGAGGGGCCAAAACGGCCGGATCCAGGCTTTTAGCCTGGACTGGGGAGACAATCTTGTTCATCATCTCGCTGGTCAAGGAAGGCTGCTTTTTGAGCCCGCTGGCCACGACCACGTTGAAGGTCATACCGTAGAAGACCATCATGACAGTTTGACCCAAGTACTTCATCAGAGTGTTAAAGGAAGTTGCCACCCCTACCTGGCTCTTGTCAACCACCATCTGGGCCCGGACCTGGCTGGCCGTGGCGATACTGCCGAAGCCGATCCCGTTGAAGACGGCGATCAGGCAGAAGACCCAAAATGGCGTGTAGGTCGGAATCAGGATGAAGGCCAGGTCTGCCCCGATTAAAAGCAAAAGTGACGCGTCAAAGTACTTCTGTGTCCCCCACCGGCCCATAAGGTCACCGGCTAAAAAGGACCCGCAGACCCACAAAAGGGAGCTTGGCGTAATGGCGAAGCCGGCGATTGAAGCGCTGACCCCGTTGATCCCCTGCAGCCAGGTCGGGATGTAGAATTCAAAGCCGATCACGACCCCGGAAACCAGGAGCTGCAAGATGTTGACCGCCAAAAATTCCTTGTCTTTTAAGATGCTGAAAGGAATGATCGGGTCAGCGGCTGTTTTTTCCACCTTGGTAAAGGCCCAGAGGCTGACCAGCATAATTGCTGCTAAAAGCAGCAGAGTCCAGTTAAATCCTTTTTCCAGCCCCTGCAAAAGCAGCATTAGGGATAAAAGGAAGATAACCAGGCTAAAGCTGCCCTTGAGGTCGATCTGTAATTTATTTTTAGCAAAATCTTCATGCAGGTAAAAGGCAACCAGCAAAAAGGCGAGCAAGCCGATCGGCACATTGATCATAAAGACCCAGTGCCAGGACAGCTTTTGGACGATAAAACCGCCCAAAAGCGGGGCGATAACCGAAGCCAGGCCCCAGAAGCCCGAAGTCAGGCCCAGCATTTTAGCCCGCTTGTCAATATCATACATGTCCGCTAAAACCGTCACCCCGGCTGTCTGGATAGCCCCTGAACCAAGTCCCTGCAGGACCCGGAAGATGATCAATTCCACCATCGAGTGCGAGAAACCGCAGAGGGCTGACCCGATCACGAAGAGTCCAATGCCAAATAAAAAAACTGGCTTGCGTCCTACGCTATCAGCCAGTTTCCCATAAATCGGCGTTGAGACTGCCGTCATCAGCAGAAAGACAGACACCACCCAGCTCATGATTGCCAGCCCGTCCAAATCGGCGATAATGGTTGGCATCGCGGTCGACACAATCGTGCCTTCGATCGCGGACATAAAAGTGGTAATAAAGACAGCGAGCGTGACCATTTTCACGTTTGTTTTCTTCATTCTTTTCTCCAACGAAATTTATGTTACGTTAATGTCTTACGTGTATTCAATTGTAGAAAATATTACTTGCGGCCATTAACAAAAGCCTGGAGGGCTTCCGCCTTGTCGGCCTTTTCCCAAGGCAGGTCGACGTCAGTGCGGCCAAAGTGGCCATATGCAGCCGTCTGCTTGTAGATTGGCCGGCGCAGGTCCAGCATCTTGATGATCCCGGCTGGGCGCAAGTCAAAATTGGCCCGGACAGCTTCAGTCAAAAGCTGGTCGCTCACCTTGCCGGTCCCGGCAGTATCAATCATGATGGAAACCGGGTGGGCTACCCCGATGGCGTAGGCCAGCTGGACTTCACAGCGGTCAGCCAGGCCAGCGGCGACAATGTTCTTAGCCACGTAGCGGGCAGCGTATGAGGCGCTTCGGTCGACCTTGGTGGCGTCCTTGCCGCTGAAGGCACCGCCGCCGTGGCGGGCATAGCCGCCGTAAGTATCGACGATGATCTTGCGGCCAGTCAGACCGGCGTCCCCCTTCGGCCCCCCGATAACGAAGCGGCCGGACGGGTTAATCAGGTACTTGGTCTCGTCATCCAAGAACTTGTCTGGAATGACTTCCTTGATCACGTCGTGGACCATGGCCACCCGGATCTCTTCATTAGTCACGTCAGGGCTGGTTTGGGTTGAGATAACGACCGTGTCCACCCGCTTAGGCTTGCCGGTGTCATCGTATTCCACCGTGACCTGGGCCTTGGCATCTGGCCGCAGCCAGGGGAAGGTCTCCTCTTTTCTCAGCTGGGCCACTTTGCGCATCAAGCGGTGGGCCAGGGAAATCGGCAAAGGCATCAGTTCCGGCGTTTCGTTGATGGCGAAACCAAACATGAGCCCCTGGTCACCAGCCCCGATCTGGTCGAGTTCATCGCTGTCGTCTTCTCCCCGGACTTCCAGGGCTTCATCAACCCCGCCGGCGATGTCAGGCGACTGCTTGTCCAGCGCTACTAAAACGGCGCAGTTGTCGGCGTCAAAGCCCAGGTCTGGGTCATTGTAGCCGATCTCGCGGATCGTCTTGCGCGCGACCTGCTGGTAGTCAACATTAGCCGTAGTCGAGATTTCCCCGAAGAGCAAGACCAAACCGGTGGTTACAGAAGTCTCACAGGCCACGTGGGCTTGCGGATCCTGGGCGAGTACCGCGTCCAGGATGGCATCGGAGATCTGGTCAGCGACCTTGTCCGGGTGTCCTTCTGAAACTGATTCTGACGTAAATAAGTGCTTTTCCATCTATGTGTGTCCCCCTATAGACTAGCTACACGGTTACAAGGCATCTTCACCAATTTGGTGAATCCTATCAGGACTTGTAACAAATAACATTTTAAACATGTTCAGTTTTTTGTAAAAAAAAAGATTACCGTCCGGTAACCTTCTGAACATGGAGGATACAGGGCTCGAACCTGTGACCCTCTGCTTGTAAGGCAGATGCTCTCCCAGCTGAGCTAATCCTCCATATGACCCGTACGGGATTTGAACCCATGTTACCGCCGTGAAAGGGCGGTGTCTTAACCACTTGACCAACGGGCCATTTATTTTGCTTAGCCTTCTTGCAAGGCACGACTACTAGTATACCCGATCCAGAAGAAAAAGCAAGGGTTTAGAGCAAAAAGCTTATTATTTTTATTTGCAAAAAGCACTTGCACTTTTCCCTGCCTTTGCTATACTAATAGATGTGTTTGCGGGCGTGGCGGAATTGGCAGACGCGCAAGACTAAGGATCTTGTGACCGCTTTTGGTCGTGGAAGTTCAAGTCTTCTCGTCCGCACCAAGCGAAAGGAACTGGTTTACCCAGTTCTTTTTTTGTTCTTCGCCAGCCTTTTTTGCTAGAATATTCTCAGAGTGATAAGCAAAAAACAAAAAACAATTTAAGGTGAAAAAAGCATGACTGAATTAAACTGCCGCTTGGCAACGGAAGCTGACTTGGCTGCCCTCTGCCAGTTCTACCAGGACATCTGCGCCCACCAAAAAGACGACCAGTTCGGGGCCGACTGGCACTGGGGGATCTACCCAAGCGAAAAAGACATCGCGGAAGCAATTGCACAAAAGCGGGCCGTGGTTGGCATCAAGGACGGCAAGATCGCCTCAGCCGGCATCTTGACTGTGGGTAATGACCCTCTTTACAGCAAATTTGCCTGGCCAACCCCAGCTGAAGACAACGAAATCGCCGTCCTACACCTCTACGGGGTCCACCCATCCTTCCGCCGGCAGGGCCTGTCCTCTGTCCTTTTGACCTTTATCAAGGACCAGGCCAAAAAGCTCGGCTGTAAATCCATCCGCTTGGACAGCATGGATGGCAACGTTCCTGCCCGCCGCCTCTATGAAAAGAACGGCTGGCGCTTTGTCAGCCAGGAAACTGTCTACTACGACGACATCGGCGACTGCAAGGTCGACCTGCTTGAATTAGCCTTATAACAACAAAAAACCACAAGCCTGGCTTGTGGATTTTTTTCTTTACTCTTTTTCCTGTTCTTGATTCTTATTTTTTCCCGCCACTCCTTGGCCCGCTGGTCCGGCATAAACCACATCAGCATGACCAAAGCCATGAAGACCCAGGACAAAATTGGCCAGGCAAAGGCTGACAAGGCAATCCCCAAGTTGGCGGCCAGGGTTAAGCATCCCTTGATCCCCATATTCTCTTTCAAGTCTTGGCTGTCGCAGGCAATCTGCCAGGCAAAGTGCTGCAAGAGCAAGAAGCTGAGCTTAATAAGAGAACCAGGCCGTACAAGAACAAGGGCGGCCCAGCCAGAGGGTTCTTCCCCACCCAGGCCATGTTGACCCAGGCCATGTTGGTCCAAATTACCTTGTGGTTGAACGAAGGCAAAGCGTGAGTGATATTGTGGTGGTTGACCCAGTAAATGGCCATGTAAAAGAAACTGAGCAGGTAGATGACCAGTTGCGGGATAAGTGGCTTGAGGGCCTGGAAGCTGGATTCTTCCGGGGCCCGTATTTCCAGGACCATGATGGTGATGATGATGGCCAAAACGCCATCGCTGAACGCCTCCAAGCGGTTCTTGCTCATAATTTTCCTCCAAAACAGAAATACTCAATACGCGAGTTAAGAATACTTTTATTGCATCTTTACCATTTTAGCCTACTTTTGCCAAAAGGAAAAAGCCCGGCAAAGCCAGGCCCAATTTCTTCTGCTTTATTCAGTAGTTAGCACTATTCTTGATTCTTGTAGTCAGCTTCCATTTCCTGCGGATCTTCCGCCTCTTCTTCATCGAAGCTGTATTCCATCTTCTTGTTGCGGTCCTTCATAAAAGCATAGGCAATTTCCGCCCCGTAGACCAGGAGGCCGATCAGGCTAAAAGCCAGAATGAACAGCCAAACGCTTTTCTTCTTCTCCATGCTTGTCACCTTAGCTTTCTTTTAACTAAAAATTGCTTCCTAATTTTATTATAAGCGCTTTTCGGGAAAAATACAGATTATCCTGGCAAAGACAGGAAAAGCACCCCCCGCAGGAGATGCTTAAACAGTCTGGTTTCTCAGCAGCTTGACCGGGAGCAGGTAGCTGTTTTGGGCCAGCTTCTTTTCCGGGTCCGCGATCCGCTCATAGAGCAGCTTGACCAAGGTCCCGGCCAGGTCTGGAACCGGCTGGACGACCGTCGCTAATTCCGGCACGTAGTTCTGGACCAGCTGGGTCCCGTCAAAGCCAACGATTTTCAAGTCCTCCGGCACCCTAATCCCCAGCTTCCTGGCTTCTTTTAAGAGCAGGATGGCCGTCAGATCGTCTGAGCAAAAGACCCCGTCGATCTTCCGCCCGCTGGTCAAGAGCTCCCGGAGTTCTCGCGCCTTAGCCGCCGGAGACTCATAAAAGGCTGACCGGGCCGTGTGTACCGTCAATCCCGCCGCGGCCACCGTGTCCGCGTAGCCGTCAAAGCGGCGGGAGGTCGGGTTGCCTGTTTTAACCGGATTGCCAACAAAGTAGACATGCCCGCATCCCGCGTCAACCAAGGCTTGGGTAGCCAGGCAGCCGCCCTGGTAGTTGTCACTGGTCACGATTGGCACCTGGTCAGACAGGTCCCGGTCAAAGGAAACAATCGGCAGGCCATAGCGCTGGTATTCTTCAATCCCCAGGTTGTGCGAACCCGCGATGATCCCGTCGACCTGGTTGGCCTCCAGCATCCGCAGATAGCGTCGCTCTTTATCGCTGTCCTGGCCGGCGTCGCAGAGCAGCATCTTGTAGCCGTCCGCTTCCAGCTTATCTTCAATTGCCGCGACCAGTTCCGCGAAGAAGGGATTGGTGATGCTGGGCATGATCACCCCAATCATCTTGGTCTGCTTGCCCTGCAAAGACCGGGCCAGGGTGTTGGGCTGGTAGTTCAGCTCCCGCATGGCCGCGTACACCCGGTCCCTGGTCTTCTGGCTGATGTAGCCGTAGTTGTTGATCACCCGCGAGACAGTCGTCGGCGAGCAGCCAGCCTTCTCCGCTACATCAGTTAATTTTGGCCTCATCGTCATCCCCTCTTCTGCTCTCCTACATATCCTTTAACCGCCAAGTCTTGGCCTGGTAGTCAACACCGCTATCCATCTTAACAAAAGTTTGTCCATTTTGAGTGAAGAATCTCCCCGTAATGACTTCTTCGCCGCCATTGACAAAAATTTCAAAGAGGGAGTGGTCCACAAAGATCCGCAGGTCCAGGTCTTCCCCGGCTGGCAATTTCACCGTCCGGCTAGTCCCGTAGTCCGGGTTCACGGCCTGGCCGCATTCACCCCGGTCAACCGTTAAGCGGGCGTGCTTGCCGGTCTTGAAGCGGAGCTTGATGCAGTTCTTACCTTCACTGTCTGCCGCCAAAAGCAGCTTACCCTTCTGCCCCTGCTTAATAGTCAGCTTCAGTTCGCTTTGCGCGCCAGCATCAAAGGCCAGGTCACCTGTGAAGTCTTCTTCGACTCCTCTCAGGCTCTTCATGGCCTTGACCGGCTTTTGAAGCAAGCGGCCGTGCTTTAAAGCCAAGCGCTTGACCTGGCTCAAGCAGTTAGCCCAGCCTTCCTTATCACTTGGGTAAGTCACATCCGGCAGGCCAACCCAGCTGATGGCGTAAGCATAGCCATCTGGCGCGTTGAAGGCCTGAGTAGCGTAGACGTCAAAGCCCCCGTCCAGGTTGATCGGGGCCTTCTGCTTGGTCTCGAAGTGGCCGGTTTCAAAGTCAAAGCTTTCCCCAACCCAGTACATGTTCGGGTAGACATTCTGGTAGTCGGTCACGTTCTTGTCCAAACCCTGCGGGCAGAAGATGAAGACCGGCTTGCCGTCAACAAAGACCAGGTTCGGGCATTCAACCATGTAGCCCATGTCTGGCAGGTCAACATAGCCCAGGTCCTGCCATGGACCCGTTACAGCATCTGCCTTGTAAAGGCTGATCTTGCCGGCCTTGGTCTCCTTGTCCTGGGCACCCAGAATAGCGTAGTACTTGCCATCGTGCTCTAAAATCTGCGGGTCACGGAAGTGCTCAGTCACATGCTCTGGCGAGTTGATCAGAGGCGTCTCCAGCTTGGTCACCTTTCCCTCTTCGTCCATCCAGGCCCCAACCTGGTAAGAATGGCGAACCCAGTTTTCGTCGCGGACATTGCCCGTGTACATCAGAAAAAGCTTGTCGCCAATTGCCTTGGCTGAACCGGAATAGGCCCCATGGCTGTCCAGCGGGGTGTCAGGATAAACAGCTTCGCCCAGGTTTTCCCAGTGAACCAGGTCGGAACTGGTCAAGTGCACCCAGGACTTCAAACCATGCACTGCCCCAAATGGGTAAGCCTGGTAGAAGACCTGCCAGCGGCCATTATAGTAGGAAAAGCCGTTAGGGTCGTTCAATAAACCAGAAGTTGGCCGGATGTGGTAGTGCAATTGGTAGTCTGACCGGGCTGCCTGGCTCTGCAGCTCAAGCAAAGTCTTGACATCCCATTTCTCATAAGTAAGATATCTTTTTTCTCTTGTCCATTCCATATTAAGCAACCTCCGCTTAATCACTAATCTCTTCTTTAGTAACCGAATCATAAAACTTACTAAATCTTGATAATCCCATCAGTATTGGTAAGTTTTTCTGATATTCCTTTCTAGTTAAATCTATGAGTAGATTCAACTTGGCAAAAGAAATCAGATTTTTAACCTTTTGAAGTTAAGGTCAGTGAGTACGGTTGGCTGTCAAATAACGCCAAATGGCATTATCCAATAGCTTTTTATCTGCCCCACTGGAAACT
>SKER01001646.1_pt1 | contig 17410 bp, 19 predicted proteins | sample 4826961 | NCBI WGS metagenome assembly SKER01 (sample SAMN11008804, study PRJNA524170) | human gut metagenome | biome: Human fecal sample; material: Feces; isolation source: fecal sample from pouch patient p47 | host: Homo sapiens | place: Israel: Tel-Aviv | collected 2016-11-16 | reverse complement strand
CATATACCTCAAGCCGTTTAGCAATTAGAATAGAACCTTTCTTTATTATATTATTATTCTAATGAAAAGCTACACTATTAAAAATATTTTATAGAATTACATATTAAACTAGTCAATCTTGGTATTTTTATATTGCCTAATGAGTGGACACCTCTATTTTAGAAACAAAACTATAAATTAAGCTAGATTTCAAGTAATGAGGGGATAACTATCTTTTTGTCATTCTGATTCAGTGCGATATACCTTAAAAAAGTATAAGCAATACCAGTCACACCTGTATACAAAGAAAAATTTGGGAAATTGCTCGTTTGGACGATACGATACTCTCCTTCTTTTGATTTATTCATTACAACACTGCACAATAAAGACTCCAATTCCATACTAGTATCCATTTCTTTCATGTAGTCGATGTAAAAATTTATTATGGCCATACTTCCATGGCAAAATGTATCATTATCTAAACTAGCTACAATTCCCTCTGGAACACTTTGGGGATAATTAACTAATGTCCCAAATTCTCCACTACACCACTTCAAAGAATGAATTTTGATTTTCTCCCTAGGAACTAGTTGTAAAATTAATTCTTTATATTTTTTAAGTCTTGTCACTTTATAAATATTTTTTAATGTAAAAATTACACCTGATAGTCCATGGCCAAAACTATATCCAAAATTACTATTATCTCTCTCGCTTACATCATTATATAGCGTATCACCTAAACTTAATACTAGCCTTAGAACACGTTCCCTCTCTATTCCTCTCCTATAATATCTTACTAGTGTATTAATTAAAGGTAGAAGACCATTAATATAGTCAGACTTGTTTGAAACACTTGCAAAATCAGTCTTTTCAAGCTCAGTTAAAACACTCTTTATATAATTTAAGCATGCGAGAGTATTTGTATCGTAATCCTCTATAATGGATAGAACAATGAAATATCCTATATCCCCAGTTAAACCAAATGTGGTCTTAGATAAAGAAACAGATTGCGGAATTGCAGATAACATTTTGTTGTACAGTTGAGTATATGATGATTTATCTTTCAATACTTTTACATAGTACATAAACAGTAGTATTCCAGCTCTACCCCTATACATATCATTACCCGTTTGTTCAAGACACCATTTAGAATCTTTAAAATTAACAGGTATACTCCAAATTGGATATTCGTCATAAATATTATTAATAACCAAAGAGTCTGCAATATTTTCTACTTCATTATGCAGAATAGTAACTAAACTTTCATTTGGGAGTTTTTTTCTATTAGATAAGTTTAATTTATATCCTTTTTTTCGCTGATCAAAGCTTGGAAAATAAATTTCAATGATATCAAGTTGCTTTTCTAAATTTTCCAAATTATTATTAGGTAAATATTTCATAAAATAGTCATATCCAGAAAATTGATGTAGGGAAATAAAATGATTTCCAAAATCATCGTAGATTTCATTGATATTTGTATCTGTATAAAAAATCGGAATATCTAATAACCTCATTTGTTCACATTCACTTGCTACAATACCTTGATTAGAAAACTTATTGCTCCAGAGATTTTCCAATGCTTTTTCTCTATCTAACATTTCTTCATAAAAATCAGGATGATATAAAAAAGATAGTACTGAAGCATAGCTATTTGTGTCTCTAAAAAGTACCCTTGTCTTTAAACCATACAAGTTTGCTTTTAATAGCATTTTAAATTCTTCTGTTTTATTTAACTCTTCAAATATCAGATAAAAATCCCTAAAACCTTTTTTGAAATCTTTTATATACTTATCAAATTCTATATCACCATCCCGAATAGGGAGGTTTTTCCCACCTTCAAAATCAATTTTCCCAATATCAAACTTTACCTTATCAGTATTTAAATTAATTAAAACTTGACCATTAAAAGCATCCTTCTTAAAACTTCCTGTAAGAGCACTCATCTCAACATCAAGACCATCCTCCCTTTTTACTCCCTCTGTTGGAAGAAGCAAAGTTCGAGTCACCCTGTGAAACAGGGTATCCAGCAAACTCTGACCAGTTTTATCATCAAATAGAGGTTGCTGTAACATTGTTTCAAAGTCTATTATTACAGGCATATCTCCATAGGAAATCAAATTTTCAAAATGTATATCACTCCCATTAAATAAATATATAAATGCTAAAAGCACACCGAAATTATAATAATATTCAGGTAATTTTTTCTTTTGCTCTAAAGGTAGATAATCAATAAATTCTTCATAGCTGTGATCCGAATAAGCAATAGTTCGAGGTATTCTTATCCTAATTTTTTCATCAACCTTTCGGATATACTCAGCAATAGTATTTAGTGAGTTATTGATTATTAAATTTTTAGGCTTGTAAACAATTTTCGCGTCATCAAAGAAGAGTATCAAAACAGTTTTTCCTTGGCTGTGTGTATCACCCTTTCCAAATTTTATATCATTTAATTTCCCCCTTAGCCCTAATTCTTCTTCTAGCACACTAAAATCATTTTCTAAATTTGATAAAATTTCTATAAAATAAGTATAGAACCGAAGACAAGACTCCGATATTTGCCTCAGTAAAACGGGATATTTGTTATAAAAATTTAATATATTCTCTTCCTTGTCAAATAATGTTATAAAATATTTGTACCGTTGCTGCTCCGATTCCCCTTCAAGTAAACCTTTTTCACGCAATGAATTTATCTCTAAAACCAAAGGTTTAACAATCCAAGGATAGATTAAATCTTCTAAATAAAATACTAGAGAGGAAAAAATATTTCCATTCTTGTCAACCCACTCGTATTCTTTATTCTCTAGATAATTATTGATTAATTTAAGCAAATTAATAATAAAGGGTTCCAAAATTCTAGAAAAATCTTTCTTAAAATTAATTCTTTGGGGATGTTTTCTAAATATTTCAAATGAACCCTCCGCAAATTTATACCATTCCGAATTTTCGGCATATTCTGAATATAGTCTTATCTGTTCCTCGGTATAATCATAGTTCACAGTGTTAGAAAATATTTTTTTATTGTAATTATTTAATTTCAACATTTCTTCAAAAGTTTTTTCAGAAATAATTGACATTGTAGAACGCCAATTATTTAAGGAAAAGTTATTTAAGGAATTATCATTTCGTTCAGATAATATTTGATATCTTTCCTTAATAAACAATGTTTTATGCACATTTTTAATTTTATATTTCATTTACTTACCTCCAACCTATACGACTTACTATTGTTTTTAAAAAAAACCTCTCTCAAAATTATTAGTTACGAGAGAGGAAAATAAAGAGCAACTTTTATTTTTAAAATTGAATATTTTATTTTTTCTTGTTGTCTTTGCCACAACGAGTCTGAGCTGAACCCAAATATGATGCAATAAAACTTAATGTAGCAGAACATATAATTGTTGATCTAGGGTCAGCACCATCTGTGCCACCATAAACCAATTGCATTTCTTCAAGGGATAATTCTTTCAAACTCTTTCCGATTACAAAATCATTTTTCATTTTAATTTACCCCAAACAATCTTTATTGTAGCTAACTAGCCCCCCAATACCAGAAATAATTGCACTAATGCATACTTTCGAGCTAGCTGCAGCTGATTTCACAATAATAGGAGTAGGCGTCCAATGTGGCTCTGCACCATCAGATGCACCATAAATTAAACTCATTTCATCAGCAGACAATGATTTTAAACTTTTTCCACAAAATTTTTCGTTTGAATTAAAGTTGGTCATAAGTAATAACTCCTCCTTATAAAAAGTTAAATAAGTTGCTCTATATTTTTCGTTTTTTCAGATAAATTATAATTCTCTCATTCTCGTGCAAAATATCGGGTTTTAATCCGCCTTACCGACATCAAGACCATTGGACTTCTTTTGTGATTGCACTCGAATCTCAAATTGTTTATTCTTCTGAATAAACTGTTGGTAAGGAATTGTATTACTAAACATAAAAACACCTAGTAATGCAAATGTAACTAATTTTTTAATTCCACGTTTTTTTCTCATGCACTGAAACCCCTTTCTTTTTCCTTGTTTTTATTCTAACACATATATATTATTTAGGCAATTATTTTTATTGCGTTTTGGACTTTTTTTTTTTTTTTTATTACCATAAAGAATTATTTATTCCTTTAACTTGCTATTTTGAACTAAAAATTTTATAATGAAATTAAGCAAATAGGAAGGTTTATTATCTTTAATGAATACACTCGCAGAGAAATTCAGATTAAAAAGAAAAGAGCTAGGACTCTCCCAACAAACTCTTGCAGAAGGAATTTGTGAACAAAGCCAGATTAGTAAAATTGAGAGAGGGTATTTCATTCCCTCCGCAGACCTTTTGTTCAAACTCTCACAACGACTTGAAGTACCATTAGATTATTTTTTTAATGAACAAATTGAAATTAAATCTAACCTCTCTAATTTCAAGCAATTATCTGCTCGACTATTAGATGACAGAAATTATGATGATTTGGAATATATTTATAGAATAGAGATTGAACGAAGTACTTTTCTAACACTAGAAGACCGAACTTACCTTGAATGGATTAAAGCTATTATTGACTTCTATCAATATGACAGTAAGTGTGAGGCTATTTCTTCATTGGAAAATATATTATTAAAAGTCTCCTCAAATACTCTGATTTATTTAAAGGTATTGAATACTCTATCTAATTTCTATTCCTTAGTGGGTCGTGAACAAGAATATGAGGCAAACTACTCTCATTTAATGGAGTTATATCAGACAAAAAATTTTGAGCATCAAGAGTTTTTATTTGGCTACATTAGAGTTCGTTACAACTACGCTCACTACCTAGTGTCAAAGGAAAAATATAACGAAGCCATCCAAGAAGCTCTTGAGACGATTGAACTCTGTAAACAAAGACAGACAAGCTACCAACTGGCTCCCCTACTTATTCTTGTAGGAAATGCTGGAGCCAAATTTCTAGACAAAGAACAAGTCAAAAATTATTATATAGAAGCAAGAGAGTTATGTAAGATTTATAACAATCCTTTAATGTTGATGAAGATAGAAAATTATTTGAAGGAATTAGATACTGTATAGTTAATCTTGACATTATAGTTTTTCTGAAACGTTAAATAACCTGTAAGGCTGATAGTGATATTAATACTATCAGCCTTATAATTTTTTCATGGTATCTCAAATAACTATACTGATTTTGTTTCCCGTTCTAATTTGGTAACATTTTGATTTCTTGTGTTATCAAGTATATTGATAAAATTCTCTAATCCCCTAACCTTATATTCGTAATCATCTATCCATTTAGTCATAAATCTTTGTTTTTCTTAGGAATGATATTAGGATGGCAAGGATAATTTGGAAAAATTATCACATAAATTGATATAATACTTAGTATAGAACAACTTATTAAGAGGTTAATTATGTCTAAATCATCTAAACAGATCGAAGAAGACGCTATTGACTATTTAAAACTGGCACTAAAAAAATCTATCTTCATGTCATGCAAAAAAGAAAACATAAAATTGAACAAGCCATGATAGATTTAGCTAAAATCATAAAATGAGTAATAGTTGTGGTTATTGATTCAGTTTCATTAAAAAAATGATATGATAGTGATATAAAGTATCAATTAGGTGTAGGTATGATAAATAGACAAGCTAAGAAGTTTTTTGATTATTATTTAAAAATAGTTGCAACAGAAGAATATCAATCTTATTATCAAAGACATGAGCAGGAAGGATTAGAATTTCATAAAAAATACATTGAAGAAAAACATCCCGAATGGAGGACACGGACAGACTATTTTGATGAATTCTCAATTGGCGAGTTTATTATTTTAGATACACTTTCAAATGAGGGTGTTAATAAATTAACGAAGCGTTTATATTCGTTGCCAAAGTCGAAATTTAAAGTGAAAAATTATTATAAAAAACCTACTATATTTAAAAAATACGACTATGTCCATTTAGAATATTCAAGGTATGGAGTCGGAATTTTTGCTGAAATTGAGATAATTGGAGATAATTTTTTCAGCAGTATTGAAATAAGTTGGGCGACGGTAAATAATTATTATGCTATTTTTCAATATAGATTTCATTTCAAACAAGTATTGACAGAGTCTAATCTTCAATTATTTATTTCTGATAATATCAAAAACTTGAGTAAAAAAGATTACATTAATTGGTATATTCTGGATGATGAGGACGATAAGCTTAATTATCCATCTATTGATCAGATGACAAATGAACTTCCTTCTTTGATATGTCAACATTACATAACTACGTTTTTATATAGCGAAAATGGGAAAATGAACAAATTAATTAATCTAACAGTTGCTTTTCGAAAAGACAAAGTTGATATAGATAAAATATACTTCGGGGATATTAGTTATAGTCTATATAATAAAAAAGGCAATTACTATATTTCAAATAGTTTTAATGATAGTGATTATGTTCTATACTCAGGAAATAATTTCATTCCTAGATTTAGTATTTTAGGGTCTATATCACAATATGGGAACGAGCTCTATTACTTATTATTTGGAGAGCGAGAGCTTCACATTTTTGAAAGAGATTTTTCGAAATATGTATCAGGAAGAAAGAACATAATGTTTAATAAGAATTTTTTAAACCTTTTGAAAAAGATACAAAGCCTATCGGAGTCAGAAAACAGAATAGATATTTCTAATTTTAAAAAAGACTTTGAAGATTCTTGGACTATATTTATATCAAATGACGAAGTTCAGCTAGAAAATTTATTTCATAAAAATTTGTCATATTATCGAAATGTAATTAAAGAAAATTATTCCTATTTGAATATGCTTACTGAGATAAATTACACAAAGACAAATACCATAAGTTCTATCGTTGCTACGATAGTCTCCATCATTGCTACCATTATATCTGTTATTGCACTCCTAAAGTGATATAATCAGTTAAAATTCAGTTATTTTGCTAAAATTAAAAGAAAAAAGCCTTTGAAATGCTGATTTCATAGGCTTTTAATATATCTAATCACTTCACTTTTGTAATTATCAAGTATTACAATCTATATTTCTTTTAATATTTTACCAAATAATTCTTCTAGCTTCCCTAAGTCTCCATAGACAGTTCCGTCCATATAAAGGTTGTAAACTTCATCATCTTGTTCCACTCGTATTTGTGCAGAATACCCTTTTGATAGTGCTAAGGAACGAATAACTTCCCGTTGAGTTCGTCCATTACCTTCTCGAAAGGGATGGAAATAATTAAGATTATCAAGAATTTTTGCTAAATGTTTAATGATTTCATCTCTTGAGTTGGCAGTTTGATGATAGGAATGAATGAGATGATTTATATAAGTTTCCGCAGCATTAAACGACTGTATCGACATAAAAGGATTACCACTTTTAGAGATATTCACCTTGCGATATTGTCCTGACCAAGCATAAACATCTTGAAACAAATAGTTATGAATGGCTAAAATATTACCCATGGAATAGACTTTAATGGCTTTCAAGCGCAAATCTGCAAGTCTTTTAGTAACGAATAAGTGTTCATTTCGGTAGGCTTCTTCAATATTTGTAACATTTTGTTTATTGATTAAGACTGTGGAATTTGGATAGGTATATTGGTGATTGGGGTCAATGTACTCATAGCCTTCGTATTGATTTTTAACCAATATTCAATTCCTTTCGTCTGTTGATAACATAAGTTTTTAAGTCAATCACATCTTGAACAGTAGGTTCATAATTTTCAATCATTGATGACCCAATAGCATACCAGACAGTATCAAAATCTGAAAAGTTATCAAAGGGAATCCCTAAAATTGTTAATTCTTCTTTATTTACATCAAGAGTCATGGCACACCTCCTTGTATAGAGTTATCCTTATTATACCATAAAATCGGTATTTTCACCTAAAGGATAGAGACTGTTATTAAAGTATGAATTTATGATAAAATAATTTTATCATAAAAAGAAATAACAGAGGTATAGCATGGAGCCATATATTACAGAAGCTTTAGTAAAAGCAGGGATTGAGTTGGGAACTCTAACATTTAAAGGAACAACAACACTAGTGAATAGTAAAATTCAATCATTAAAGGAAGAACGTAATGCTGATAAATTACGAAATACTTATGATGAAATTGTAAATGAGTTACTTGCGGAACGAGAACAGGCAATCAGAATTGCTCAGGCATATAAAGAAGAATATGAAAAAGTACATATTGATGATAAAGATATTGAGTATTTGCACAACACTTTAGAACGGGTCATTTCTCTTCTATCTTCATTTACTAATGTTGAAGATGGGAAAGAAGATTCAATGAAACAATTGGTTGCTTTACTTAATAAGGATACTTTAAAGACTATGCAATTATTAGGATTTAATTACAAGGAGGCAATAGGAGAACCTTTAACGGAGGTTTGCTCAAATGCTATAAGAAATAAATTAGGAAGTCTATCATCTAAGAAAAACGTACGTAACAAAAAATAATTGAACCAATGGTGTGAACTTTTTGGTAAAATCTAGCTCAATTTGTGTATTTTTAGGATAAAATTCACACCATTCAACTAAAAGTTATTCAAATTAGATGAAAATGTTATTTCTGAAAACGTGGGAAAACATTGATTTTAAGCACATTTTGAAACTTATTCAAATAGAAGTGTTTCCAACCAGGTTATATAAAATGGTTGGAAACACTTCCTCCCTATCTAAATATAGCTAGGTTTTTTTATTGTTCATCACTCGTTCTAAATATTCAATGCTAGATTGAAGATGAAAAGTACAATATTCTCTATCTTCTTCATTTTTAGAATTCAATAATTCGTCGAGATGCCTTTTGATATGCCAAATGGCTCTTCTTATATTTTCTTCTTTTAAATTATTTATGGATTAATTATACAATAATGTACTATATGATATCTTAATTAAATATTTGGTAAGAAATATAAACCATTTGGTACAAGTTGATAATTCTAAAATAGATAAATCATCTAAAATGCACTAAAATACACCTATTCGGTAAAATAGGTGTATATGATGTCATTTGTAACCAAATTCTTTGAGAGCTTTCTTATAGGCACTGCTACCCTTTAAGTAGTAGTCGTGTTTCATTCCACTAATATCAACAGAAAAGACCCCATCTTTAAACGAATATCCTTCTGTCCTTTTTGCAATATCTTGTCCAGTTAACTCAATGGTTTTCTTTTGTTTATCAATCTTAAAGTTATCGGCTTCTCCATGTTCAATGGAACCTTTATCACCTTTTATAGTGAATGCCATCTCGTTTCTTTCACTTGATACCCAATAATATTCTCCATCCAAGGACTGTTGATTGCTATTAGAACATGCAATTAACATCACTGCCATTATTGAAAGTAGCAAAACACTTATAAATTTTTTCATATCCTTCGCCTCCTTTTGTAATATTATTTTACCATAATAATATTACAAAATTGTGTCGATGTCTGTTATAATAGAAATTCCAATAAATGTCTGATATAACAGACATTGATAAAATTTTAAAAAAAGAAGTATTTTCGGAAATCCATACTATATAACCTCTAAATAAATTGAAACGTTTGATTAGCATAAAGCTTTCTCCTAATGAGAAGAGATGTTTTATTAGTTGGAAATGTAACTGCTTTCATGATATACTAATACTTAGTGAAGTTGTGGATATCAAATAAAAACTTCTATGCAGAAAGTAAAACAAGATGAAGTTTATAAATTGCCCTCCCCCGATAATATTCCTTAACTTCTCATGAAGACAAATGAAAGGAAACTCTAATATTCATGGAAAGTTTTACACAAACATTTTTTTCAGAAAATCCAGAGTTCGATATATGGAATAACTTAAAGAACTTTTCTTATATAGAATATGTAAAAAAGTACTTTAAAAACAGAAATATTGAACCTGATATAAAACTTCTAGATACTATTTCAGGATCTATATCTCAGGCCTTCGAATATTTTGAAGCGAGCAAAGTCGTGAGTATTCAAACTGCTCCTCTTATGCTTTATTATGGAACAATTAATTTATTATTTGGAGCATCCTGTTTAATTTCGGGAAAAATTATTAATGTTTCTGGTCACGGTTTAACTCTAAATTTACAAACTTTAGAAAATAACTCGCTACTAAATGTTGAAGTCGATATAAAAAATAACCAAGGAGCTGGTTTTGCCAAATATCTAGAAATACTATCAAAGCAGATTATTTCACAAAAACATACAATAAAACTAGAAGATATATTTTCATCAATTCCTGAGCTCTTTAGAGAATATATAGATATTAATGAAAATAGACAACTATCTATATTGCCACTTATTAAATTAATAGATGATGAACTTGAAGCCTATAAATGTCAGCTTCATTCCACTCAGTACCACTATATAAAAAAAATAGAAACATCAAAAAAATATGAACAATCTTTTTTATCACATCAAGAGAATTATAAAAATGAATTGATATTTTATGTACGATTAGGTAAGAAAGATAATATAAAAACTTCCTTTTTAGGAGAATTCTTTTTTCAACTTGAAATCAACAAATCACTTGTAATAGAACCAATTTTTTTAGGTGTTATAGGATTATACATACTAGCAACTTTGAGTAGGTATCATACCAATTACTGGAATTCTTTTATTAAAAATAATAAAGACGGATTAATTAATTTCATAGAAAAATTTTTAAATTTTATGAGGAGATATTTACCAAACTATATTCTTGATATAATCGAAGAAAAACAACATATATATACGAATCACGTTGTATCAATTGAAGATCTTAGAAGCAATTTATCTGAAAAATATATAGAGGAACGTATAAGAAGAATCATTCAAGAGAATATTAGGAGTTAAGATGAGTACTTATAAATCAGAACTATTTAATCTATGTAAATCTATAGAACAATCAGAACTTTCTAAAAAAGTAAGGGAGATGTGGAATAATTTTAAAACAGATGATCCACTTTACCTTAATAAAACAATCTGGTTTACTTCTACTAGAGACGACCAAAATCATTTTTATGGGGTTTTATTAAGTCAGAGTAGACCTGAAAATACTTCAATTCCTTTCTCTAATTGCCCCAAATTAAATCAAAGAGAGCTAGAAATTTGTAAAGAAGCAAATGAATTCCTTATACGTGTAAGCACCAAACTAGTTAATGAACTTTCTTTTTTACCTACTTCTATTAAAGAAGCACTTAATCCATATTCTAAGCTTTTAGATATCGATAAAGATTTCTATAAAAAAATTAATATTAGTAATCATGAGGAAATTGATTTTTCTGGATTGACTAAAAAATTTAGAAAATCTTATATATTCAATGTAATGGAATCTAAAACGCAAGAGATAGATCCTAATATTTTGGGGACTATTCAAAAGGATCATATACTGGAAATATTTGCTTTTTTTGAGAAAAATGAAGTTTCATGCAGTTATAATGAGATACCTAAAAATTTAAATACGATTAAAAGAAATGAAATTAATGGAAGACTTGAATATGAGGATGTAGTAGAATTTTTCTTTTTTACATTATATGTATTGAGAGACATTATAGAAATAACATTAAACACATTATATTCAGCTTTACAAGGAAAAAAATTACCTGTTTTAAATAATGATAATTTGATAAGCATAGAAGGGCCATCTACAAACTATTTATATAAAAAATATGAATTAGTAAAAATTTCCAGCGAACATGATGATAATCATCCAAGTGTTAACAATCTTTGTTTAATCGACGCATACTTAGATGATGAAAAACAGAAAGTTCATGCCCTTATTTATATTGTAAGCACAACTTATCGTCAAACTGGAAGATTTGGTAGCATAACCTCAATGAAAGGACTTGAAGTTGATGATTCTCTAAATAGATTTTTTAGCTTCTTTAAAAAATAAAGCCTAAATTCTTATCAAAAAGCTAAAATTATAAGTAGTAAGGTCGAACGTTGATCTGGTACCTCTTGGGATTGAACTTTTCTCTTACTTCTTAACTCGTATTTAAAAAAGAGATGCATTTCAAATTGTACTGACCCCAAAAAGTTAGACAATGAATTTACACAAAGGATTTAGTTCTGTATTGCACAGGACTGAGTCCTTTTAGTTTGACCTTAATTCGTTTATTGTTGTAATAATCAATGTAGTCTACAATAGCTTGTTCTAATTGCTCAAGTGACTGAAACGTCTTCTCATACCCATAAAACATTTCGGACTTAAGAATGCCAAAGAAGGATTCCATCATGCCGTTGTCTGGGCTGTTACCCTTACGTGACATGGACGGTTGAATTCCTTTATCCTCTAAAAAACGATGATAATACTGGTGTTGATACTGCCATCCTTGATCACTATGGAGAATTGTATTTGTGTAATGATTCTCAGTAAAGGCCTGGTCTAACATAGCTTTCACTTGTTCTAAATTTGGCGACGTCGAAAGATTATAAGCGACGATTTCACTGTTAAAACCATCTAATACTGGTGATAAGTAGAGTTTTTGAGTGCTTGCTGGAATGGCAAATTCTGTCACATCTGTGTAGCACTTTTCCATTGGTTTTGAAGCTTCAAACTGGCGTTGAATAAGGTTGTCGGCTTTCTTACCAATATCTCCTTTGTGAGAAGAATACTTTCGCTTCTGCCGGATTCTAGCTTGTAAATTGAGGACATTCATCAACCGCTGAACCCTCTTATGATTGACCAAAAAGCCACGATTTCTTAATTCTAAATGTATCCGACGATAACCATAATTTCCCTTGTGTTCAGTAAAAATAGATTGGATTTCAGCTTTAAGCCCTTGATCCTTATCTGGTTTGTCTAGCTGTTTCAAATGATAATAGTAGGTCGAACGAGCGAGTTTAACGGCCTTTAGAAGAATATCTAACGAAAACTCAGTGATTAATTCTTGAACAATTTCTGTCTTTCTTCTTTCTCTTTTTCCTCCTTCAATCGGAGTTCTCTCAACTTTTTTAGAACAGCATTCTCCGCTCTCAGGTATTCATTTTCTGCTTGAAGACGCTCTAACTCAGTCATCTCTTCAGGTTTCTTCTTTGGTTTACGTCCCATTTTAGGTATCCTTCCTCTTGTTTTCTCAACAATAGTATACCCATTTTTCTTGTATTGTGCCAGCCAATTTGGAAGCATTCCTTGGTTTGGGAGAGCATAATCAAGGCTTACACTTCTTTGTGAACGACCTTCAAGTAAGACTTTATCAATGATTTCTCGTTTTAGTTCAGGAGAATAGTAACAATTCTTTCCTTTTTTTACGATTTCTATTCCATAACGATCAATCAATTTAATCATGTACTGAAGATTAGAAATCTTTATCCCAAATTGATTTGAAAGTCGCCTAAAACTCTCTCCTTGCTTTCTTGATTCATATATTTGAACTTTATCTTCAAAAGTTAATTTCATAATAAAAGCACCCCAAAAATTAGATTTTTCTGTCTAACTTTTAGGGTGCAGTTCAAGAGCCGAAAGGCTCTTTTTTTTTTATATACTCAAAAATAAAAAAGCTGGGAAGTCTAACTAAATAAATCAGATTTTATTCGTTCTGGTTTTTTAACCATTGTTTTAAAAAAAGCCGGGCAAAAGCCCGACTTCTCCATTCTATTATTCGTTATGATTGTTAGAGTCTTGCGAAGAAGGCTCAGATGGTTTAGATTGATTTTCTTCGTTCGAAGAGCTAGACGATGGTTCTTCATACGAATACTGATCAGTGGAATAACTTGGCTCATAGTAGTAGTTATTGTAGTTGTTCTTACCATTGTTTAAGTAGAGATAAGAACCACTTCGATACAGTCCACTTGGTTGCGTCCAATCCGTATGACCAGAGTTATTATTATTAGCAAGATAGAGCATCATTTGACGGTAGACATCCGTTGCGACCTGTATTCCATTATCCAATACTGGTGTAAAGCGATTGGAATAACCTGTCCATACTGCCATGGCATATTCAGGAGTGTAGCCTACAAACAATTCATCCGGTGTTACAATATTTGAATAAGCATTTTTTGTCAATTTACCGATTTCGTTATCAGCATAGTTTGATGTACCTGTCTTACCAGCTTGGTAGATTCCCGAAATGGCAGCATTTGTACCGGTACCAGACAAGAGAACTGTCTTCATCATATCTGTCATCATGTAGGCAGTTGTTGCTTTCATTGCACGAGTTCCTTCGGACTCAAATTCCTTGGTTGTGCCATCACTAAAGACAACCCGACTAACATAGGATGGTTTGTAATAGGTACCGCCATTGGCAAAAGCAGCATAGGCAGCTGCCATTTTCTCACTGCTGGCTCCGTATTTGTTGCTAGAATCGCTAGTGTTACTCGAGATAGCGTTGGCGTAAACCATTTCTGGGTAATCGATCCCTAATCCATTGAGGAATTTCTTAGCTTGTTTAAGACCAACTTTTTCCAGGGCCTTCACCGCAGGCACGTTACGAGATTGTTGAATTGCGTAGGTAATGGACATGCTACCATAGTATGAACGGTCCCAGTTGTAGACAGGCGTTGATGAATGAGGGAAGTTGTATGGCGCATCTGTTGTAGTAGCTGCTGTAGAGGTATATTCCTCATGTTCAAGAGCTGGTGCGTAATCTGTGATTGGTTTCATTGTTGAACCCCAGTCACGGTTCGTTTCAACCGCTTGGTTTGTACCAAAGGAAACATTGCTGGATTGGTGACGAGAACCCAGCTGAGCAATGACTTTACCAGTATTGACATCAATAACGGTAGAAGCTACTTGCATTTCATCATCCGGGTAATTGACATATTCATCTGTATTGTAGATATCCCATAGTTTCTTTTGAGCTTCTGTATCCACGTTTGTATAGACATCCATTCCGGTTGTCAACAAATTGTAGCCCGTTTCTTCTTCGACTTGCTCGATCACTTCTTTTAGGTAATTATCCATATAAGCTGGATAACTGCTTGAAGAGCTAAGACTTTGAAGACCATCTGTAACAGGTGTATTCACTGCCGCTTCGTATTGTTTATTGGAAATGGACTTCATATCGAGCATTTCTTTTAAAACTAAGTTTCGGCGTTGAAGTGCCGCTTCGGGATGAGAATAAGGATCGTATTGGTTCGGCGCTTGAGGCATCCCTGCTAGAAGCGCTACTTGAGGGAGCGATAGATCTTTTAGGTCTTTTCCATAATAGCTTTTTGCAGCTGTCTGCATTCCATAGTTCCCATTCGCCATAAATACTTTATTAACGTAATAGGTCAAGATTTCTTGTTTGGTTGCTTTCTTTTCCAACTGAGTTGCTAACCAAGCTTCTTGAATCTTTCGTGATAGGGTACGATCGGAAGCGGAAGTTGAGAAATAGGTTAATTTGATCAATTGCTGCGTTAAGGTTGATCCCCCTTGGCTTCCTCCTCGCAAGTTGTGAAGGAAGGAGCCACCAATCCGAATGATATCGACTCCACGGTGATTGAAGAATCGGTGGTCCTCAATCGCCACGATAGCGTTAACCAAATCAGTTGGGATTTGGTCTGTTGAGACGTTGATTCGTTTCTCAGCACCTAAATCCGCAATCAAGTTATTTTGATTGTCATAAATCTTACTAGATGTTGTGGCAACCAGATCTTTTTCAGACAAGGTTGGTGCTTTCATCGCATAATAACTAAAGATTAGTCCACCAAGGACGAATAAAAGTAAGAAAAATGAAATGGCTGCTATGGCAACATATTTCAACCATTGAATGACTGTTTGTTTATTCATTTAAATACCGCCTAGAAGTTTCTGTTCGATAATATCAAGATAAGGAACGCTTGGAAGTCGATTCTTATCTACTAAAAAGCCGTGCTCCTGAATATAGGAGAGTGGCATGGATTTACTACCATGATCGATGTTGTAATAGTATATTAGTGGAGGAGCAGGAAGTAAGTAGGTTTCGCTCAACTTTGCAAAATGCAAGAGAACGAAACAGATACCACCTTGCTGGACAACCGCTTCCATATGATCAATCTGATGTTGATGAAAATTTTTCATCGGCATGGATTGCTTTTGCTGTGTTTCCTTAGCTTCAAAATCGATATAGCGTCCCTTGTATACTCCAGAATAGTCCGTCGTTGAGGCTTGCCTGAAATAGGCTTCAACAATCTTTGCCCGACTGCGACGTGGATAATCCACTTTCACGATTTGAATCGGTGTTGGTTTTTTATGGATGACTGCCAGACCTCGAGAAAGATAGTATTGATTACTTTCATTGATCATTTTTTCAAATGTCATCCCACGATTCGCAAAGTCGACTGGATGTTTCCTTTGTGTAGAGACCAAGGTTTTTTTGGCTACTTTATGTGGATAGTTGACCATAGTTCTCCTTATTGGTACAATTACATCACTCTATTATATCATAAATTAGAATAATGAGGAAAAAATGAATACCATACTTGTTGCAGGTTATAAGAGTTTTGATGTGGGCGTCTTTTCCAATAAAGACCCTCGACTGACCATTATCAAAAAAGCCATTGAAAGAGATCTTCGTCGTTTATTTGAAGAAGGAGTGAAATGGCTGGTCTTTTCTGGTAATTTGGGATTTGAGGCTTGGGTACTAGAGGTCGCCTTTGAATTAAAAAAAGATTACGATTTTCAAATGGCGACGATCTTCCTATTTGAGAATGTTGGCGAAAATTGGAATGAAGCCAATCAGGAAATGTTGGCACGCTTCAAACAGGTGGATTTCGTGAAATATGCCTATCCCCACTATAGCAATCCGGGTCAATTAAAAGAATACAATCAGTTTTTGATAGATAATGCGGATGGAGCTTACCTTTTTTACGATCCAGAAAATGAAACCAATTTAAAGTATCTTTACAAAATGATGCAAGAAAAAGAACTATTTTATGTCAAACAATTAAGTTTTGATGACTTAAATGAACTTGCTGAAAATTTTTACGAAAACTAAGTGTTATACCTTGATTTTTCTTACCATTTTTTTATATAATTGAGATGATGAACTAGATTGGAGAGAGTAATGGCGAGTATTATTTTTACTGCGAAAGATATTTTTGATCAAGATTTCAAACGAGAAGTTCGTGGTTATAATAAAGATGAAGTAAATGAATTTTTAGATGATGTCATAAAAGACTATGAAACCTATGCTGCTTTGGTGAAGGAATTGCGTGAAGAAAACGCACGCCTTCGTGAAGAACTTGCCCAAAAAGCACAGGAAACACCACAAACATCTCCAATTGCTAGTACAGCTACGCAAGAATTCCCGCAAGTGACAACAGCGACGAACTTTGATATTCTTAAACGACTCAATCGTTTGGAAAAAGAAGTTTTTGGGAAACAGATCGTAGATCGCGATTATTAATCCCATAGATCGTGCAATTTTTGGATAATCGCGTGGGAGAATGCTCTCATGAGGAAAGTCCATGCTAGCACAGGCTGTGATGCCTGTAGTGTTTGTGCTAGGTGAATCCATAAGCCTAGGGACTTGGTATTCAAGTTACGGCGAGTGAAGGA
>SKER01001628.1_pt1 | contig 17602 bp, 36 predicted proteins | sample 4826961 | NCBI WGS metagenome assembly SKER01 (sample SAMN11008804, study PRJNA524170) | human gut metagenome | biome: Human fecal sample; material: Feces; isolation source: fecal sample from pouch patient p47 | host: Homo sapiens | place: Israel: Tel-Aviv | collected 2016-11-16 | reverse complement strand
CTGCACGATGTTCGGCACCCGCGCCGAGAAGCTTGCCCAGTACCTGACCAAGGGGACCAAGGTTACGGTCGAGGGCAAGCTTCACTACAGCTCTTGGGAGCGCGACGGCCAGCGCCGCAGCAAGCTCGACGTCACCGTCGACGAGATCGAGTTCATGAGCCGACAGAGCGCGGAGCAGGGCAATCCTCCCTACGTCTCCGATCGCCAGCAGGCACCCGCCCATCGCGATGCGGTGCAGGCGCCGGCGGCGGTCCAGAACGCAGTCAACCAGGCGTTCTCGCGGAACTCTGCAGCAGCGGTGTACGACGAGGACATCCCGTTCTAAGGACATAGCAGATGGTCAGAGATGGCGACACTTGGCGTGACGTTATCAGGAAGCTGGCCAAGGCAGGATACGAGCTAAAGCGCAACAGTGGCGGGCATGCCGTCTATTCGGACGGACGGCATTCCGTCACCGTCGTCATCCACAAGCCGAAGCAGCGCGTCGCGCCCAACACGGTGAGAAACATCAACAAGCAGACGAAGGGCGAGCAGCCCTTCTCTTGGGGGAGTCAACTTTGAAAACAGCGGATTACGAACCAGCTGCAGGATTCAACATGCCCGCCGGGTGCTTCGATGTTCCCGACGTGCCTGTGTGCCGCGAGTGCGGAGAGTGCGAGCACTTCAAGGAGATCTCGGACAACGGGTGCGGCGTGTGCGCACAGAGGTTCTGGGAGTTCATGGGCTCTGAATACTACGCAACATCGCGATTCAAAGGATTCGCCTCGCTTGATTTCATATGCGATAACGCCATATGCGAGGGAGACGAGGCGTGCAGCGACTTTAAAGAGTACGGAACGAAGCATGGCAGATAGCGTAAATCCCATGGAAGAGGCTGTGGCAAAGCTCGCCAACGTGTCGAGTCTGCTGAGCGATTACGCGAACGTCACAGTGCGACTTGGCAAGAAGGATGCCGACTGGGTGGCAATCGCCCTCGACCTAGCAGAAGAGGGCCTTGAGAAAGAGACGGAGCAAAGTTGAAAGTAGAAGTAGCAACGACAGCGCTCTTGGGGTTCGTCCCAGAGCGCAAGCACGACAGCGATGCCGGATATGACATGAGGGCCGCTATTCCGCGACCGATAACCATCGACCCAGGCGACTCCGCGTGGGTCCCAACCGGAGTCAAGGCGGCCATCCCTGACGGGTACTTCGGACTGCAGTGCGCACGTTCCGGCCTGTCCTGCAATCACGGAATCACGCTCGCCAACGGTGTCGGTGTCATCGACTCCGGCTACAGGGGCGAGATTAAGGCCAAGCTCGTGAACCTTGGCAAGAGGCCGTATACGATCTTCCCCGATGACCGCGTGTGCCAGCTCATCATTCTTCCCTACGCGAAAGTCGATTTCGTCGAGGTGGACGAGCTTGAGGACAGCGATCGCGGCTGCAATGGCTACGGAAGCACCGGGACGAGGTAGGGATGGCCAACAGCGCGTATGACCGCGCCATAGATGAGCGTCTCCTGGACACGGTGGACAGCCCGGAGACGCTGTGCGCATCGCTCATGAAGCTGTTCGGACTCAGCGACTTGTACACATGGAAAGAGATCCACGTGATTATCCTGAGGTCGCTCAAAGGCATTCTCGGCGGAGTCGAAGCACCCTCCGGTAAGCCTGTAGACAAAAAGACGGAAATGCCCGTAGATGCTGTCTCAGAGCCTTGCAGCCCCATAAGCCCGGCGCACTACAAGGCTGGAGGCATGGAGACGGCCGAGAAGATAGAGGCAGTGGCCGACGAGCTGTCGGCTCGCGGAGGGATAGACGCCGTCTTGTTGATCAGGCTGTCCCATGCCCTCAAGTACTTCGACCGCGCCGGCCTAAAGGGCGACGCATCCGAGGACCTTGAGAAGTGCGCCAATTATCTGTATCGGATGTTTACAGGAAAATGGATTGAATAATGAGGGGGTCAGACAATGGCTGAACGCAGAATGTTCGCAAAGACGATAGTCAACTCTGACGCGTTCACGGACATGCCTCTCAGCGCCCAGGCCCTTTACCTCCACATCGCCATCGAGGCGGACGACTGGGGCTTCGTGAACAACCCGAAGGCCATCAGGCGCTCGATCGGTGCGTCGGAGGACGACTTGCGGCTGCTGGTGGCGAAGAGGTTCCTCATCGCCTTCGACAGCGGGGTGGTTGTCGTGAAGCACTGGTTGGTCAACAACTACATCCAAGCCGACAGAAGGCACCAGACGAAGTACCAAGACGAGCTGTCGATGCTCTTCGTCGATGAGAACAAATCGTATACGTTCTCAGACACAGGCCGTCTAGCTGCGGAAACGTTTTCTCGTGTATCCAAAATGGATACAAAGCGTATCCAGAACGTATCCAAAGTGGATACAAACTGTATCCAACCTGTATCCAAAATGGATACTGAGGTTAGGTTAGGTAAGGATAGGTTAGGAGAGAGTAGTAACTCCTCTAGGGTTGATACTCAACCTAATCCCAAAGGGTTATCCGGTAGAGGGGTTTCAGGGGAGGAGGGCGCTAAAGCGCCCAAGACAAAACGGGCGAGCTTCGTCAAGCCGACAGTCGAGGAGGTCAGGGCCTACATCGCCGAGAAGGGCTACTCCGTCGATGCCGAGAAGTTCTGGAACTTCTACGAGGCCAAGGACTGGTACATCGGCAAGAACAAGATGAAGCGCTGGCACAACGCTGTCGCCACGTGGGCGCGGAGCGGGTCCGACTCCAGGCAGACAGCACGCGTTGACCAGCAGTCGCTCGACGCGTTCGACTACGCGGTCGGCCTCGGGAAGGGGATCGCATGACGGAGCCGAAGAGGTGTCCGAGGTGCGGCCACGCCGTCGAGATGACGGTCTACGACAGGGGCGAGCCGGTGCTAATCCCGTGCTTCTGCCGATGCCACACGCTCGAATCCCGCAGGTCGGAGTGCTTCCCAGTCCCCGAGATGGGGCTGCAGACATTCGAGGCAGACGATGGGAAGTTCGGCTCAGACGTGGTCGAGAAGTGCCGGAAGTACGCCGAGAAGCTTCCCGACCTGAGGACCGGACTGCTGCTGTTCGGCCCGCCCGACAGCGGAAAGACGTTCCTGAGCTGCTGCATCGCGAACGCGGCGCTCGAAAAGGGCATGAGGGTCCTCGTTCGCTCTATGCCGTGGGTGCTCAGCCGAGGGTACGACGAGGTGGCGTCCACCATCGAGCAGCTGAGCCGCGCAGAGCTGCTCGTGCTCGACGATCTCGGCGCGGAGCGCGCCACCGACTACGGCAGGGAGATCGTCTACAGCGTCATCGACTCGCGCTACCAGAGCCGCAGGCCCACCGTCGTCAGCACGAACCTGACGCGCATCGAGCTGGCGAACCCAGCCGAGATGTCGAACCGCAGGACCTACAACCGAGTCCTGGAGATGTGCCTCCCGCTGGAGGTAGACACGGGCCGCAAGCGCTCCACTGCCGGGCGCTATTCGGACATGGCTCGCGAATACGGTTGGCAAGACTAATCAGAAATAGCCGAATAAAGAACTGTGATGCCGTTTTTCGGGCATTTGGAGGCTCGTCACTAGCGAGTACCCATAACGCATACCGCAACGTCTTAAAACGGCTCTGAATCATTCAATGGAGGTCTGACTTGGAAAACGGGAACTGCGCGGCGACGTTCGTTTCGACGCTCGTGGCGATCGGGGCGTTCGTCCTGTGCTTGAAGATCGCCGCGCTAGTCTTCGCCTGGCTCGTCTACGAGGCGTTCGGGGTCGAGTGCCAGAACACGTGGGCGCTTGCCGGTCTCATCGCCTTCCTGCTGTGGGTCGAATCATGCAGAGGGTAGGCGAGATGAGCGACGCGCTCCACAGGTTCCGCAGCTACATGTGGAGCGCCGAGTCGCTGGAGAAGGCGAAGGCGGAGCTCAGGTCGCCGAGGCTGAACGCCGAGCGGAGAAAGCGGCTGATGTACGTCATCTCGCAATGCGAGAGGTCGCTGGACGCCGGGTGGCGAGAGGTCGGGACGATAGCCGAGAGGGACGGCGACGCAGCCGCAGAGCTGGTGGCCGGCCACTTCCTCTTCGGGGAGGACTGGCACGACCTGACGGCGAGCCTCGGAATCAGCTACGACAAGGGAAAGAAGGTCGCATATGCGGCAATCAAAGCGCTCGACCGATTTTAATGACGGGGTGATAGGGGGTAGCTAATGGAGAATCGCGCAGGGGCAGAGTATCGCCTCCTGCTCTTATTGCCCGGAAAGAGGAGCCGGGTGCTCGAATCCATGTGCAAGAGCGGGTGGGAACCCATCTCGTGCAGCGCGGAGGCGGAGCGGTGCTCGGTCCTCATGGAGCGCTTGGAATCGAGGGAAGAGGTCCGATATGGGAGAGGATAGCCATCTGACGGATAGCGCCGAACGGTCGATTATCAGGGCATTCAATCCGGGAAAGCCCGGCAGCATCGACTTGTGCAGCCTATGCAGCCGCAGCGGTCGCTGCCATCGCAGGTGGACGCGAAGGGCGTGCCGCTTCCCGGCGTGGGCCGTGGCGGTCGCGCTACTCAAGTGGGATCGCGAGCGCCCGAATGGGGCGATCGGATGACAGAAGACAGAAGGTGCCTCGACTGCGCCCATAGCGATTTCATCGCCATGACGAACCTTGAGTCCGGGCAAACGGTCGTTCACTTCACATGGCTGTGCAGACGCGGCGAAAAGTCGCGGAAAGTCGAATTGAATGATACATGCAAGCACTGGAGGGAGCTTGGAAGCGATGGAGAGTAGCAAGACGGTCGCCCTGCCCCGCAACGCCGAGGGCTGGGAGGCTTTAGAAACGGAGGAAGAAATGAAAGCGAAGAAGAAGGCTATGATCTCGCAACCGATGGCCGGCAGGACCGACGCCGAGATCGTCGAGGCAAGGGAGAAAGCGGTCGCGGAACTCGAGGGCATGGGCTACGAGGTCGTGAACACGCTGTTCACCGACGAGTGGTACAGCGACGAGGCCATGGAGGGTCGCGGCGTCGTGCAGATTCCGCTGTGCCATCTCGCCAAGTCGCTCGAGAACATGAGCCTGTGCCACGTTGCCTATTTCTGCCCGGGCTGGGAGGATGCCCGCGGCTGCAAGATCGAGCACGATGCGGCGCTGGCTTACGGGCTGGAGGTCATCTATGGCGATTAGCGATTCCGAGCGCCGCAAGTACGAGGACAAGCTCGCGAGCCTGTCATGGGCCGATGGCGTCCCAGCCCCAGTGGATGCGGATGGCGAGGTCGTACCGCTCGCGACGAATGTTGTGTACGACAAGGACGACACAGAGCTAAGCGTCCGCAGTTTTGACTTCAAAAGCGATGGCTATAACAACGGATGGACGGTGTTCTGTGCTTTAGGCCCAAATTTCATGGCCCAGCCTTATGGCTTGCAGGAACTTCATCTCCACCGCCCAGACAGCTGGGAAAAGCTGCTGGATGACCTGGACAACGCGGTCAAAGGCGGGGACAACGCGGAGTGCCTTTACATGCGCAGGGAGGACATCGAGGTAGGCGAGCAATGCTCAGGATGCAGATTGTACAACGCCGATGATGTTTTCAGCGATTGCTCTTGCCTTGCCTACGCCGACATCGCCGCGCGAATCCGCAAGCTGAGGGGTGAGGACTAATGAGAAGGACAATCGAGTGCCCGAGGTGCGGTATCAGGGTGCAGAGCAAGTTCATGACCGACCCGAACAAGGTCCCGCGTCGTGTCGGCTGGCTTGGGTTCTGCCCGGTATGCGGCGTCAGGCTGAGCTTGGTCAGAGACGAGCGCGGCAACGTCACGGGCGCAGTGCGAGAGAGCGAATACATCTGCAAGGTGTGCGGGAGGTGAGCGATGAAGGTTGACCGACTGCTGAGTATGCTCTGGCTCATCGTCGCGACTGCGTATGCCCTGCGCGTCGTCGCGGCACTCGCCGCCGGACAAGGCGCGTTAGCGGACACGGTTCCGGCGCTCACGGCGCTCGCGCTCGCGAAGCTCTACGAGGAGGACGAATGAAGCGAGAGAAGATTGTGACCGCGTACACCTGCGACTGCTGCGGCGCCGAGATTGACGACAAGGCGCAGGCGTACATCACCGTGAGCTTCAACGGCGAGATCTGGTACGAGTGGTGGGTGTGCGGAGACTACTGCAAAGAGTGCGGTGAGCTTTTAGCAAACGCAATCACCAGGTCAATTCAGATGCCCGAGCGCTACGATGACGCCTTCCGCGATAAGGAAGCGCGAGTCAAGGCAGAGGTCGAGATGATTAAAGAGCAGCGCGAGAGGACATGGTGACGACGATGCCTAAGTACTTAGTCCAAATGAGCTACTTCCTCGACATTCCCGATAAGGAGCTTGAAGACGTGATGGAAGACACTGTGGAAATCGCCAATGACGCTCAATCGTTTATCGATGAGTTTGCATACGAATCCTACTGCTCGTGGGTTGAAAGGGATGGTGAAGACTAATGGAGAAGGGACACCGGGCCATATTCAAGCACTGCCCTTTCTGCTGGAGCACAGACACGGCATTTGTCATCGCCCCGGTTCCGCACAGCGACTTAATCGAGTATTACGTCGAGTGCCATTCCTGCAAAGCGACCGGGCCTTTGGTGACCAGCAGCAAGCGCGCTGTCGAGCTTTGGAACGAGAGGAGCGGCAATGCCCTATAGAGATGATTCCGTGACCGCTTACACGCGCCGCAAGCCTACTGGGGAACCCTACTGCGGAACCAGTTCCCTAGTTGGCCGAGTACATGACCGAGTAAGCGACCGCGAGCGCCGGGACATCGTGACGGCGCTACGGAACATCGTATTCCTCGAAGATGATGAGACGGGCGAGGAGTACTGCGATGTCAGCGACGTTCTTGAGGCTCTCGACGTGCGCACCGACGTCGATTGGACCCTCAACCGCGATGAGGTCGAGCGCCTCATCGACATAGTGCGCGTACCTCAGACGGGGCCGAAGAGGTACAGGCTCAACGCCGATGCGCTGCGCGAATGGATGTCAAGGACGCACACAACGCAGGGCGAGCTGGCCAAGATGGTCGGCGTCACTGGTTGCATGCCGAGCCAATGGCTCAACGGCGTGAAGGAGCCGCGCATGAGCACGATGCTCAACCTTGCGGACGCGACCGGGATGAGCGTTTACGACCTGATGGAGGTTGACGATGCCTAAGACGCTGACGCTGAGCGCTCCGAAGCAGTTTTCGACGTTCTACGGTGGGCGTACCGTCACGTGGGACCTGCTGGACGAGAAAGGCGTTGGATACCGCATCTCGTGGATTGCAAAGGCCTTCGACACGCATATGCCCGAGTGCATGGCCTTCGCGTGCAAGCACGACACGCGCGGCATTCAATGGACCGACTACCGCGAGCAGGCCGTGAGCCACAACCCTGATGCAGCCCTTGCGTTGAGAGAAGTGATGATGCAGCTCAAGGATGAGCACGGATATACATACGAGCCGGAGATGGAGCCGATCTACCTTCTACCGGGAGAGGTGGTTGCAGATGACTAGCGGAGATCCCATCAGACCTGGTGACGTGTACGAGTACACCTGCGGCAACGACCAGGGCTACGGCTACATGGTTCCGGTCAAAACGTCCAGGGGATGGGATTTCATCGACACGTACCAGCTTGGTGTCCCATGGCGTAATGACGGCGAGACAGGCGATGACGCATCCATCAGGCGAATTATCGATCTGGGCCACGGCGACCATGACGGATACGTCAATAGAGCAACATCGTCGTTCTACTACCGCAACGCGCGTTTTGGACAAACCGAGGTGCCTTACGGCCTGCGGCTATTGCTTAACCTCAACGACTATAACGTTGCGTCACACCGCGAATGCGCTGACTACAACGCTTGCGACACTGCGTCTTACATCCCGCTTTACAGAGAGCAACACTATAGCTGGAGCTATGGCAAGGCATTCGGCCTATGTTTTGTCAGAAAGGGCGCAGAGAAGAACCCAGTCGCTGTGTTCCAAAGTCTGCTGGTAGAAGCCTCCAACTCGATCATCAAACCGAGCGTGAGTGTGGCGGCTCACCTATTGGGCGAAATCGAGAAGAAGCTCTGCGTGCTTGAGGACTTTGGTCTATCCACTCAGGAAGACGAGGTCGCCGTTTTCCGTCTCGCAAAACGCATCGAGATAATCAACAAATGCGTTGAAGACCTCAGAGAAATCGACAGGGAGCGCATGGCGCAGCGCCGTGATTCTGACAGCACGGGCGAGGAAAGGGAGGTAGACGATGATCAGTGACGAGAAGCGCCGAGAGGTGGCACGAAAGCTACGAGAACCAAAGGAATCACTGCTCGCCCATCCAGACGAGGAGCTAATTCGGTTGCGGTATGAGACAGGATGCCAACGTGGACAAGATATTTACGAGCACCTTGCAGACCTCATCGACTGCCCGACGTGCAGCATGGAGTACATGCCTGAGTACAGCGGCGATGAGATTTACCCGACCGAGGCCTACAGGTGCAGCGAGTGCGGTTGGATCGTGTCAGAGGGCAAGCCCACCTACTGCCCATGCTGCGGAGCGGAGGTGCTTGATGAAGACGGCGCGAATTAAATGGCGCGGAACCTATGAGCTGCGCTACGACGAGGTGCATCAAGACTACCAGTGCACCTGCTGCGGGACGTGGCTCCAATACGATTTCGTGACCACAATGGACGAGAACGATGCTCCATGGGTGCGAGACATGAGCTATTGCCCCATTTGCGGGGCTGAATTCACGAAGCGGGGAGAGTGATCTAGCGATGGCTAGAAAATCCTACGTCATCGACAGCAAGGCCATCGACCATTGGCTGATCGACAACGACATGACGCGCAGCCAGCTCGCGGAGGAGGCCGGGATAAGCGGCTCGACCCTGAAACACGCCATCAACGACGGTCGCAACTGCGGCATCGACATCTTATTGAACCTGTCTCTCGCTATGGACGTCCGCCCGTGGGACCTCGTGAGGGAGATGGGTCCTGTTGGAGGTAATCGATAGGTGAGATACGTAAGCCTTTTCAGCGGCATCGAGGCCGCATCGGTGGCATGTGACGGCATGGGATGGGAACCGCTCGCGTTCGCGGAGATCGACCGGTTTCCGTCTGCCGTCCTTAAACAGCATTTCCCGCAGGTGCCAAACCTGGGGGACGTAACGAAAGTCGATTGGAGGAGATTTGTCAAAGATTTCGGAAAGCCGGACCTCATCGTCGGAGGTAGCCCGTGCCAGTCTTTTTCCATTGCCGGAACCCGCACCGGACTCGAGGGAGCGTCTGGACTCATGTGGGAATATGTTCGAGCGATTCGCGATGTCCGGCCTGAGTGGGTTCTTTGGGAGAACGTCCCGGGAGCGCTCTCAAGCACGCATGGGGAGGATTTCGGATGCCTGCTCCGAAGCCTGGATGACATCGGGTATGGTTTGGCATGGAGGGTACTTGACGCGCAGTTCTTCGGAGTACCCCAGCGACGCCGACGTGTCTTTCTTGTCGGACGTCTTGGAGCCTGCCCCCCCCCTCGAGGTTCTGTTTGAGCCCGAGGGCATGCGCCGGGATTATCAGCCGAGCCGAGAGAAGAGGCAAGAGCTTGCCTCCGCAGCTGGACGCGGCCCTTCGTGCGCAGGCTTCAAATACAGCGCTGGAAGCGGCGCCAGCTCTGTAGGCTACGAGGAGGAGAACTCCAACACCCTCACGGCGGACTGGCACGCGCCCGCAGTGATCGGGTTCGCGCAGAACACCAGAGACGAGGTCCGAATCCAGGGAGCCGGTACGATCAGCGGGGCGCTGTCGCTCACCCTCGCCACCTCAAACACGCAGACGCTCTTCGACGACACGAACAAGGGGGAAGAGATGACCGTGAGAAGGCTGACCCCTCGCGAGTGCGAGAGGCTGCAGGGGTTCCCGGACGACTGGACGCTCATCCCGTACCGAGGCAAGCCAGCCGAGGACTGCCCGGACGGCCCCAGGTACAAGGCGATCGGCAACTCGATGGCGGTGCCGGTGATGAAGTGGATTTTCGAGCGAATGGAGGCCGCGAGCAATCGCGTGGACGCGCTATGAGGACGAACATCTGGCTTAAGCCAGGCAAGGCCGTGATACCGGTAGCGGTGGACGAGCTGTGCGGCCTCGCGTCCCGCAACTGGCACGACGGAGCATGGGACGAGAGGGAGGCGGATGCCAGCTCGGTCGAGGTGGCCACATGCACGCCGATGGCCACCTACGTCGGGGTCAAGTGCTCGGCATGCGGCAAGTGGGCATGGAAGGACGTCGACAGCATCACGCCGTACTGCCCGGAATGCGGGCGAATGGTGGTAAAGGGATGACCTCCAGGAGGGTCTACCTGGTGACGGTCATGTATGAGACGGCGAGAGGCTCCGTGTCGTACCCGGTCATGGCATACGACACGGAGGAGGCCGCCACTACCGCCATGGAGAGACTGATGGCAGACGCGTCTTGCGAGTACGGCGTCTTGCCCGTCGTGCTCATGGAGAACGGTCCCGGAGGCCACTGCACGATTGACCGATAGCGGGATGGGACCATATGGCGATGGGAGGTGATCATGTTGGACATGCCGTGGTTCAAGCAGCCGATAGGGGAGCTGGACACCCCGAGGCTCAGGAGGCTCGCGGACGCTGCGGGCGCAGAGGGGCTCGGCGTGCACCTGGTGGTCAAGACCGAGCTGTACCGGGCCGCTTGCGAGGGCGTCGAGCTGACGGTCCAGGATTTGGCCAAAAGCGTCCAAAGGTACTGCGGAATCGGGCCGAAAAAGGCGAAGAACTTGCTCAAAATCGCCGAGGATTCGGGAGTTTTCCGAGCGAAAAACGACGGTTTCGTACAGCCGATCGCTTATAACCCGCAAGAGGACGCCGACAGGTACCGAGAGGTCTCCGAGCAGCGCAGACGCGCAGCGAAGGCAGGAAGGTGGAAGCAGCAGTCCACAGGCGGTCAGCTGTAGCGGAGGCCATGCAATTGCATATCCAATTGCATATGCAAACGCCTTATATATAGAAGAGAAGAGATATATAAGATGAGAAAAGAAGAGAAGGGACCCGGAAAGCCGCTCTGGCACGGCACGGACCTGAACCTCGGTGAGCTGATGGTGCTGAGGGTCCTCGCCCGCAGGCTGGGCCGCACCCGCAGCTTCGACGTCGTGGACGAGTGCGTCCACGTCGACTTCAACAACCGCATCCTCAGGGAGCAGCCGCCCGAGACGATCCTGGGGATAGCCGACTCGCTGGCGGAGAAGGGCATCTTCGAATCCGAGGGCGGCGGGATGTACTCCATCACCGAATACGGATGCGCGTGCTGGGAGGCGTGCGAGGAGCTGTTCTCGGCGAAGGCTAGCAAGCGCCCGAAGCGCACGGCGGGGCACCCACAGGGCGCACGGGGGGTACCCACAGGGCGCGTGCACGGGAAGGAGGCCTGATTTTCCGATGCCCAAGGGAAACAGGGACGGGTGGAAGAACGCACCCAACAACCAGAGGCCGCAGAGGCAGTCCGATTCGATAGCCTTCATCAGGGAGCTGGTGACGTGGCCCGCTATCGACCTTAGGGACCCCGAGGCGATGCTGCAGAGGTTCAACGACTACACCGATCTCTGCGAGAGGTACAAGTCGAGGGTCCTCGTGAGCGGACTCTGCAACTCCATGGGCCTGACGAGGGACGATGTGCTCAATTGGAGCAAGGGGAAGAACTGCATGCTGAACAGGGTGCTAAGCCCTGAGTCGGCCCAGATGTTGAAAAATATTTTGAAAATGCTCGAAGTCGACTGGGAATTTGCGATGCAGAACAACGGCTACCGAAATCCGGTTACCGGCATCTTCCTGGGGAAGAACAACTTCGGCTACTCCGACGAGTCGGTCAACGTGGTCAAGCACGAGGAATCCGACCGAGGCCCCAGCAGGGAGGCGCTGCAGGCCAAGTACCAGGCCGCGCTCCCCGATGACCCCATAAAGGCTGAGGTGGACAGCGTGGAGACGATCTACGAGCTCCCCGACGGCGAGAAGAAGCGTTAACGACTTTCGCGGCCCATACGAGAAGACCCGGCAAGCCAGCATCGGCCTGTCGGGTCTTTTTTTATGGCTAATTACGACTTTGGGAATGCCATATATATGGTTTTTAGGACTTTCGCGGCCTCTACATGGGCTTTTCTTAGTGTCTTACGACTTTCGCAGGCCCATACGCGCGCATAATCGACTATCTAACGACTATCGGGCCGAATAGGAAACGACTTTGGCGCTCCCATACGACTTTCGACTTTCCCTATAGGCTATGGGCGCTCTCCTCGATAAAAAACCGGCCCGAAAGTTTTTCCGGCGCCGGTTTGCATGACGTTTTTGGATCATGGGCCGTTTTTTAGCGGTACCGCGCCGCCTCATGGATCCTAGCGCCGTGCATGCGCCGTTTTTGCGCCGCGCCCGTTCTTGTAGGGTATCCACGGCATGAGCGTTTGCCGCTATAAGGCGCTACAATGTACATACAAGGCGCGTTAAACGCGCGTCGGCTATAAGGTTGTAGGATAGCGCCAAAACGTGCCCGTAAAACGCGTTTGAGCGCCCTATATCGGGCCACAAAAAACGCGCCCGCCGTTAGGCGTGGGCGCGTTTGTAGGATCGCAGGCGCTAGGATCGCAGGCGCTAGGATCGCAGGCGCTAGGATCGCAGGCGCTAGGATCGCAGGCGCTAGGATCGCAGGCTATCGAGACACAAAAAAACGCCGGGGCAAACGCCCCGGCGCCGTTAGTTTAGGTCAAGTAGAATTTTAATCAGGTACCATAAAAAGATGATCGGCGCGAAGATGATCGACAAAAAGCAACCTATAACGCCGCCCTTGAAAAAGTTATCGAGGATAAGCCTCACCCCAAACAGCCTTATTGACGGCGTCGACGTCCGCCGGTGTGTATCCTAGATCATATGCTATATGATCGCAAAACGGGCATTGTGCCTCACACGCTTTTTTGAGCCCGCAACCGTGGCACGTTTCAGGCAGGCCATAATCATCGTAAAATGACACGTCGTCGATTGTGGCCGCCTTATAGGACGGCGTGCCCCACGGCTTATAGGATCCATTCGACGCCATAATACCGGGCGCCGCCTCTCTCCATCCATCGCCGATCAAACGCACGCGTCCCGTTTTATCCATGATGCACAATCTCGAGCCGCGCGTTTTCCCGGCTAGCTTCTTTTTTGCGCCGCTCGATACGGTCAAGCCGCCGCTACTGATCGTGCGCGGGTCTTTTTTAATCGTGAAACAGTCGCTTTTTATAAACGCGATAGTGTCCGATATATGGCGCGCGTCGTCCGATCCATACGGCAGCACGCCATTGTGGGCAATGCCATACGGGGCCACCCATTTTAACGCGTGCAGCTTTTTCAAGTTGCGCGTTACGGGGTATGGGTGCGTCACGTCGCCCCCAAGCCCGCCGCTTGTACCTATCCTAAAATGCAGCACTAACGGCTGTTTTTTGCCTGCCAGCGCACTAACACGATTGTATAAGTCTACGGGATCCATGATCCCCTTATAGCCGTGCACACAAACGCCGTTCGCTGTCATAAACCCGGCGCCGTCCGGGTTATTATCAAAGCACGTTTCGATCATATCGTAGGACGGCACAACGCCGGGTTTACAAGATAAAATAATGCACATATACGATCCTAACTATACGTGGGCGCCGCAAAACGACGCCCGTTTTTTGCAGGTTGAAAAAAGCTATTCGCCTAGACGTTTTAGCAGGTTAACGGCCTGTTTAGTGCCGTAACCGTGTGCCCACAACGTCGTTAGGATCATCGTTTTTGCGTCGTCCCAAGTCCATTCTTCGATAACGTTGCCAAAATAGCCGCCGCCTAGCTCATGAGCTACAAGCGCCGCGCCTGCTATAAGCTCGAGACGCCCGCGAATAGTATCGGGATCGAGCGTTGACTCAAAAAAGCGTAGTTCGATCGTGTCGCGCGGTTTTAGGTTGATAGCCGTATACCTGTCGGCCTCATGCAAAAACGCCATAGTCTTATTGCGTTTTGTTATATAGTCGTCTTTTTCAAGGTCGATACCCATTTTATGGGCCGACGGCCACCGGCCATAATAGCAACCGTCTGAGCGTTCGCCGATCGTGCGAAAATGCGACACGAAACGGCACAGGATCCTGCAAAAAGTCGTGAGTTCCGCGTCGCACGTGAAAAAGTCGCGCGATATATGGACGTGCATACCGGTCCGCTCACTCACATAATCGGCGTTTTTCGTCACGGCGTCCCATAACGTCGTTTCAGTGTGATAGCGCAGGCTCATAGGCATAGTGACAACTTCGCAGCCGCCGTCGTCTAACGATCCATCCTGTTTGCACACGACGGCGTTACGATCGCCGCACACGCCGTTCACGGCGTTTTTAATGGCCGTTGCAGCGTCGCCGTTATCGTCGTTTTCCGTCTCCAGCTCGACGCCTAGAAAAAGCTTGTAGTCGTCGGGATCGTCGTTCGCCTTGAAAAAGCGCAGGTTGCATGTGCTTTTATCGGTCCTGCCGTAACTCTCCAAGTCGTCCGATCCTGCACAATCAGGACAATAATAATCACAATTGCGTTCTTGGGCGTTTTCGATCCTAACCCACGTGCCGCACGATTCACATTCGACGTAATGATCAAACAGGCATTCGCCGCACACGGCGCGGTAGCCGTTTTCGTAGGTCGAAATTTCGCCGTCGCTATCGGCGTAGGCTGCAGACGCGTCGAAAAGCGTTCCACAATCGGCGCACTCTCGAATGGTATCGGTATTATCGATGCACGTATCACATACCGTTTGAGTCACATAATCGCAAGTAGTGCGGTAGAATTGCACGTCTTGAACGTGGCACATATCGACGTATTCGCCGCACACGTCGCAAACGGTGTAGTCACTCTCGAGACACGTTTGGCATACGGGGCCGTCTGCCGTTTCCGTAGCGTCGTCGTCAAGGATCCAAGCGCCACAATTGACGCATTGCACGTAACCGGCGTTGATCGCGTCGGTTGTGCTGTTAAAAACCTCGCCGGTTTCCGTCTCGATAGTGTATGTGAGGTTGCTCATGATCGTTCCTCTCGATCGTCGGGTTAAAACAGCCGTGCAGCTGTTAGTTAGGTTATACAACCGTGTAGCTGTTTTTGCAACGCTTTTTTTACTTTTTTCTACAATCGTTTGGCTGTTACTTTTTGAGTGCCGTTTAACGTTAACTTTTTGATACTGGATCGTTTGTTTATATATATAGTTATATGCAATACGTAAAAAGTGCAGGTAAACGGGGTACCGGGCAGGTATCCAGTGATCCAGAACAGCCACCACTAAGCCCCCCGACCGCCTAAAAAATCAAAAAGACCTATTGACAGACAACAGCCTATTGGCGTACCCTGATGGCGAAGCGAAGGAGGAGGTAAAAAATGGATTGCTCAACAGCCATAAAAAAGGCCATGAAATCAAGGGGATGCACACAGAACGAACTGTCGGGCAGGCTCGGGATCAAGCAGGGCAGCGTGAGCAACGTGCTCAGGCAGGGAAACCCGCACATCAACACGCTCACGAACTATCTGTCGGTAATTGGCTACGAGGTGGCGATAGTTCCGACGGGGACGAAGCTCCCGGCGGACTCCATGACCATCGACGGTGAAATCCAGCAATCATCGGAGTAGGCACGAGAAAAAATCGCGAAAAGAAAAAGGGTCCCCCAGCAAGCGACCAAACCGCAGGGAACCCCGAGAGACCGCCACGAAAAGTGGCAGCAAAGGAGATGATAGCGTTGCTATCCACCGACATCAAGTTCGATTCCAAGCCCTATATCGAGGTCACCGACGGAGCCGAGAGGCTCTTCAACGAGGAGTTCAAGAAGTACGGCTTCTGGGCATTCTCCAACGAGCAGTTCAGCGAGGGCCTCGCAAGACTCCGCGAGACGCTCCCCGAGGGCTTCAAGGTGAGGAGGATCGGCATGGGCGGATTCGTCTGGACCGAGAAGGCGCAGTACGTCGTCGACCTGTCCAAGGACGGCAAGAGGGCCGTTGCCGCCAGGATGGACGATCCGGACTTCGCTCGCGGCGCGTTCCTGTACGAGATGGACAACTACGAGTACTTCATCAACCACTACCAGGGAGATTACGACGTCTGCTCATGCTTCGCCGTGAAGCCGCTCGAGTACGGAGACGATAAGGACTACCGGGAGTACCTCACGGAGGCCGGGTACGGCGACGACGTGATCCGCTGCTACCAGCAGGCGATGCGCCAGCACTTCCGCAGGGCCGAGCAGAACGGGTGGATCTAGCCGTGCTGTACGGATACGCGAGGGTCTCCACGAGGGGCCAGCAGAGGGACGGCAACGGCCTGGAGGCGCAGGTCTCCCAGCTGGAGGCCGCTGGCTGCACCGAGATAGTTCAGGAGGCCTACACCGGGACCACGGTCGACAGGCCCAGGTTCGACGCGCTGTTGGCCTCTCTCGAGCCGGGCGACACGCTCGTCGTTGCCAAGCTGGACCGAATAGCCCGCACGACGGTGGACGGGTGCGCCCTGGTGCGCTCCCTCATCGACCGTGGGGTGACGGTCCGCGTCCTGAACATGGGGACGCTGGACGACACGCCAGTCGGGAAGATGATGGTTTCCGTGATGTTCGCCATGGCCGAGTTCGAGCGAGACATGATCGTGCAGCGCACCCGCGAGGGCAAGGCCGTGGCCAGAACGCGTGACGGCTACCGCGAGGGCAGGCCGGAGAAGGAAGTCGACAGGTCCGCCCTCATGGACCATATATCAGCCGTATCGGAAAGACGCGAGAGCGTGGATGACGCATGCCGCGCCCTCGGTATCGGAAGGACCACCTACTACAAGCTCAGGAAGCAGGCGGTCTAGCCTTCTCTGAAATTTCCTAAATTAGTACTTGACTCATTATGTACAATCGTGCATAATGGCAATAGTCGATAAGAGTAGATGAACGGAGGAGCCTATGAATATCAGCGCAATGTACCGAAACGTGATGAACGACCTTGGCCTCACCCAGACGGATGTTGCCTCGAAGGTCGGCGTCAACCAGTCCAGCGTCGCGTCCTTCCTCGGGAAGGGAAACCCGTCGCTCGGAGTCCTGAACCGCTATCTGCGCCCGCTCGGGTACCACGTGGCGATCGTCCCCGACAGCGCGGAGCTTCCTGACGGCTGCTACGATGTCGAACCGACACCGAGCAAGACCGCTCGCGACGGCTATAGCGGCGGGTCATTCATCGAGGACCCGGCTGCGCGTCGGGACAACGCCTGGAACTTCATGATGCGAGAATACTTTGCGGCGCATGTCGAGGGTCGCAGCGGCAAGGAACTCGTCTGGATTAAGCGCGGCAGCGAGCTGTTCGATTCCAAAGGCAAGCGTACCCGCCTTGTTATTGATAGCGACGCTAAGGGAAAGTACGTCTCCTGCGACAACATCAAGTCAATGACTGATGTCGAGCTGTACGGAGCCGACGCGATTCGAACGCTGTAGCGAACAAGCATATACGTCCATGGAAATGGGGCCGTCCTTCGGGGCGGCCTTTTTAATATGAGCAGGACATTGTCAATAGGCAAAACCGGGCCTGGCCTCGATTCTTTTGAACCGGAGCCAAGCCCTTCCTCTATCTCAACCCTCCTGCGGCGACCTCGGCGTGTCTCTCCGACG
>SKER01001620.1_pt1 | contig 17645 bp, 19 predicted proteins | sample 4826961 | NCBI WGS metagenome assembly SKER01 (sample SAMN11008804, study PRJNA524170) | human gut metagenome | biome: Human fecal sample; material: Feces; isolation source: fecal sample from pouch patient p47 | host: Homo sapiens | place: Israel: Tel-Aviv | collected 2016-11-16 | reverse complement strand
GTGCTGGTGCTGATGCTTCCCCTGGTGCTGCGCCTTCCTTTTATTCTCCTTTTCTTTCTTTGTTTTGTTTGTATTTTGTTTTTTTTTGTTGTTTGTGTTTATTGTTTGTTGTTTTTTGTTGTTTTGTTTGGTGGTGTGGTTGTTGGTTGGGTGGTGTTGGTTTTCGGCGTGTCGTGTTCTGGTTTTTTGATATGATTGTTTTGTCAACCAATCAAGAAAGGGAATTACAATGGCGAATCTTGTTCCGTTTGATGATGGCATTTTCGACTCCCCGGCCATTCGCCGGTGCATGAAGGGCTATATGCGTCGTCTGAACCTGGAGCGTTTTGATTCCGGTGGCGACTTTCAGCTGGCTTGTCAGGCCACGTCGCTGATCTCCAAGGCGGTGCTTGACAAGGGGTATGGTGGTGGCGAGTTTGTGCGGTATGCGGTGCTTGCCGCTGTGGATATCTGTGCGGCGTTGCCTCCCTATCCCACTGTTCGTCAGGTGTGTGATCGTATGGATGGTGTCATGCTGCTTGATGGCTCGTTGGATCGCATGGCTTTGATGGGTTGGGTGGCGTGTGTCATTGCGGTGGGCGGCAGTGAGTTTGATGTGCGGTGCATGTTGAATCTCTGTGGTGCCGGGACCCGTGTGGCGTCTCGTATGGCGTTTTGCATGGCGGGTATTGATGAGCGTCGGTTCTCGGCGGAGGATTGGATGTCCATGGAGTGCGACTCGCCGTCTTGCAAGACTGCTGTATTTGGTTTATAATGGTATTGTCCATTAATCTAAGGAAAGGGGTTTGTTATGGTGGCTCCATTGCAGAAGCGCCAGCCCATCGTGCGTTCCGTGTATTACGCCATCGTCCATGCGATCGTGGTGCGGCCGGATGGCAGCATCGACAAGGAGGATGTGCGCGTGGACGGCCGTCGCAATTCGGTCGGCGCGTATTTCGAGGAGGCGCGTCGCGTCAACAAGCGTTGTGTCCCCCAGACGATCTCCGTCTACAAGGAGACCGGCATCATGGAGGTGGAGCAGTTCGTGGAGCTTGCCCGCCGTTATTCGAGGACGGAGGTGCATGAGTTGAACGCAGGATAACGACACGCCGAACTTGACTTCATCAGAAAAATCAGTAATATAGAAAATGTCTTCAAGAGAAGACGGAAACCAAAGAAACAGAAAGGTGATCATCATGACGAACGAAATCGCACTCGCACAGGAACCGCAGAACACCGGCTCCATCCGGGCGTTCATCGACACCACGACCGAAGAGGGGCAGGTCGCCCTGTACGCCGCCATCAACAACGCGGAACCGCTGAACGAACACCTCGGCGAACCCCTCGAGATCAAGAGCGTGGTGTCCCAGAAGGTCGCCATGACCGACGACAACACCGGGGAAGTCCGCGACGCCATCCGCACGATCTTCGTCACGGCGGACAACAGCGCCTACTCGGCGACCTCCGATTCCATCGCCTCGTCGGTGAACACGATGTTCGGCATCTTCGGCACCCCGGACACGTGGAGGAGCCCGAAGACCATCGTGGTCAACGAACGCCGCTCCCGCAAGGGCAACCGCTACTACGCGATGGAGATCCTCCCCGCGAAGTAGCCCGACCGGACGGAACGGGGGTATACTGGGAACCACCTAGGGTTCTTTCCCCTGTTCTTACCTAGGTTCATCCGATAGGGAGGCAGACCGCATCTGCCTCCCTATGTTTTTACCAAGGGGGCACCCATGAAACAGCCGTCATCCGGCAAAAAACGCCGTGCGGCACGTCGCCGCAGGGAACTCGAGGCAAGGAAGGCCCGGGTCAGGGCGCGCAGCGCACAGGTGCACCAACAGCTCGTGCATGACCTGGAACACCATGTCGACGTCAGCCATCTCTCCCTCAACAACATCACCATGCTCACGCCATCCCAGCGCGCCGACCTGGAACAGGCCGTCATCCGCGCGTCCGAGCGTCGCGCGGACGCCATGGCGTCCCGGCGTGCCGAACGCAAGGCGGAGCATGACAGGCGCGTGCGCGCCATGCTCACCCCCTCCCCCAGGGTGAACCGGAACACCATGTACATGGCCTCCAGACAACTCACCGACGAGTCGGTGATCCAGTCCATGCCGCCAAGGCAGGCCCGTCTCGCCCGCAACGCCAACAACAGGATCCTCGCCGCCCGCCAGCGTGTCGACGACGCCGCGAACGGGAGGTGGATGAACGTCAACGCCATCGACGCCATGGTGGCGTCGAAGATCCTCGGCACGGGACAGGACGATGCCGTGGCGTTCGGCCCCAGCGCCGAGGAAAGCTCCCTGCGCAGCGCCGCGAGGGGCATCGCCGCCGCGAGGCGCCGCATGGAATCCGGCTCCATGAGCGAATCCACGTACGACATCTATCTGGCGAGCATGGCCCGCAAGGCCGGCATGTCCGTCTCCGGCGTGGGCGGCGCATCACAGCGGGCGCGAATGCACCAGCTCGCACAGGAGGGGTACGGCGAGGAGCAGGCGCGCAGGATATTCCGATCCGAGAAGGCCCTGCGCAAACGCGGGCGCAAAGGCCCCGGGAGCCTGTCGAAATCGGAGCGGCGCGCCATGAGGGACGCGAAGACAGTGGAACGGATGCGCGCACCCGGCATGTCCCCGGAGCAGACCCGGGCGCTGCTCCGGGCGCTCGACCTGCTGGGATACCGGCAGTGGTACGGGAACCTCACCGCCGCACAGCGTGACTACCTGCACCGCAACACCCAATTCGTCGCCGATGTCATGTCGGCGATAGACTCGCCCCCGAAATCCCGCCGCGCCAGCGGGGCGGACGGCATCGCCTCCATGGGGGTGCTCTCCCAGCTCATAGGCGACGCCTCCATCCATGCGGCCGAGAAGATGCTGTCACTTGCCGGACTGGGATAGCGGGAACACATCCAAAGGAACAGGGGATTGCCATGACGACGACACAGACGGTGCTCTACCATGACGGGGAGCTCATATGGCTGCAGGGGGAACGCACGCACGTGTCCTCCATGCGAGAACTCATCCGGGCATTGCCCTACGACGACTGCCCGGCCACGGTATGGTGCGGCGGACAGCCCGACCTCCTGGACATCCTCGGCATGATGCTCGCCCGGCATCCGTGGAACCCGGACGCCTCCCGGCTCCGTCTGGGCGAATGCACGGGATGCATCTCGGCCGACCACACCATCCTGTCGCTGGCCGTCAGGCTCGACGGGAGGAACCGCGTGCGGTTCCTCGACATCACCAGATACTGCGAGTACGGGGGGAATGCGGTCGAGGCCGCACGCACGCTCCACGACCTGCAGGTCACATCCCCCACCCCAGGCTCCGCCGCCGTCGCACAGACCATACCGCGAAAGCACATGGAGCGGTTCGCGCGAACCTATCCGGCCCCCGGCGGGTTCGCCGGGCAGCTGGTGTCGCAGGCATGCCGGGGTGGACTGGTATGGCTCGACAGGCCGGGCGTATACCATGACGTCATCGACCTCGACGTGAACAGCATGTACCCGAGCATACTGGCATCCTGCCGGCTCCCCTACGGCACGCCGACCGAGGTGGACTCCCCGGAGGACATGCGCGACGGCCAGTGGGGCGTGTTCGAGGTGGACATCATGGGCGAGGAACGACCGGGCATGCCCCATTGGCTCGCCAGGCGGGCGGACGGCAGGCGGGGCAGGGAGACGCCGGTCGCGTGCGACAACGGCTTCGCCCCCATGACGCTCACCAGCGACGACATCGAGGCGGTGCGCCTGTCCTGCGACGCCGAGCTCATCGTGCACGGCGGCGTCGCGTTCGACACATGCGCCCCCTTCTTCGCCTCCTCGACGGCGAAACTCGGCTGGCTCAAGGACATGGCCCCCCGCTCGGGCAAGGGGGTGTACAAGACGCTGCTCAACGCGTTCATCGGGAAGTTCGCGCAGGCGCGCCACCGGAACGCGGACGTATCGGTGATACCAGGCCTCGACGACCGGGGGCGTGTCGTATTCCGCACCGTCCGCCGCGATGGCGCCGGCCATGGCGTGTCCACGGGCGTGCGGTACACCCCCCTGGCGGCGGCGGTATGGGGCAAGGCCCGGCTGCGCCTCCTCAGGGACATCGCGCGGGTGCGCGGCGCCGGGGGCGAGGTGCTCTACTGCAACACGGACGGGTTCATGGTGCGCGGGCTGGACGCCGGACGGCTGCACGACATCCTGCCCATGGGCCGGGGCCAGGGCGAATACAAGGTGGAGGCCGAATTCCGCCGGGTGAACCTGCTGGCGTCGAACCTGTACCTCGGCGAGACCGTGCAGGGCGGGAACCTGTGGTGCCATTCCGGCTACGTCGAGGATGAGGTGCCGACGTGGGATGAGTTTGCGTCGGGCAGGTACGGTCATGTATACTCGGGATTGTCCTGAGCCCGCGTCGTCGGACTGCAGAGCATGCCGCACACGCCAACGGAAGAGATTCCGGCGCGGCATGGACGCATCGACCGGCTTCGACCTGCTACCGGCACCATCGGGGCTCTCATGGCATCAGTGGCCGCCCGCGCGTGATTGCAACGGCGGCCGTTTCCTTGCCCTTATAATGGAGGGGAACCAATCCACCGTCCCACGAAAGGCATGCCATGCAGGAAACCACAGACGACACCGTCCACGAGGATGTCGACGTGCTCGACGCACAGGAGACGCCACAGGATCCCACCCCCGAGCAGACGCGACCACAGGTGCAGCCACCGGCGCGGCAGTCCGTGGATCTGGCCGCCATCACCTCGCGGCTCGACACCCTCGAGAAGGCCATCGCCGAACTCAAGGCGCATGATACGATATTCAATGAGCCAGTACACGACCCCGAGCCCGAACGCCAGTACACCTCGGTGGACGACGCCGTGGCCGCCCTGTTCGATGAAATGGAGTAAATTATGTCAGGTATCAGACCGCTGAGCGGCACCGGCAACGCCGAGATCGTCAACGCCCTCAAGGGCATGCTGTCACCGCAGTTCCAGATGCGCATCCCGGCGTCGACGCAAGGCAACATGCGTGACTTCGCCGACGCCATGGGCGACTTCCCGCTCATGCGCGACGAGTTCTTCAACGCGTTGGTGCAGAAGATCGTCGGCACATGGGTGTCGCACACGTCATGGGCCGACCCGCTGCGCGAGATCGGCGAACCCAACAACCTCAAGAGGTACGGCAGCGTGTACGAGCACGCCGTGGTCGGCCTGCTCGAGGCACGGGACCGCAATTTCAACAAGACCTACGGCGCGGGTGACGTGTACGGCGACTACCGTGCGCCCGTCAAGACCATCTACCACCCGCTCACCTTCGACCACTACTACGCGGTGTCGGTGCCCACCGACGCGCTGCTCACCGCATTCGACAGCGAGGAGGGCCTGGGCTCGCTCATCGGCGAACTCATGGACGCGCCCGTCAAGTCCGACGCGAACGACACGTACCTGCTGGCGGCGCAGTGCTTCGCCGAGTACGCGCGCAAGGGCGGCTACTACCGCGTCCACGTCCCCGACGTCGGCGCGGACACGTCCACCGAGGCGGACGCCAAGGTGCTGCTGCGCCGCATCCGCATGATGGCCGACAAGCTCCGCTCCACGCCACTGTCGGGCATGAGCCGGTACAACGCCGCGCACTGGGTCACCCCATGGGACGAATCCAAGGCCGTGCTGTTCGCGACCCCGGAGGTCATCGCCGCCATGGACGTCGAGGCCCTCGCGTCGGTGTTCAACCTCGACCGCGCGGTGGCCCCGTACCGCATCATCCCGATCCCGGCGGACATGATGGGCATCAATGGCGTGCAGGCGATCCTCACCACCACCGACTTCCTCTTCCGCTGGGACGAGCTGCTGGAGACCACGGCCGGGCCGCTCGACCCGATCCGCAACCAGTACAACATCTTCTACAAGCACCGCGGCAGCATCACGCCGAACCCGGTCGCGAACGCCATCCTCTTCTGGACCGGCGAGGGCACGCCGGAGGAGTTCACGCCACCGACCTCGGCCACGGCGGGCAAGCCTGCATTCCAGCTGCGCCTCTCGGCGTTCGGCCATGACGAGGCGACCCCGCAGGACGTGACGCGCGGCCAGCGCGTGCAGGTGGTGTCCACCATCACCGCACAGCCGGACGGCGCGGACTTCACGCCCAGGGGCATCCGCTACGAGCTTGAGGGCGCGAAGAGCCAGCACACGCACATCGACAACGACGGCGTCATCACCTGCGGGCTCGACGAGGACGCGACCACGCTCATGGTCAGGGCGCAGGCCACGTACATCAACCCCGCCACCCCGGAGATCGACCAGACGGTGTCCGCCGCACTGTCCGTGCCGGTGGTCGGCGTGTATGTCGGCGGCTGGAACTCCAACCTCTACCGCGAGCTCACCGTCACATTGCTGCATGACGGCAAGCCCGCCACGAAGATCGCCGCCGGCACCGCCTACACCTACAAGGTGGAGGCCGAGGTGTCGAGTGGCACCCCGGTCGATGTCACCGCCAGTGTGGACACCGCCGCCACCAATGGCACCGTGGACATGGCCGCCCACACCTACACCGCGCCAGGTACGGCCGGTTCGGACTCGCTGACGGCGAGCGGGTACGGGCTCACCGCAACCAAGGCGGTCACCGTGGTGGACGGCTGAACCGCATCGGATGCGATACAATGACAGGGAGGCCCGACGGCCTCCCTGTTCCGTCTTGGAAGGAAAGGTGCGGCCATGGATGCCAGTGAACTGCCCATCAACTCCAGTTACGCGTATTGGGCCCCGAACTCCACGTTCCGTCTGGTCAACGTGCCATGGGACAGCGGGTACCGCAATGTCGTGGAGTTCACCGACCGTGCCGCGCAGGACGCGTGGTTCGACGGACTGCCCGGCGTCACGGTGACGCGCGCGTCCATGCAACGCTACGGGGCGCCGGTGCGCGTGGACGTGCCGTTCAACCGCGCCAGCCTCTACAACTACCTGGTGGTCGAGCAGCCGTACGGTTTCGACACGACCAGACGCTACTACTATTTCATCACCGACTGCGTGCAGGTGAACGCGACCGTCACCCAGCTCAACGTGTACCTCGACGTGTGGCAGACGTACCTGTTCGACCGCACGTGGGGGCAGGCGTATGTGGAGCGCGGGCACATCGGCGTCGCGAACGAGAGCCAGATGGCATACCATATGCGCGCGAACCTCGACATCCCCGAGGGGTTGGACTGCGGCAGCGAATACCGCATCGTCAAACAGGTCGACCAGCACTACCTCGCGAAGACCACGCACCCCGGCGAAACACATCCGGACGAAACCCACACCATGCTGGTCATCGTGTCCACGGTCAACCTCTCCCAGGATCCGGGCGACGTGTCGAACCCGCGCCTGTTCACCGCAAACGGCTCGTTTGTGGACACGATCAGCAACGGCGCCAACGTGTACGCGTTGTTCGGCAGGAAGGAGATGTTCGAATTCTGGGGGCAGATGCAAAGCAAGTCATGGGCGTCGCAGGGTGTGCTGTCCATGTGGCTGTGCCCGGACATCACATACCAGACACCACCTCCGGCGGGCATGGCCGCATGGGGGCTCAAATTCCACCTGTTCGGCGACGAGCGGAACGTCGAGCTCATGGAGATGGGTTCGTTGACCCGCGTGCGGGAGTTCATGCGCGCCGAGCATTTCATCAGCATGGAGAACCTGTCGCTCCCCGCACGGTACCGGCATCTGAGGAAATTCCTCACCTACCCGTATACGGTCATCGAACTGTCCACCACAAACGGTTCGTGCGTCACACTCAAACCGCAGTGTTTCGATTCGGACACCATCGTCGCCCGCAGTTTCGAATGGCTGGGGGCACCCTCACCGCGCATGTGGATCAGCCCGGACGCCTACAATGGCAATGAGGGGTTGTCGATCACCGTGGGGTTCGATGATTTCCCCAGGCTGCTGGGGGTGACGAACGCGTCGCAGACATGGCTGGCATCCAATGCCAACAGCATCCGCCAGCAACGGGCGAACGCCGAATGGTCCCAGGACAAGACCCTGAAGGGCGTGAACAACGCCTACGCGCAGGCAAGCGAGAGCGCGTCACTCGCGCAGGCCAACGCCGGACGCAACCGCACACTCGCCCGCACGCTCAACGCCCTGCAGGTGGACGCGGCGAACGCACAGACCGAGAACAGCAACCTCGCCAACCGGCTCAACACGAACGCATCGGTGTCCCGGCAGACGGCGCAGGCGATCGTGTCCGGCGCGGGCTCACTCGCCTCGGCGTCCGGGCCGGTGGCCGCCGGGGTGTCCCTGGCCGGGCAGGCGGGATCACTGGCCATCGGGGCGAACGCGCAATACGAGCATATGGCCATCCAGAACAACGCCGCCACCTCAGCCACCTCCATCAACAATGCGTTGTCCACCGCATCCATGTCGGCCAGCAGCGAGAACGCCTACACGCAGGCCAGTGACGCCGCGTCCATGCAACAACGGTTCGCCGACCAGAACAGGGCGCTCGGCGTCGCAGTGGCCCACGGGGACTACGCCAACACGATCGCCGGCATCAACGCCCGCGTGCAGGACGCGCAGCTCATCCCCCCGTCCACGGTGGGGACCAGTGGCGGAGAGGCGGCGCTCATCGCACTGGGGGACAACAAGTGCCGCCTGCGCCTGCGTCGCATCAACGACGCCGCCATACGCGACATCGGGGAGGTCTGGCTGCGCTACGGCTACTACGTGCAACGCTACATGACCCTCCCCGCCAGGCTCAAATGCATGAGCCATTTCGCGTACTGGAAATGCCAGGACGTGGAGCTGGTGCGTGGTGCGATGCCGGAGGAGTTCAGGCTCACGCTCAAGGGGATCCTCGAGAAGGGCGTGACCGTGTGGTCGGATCCGGACATCATCGCCACCTGCGACAGGGGCGACAACGCGCCGTTGCCCGGATACCGGTATTAGAATGGACATATACCGTCACCGTGAAGGAGTCCCATGAGCCGTCGAACGAAATCCAACCGCGCGGCCCGCGCCCAGTGCACGCGCAACGTCACCGAACGCGTGCTGGGCGGCGGCATCACCGCACCGCAATGCAATTCGCTCGAGATGCGCCAATCCATGCGCGTCCAGAAATACCTGAAGCTCATCGAGATGCTGGCCGTCTCCCGGTTCGAATGGCACGGCCTGCCCGACGGCATCGACGAACGGTACCTGGAGCTCACCCTGTTCGAGAACGGGTTGGCCCTGTTCCACCCGAACGGGGAATGGAGGCGGTTCGTCGTGTCCGGGGGTGCGATCGGCGGGCTCAACAACTACAACAACCCCACGAGGTTCACGCCCGTCGCACCCCAGTACCATCCGGGCACCATGGACGGCAGGCACTGCGTGCCCATCTGGGACAACCCGCTGCGCGCCACCATGCGCGACATCGTCGCCGACTACGCGATACGGCTCGCCAACTGCGACAAGGCCATCGACGTGAACCTGGACAACGTCGCCATACCGCTCATCATCCGCACCAAGGAGACGCAGAAGCTCACCGTGCAGCAGATGATGCAGGCCCGCGAGCAGGGCGCACCCTACGTGTACACGTATGACACCATGGACACGGACGGCATGTTCGCCACGTTCCCGAACCAGACCCCGAACCTGTCCAAGGACCTCCTGGAGGTGAAGAACCAGATCTGGAACGAGATGGTCACGTTCCTCGGCATCCAGAACTCCAGCACCGAGAAACGCGAACGCCTCGTCGCCGACGAAGCCGAATACGCGCAGGAACGCACGAACGTGTACCGCCAGTCGTACCTCAAATGCCGCCAGCAGGCATGCGACCAGATCAACCGGCTCTGGTTCGACCGGGTCGGCATGCACCTGTCCGTCACCTGGCGCGACACCGGGCAGGGCGCGACCCTCGACACCGATCCGACCCCCACCGACGATGGGATGTGAACCATGGGCACTGATTATTCCGACCTCGCACTGCTGGACACCGGCGCCGACACCACCATGGAACTCGGCACACTCATCGCCATGGGCTTCACCACGGACGACGACCTGCACCTGTCCGCCGCATACTATCCGATCCACGACGAGGCGCACCGTGACACGCTCAACCGGCGCATCCTCGAACACTACCGGCTGCGCGAGATCGGCATGGAGACCCCGCAGGCGTTCGTCTTCTACCTGGGGCGCACCATGGCCGAGGTCATGCCGTACTACAACCGGCTGTACGCGCTGGAGGACAGAAAATACGACCCGCTCGTCTCCGTGGACATGTGGGGCACGTCCGACAGCGAGAACACCGGCGAATCAAGCGCCAGGAACACGTCCGACGGGTCGTCCACCACGCACAGCACGTCCGAATCCGACACGGTGACGGACAATTCCGCGATGACCGTGGGCAGCCAGTTCCCGCAGACACGGCTCGACGATTTCCGGAGGTACGCCACCGAGGCGTCGCAGACCGATTCGCACGGCGATTCACACACCACCGGCTCGCAGGATTCCACGTCGCACAACACGAGCGAGGCGCGCACGGACTTCCAGCACTCCAGATCCAACGGCAAGGGCGCCACACACAGCTCGGGCCGCTCCCAATCCGGCGCATCCCTCATCATGGAGGCCAGGGCCGCCGTGCTCAACATCGACATGATGGTGGTCAACGAGCTGGAACGCCTGTTCATGCAGACATGGGGCGGCGGGGACGCCATGACCACGCACCCGATACCGCCGGCCACCTACTATACTGGGGAATACCCCTATATGATCGGCTGGAGGTAACATGACATGCAAACCCATGCCGCACTGGCCCACGGTGCCATGGCGGCCACCGTTGCACCCGCAGTACAGCACGGTGCAACCATTCGTCTACCGTGACACACTCAACATGCTCACCTGGCTGCAGGCGCTGCAATGCAACCTCGACTCCCTGCGCACCACGTACAACGACACCATCGACAAGATGGAATCGGACGACAACGAGTGGGACGGCGCGTTCGCCAAGGCCATGGCCGACGTGGCGCAGGCGCTCGCCGACATGGAGGCGCGGCTGCGCTCGCAACTGCCCGAATCGGCCACCGGCACGGTATGGTCGCCGGTACGCGGACACGAGGACAGTGTCCAACACGTGTTCGACGACCTGTACGACAACGTGCGCGTCCACGCCATATTCTCCAAGGACTACGACGGGATGGGGCTTGAGGCGCAGGAGTACGACGCGCTCGGCATGACCGCGCGCGGCTACGACCTGTTCGCCACGGACATCATCGACGAGCGGTTGGGCGCGTTCACGGACGGCCGCGAGCATTTCCCGCCACGCAACCCCATCGGCAACGGCATCGGCGACGCCGACCCCGACCATTGGGTGTCCCGCGAGGAGGCCGAGGCGACGTACATGCACCGCAACCCGCAGGCGGTCGAATTCGAGAGGAGCACGCCATGAGCGCATCAGGCAGGACGCCACACCTCCATCTGAGCCAATACAGCGACACCGACCATCCGTCATACGTGGGCGACTACACGGAGGACATGGGCAGGATCGACACCGGATTCAACCTGGCGCAGACCAACGCGCTCACCGCACTCAACCGGGTGGCGGCACTGGAGCAGGGCATCGGCACGGCAGGCGCCGTGGGGCAGACCGCGATGCTCTCCTGCAGGGGCGTCGACACCGGCATCGTCGACGGGGATGTGTTCGTCCTCGGCTTCGAGCTCCCCCTGGCCACGTTGACACGCAACGCCGAACCGGCCGCCGTCCCGTGGACATGGGTGAGATCCGGTGATTCCCCCACAGGCGATGCGGCGGGACTGGCGATCGCCGACCGTGGGATGTACCGTGTCACGGTGGAGGCGAACGCCACGTACAATTCATCACCGGACATATCATTCGCGGAGATGCAACTGACCACAGGCCTGGGGGTCCGCCGCGTCCCGCTCGTCCACAACGGCGACCGCACGTACGGACGGGCGTACAACGCGACCTGCTCGTTCGTCGTGCCATACGGCGAAGGGGGCGGCGGCCTGGGCATCGGGTTCGGAACGTCCTTCAGCGGTTCGGCCGCCCCCCACGACGCACGGATCCAGTGCGATCTGACCGTCGACATCGAACAGCTTTCCACGGAATACTCGGTGCAGCTCCCCCCGGCGCCACCGAGTGAGCAATGAGCCAGCCAAAGGAGAAGACATGTCAAGCACCATCAAGACCACCAATTACAACCTGTCCCAGTTCGCCGACGCCGACAAGCCCACATGGCGCGGCGACTACAACGGCGACATGCTCAAGATCGACCGTGGCATGCAATGCAACGCGAACGCGGCCGCCGACGCGCACACGGCCGCGACGAACGCGCAGAACACCGCCAACACGAACGCCACGGCGATCGCACAGGTGAAGGCCACGGCCGACGGCGCGAAGGCGAAGGCCGAGGCCAACGAAAGCCGGATCACCGCGAATGCCGATGAATTCCACCGACACAAGACCACCACCGACACCCACCTGTCCACACTGGACACCCAGGTGGCCGGCAAGGCCGACAGCGACAGCGTGTACACGAAATCATATTCGGACGAGCATTTCGCCAACCACCTCACCGGACAGGCGGCCGCATGGAAGACGGGCACGGAGCGTGACTTCACCATGACCTCACCCACCGATTACAAGGAGGTGGTGTTCGACGCCCCCGCGGTACTCGCCCCCGCATGGGCGACCCTGTCGGAGGACAACAAGGCCGACATCGCCCTCACCCCCGGTGTCTACCAGATCAACTTCGAACTGCGTCTCATCAACATCGCGGCGGGCGGGGAGGCATACAAGACGTCGATCCGATGCGAGATAAGCGATATGGCGGGGGACGCCGCGGACGTCCTCGGCTACGTCGACACGCATTTCGTCAAGGAATCCAACGGCGACGCCGTCCTGTCCGGGGCCGTCCAGGGTGCCGCGCTGTCCATCGTGGAGACCTCGTCGAAGCTCCTGCATGTCCGCCTGCGCCTGCACGCCGCACACATGAGCGCCGCACACCCGATCACCGGCAGGGTCAATCATGCGGCCATCTCGTTCGTCAAACTCGCCGACCCCGACACCAGGCCGTACGGCAGGGGACGTGACGACACCGACGCCGGGACCTGGTCGTCCGGCAACTGACCGGCGCCACGGCCACCCGACGGAGCCCATGCCCGCTATAATGGGGGGCATGGGCTTCACCGTGAATCAGACCATGTACGCCATGTACGTCATCGGACGGGTCGAATCGAACCACACATGGACGGCTGTCAACTACCATGACCCCATCACGCTCGGCATGATGCAATGGTACGGGACACGCGCCTACGGGCTCCTCGACCGAGGGCGCACCGAGGATCCGGACGGGTGGGCCGCGTTCAAGGCGGCGGCCCCGTCGTTGGCGGCGCATGTGGAGGCGAACGACCTCGACTGGCCGCACTACTACATCACCGCCGCCGAAGGCAACGCGTTCATCGCATGGGCGGGCCGGGACGAGCAGCATGTGGTGCAGCAGAACCAGTTCACCGAGGACTGCGCCGGGTACGGGCAGGTGTGCGACCGGTACGGGTTCCCCGCGGACAATGTCGCGGAGCGCATCTACTTCATGGTCATGTGGCATCAGGGGCCCAGATACGCGCTCCAGGTCATCGGCGGATGCTCCGCCACCGCAAGCCTGCAGCTCCTGCACACCACCTGCCTCAACAACGGCGTGCTGGGACAATACGCCAACCGGTACACCACCGCCTACGACATGCTCAAGGACTGGGACGGGCGGTCGGCGCCACCGGACTTCGGACAGGTGTCCGACACGCAGGTGGTCAAACCGAATGAGGGCGGCAACAGGCCACCCGCCCAACAGGCCACACCCGCGGCGAAATCATGGATTCAGGCGCAGGGCGACTGCCTCTACCTCCACGAGGGCGGCAAGGTGCGCCAGTACCGCAAGACCGTCTCGCAGACATGGCTGTACGCCGGCGAGGCGGGCAAACCCATCGAGGGCGGGCAGAAACCGGCCAAGCCGGTCGACCCCACACCCGGGCCCGGCGACTCCAAGGGCGACAAGGTGCTGAAGCTCTACGAATCATGGGAGGGCCGGTTCGCGTATTCGCAGGCGGGGGGACGCCTCGACCCGCTCGACACCGGCTACGGGGATTGCTCGAGCACCATCTGGCGCGCCTACCAGGACTCATTGGGTGTCGACGTCGGCACATGGACAGGGGCCATGGTCGGCAAGGGCACGCAGGTGTGCCATTCCGACCGCAACGGAGTGGCGGAGGCGATCGCCGGAAGCCATGCCGGCGACCTGCTGCTGCTCGCGTGGAGCTGGCGAAACCCCTCCTACGACCATGTGGAGATGATGACCGGCGGGCCGCGGTGCATCGGCCACGGCGGCCCCGGCATGGGGCCGGTCTACAAGGACGCCGCCACCCAGATGCAGGGGGCGGTCATGTGGGAGATACGTCGGTACGTGTAATACAATGGATATATGACCGAAACCAGCGTGCTCACCACCGACGACTATTACTCGCCACACCGCATCCTCTCACGGAACGCGATGTGGAACATGGTCATCGGCGCGCGCGGCCTCGGCAAGACCTTCGCATTCAAACGCCGGGGGGTCAGGAACTACCTGAAGACCGGCGAGCAGTTCTTCTACCTCAGACGTTACGACACCGAACAGCATGGCAAGGAATCCTTCTTCGACGACCTGCGGGGGTTCTTCCCCGATTATGAGTTCCGTGTCAACGGCAACAGGGGCGAGATCGCCCGACGCGACGGTGGCGGGGATTCGCCGGAGTGGGGCACCTGCTGCTGGTTCGGCGCGCTCTCGCAGGCGGGCAACATCAAATCCATCCCCTACCCGCTGGTCACGTTGCTGGTGTTCGATGAGGCCATCCCCAACAACCTCAGGTTCCTGCCCGACGAGGCCAAGCAGTTCTCGGAACTGTATTCCACGATCGACCGGTGGAAGGACAAGACGCGCGTCGTCATGCTCGCCAACGCCGTGACATTGGCGAACCCGTATTTCGCACGCTACCGCATCGACGTCGCCGGCCAGCTCGCCCGCATGGAGCAATTCAGAACCTACTGCGACGGGTTCTTCTGCGTCGAGCTCGCCGACTACGGGGGGTTCAGCACCAAGGTCGCCGCCACACGCTTCGGCCGGTTCATCACCGCATACGACGAGGACTATGCGCAATACGCCATCGGCAACACATTCCAGGACGGCAGCGAAGCGCTCGTGGCGCCCATCCCGCCCACCGCCGTGGGGTCGATCCGCATCCACACGCCCTCCATGGGCGAGTTCGGGCTCTACGTGGACGACACCGACGGCATGGTCTCGCATTGGATCACACGACGCCTCCCCTCCCCCGCCGAGCGGGTCACCTTCGACCCGCACGCCGTGGACGAACACACGCAACTGGTCAGCCGCTCCACGCCGTTCATCCGCCGGCTTCGCGCCACCTATGACGCCGGGGCGCTCCGCTTCGACACCGTGGCCGCCAAATCATCGTTCCAACAGCTCATAGGAGGGCTGATATAGCATGCACACACTGTCACACACCGCCATGGGGTTCATCGGGTTCTCATTCACATGCATGGTCGTGGACTGGCTCACCGGCATCATCGCCGCCATCCACACCCAGACCGTCACCTCGCACATGATGAAGAAAGGACTGCTGCACAAGAGCGTGTACATGCTGATCCTCGTGCTCGCCGCCGTCGCCGACATACTCGGCATCAGCGGCAGCATCGGCCTCCCCCTCGACCTCTCCATCATCTGCGCCACGGCGATCATCGCGATCGAATGCTCCAGCATCCTCGAGAACGCATGCGCGGTGGAACCACGGTTGGCCGACTCACCCATCGGCGCCATCTTCTCCAAGGTGGAGCCCAAACACGGAGAAAGGAAATGACACGACATGGACGACCGGATCACATGGATAGGCACACCGAACCACACGCCGGGACGAGGCGGCAACCACGTCGACCACATCACCCTGCACATCATGGCGGGGTACCTCGCCGGCACGGACGCCACGTTCCAGGACGCATCACGCGGCACGTCAGCCACCTATGGCATCGGGGCCGACGGCACGATCCACCAGTACGTGCGCGAGACGGACACACCATGGAGCGACTCGGACTGGCTGTCCAACCAGACCGGCATCAGCATCGAACATGAGGGCGGACTGCCGCAGGCCAGGTGCACCCGCGCGTGCATGGACGCCTCGGCGAGACTCTGCGCCGACATCGCCAGACGCCACGGATGGAAACGGCTCTGGCATGACGGGGTGAGGGGCAACGTGTACCTGCATCGGGAGATACCCGGTTCCACACACACCACATGCCCCGACCTCGCACCCAACGGACTTGACGTCAATTACGTCATCAACAAGGCAAACCAACTACTGGGACAATCAGGAGGCACCAATATGGCAGTGGATCCGAAAAGCGTCTGGGAATACCGTTACGGCCCGGACAAGGACAAGCGCAACATGTACAACCGCATCGTCGGCATCCTCGCCGACCTGCAGACACTGCTCAAACGCACCGCGAACATCCCCGCGGGCATCTGGCAATACCACTACAAGGGTGACAAGCGCAACCTCAACATGTACGACAAGGTCACACGGGCTCTCGACCTGCTGGAGAGCATCGACCGGAAACTGAAATGACACGCCAACTTGACACATGAGTGTCATGTGATACTATTAAATTGGAGAAGTAGAGACTCCTATAGCAATATAGGGGCCCAGCAAGTCGCCGGCACCATGACACCCATGGTGCCGGCGACTTGCCATATAAGGGGGCGGACAGGTCTCACAGGGCGGAGGCAACGCCGACAGCGACAACGGCGACGACGGCGACCGCAACCCAGACGACGCACCACATGACCGTGCGGTAGGCGTCCGGCTCCCCGCCGCGCTGTGACCTCAATTCAGACGACACCACAGCGGTGACGAGATGGACGAAAACCACGAGGTCAACAGGGACAGCGATGAGAGAGACAAAGGCGATGATGACCATGGACAGGCTGGACATGACAATCAAACCTCCCCGGGTTCACAGCGTCGTTCAAGACCCACAAACGAGCGACACGAATCCAGAACAACACGACCCACACGCTCGACAAGAGACCCATGGAGACCATGAAGCCAAAGCCAGGAATCGAACCTCCTCCCGACCCGGCGGAGCACGGAATTCCAGGAAGACGCATCCTGGACACGCCGGACGCGGCCAGCGAAGGGATCGAAGACAATCTCATGGGTAAGGTCGGCCCAGACGCGGGCAACCAGCTCCCGGTCACAAGGCCGGGCGGTGTCCATATAACGCCGAACGGCTTCGGTGGCGACAGTGGCAATGGCACGAGGTGTGTACTGCATGACAATCAAACCTCCTTGTGTGATACAGAGAAAATGGCGGATGTGTTTGCGCCGGAAACCCGACGGGCGGGAATGGCGTACCGTCCGGAACCCCCGGAAACCCACCCATCGCGAAATGCCCTGCCGGAGGATCGGCGGACATACATGCCACCGCAGTGGTGACCGGTGGCATGGAAGCGACAGGGGGTCTTGGTATGGGTTGCGGTGTTCATTGTAATTCCCTTTCTTGATTGGTTGACAAAACAATCATATCAAAAAACCAGAACACGACACGCCGAAAACCAACACCACCCAACCAACAACCACACCACCAAACAAAACAACAA
>SKER01001615.1_pt1 | contig 17698 bp, 23 predicted proteins | sample 4826961 | NCBI WGS metagenome assembly SKER01 (sample SAMN11008804, study PRJNA524170) | human gut metagenome | biome: Human fecal sample; material: Feces; isolation source: fecal sample from pouch patient p47 | host: Homo sapiens | place: Israel: Tel-Aviv | collected 2016-11-16 | reverse complement strand
ATGTTTTGCTCCCGCTCCCCGGCGGGCAGCAGCTGCTGCCGCAAGGCGATCACATCCGGGAAGTCCAGATTGTAGATCTTGCATCTGCCGTTGTCGCAGGCTCTGCCGGTGTTATCCAGCCCGCAGCCCAGATTGACCACTGCCGCGCAGGGGTGGTTTTTCAGGTACGCCTGCACCTCAAAGGCAAGGTCATTCTGCCGCATGGCGACCTCCAGCGCACCAAAGCGCTGCATCAGGCTGCGGGAATTTTTCTCTGCTTCTGAAAAGTCGTAGTCGATCTGGTCGAGCAGACGCACCGCTGTTTCGTCTTGGTAAAGGTTCGGATACAGCTCGGTACACAGCTTCCGGGAATACAGTGGGAGGATCAGCGTCTCCTGCACGGTGTTTTTCTCGATTTTGTATTTCATAGGTTCCTCCCTCAGTGAGTAAAAATAGTCATCATTGCCGTCAGCACCGCCGGGCTGTAAAGATGCACCATCCCAACAGCCCCTTTGCAGATGCCCACAGCACAGACAAGAAGCAGCAAAGCTCCCAACCCAAGACCTTCCAGAATCGTTTGTAAAACCATGCTCCGTCCTCCTTACACTCTTTCACCGCTTTTGCGCCGTAACACAAAGCCAGCCCTTTTTATTTTTGTGGCTCTGGATCTGACAGAATCCTGCTTGTTCCAGATACTCTTTCAGTGCAGTGTCCGTATAGATGGTCATGCCATTGATGATTTTCGTCCATTTGTCGTCTTTTGTCGTTTCGCCGTTTGCTTCGTTACAGATGAAAAAGATTCCGCCGGGCTTCAGCACCCGATAGACCTCTCTGAAATTCTGTGCAAGCTCCGGCCAGAAGTAGACCGTTTCAAAGGCGGTCACCACATCAAACTGCTCCGCTTCAAACGGCACTTCTGCCACACTTGCCTGTTGCACGGTACACCGTCCTGCCGCAATGGCTCTGGCATTGACTTTTCGCGCTTTTTCCACACTGACAGCTGAGTAGTCGATGCCCTACACCTTGCCGTTGGGGCACAGTTTCAACAGCGTTTTAATGTTCGCTCCACCGCCGCAGCCGCAGTCCAGCACCATGGCATCCGGGGCAGGCTGTAAAAAGCGCAGCCCCCATTCTGCCATTGCGCTGTGTCCAAAGTTCATCATAGCAACCATGATCTTCCCGCCAAAGCCTACGGGCTTTCGGGTGTTTTCAAAAAAGGACATAACGCCACCTTCTTTCTGTTTACCGTTCACAATGCAATGCTTTTTACCAGATGCGCCCACTGCACCGGATGACAGGCCAGCAATTCCTCGTGCTGCAAGTTAGACATCGCTAACTTTTTATTCTATAAAAAGCCGCTTCTCAGCGGTCCTTCTGCCAAAATAATACGCCCTGCTGTTGCCTCTGTCAAGGAGTTTAGGCATTTTCGGAGATTCCGAAAGAGATTTCGCTTTCGGGAACCCCCAACCATCACCCCAGTGCCACGTCCAGCACCATCATCACGCTGAAGCCCACCGCAAAAAACACCGTGCCGACGTTGGAGTGCTGCCCCTGCGACATTTCCGGGATCAGTTCCTCCACCACAACATACAGCATGGCTCCGGCAGCAAAGCTGAGCAGATAGGGCAAAGCAGGCACCACGATGCCTGCCGCCAGAATCGTCAACACTGCCCCGATGGGCTCTACGATGCCGGACAGTACACCGCCCCAGAACGCCCGGCCTTTTTTCATTCCTTCCGCCCGCAGTGGCATGGAGATGATGGCACCTTCCGGAAAGTTCTGGATGGCAATGCCAAGGGAAAGTGCCAGCGCCCCGGCGGCGGTGATCTGAGCCGTTCCGGCAAGGTATCCGGCATAGACTACGCCCACTGCCATACCCTCCGGGATGTTGTGCAGCGTCACCGCCAAAACCATCATGGTGGTGCGCTGGAGCTGGCTTTTTGGCCCTTCGGCCTGCAAACTGTTCTGGTGCAGATGCGGGATGAGATGGTCCAGCAGCAGCAAAAACAGGATACCCAGCCAGAAACCCACCGCCGCCGGGAAAAATGCCAGCCTGCCCAGATCTGCGGCCTGCTCCATAGCCGGGATCAGCAAGCTCCATACTGATGCCGCCACCATCACTCCGGCGGCAAAGCCGGTGAGGGCGCGCTGGATGCCGTCGCTCAGGGACTTTTTTAAAAAGAACACACAGCCTGCCCCAAGGCTTGTGCCCAGAAATGGAATCAAGATCCCCCAGAATGCGTCTTGTATCATGTAGTACCTCCTTGCGGTTATTCATAACTAACTTCGCAAAAAGTATACTGCGCTCCGGCAAAAAGGTCAAGGGCTTTGCGGTATAGAGGATGCAGATCGTTTCCTGCATCGAAAAATTCACCTCTGCAAACTTTCCGGTTTCTACTTGACAACGCCCGGTGGGAGTGCTATTTTTACTTCGCGAATTTGTTTTGCCTAACCATCTGAGGGGTTTTTCCCCTGCATTTTTTTGCATCAATTGTTAGGCAAAGCTAACTATTTTTTCAAAACTGAGATAGAGGTGTGTTACCATGAGATTGAAAAAAGTATTTGCAGGTGCACTTGCGGCCGCTATGCTGGTATGCGCTGTGGCAGTCCCGGCCTTCGCTGCGGAAGAGGTGGAACAGGAAAACTGCCTGACCTCCAGCTATGTCCAGATGAACATCCCCTACGCCGACTTCTACAAGGCTGCTGGTGTGGACAACGCATCTGAGATCGACGCTGTGACCAGCGCCACCAAGAACAAGACCCGTGCAGGCAACCTTGCCGCCGGTTCCTACCACGTCAACGCGGACGGCTCCGACATCACCGGCGTTTCCTTCCCGGTCAAGGTGCTGACCCCGTGGGCGCTGAAGAATGCAAAGCAGGTCACCGATGCCGACAGCTACGACATTACCGTTACCCTGAAGGGCAAGGAATCCACCACCACCTACACCGGCGCAGATGCCTTGTTTGAGAACGAGAGCTACGCTTACTACAAGCTCAGTGAGACCCCTGCCTACTACATCACCGCATGGTATAACCTGCTGAGCGGCAAGTGGGAGTTTGGCAAGGTCCACGCCACCGAGACCACCGTAGAGGGCACCACTGTGGAGCTGAATACCAACGGTCACCATGCCACCTACGAGATGAAAATCTCCGGTTTTGATCTGGACTACAAGGCCAACAAGGTCTACGGCGTAGTTCTGACCACCGCCGATGGCAGTGAGTACGGCCTGCATCATGTGACCAACATCTGGCATGGTACCAAGCTGGGCTTCAATGCCGATGATCCTTACTTTGCATCCATCATCGGCAAAACGATTACTCAGATCACCTTCTACGCCGCCGACGGCGTGTATGTCCTGCCGGTCAATGTGGCGCTGTGAATACACGGGAAACTGCCTAATTTATTGTAAAATATAACACAAAACGGCAAGGTCGCTTGGCATCAGGCGGCCTTGCTTTTCCGTGTCAGGAGGAGTTGGAATGAACAAAAAACGATGCCATACACTGCTGCCGCTGGTGCAGCTGCTCCCGACGGTGGCGGCAGCGGCAGCTGTACTTTTTGCCCTGCCCCGCACCGTTCCGGTGCTGGCCGCCGTGCCGGAAAAGCTGACAACCGTGGTGGAGCAGCCTGTGGAAGCCGCTTCCTCCGAAGCGGAGGAAGAAACCCTGCCCAAGCTGCCCTATGCCGACGGCGTTTACGTCGGCTCTTCCCGGGGCTACGGCGGTGCCGTCCGAGTACAGGTCACCATGGAAAACGGCAGCATCACGGAGGTGGAGATCTTGGACGCATCCCACGAGACCAAGCAGTTTCTGCGGCGTGCCAAGCGGCTTTTGACCACCGTGGTGGAGACTCAGAGCTGGGAGGTGGATGCCGTTTCCGAGGCCACCTACACCAGCCGGGGCATTCTGGGCGCAGTGCAGAACGCCCTGACCGGCGAGGTGGTCAACAATCCCCTGCCGCCCCAGCCAAAGCCCGCTGCAACGCTTGTGGTGGAAGAATTTACGGCTCCCTCCATCTACTTGGACGGCATCTACACTGCCGAAGCCATGGGCTTTGAGGGGCAGATCACAGTGCAGGTCACGGTGGCAGAGGATAAAATTACCGATATCACGATCCTGAGCGCCGAGGACGAGGAGGAATATCTCTCCCGGGCAAAACAGGTCATCCCCGCCATTCTGAAGGGACAAAGCCCCAACGTGGATACTGTTTCCGGCGCCACCTACTCCTCTACCGGAATTCTGAACGCAGTCAAGCTGGCACTGGCAAAGGCCGCTGTTGCCCCGGCAGAGAAAACCGCTCCGGAGCAGACTGCATCGGAAGAGACGGCAGAGGAAACCGCACCGTCTGAAGCAGCAGAGCCTGGGGAAACGCCGGTCACCGCGCCCACCGTGGAGGTGGTGCAGCCGGAGGAAAAGAGCGCCGTTCCCGTGTGGCTCAAGGAAGTATGGCAGCAGCTTTTCCCGGCAGATGCACCGGCATCCTCTGAACCGGAACCGGCATCTTCTGAGGAAGTGCTGCCGACATCCGAGCCAGCACTTCCGCCGGAAGAGACCGGGATTGAATCTGAAACGGAAGGAGCAGCAGAATGAAATACAAAAATTTTCTCCTCCGGGCGGTGAACCTGCTGCTAATTTTGGGGGTACTGTGGCAATACCAGCAGGTGGCGCTGATCCGGGCGGCAGCGGTAAGCCAGCGCAAGCAGGAAATTGCCGAAGTTGAAGCCTACAATGCTTCCGTTTTGCAGGCGCAGAGCGCAGCACAGGCAGAGCAGAGCGGCTACCGGGACGGCATCTATGAGGGCAGCGCCTATGGTTTTGGCGATGTCATTCAGGTGTCGGTGACTATCCAGAACGGAAAAATGACCGATATTGCGGTGCTGGATGCTTCCGGCGAGGATAAGCCCTACTATAAGCAGGCGCTGCCTTTGCTGGACGAGATGCTGGCAATGCAGTCTGCTGAGGTGGATACCGTTTCCGGCGCTACCCTCACGGCAGAAGGACTTATCGGTGCGGTAGAGAATGCACTGGGAAAGGCGGCGGGATGATGGAAAAAACACAGGCAAAGCCTTTAACAGCGGCGCAGCAGCGTCAGCGGGACAAAAAGCGCCGTACATGGCTGCGCACCGGGGTGCAGTTGTTCTTCTTTGTGTCCATGCCGGGCGCATTCGTGGCCGGGTTTTCCGGGGTAAAACAGATCTTTCTGCACATCGGTGCAGGCGAAGTGCTCTCTGTGGACAGCTTCACACTTTCCCTGCTGGGGCTGTGCGGCTTCACCCTGCTTTTCGACCGTTTTTTCTGTGGGTACGCCTGCGCCTTCGGCAGCTTGGGCGATGCCGTCTGGGCGCTTTCCGGGCTTATTCAAAAAAAGCTATTCCACCGCAAAAAGCAGCTCCGTCTGCCGGAGCGGGCGGTGCTTTTGGGGCAGAAGGTCAAATATCTGCTGCTGGCATGGCTGGTAGCACTGTATGTGACCCGGCAGGAAAAGATGCTGACCGGCACAAGCCCGTGGGAGGTGTTTTCCCGCCTGACGGCTCTGCATCTGCCGCCGGAGGGCTTTGGTGTGGGCATCGGGCTGCTTGTGCTCATTTTGCTGGGTATGGCGGTGCAGCCCCGGTTCTTCTGTCAGTTCCTCTGCCCCATGGGAGCGGTGTTTGCCCTGCTGCCGGTGCTGCCATTTGCGCGGCTGCACCGGCAGAGCGACGGCTGCATCCCGGGCTGCAATGCCTGTAAACAGCAGTGCCCGGTGTGCCTGAAGCTGGAGGAAACCAGCCTGCGCAGCGGGGAATGCATTGCGTGTGAAGCCTGTGTGGGCACCTGCCCCAAGCAGAACATCCACCGGTGGGATACGGCCCTGTGCAAGTGCCTGTGGCTGCCGGTGCTGGGTAAAGTGTTGCTTTTCTTCCTGCTGGGCTGCTGGCTGGGCTTTTGCCGATTCATCTGAACTAAAAAAGGAGGCTGCTGCGCAGTATTTGTGCAGCAGCCTCCTTTTGGCTGGGAGATCTATCATTTCGATACGCCGGAGCATTTGCGGACGCTCCGGCGTACCATTTTTACAGGGAAGACTTCTGCTCCAACAGGTCTGTCATGCTGCGCAGGCTGATGCCAAGGGTGGAAAGGTTATGCAGCATGGCGCTGGTGGCAGGGGGAAAGGACATTTTCCCACTTCTCCGCTCTTATTCGGTAATGGCCCAGACCCGTGCGGGCAGACCAGTTGCACCTTCAATGCGGGGATAAGAAACGATGACTACCGCACCGGCAGGCTGAACTTTATCCAGATTTGCAAGCACCTCCACCTGCAGCTTGTCGTTGTCCAGAACATAGCGCTCGCAGGCAAGGTCGCCCTTTTCCTCCGCCACCGCAGAGGAATCGGTATCCAGCGTTTCGTGGCCGTTGGCGGCGGCATTGCGCACCTTGTAGATATACTCCAATGCTTCCAGCGACCAGCCGGGAGCATTTTCTTTGCCCTCTGCGTCGATGCCGGACAGCGCATCCATATCCGGCCACTTCTTGTACCAGTCGCTGCGCAGAGCCACCAGCGCACCATCCGGGATGGGACCGTACTTTGCTTCATAGGCCTTGATGTCCTCCACCGTCACAGCGTAGCGAGGGTCTTTCTTGGCCTGCTCAGAAATATCAATGACCACCAGCGGGAAAATCAGGTCGTTCACATCATACTTTTCGGACAGCGCTTTGCCCTTGATGAAGTGACCCGGGAAGTCGATATGGGTACCGAACTGTCCGGGGAATTTGAAGGTCTGGATCAGGCATTCCAGTTCCGGCTTGCCCCAGTCCCACACGGTCTTTGCCAGCTCCACAGAGCCTTCCGGGATGCCGGACCAGTAGGGACTTTCGTTGTTCAGCGAGTGAGAAAGCTCCACCCAGCGATATTTTTTAGCATTCTTCAGTGCGTTCCACAGTTTATAATCAGCCATTGTCGGTTCTCCTTTTATTGTGACGATGTATGTTCGGGCACTTCTCCCAGACAACGGCATCTTCCTGTTTTTTCTCAGTCTGTCTGCCGGGAATTTGTCTGGGAGCAGCGCATTCGCCCGGGTAGTCTGTGCCGGGCATCTGCTGTATGTTTCATCTGTCTGCGCTCCCTTCCTTGTGTTGGGGATAGTATAAACCCATTTTCGCACCATGTCAATAGGTTTATGCTATCAAAGACTTCCCCGGCAAACGACAGGTCAGCAAACCGTTCGCCCTTGCAATAACGTTTCGTCATCCCCTTTCCCTTTTATCGCAGCTCTTCCAGCAGGGCGGTGCAACCCTCCAGCACATCCTGCCATGGCAAACAAACAAGATCTTCTTCATCTTACTCTCCCAGCACCTCGCCCAGTGCCAGAACAGCGTTGCGGACGCACTCCGGGCACGGGCACAGCGGTGCGCCGTTCTCTATCCCCTTCAGATCCTTGCAGATGGTAGCACCGCACTTTTCCTGAAAGTTTTGCAGCAGTTCCTTAGAAATGCGGGGTGTGCCCTTGCCGTCGGTGACGATGCCCGCCACCATCACAGCGCCGATCAGTGCGCCGCAGGTGCTCTCCATGCAGCCCATGCCGGCGGCATAGCCTGCGCCCAGCTTCATCAGGGTGTCGGCATCCACCGGCAGCTTGTCCTCAAATGCCTTCAGCACCGCCTGTGCACAGTTGCACTGTCCAGTAGCTTTCCATGCGGCAGCCTGTGCCGCCCGTTCTTCGATGTTCATTTTACAGTCCTCTTTCTTTGATGAATCGTAGTTTATTCGACATTATCATAAAATTCCTGTAACACTGTTGCCAATTCCTCCGGAGATTCTATGTTTGCTTCATGACCTGCTTTCAGAAGTTCATGGAAGTGGGAATCGCTCAAATAACTGGCAAGTTCCTTTGAGGCTTTTTTGTTTGCGTTGTCCTTTTCCCCACAAACGATCAATGCCGGACAGGACACCTTACATAATGAATCCCTGAAATCCAATTCCGTCATCGTACCGCACAAGCTAATCACATCTGCTTTCTTGAATCCAAATTGCTTGAACATTGTATTCGGCATAAAGCGAAACAGCATATTCTGGAACTTCAATAGCTTTTCAGGCATTTTATATTGTGCTGCAATTAGCACCAGTGCCTTTACTTTATTCGGATGGTCTATCGCATAATTAAGTGCCAGAACAGCACCCAAGGAAAGCCCGCACAAGACGATTTCATCATGTTCCTTATCACACTCTCCTGAGAATGCAGCATACAGTTCCCCATAAGTGGCCGCTTTGTCCTCCAGCATCTCTGCCAAACTCAAGCAGACGCTGCTGTCCGAGACCTTCGTTTCTTTTATTACTCTGTCCCAACTGTCTGGTTTTTGTCCCAACCCATGTAAGTACAAAAACTTCATCTAATTTCCGCTCTCCTTCACACGTCCTGCTGCTTCCTTTCCAGTGCTTCAAAGTGATACCGGGGCTTGCCTTTGCTCTTTTTGCCGTACTCGATGGCTTCTTTGGGGCAGTGGCAGATGCACGCCATGCAATGGGTGCAGTTTTTGCCCCAGACCGGCTTTCCGTTTTCCAAACGGATGTTGTTCAAGGGGCACAACTCCACGCACTTACCGCAGCCGATGCAGGCGTCCGTTGCCCGGAAGGCATCGGCTTTTACAAAGAAGCGATAGAACACCGGGTTCACCGGGCCGCTCATAAAGCGGTCGTAGAGGTTCTCTCTCGGCGGAGGAAATTCCTGCCCGGCCTTGAGCTGCGCCAGCACCTTCTGAAGCGCAGGCTCTGCCTGCTCCACGATGCTCCGTGCCTGCTCCTTTTGAGGTGCATTGAACATGGCAATATAGTTTTCCGGCATGATGATCTGGGCTGTGCCCATATACTGCAGCTGCTTTTGCGCTGCAAGCTGCCGGTTATAGCCTGCCGCATTGCCAATTTCGCTGCCGCAATCCATCACAAACCAGATACGCTCTGCCCCGGTCAGCACGGTCTTGCCCAGCCACTCCGACACCACCCGGGGGATACGCCATGCGTAGGTAGGCGTGACCAGCACCACGTCACGCCCGGTCTGCACCGGGGCGGTATCCCCTGCCTTGATGCAGGCGTTCAGGTCGTAAAGCGGCATCTCCAACCCTTCGGCAATGCGCCGCGCCAGATACCGGCTGTTGCCGGTTCCCGTAAAATAAAGTACCATGGCTGCCCCCTCATTTTGTGTTTTTCAGTTACCTGTCTGCCCGGCAAACTGGAACTTGTCGGGGCGAGGCCCCTCCATCTTGCTGCCGCAAGACCGTTCGGTCGCTTGAAAGCCCCACTGGGGCTTTCATTGTTCCGCTTCGCTCCACAAACGCGAATTGTTTACTTCTTCGTCTTAGGCGCAATAAGCAACATGACTGTCACAAGAATATATAAACCATACAGTAACCAAGTAATGGTATTGTTCCAAGGAAAACTCATTTCTGGATGGTTCAATGCAAACACTATAAATGCAATAGCTATAATCAGCATTATTAAACCGAGAATCCTTGATATACGCTTTTTCATGCAAAGCACTTCCTTGTCAAACTGGAATTGTTAATCTTGAACTGGTCCTATAATGCCAAATGCTATTGCATCAATAAAAAGCACGAACGCTATCACACAAACAATTAAAATAGTTGCAATGACTTTAATAACAAGTTGTTGATTTTGTCTTAAATTACTCTTACTAACAATCCTTAAGACAAAAATCAAAGCAACGAGGATGATAAAAGAAATAATATTATAAAGAACCACTGTTTTCATCTATGTGTCCTTCTTTTTTATATCAATTCCGAGTTGCCGCTCTCCGTATGCCATAGTCTCCGCACGCAAAAAGCCCTTTGCGGCAAGGTGTGTGCTTACACCTCACCCGCAAACTTCATGCCCCAGCTCATGCGGGTGTCGTACATCAGGCGGGTCAGGGCAAGGCTGTCCTGCGGGGTGTAGCGGTCGCTGCCGGTACGTCCCTGCTTGACGCAGCGGCTTGCTTCCCGGATCTCGTACTCAAAGCCGTTGATGTCCACCGGGCAGCGGATGACCTCCGGCTCTTTGCCCTCCACTTCCAGCGTCATGGTCTCGGCGTGCTGGAAATCCGGCAGGAAAATACTGCCCTTGGTGCCAAGGATGCGGGCATTGCGCTCCAGCTCCTGCCCGATGGTCTGGACAGACTCCGCCTTGCAGCCGCCGGGGTAGGTCAGCGCAAGGCGGCTGTAATCGTCGGTGCCGTACTCGTTGATGTGGACCTCTTTGGTTTCCACCTTCTCCGGGTCCTGTCCGGTGAGGATGCGCAGAAAGCCCAGATTGTAGATGCCGATATCCAGCAGCGCACCGCCGCCCAGACCGGAATCAAACTTGCGGTCCTTCCGGGCACCGGAGGCAACAAAGCCGTACTGACAGGTGATCTGCTTCAGCTCCCCGATGGTGCCAGCAGTAAGGATCTGGCGCAGGCGGTTGTACAGCGGCAGCAGCCAGATCCAGAATGCCTCCATGAGAAAGAGGTGCTTTTCCTCTGCCAGACGGTACAGCTCCCGTGCCTGCTCCGGGCTGATGGTAAAGGGCTTTTCGCACAAAACATGCTTGCCCTGCTCCAAGCAGAGCTTGCAGTTTTCGTAGTGCAGGGTGTTGGGGGTGGCGATATAGATGGCCTCCACCTCCGGGTCGGCGGCAAGGGCTTCGTAGGAGTCATAGCAGCGGGGGATGCCGTACTGCTGCGCAAACGCCTGTGCGCTTTCCATGTGCCGTGACCCCACGGCAACAATCTGCTCCCCCTCTGCGCCCATCTGTTCCACCGTAGACGCAAACTTTTTGGCAATGGTGCCGGTCGCTAAAATTCCCCACTTCATAACGGTACCTCCCATTTTATGGCTTTGGGTCCAGTATACCATGATTTTCCCTTGTGGAAAAGCTTCCGAAAAACAAAAATGCCCCCGGAGGGCTTGTTCCAACTCTCCGGGGACAGATTCTATGCACCGGCATCATCCCTCTGGCTACACGCAAAACGGGCTCCTGCAAGCGTTTAACCACTGGCAGGAGCCCGTTCATTTCTTAAAGTTTCGTCATCCACAGACCATGCAGGTTGCAGTAGGCGTAGACCGCCACCGGCTTTTCGCCGCCCAGCTCAAACACCGCCTTGGGTGCCTGACCGGGGACGAGGTAGCGGAGCTGTCCGCCGTTTTCGGTCTCCACAAAGAGCCACTGGATGTGGTGCACATCCACCATGGGGTGCTCCACCGCACCCACCGTAACCGTGAGGGTGCTGCCGGAACGCTCTGCCACCGGCAGATGCTTTTCGCCGCTGGCTTCCACCGTGTTGGGGAGCAGTTCCTTCATCTTTTCGCCGCAGCAGACCAGCGGAACGCCTGCGTTGTGGATGGTGGTGACCAGGTTGCCACAGTGCTCACAGATATAAAACTTTGCCTTCATATTCAAATCCTCCATCGGAATGTTGTTGGTGTTTCCTATGGCTATATGATAACATTTCCTAGTTATATTTTCTGTGACTGGATCACGTAAGACAGCCTTGTGCTATGGGAATGCCCTCAGCTTCCCATGGCGAGGAGCACCAGCACGACCACCACCGCAATGGCGATGAGGCAGCCGCAGCCGCTGCCGCCACCATTGTTGTGGCCGCCGCCACCGCCGCCGGACGAGCCACCGAAGTTGCGGTTGAAGGCCGTCATGTACTGGGCATAGCCCGTGTCGCCTTTGCCGAAATAGCCGTAATCACCGTTTGCCATTGTATTTTCCTCCGTCTGAAGTGTGTTTCGCTTCTTCTGAGGTCATTTTACTGAAAGAGCCGTCCTATAAACATCTCTTTCTGCATTTTTTGTCATCTCATTCTTCCCCGATGCCCAGATACACATCAATGTCCATGATACCTTCCCCGCTGACCTCCACCAGATCTTCAAAGGGCACCACGGTGTCTCCCATCTGCAGGGTGCGGAACACCGGGTCGATGCGGTCTGCTTTTCCGGTCAGGGTGATGTAGTTGCCCACTGCCGGAACCTCCGGGTGGGCGGTATCCTCCTTGAAGTACCGCACCGTGATGGTCATGCCCTTGGTAACCTGCATCAGCCGATCGGACAGAGCGGACATTTCTTCCTCGGTCAAAATGCGCTTGGTCACCCGCTCGGTGCGCTGCTTTTCTGCGGCAAGCTGCTCGTCGTAGCCCCGCAGCGGAGAGAAGGGCGAGAAGATCTTGGCACGGTTCTGAAGGGTCATGCGGGGGTGCTTGCGGAGGGATTCTTCGGTCTTGGGGCGTTCCATCTCTAGGATATCCCCGTACTTTTGGGCGGTCTCCCGCCCGATTTTGCTATTTTTGTAGTTTTCCATCTGAACCTCCCTCCGAACCTCCTGCACTGTGCCCGCCGATTTGTGCGTTGCGCTGGCGCATGGTGGCACCCTCTTCGTAGCTGCTGGCTTTCAGCACGGCGTTTTTGCCGTACTTGTTCTTGATGCCCAGCATGGCTTGCTGGAGTTTTTTCTCCTTTTCCAGCTTCTTGGTGTCGGTAAAAAAGTCCACCTGATAGATGCCCTCGTCCGGCGTGACCTTGTTGGCGTTGATGGTAATGCGCCGCACCGTCAGCGCCGGGTCGGTGATGCGCTCAAACAGCTTTGCGCTTTCGCTGATGAGGGTGCTGCCCAGATTGGTGGGCGCATCAAACCGGATAGTGCCGTGAGCTGCCTTGGGGATGGTTCTGCCGTAGCGGTCGGTCTGGGTCAGACCACGATAACCGCCCTTGTCCACGTTCTCCCGGTCGTAGCCTATCTCCAAGGTGATGGATTCCGTCACCAACTTCTTTTCGGTAAGCCGAAACATTAGAATCTCTGCCATTTCCCGGACAATGAGCTTTGCTTTATCATACGGATAAGGAGTGGATAGCACCTGTCCCTCGCTGATGCTGTTGGTGCTGGGCTTGTAGCTTTTGATCTCGGCCATACCGCAGGGTTCGTAGCCCCATGCATGGTCGATAAGGATTTCTGCGTCCACGCCAAAAATCTCATACAGACGATCTTCTCCGTGGATGGAAAACCGTGCCAAATCCCCCATGGTGTAGATGCCGTGGGCTTCCAGTCGCTTGACGGTGCCGGGGCCAGTCATCCAGAAATCCGTCAGAGGGCGGTGGTTCCACAGCAGATACCGCCAGCTCTGCAACGCGGACACCATCTTTGTCTGCCGGGATGTGCTTTGCCACAATATCCATGGCCAGCTTTGCAAGGTAGAGGTTGGTGCCGATGCCTGCCGTTGCGGTGATGCCAGTGTTGTACAGCACCTCCCGCACCATGGTCATGGCAAGCTCGTGGGCGCTCATGTGGTAATAGGGCAGATAGCCCGTCACATCAATGAAAACCTCGTCAATGGAGTAGGGGTAGATATCCGCCGGGGACACATATTTGAGGTAGGTCTTGTAGATTTGAGTGGAAACGTCCAGATACCGTTGCATCCGGGGCGGCGCAACAATGTAGCTCAGCCCCAGCGTCGGGTCTGCGTTCAGGGCATTGGCATCAAAAGAGGTGCTGGCAAAGTGGTACTTGCCATCTTCTCCCCGGACTGCCTTTTGCTGACGGATGGCAGTTTGCAGCCGCTGAGCGTTGACCTCTTTCACCCGCTGAACGGCTTCAAACAGCCGTGCTCTGCCGGGTATCTTGTAGGCCTTTAAGGAGGGCGACACCGCAAGGCAGATGGTTTTCTCTGTGCGGGATGCGTCTGCCACCACGAGATTGGTGGTCAGAGGGTCCAGATGGCGGTCTACGCACTCCACCGAGGCATAGAAACTTTTCAGGTCGATTGCCAGATAGGTGCGCTGTGCTGCCATACTTCAGCCCTCCTTTGTGAAAACCACAACTATTTATCTTATTATAATAAATCTTTACGCTGTTTTCAAGATGGAACGGCTATTTTATCTGTGATATAGACAACAAAAAAGAGTGGCAGCATTTCAAGCTGAAACGCTGTCACTCTGTAGGAACTGCGTAATGACTGACGATTATCCTTCTACTTTGACCGTAGCACGATCGCTCTTTGCGTTTCCATCCGCATCCAGCGTGATCTGCACAAAATGTTCCGGCTTATCATAATCCTTTGTCTCGCCGTCATCGGTATAGTATTCATAGGATGCACCATCGGGAGCATAGGCAAGCAGGCGCAGATCCGCAAAATCCACATCGGCAACGCTCTGGATCTTTTTGCCGTTCTTGGCAAGGGGCAGAAGGTGTCCCTTGCGCACATAGAACACCACTTCATCCAGCTCCACCGGAATGTAATGATGGCCTGCCGGCAGCACGCTGGTTTCCATGCGGTTGCTTTCGCTGCACTTTACCCGCACCTGCAGCATCTCCTCCGGCAGGTAAACATATCGGCCCCGGGCATTTTGCTCATATACCGGGGCGATCAACAGGCTTTCACCGATCATCACCTCATCCTCTACCCGGCGGGCAAAGTCATCCTCCGGGAAGGCGAAAGCCAACGGCATACAGTACATGCCGTCGTGCAGGGCAGCTTTCATGTACTCGCTGTAAATGTAGGGCAGCAGCAGGTAGCGCAGTTGTAAAATACCGGCAAAGGCGGCCTTGTTCTTAAAGCGGTAGGGTTCCTGCCGGCGGGTGCCGTTGGCAGAGTGGTTCCGCAGCAGCGGAGAGAAGATGCCCATGCCGTACCAGCGCAGCACCAAATCCTCCGTGGTATTGCTGCCAAAGCCGCCAATGTCGGGGCCTTCGTACAGGAAGCCGCACATATTCAGGGAGGGCATCATGTGCAGTGCAAGCAGAATGTGGCTCCACCAAGAATGGTTGTCGCCGGTCCAGATGCCGCCATACCGGTGCATCCCGATGCAGGCAGAACGGGAGTATATCAAAATGCGCTTGTCCGGCTCCAGCCGCTCGAAAGCCTCACCTGCCGCACGGGTCATGTTATAACCAAAAAGATTATGTACCTTGTCGTGCCGCATACGCCCCTGTTTGGTGTTGTGGTAGAACAGCTTATAATCGTTTTCGTTGTTGGAAAGCCCTGCCACCATGCCGGTAAAAGCACCAAAGCTGGAAATATCCAGGTTTTGCTTGCTGTATTTCTCAATTTGAGCAAAGGTCTTTTTCAGTCTTTCTTCTGCGTAGAAGATAGCAGGCTCGTTCATATCATTCCAGAAGCCCTCGATCCCCTGATCCAGCAGAACCTTATATTGACTGCCAAACCAAGCACGGGCTTCCGGGTTGAGCATATCGGGGAAGTGTACCCGTCCCGGCCACACACCGGCTACAAAGGGGGTGCCATCCTGATTCGTGCAGAAGTAGCCGTTTTTCACGCCTTCCTCATACACATCATATCCATCTTCGACCTTGACTGCTGCATCGATGATGGGGACAAGATGGATGCCCTGCGCTTTCATCTCGGCGGCAAAGTCTGCAAAACGCGGGAAGCGCTGCGCATCCACCGTAAAGTCCTTGTAATGCTCCATGTAATCGATATCCAGAACCACAGCGTCCAGCGGCATATGATTGGCACGGTAATTTGCCACCACCTCGCGGACCTCGTCCTCGTTCATGTAGCTCCAGCGGCTCTGGGCGTTGCCAAAAGCCCATTTGGGCGGAATATAACTGCGCCCCACCAACTGGCGGAACTGGTGCACAATATCGGTCAGGCTCTCGCCCTCAATGATGTAGAGATCGTAATTTTCCTCGGCCACCGTGATGCGTAAGGTATCCAGGTCGGTGTAGCCGCAGTCAAAGGTGACCTTGCCCGGGTAGTCGATAAAAACGCCAAATGTATCCTTGCCGGACACGATCATAAAATTATAAGCACCGTACAGCGAGGATTTGCCCTCGGTATGGTTGCCGTCATCGGAGCATTTGCTTTCGTACACCCACCCGCGCTTGTTGATACCACGGACATTCTCGCCAAGACCATACAGGACATCCTGCGGTTCCATGGCATAGGAGAAACCATCCGGCTCCTTGGTCAGATAGGGTATCGTTTCCATCATGGGCAAAAAAGAACCCACTACACTTTCGGTATCAAACGGTTGACCGTATTGCTTTTTGTAGATCATAGTAAAATATCTCTCCTCTGTTTTTTGAATCGCATGCTGATCCTGTCGAGATAAAAATTTTCTTTAAATCCAAACGATACAAAATCATCTCGCCCGATGCACCGCGAAACGAAACACCACCATTATGATAGATCGTCTCCCGCATGGCCTGAAATGCATTTTTTCCAAGCCTTACCGTGTCGGAAGTGTAGATTTCATCTGTAAGCCTTCTATCGAATTTCATTTTCATCCTCGTAGGGTTTTGATTCTGCCGCGCACTTCAATTCTGGTATGTCTTTTATGGTCAACTGGCATACTGATTTTTGATCAAGCTTGTACAGCATAGCTAGTATAGTATACTTGCGCAGCATTTCGATTTCAAGCGCTAATTGGCATTGGCTGTGTAAAAAAGAGAGGCCAATCTGCGTAAAAATTTGCGCAAGTTGATCCCTGTGCTTTTTCACAATCCGGCTATCCGTATAGACAGTCATCTTGCGATGCGGTATACTCGAACCAGATCAACATTTTCAGGAGGAAAATCATGGCGGGAGAAAACAACAAGGTCGTTATTGTTACCGGCGGAAGCTCCGGCATCGGACGGTGCACGGCATCCGCCCTGAAAGAGAACGGCTGCATCGTCTATGAGTTCAGCCGCAGAAATATCCCTATGGAGGGTGTCACCCATCTGTCTGTCGATGTGACCGATGAAGATGCGGTCAACGCCGCTGTGCAGCAGGTCATCCAAAAAGAAACTAAAATCGATGCAGTGATCAACTGTGCAGGCTTTGGCATTTCCGGTGCGGTGGAGTTTACGTCCATGGAGCAAGCCAAAGCGCAGTTTGATGTGAACTTTTTCGGGACAGTCACTGTAAATAAAGCAGCTCTCCCCTTCATGCGCCATCAAGGGAAGGGGCATATTGTGAACATCAGCTCTGTTGCTGCCGTAGCGCACATTCCGTTCCAGACCTTCTACTCTGCAAGCAAAGCCGCCGTTTCTTCTTACTCTTACGCTCTGGCAAACGAAGTCAAGCCCTACGGCATCCATGTTACCGTCGTAGAATTGGGTGACATCTGCACCGGATTTACAAAAGCACGTCAGAAAAGCATTCTCGGCGATGATGAATACGGTGGACGTATCTCCCGGAGCGTCAGTCAGATGGAGCAAGACGAGCAAAACGGCATGGACCCGGCACGCATTGGACGGTACATCGCCGGTATTGTGGAGAAAAAGAACCCGGCAGTCGTTTATGTTGCCGGTGCACAGTATAAATTCCTGAGCCTTTTGTGCAAGCTCCTGCCTGCCGCAGCACGCGGAAAGATCGTGGGGAAAATATACGAGTAACAGGCGCATTGCTCCGCAAAGCTGCTATATCCGTATTTTGTGGACAACGAAGCAGAGTTGTTCTCCCCGGAGTCCGGAAAAAAGGCAAGCCCTCCTTCATAAATTACAGTAACCGTTTATGATACTATGGGGAGGGGTCGGCATGTTTTTATCTCTTCTGCAATTTTTTGCCACAAAGTTTCTGGTTCTGGCGCTTCATCTGGAAAGCGGCAGCTTTCCGCGGCCCCTCTCTGCCCGGGAGGAAACCGAAGCCTTTTCCGCACTGCGTGCCGGTGACCCTGCCGCACGGGAAAAACTGATCCGGCACAATCTGCGTCTGGTGGCACACATCGTAAAAAAATACTACGCCCTGCCCGGCGATCAGGACGACCTTATTTCCAT
>SKER01001599.1_pt1 | contig 17850 bp, 15 predicted proteins | sample 4826961 | NCBI WGS metagenome assembly SKER01 (sample SAMN11008804, study PRJNA524170) | human gut metagenome | biome: Human fecal sample; material: Feces; isolation source: fecal sample from pouch patient p47 | host: Homo sapiens | place: Israel: Tel-Aviv | collected 2016-11-16 | reverse complement strand
GGCGTGCAGCAGTTCTTCTGGAACGAGGTCTGCGACTGGTACGTCGAGGTCACCAAGGCCCGCCTGAAGGGCGAGGGTCGTCTGCAGGCGCAGCGCAACCTGATCTTTGTGCTCGATACCTCCATTCGCCTGATGCACCCGCTCATGCCGTTTGTCACCGAGGAGATCTGGGACAACATGCCGGCGAGCGTGCTCGCCCTGGACGCCGAGGGCAACGTTGACCGCGCCGAGGCGCTCATGATTGCCAAGTGGCCCGAGCCCGCCGATTACGCCAAGTATGTCGACGAGGACGCCGAGCGCGCGTTTGAGCTGTGCCGCGCCGTCGTTTCCGCCGCCCGCGCCACGCGCTCGCGTTATCGCTTGAGCCCCAAGGCCGAGCTCGACGTGGTCGTGCGCGCCGGTGCCGAGGATATCGAGAAACTCGAGAGCCTGCGTTCGACCATTGAGCCGCTGGCCAACACCGCTTCGCTGGTCATGGGTACCGACGTTGAGAAGCCGGCCGCGAGCATCGCCGTGGTCGACAGCGGCGTCGAGGTCTTTGTGGTACTCGAGGGCAAGGTTGACCTTTCGGCCGAGAAGGCACGCCTGGAGAAGGAGATTGCCGCGGCCCAGAAGGAGCTTGCCGGCTGCGAGAAGACGCTGGCCAACGAGGGCTTTGTGGCCAAGGCCGCGCCTGCGGTGGTTCAGAAGAAGAGGGACCGTGCAGCTGAGCTCAAGGAGATCCTGGCGGCGCTGACTGCTCAGGTTGCTGACTTCTCGTAAGGTTTACTCGGGGACGCTTCCCGATGCTTTGCTCTCCGCTGCGGACAGTCCTGCGCAAGACGGACAGCACATTTAGTGCTGTCCTTTGCGTGCGGAACTTGCGGCGAGCAAAGCATCGGGCCGCTCCCAGTTCGTTTACGTGGTTGTTTGCAACTGGTTAGTTAGGGCCACTTGGTTGTGGCCTTGATCTTGCTGCAAGCGGGTAAAGGCTGATTTTGTCAACGCGAGGGGCTCATTATTTTTGATGGGCCTCTTTTTCTGTAATTGGAGACTTTGGGTTATGGCTAAGCGTTCTGGGTCGTATGTCGTTCCTTTCTCGTTTGAGTTGCTTTCGTTTGATGAGGCTGTTGGGCTGGCTGCTGATACGGGGCGGATTTCTGGGGATGCTGGTCCTCTGCTCGAGACGGTTGTCGATATGCTCGATGAGCTGGGGCGTCCGGATGAGTACTTTGATTGCATTCAGGTTGCCGGTACCAATGGCAAGACTTCGACTACGCGTTTTTCGGCTGCCATTCTTCGTGGTGAGGGGCTCAAGACCGCGCTGTATACGTCGCCGCAGCTGGTTCGCTATCCCGAGCGCATGGAGGTTGACGGGCGCGTCGTGAGCGATGAGGCGTTTACCCGTGGCGTTTCTGCCGCTGTTGAGGCGGGACGTCGTGTGAATGCCCGTCGTGTGGCGGCGGGGGAGCACGCCTATACCATCACGCCGTTTGACCTGCTGACGGCTGCCGCACTTGTCGTGTTTGCCGAGGCCGCGGTGGATGTTGCCGTGCTCGAGGTCGGCATGGGCGGGCGTTGGGACGCCACAAGCGCGACCGATCCCGTCGCCGTTGCCATTACGGGCATTGGGCTCGATCACACACGTATTTTGGGCGATACGCTCGAGGCCATTGCGGGGGAGAAGGCTGCGGTCATTAAGCCCGGACGCCTGGTTGTGCTGGGCGAGGGCACGCACGAGGCGAGCGTTCAGCGCGTGATGGATGCCCGTTGTCGCGAGTGCGGCATCGTACCGCTCGTGGTGAGCCATGCTACGACCAAGGTGCCGGCGCATGTGGGCGACACGGTTGAGTTTAGCTGCACCACGCCGCGTGCGATCTATACGTCGAGCATGGTTAAGCCGGCCTACCAGCCGCAGAATGCTGTGTGTGCGATTATGCTTTGCGAGGGGTATTTGGGCCGCGAGCTCGATCACGATGCGTTGGATGCATCGCTTATGGGTTGCCCCACACCGGGTCGTTTTGATGTGCTGGGGACCGATCCGCTCAAGCTGATCGATGCCTGTCATAACCCCCAGAGCTGCGAGAACTTTGTGAGCGCGCTGGATGAGATCGATCCGTGCGTGGAGAATCGCCCCACGCTGCTGTGCGCTGCACTGGCCGACAAGGACGTGGCGGGCATCGTTGACGTGCTGATCCCGGCCTTTCCGCGCGTGGTCGTGACCCAGACCGATTCCGACCGCGCCCTGCCGGCAGAGGAACTCGCCGCACTTGTGGACGCCGACAAGCTGGCGGGCGTGTATCCCAGCGTGCCTGAGGCCCTCGCAGCCCTCGATGCCGCGGGCGAGTCCTTTGTTGCCGCCGGCACCATCACCCTAGCCGGCGAAGTGGCCGGCCTGTTGCGTTAAATCGTCCCAAATTAGCTACCCCGTGCCCCGAGTTGACCTGCTCGCTAAGAAATGGGCCTATCTACTACGTTTTTCCGACCACCCTCGACCACATGGAACATTGCGAAATTAAAACCGCAGGTAGATGGTTTGTCGGTTTTCAAAAAATACCCGCATGGTCGACCCATGTGGGTCAAACGTAGTAGATAGGCCGTTTTTGTGGCGTGGTATTGGTGGGATGCGGCAAAGGGACAGCCCCTTTGCCGCATTGCCTAGTCTAGGCGGACTGGATCGTGGGGGTAGGCGTTGAGAATCTCGACGCCGGTCTCGGTAACCAGGGCCAAGTCCTCGATGCGGACGCCGGTGCGGCCAGGGAGGTAGATGCCCGGCTCGATGGAGAAGGTCATGCCCGGTTCGATGACCTGCTCGTTGACGAGTGAGACGTCGCCCGGCTCGTGGTCCTGCAGACCGATCGAGTGGCCCAGGCGGTGCGTAAAGTACTGCCCATAGCCCGCGCCCTCAATCACGTCGCGCGCAGCACGGTCCAGGTCGCACATGCGCACGCCTGGTGCTATGAGCGCCTCGGCGGCCTCGTTGGCGCGGCGCACGATGTCGTAGATGCGTACCGTCTCCTCGTCCGGCTCGCCCCAAAAGAACGTGCGTGTCATGTCCGAGCAGTAGTTGCAGCGGCGTCCGCCAATGTCGAAAAGTACCACGTCGCCACGCTTGAGCACGGTGTCGTCGGGCTCGTGATGCGGGTCGCCGGCGTTGGCGCCAAAGCTCACGATGGGCGGAAAGCTAAAGCCCTCGCAGCCGTGCTTGCGATACAGACCGAGCATCTGGTCGGCAATTTCGCGCTCCGTCACGCCCTCGTGAACGAGTTTGATGGCGTCGGCCATCACGGCGTCGTTGGCGGCCGAGGACGCGCGCATCAGCTCCTGCTCGGCGGCATCCTTGTGGGTGCGTGCGGCGGTGACGGCAAAGTCGCCCAGGAAAAACTCGCTCGCGGCGTGACAATCCATAAGGGGCATCAAAAAGCCGGAGCGCATGACGGTGTCGATGCCGAGCGGTTTGGTCGGATCGACCTCGCGAGCGATGGCGTCGGTCACGACGTCGGTATCGGTGTGGTAGGCCACGCGGGCATTGTCGTACTCGGGCAGCTGATGCAGGGCGTTGACCAGGATCACGGGCTCGCTACCGCGTGCGAGCAGCACGCCGCAAAAACGCTCGAACATATCGGCATAAAAGCCGGTCAGGTAATAAATCGACCACGGGTCGTTTACGAGCAGCTGCGCGCCGGGGTGCTGAGCCTCGAGCGCATCGAGCACGCGCGCCACACGCTGGTTATCGACATGCGCCATGAAACATCCTTTCGCTAGGGTGCCACCATGGTATCCCATGCCCGGCAGATATGGACGTTCCTTTTATGCCGGCACTTTAGGACATTCCTTGGCATGGCCAGCCTGGCAAGCGTGCAGGAAAAAGGAGTCAAAAGAGGCCCGTCCCAAATGGGCTGGTTTCAAAAGAATGGCGGATTACGGGGCTGGACCTGTATTACATGACCATAGGAAAAATCGCGAAATTAAAACCGCAGGTAGAAGGCTTATCAAAAATCGAAAATTGCCGGTATGGATGGGGGTCTCCGAATCAGCCCCGTAATCCGGCATAGTTTTGAAATGGCACTAAAGTAGGCACAAGATAAATACCGATCCCAAGGCAAGTTGCGGTGGAATAGTTCCTGGATGCCGGGGTTTGGCGGAAATCAGGAACTATTTCACCGCAATTGAGGAGGGGTGGGGTGGATGGCGGGGTAGCTAAAAGAGCCGCGTCCCAAATTAGCTGCTTAGGCTGGGTCGTTGTCCATGCTGGCGATGAGGTCGATGCCCGTGTGGAGGAGGTCTTCCAGCACGACGTTGCCCATGCGAATGGGGGCTTCGACGACCAGGCCGCGGATGAGGTCCATGGCTTTGGCGTGGAGTGCCAGCGGGATGGCCTCGGCCGTGCGCACGGGCAGCAGCGCCTCGTCGCCGCCGGATACGGCAACGGTGGTGGTGAGCACGCGCATGGGGCAGGTGAGTTCCTGATGCGCGAACGTATCGCCGCGCGGGCAACTGTTGCCGGTCACGGAGCTCACCTCTACCACGGCGCCGTCTGCGTCGCGCTCCACCTCCACGGTCAAGAGGCATTCGGATGGGCAGGTGGTGCAGTTGAACTGCAATGTCTCGGTCACATTCGTGCTCATGGCCTTACGCCTCCTCAATGGGATCGACGGACAAGACAATCTCGCTTACACCCAGGTCGAGTGCGCGCTGGATTACCTTTGCCGGCAGCGGGAAGCTTTCCATTACGCTCGGTTTAAACGGACGGACCTTGCCTGCGAACAATTCCTCGCCGCCAGCGAGAATGCGCACGCGGGCGGCATCGACCGGTCGGCGCACGCGGAAGTTGAGTTTGGTGAGTGCCACAGCCGTAATGCGTCCCGGCAATGCGTAGCCAGCGATACCGGCAGGGGAGACCGTTAGCTGGCAACTCGCGCCCGCATCGGCCCCAGCACCACAGCCCAGCGCGTATGCCGCCGCAGCCGCACCGGCGCGCTCGGATTCGGTCGTCACGTTGTCTGCCAGGTCGTGCACGTGTAGCACGTTTCCGCAGGCAAAGATGCCCGGCACGCCCGTTTGCAGGCTCTGGTCCACCACGGCGCCGCGCGTGCGCGGGTCAAGTTCAACGCCCGCGCCCACCGAAAGCTCGTTCTCGGGAATCAGACCCACCGAAAGCAGCAACGTGTCGCACGGAACAACGCGCTCGGTCCCCGGAATGGGTGCCAGGTGCTCGTCGACCTGACTCACCTCGACGGCCTCCACGCGATCGTGTCCGATCACGCGCGTGACGGTGGTGGACAGGTGCAGCGGAATGTCAAAGTCGTCCAGGCAGTTCTTTACGTTGCGGCGCAGACCGTTGGCGTATGGCATGAGCTCGTACACGCCCTCGACCGAAATCCCCTCGAGCGTGCAGCGGCGCGCCATGATAAGCCCGATGTCGCTCGAGCCCAAAATGACGGCGCGCGAGCCGGGCTTGAGGTTTTCGATATTGATATATCGCTGCGCCAGGCCCGCCGTAAACACGCCGGCGGGACGGCTGCCAGGGATCTTGATCTCGCTGCGCGTGCGCTCGCGGCATCCCATAGCAAGGACGACCGCACGCCCGGTGAGCTGAAGCATGCCGGTACGGCTCATGAGCGTGACGGTATGGACTGCGGTGGCTCCCACTGCCTCGCCTGTGCTCGGTTCGCCCTCGCCCGAATCAATCCCAAGCACCATGCTGTCCAGAAACAGCGCAATGTTGGTCGCGCGCACCTGGTCGATAAAGCGCTGCGCGTACTCGGGACCGGTGAGCTCCTGCTTAAAGTGCGAAAGGCCAAAACCGGGGTGGATGCACTGGCGGAGGATTCCGCCCAGATGCTGCTCGCGCTCTACGATGGCCACGCGCGCGCCGGCCTTATGCGCGGCAAGCGCGGCCGCCATGCCGGCGGGGCCGCCTCCGATAACGACCCCGTCGCAGGCCTGCGTTGCCACGCCCTCAACGGTGCCGCTATCAATTGCGCTCGATTCGAATTCCGCCATGCTAGCGCACCCCCTTTAGCGGTCCCTCGACCAGCCAAGATCCGGCATCCTCCAGCAGCACTTCGCTGGGGTCGCAGCCCAGCTCGCGGGCAAGGATCGCCACCACGCGGCTCTGACAAAAACCACTCTGGCACCGACCCATGCCGGCACGGCAGCGGCGCTTGACGCCCTCGACCGAAACCGCGCCCGGGCGGCGTCGGATCGCGGCCACGATCTCGGCCTCGGGCACCGTCTCGCAGCGACAGACGATCTGCCCCCACGCGGGGTCGGGCTCAATGAGCTCTTCCTTGCGCGCAAGCGGAGCGCGGTCAAAGTCGTCCGGCGCGCGGCGGATGGGGTCCCAGTCGCCGCGTTCGCGTTGGGCTATGCCGGCATTGCGCAGCACCTGCTCCATGCGCTCGGCGATGGCTGGCGCGCTCGCCACGCCCGGCGACTGAATGCCTGCCGCCTGGAACAGCCCTGGTACGACGGCCGACTCTCCAATAAAGAAGTCGTTCGTTCCCTTAATGACCGGACGACCGCCGGCAAACGCGCGCACCACGCGACGCGTGTCCAGATCGGGCACCAGCTTGCGCGCACCGGTCAGGAGCGCGTCGACATCGGTCGCGTAGGTCTGAGTATCGCCCGGCTCGCGCACGGCGGCTGTCGCGGTAATCACGGTGTTGCCATGTACGGTGCCCGTGACGATAACGCCTTTGGAAACCGGCGTGGGAACAGGGTAGAGCGGCATGAGCGCACGCGGCTCCTTGTCCAGTACCACGATGTTGCCCTGGCGCCAGACCATCTGGAACTCCTCGGCGCCCGCCATATGCGAGATGTCCGAGGCACCGTTGCCCGCGGCGTTAATCAGGTAACGGCAGCGCACGTCGCCGGCGGGCGTCACCAGCGTAAAGCGCGCGGCTCCGTCATCCGAGCCGGCAACTTCAATGGCCTCCACCGGTGCGGAGCGCATAAACGTCACGCCGTTGGCGACCGCGTTCTCCAGCGCGGCGATGGCGACCTCAAACGGGTCGACGTAACCGGTCGAAGGGCACCACAACGCGCACGTCGCCTTAGCACTCGTACGCGGCTCCAGCTCATGGATGCGATCGGGGCCGATAATCGACAGTGCGGGCACGCCGTTGACCAGGCCATTCTGGCGCAGCTTCTCCAGGTGTGCGCGGTCTTCGTCGTTGAAACCCAGCACCATCGACCCGGTGCGGCGGAACAAAAATCCCAGCTCCTGGGCCCAGGTGCCATACAGCTCGCAACCGCGGGCGTTGACCTGCGCCTTTACGGTGCCCGGCGCCGGATCGTAGCCGGCGTGCACCAGGCCGCCGTTGGCCTTCGACGCGCCCAGCGCGATATCGTTGGCCTCCTCGACCACGCAAATGGACAGGTCATAGCGCGCGAGTTGCCGCGCGATGGCGCACCCGGTAATGCCCGCGCCCACAATTGCGATATCAAACGTTTCTGCCACGGTGCCTCCCAGACGAGTTGACAGGCTGTCAATAGGACTATCCTACGGTCTGCACACCCCCAGCGCAGCGGCAATGCGGCGAACAGCCCCGTGGCATCCGCCAACGGCAGGCGAGGGGAGACCCAGGACCATCGGTGACCTCGCCTGTCGCCCCTGGTGTCAGAGGTTTGTCTCGTTCTGTAACAGTAAGCAGAAGAACTGGGTTCCAGATGTTACAGATCGAGACGTTTGCCAGGCGGCTCCTCCGTTTGTCTTGATTTGTAACAGTAAGAGGGGAAAATCGGTCCTACGTGTTACAGATTGAGATTTAAAGTCAGGGAGAGATTCTTCTGTCTCGATCTGTAACATCTAGGGAACGATTTGGGGTCTAGATGTTACAGATTTAGATGAACCTATCAGTCGGTTTCGAATGTCTATATCTGTAACGGTTAGACCTGTTTTTGCCGAGCAACAGTTACAGATTGAGACATTCGGCCAGGACGTTTTCCTTTGTCTCAATCCGTAACAGCTAGCTGATGATTTGGGTTGTTGATGTTACAGATCAAGACAAACCTTCCGACGGAGTTTGAATGTCTCGATCTGTAACAGTAGGAGGGGTTTTGAGGCCCAAGATGTTATAGATCGAGATTGAAGTCGGGGAGGGATCCCTGCGTCTCGATCTGTAACATCTAGACCCGGATTCCGCTCCCACCTGTTACAGATTGAGATGTTTGTGTCCGTACCAGCCCCGTATCCAGCCGTAGTCCCATATAAACAAACCCCGTGGTAAACTTGACCGGACTGTAATTATTCCGAAAGGTACACCTCAATGTCCAAGTACATCTCTGAGCTCATGTCGCCGCAGCTTATGGGCGTCATCTATGCCTTCGTTGGCTTTATCATCGCCCTGTACGTGCTGTCGGTCGTTTATGTGTTCATCGACGCTCGCCGCCGCGGCGCCAGCGCCTACGTGGCATGGGGCATCATCGCCCTCATCCCGTTTGTGGGCCTCATCGCCTACCTGGTCCTGCGCCCGCACTCCTACGCGGCCGACCGCGAGGAGCAGGAGCTGGACATGGCCCTGCGCGAGCGCCAGCTTGCCCAGTACGGCACCTGCCCGCAGTGCGGCGCCCCCATCGAGAAGGACTTTGTGGTCTGCCCCGTGTGCGATACCCAGGTTCGCAATGTGTGCCCCAGCTGCCATCGCCCGCTCGACGCGCACTGGAAGGTCTGCCCCTACTGCCGAACTCGCATCCAGTAACGCATCCATCGCCGGGCCGGCCGCAGGCCACGTGCACCGCGCGTCCCGCGCAAGCCGCGCGCGCCCCGCAGCCCCGCCCCCACACGATGAAGCATGCGTAGAAAATCGCCCGCCGTGCCATTAAGGTGCGGCGGGCGCTTGTATACCAAGGCAACCTGCCTATAATGATGCAAGTCAAAAACGCCGAGCGCATCGCACGCACTTGCATCAGGCATCCGAGAGGAGAAAACATACCCATGAAGGCACTCTACAATGACGGTTCGGTGGCCGAGCTCCCGCAGGACGAGGTCACGCACGTCATCCGCCACTCCGCCGCGCACATCATGGCGCAGGCCATCAAGCGTCTCTATCCCGAGGCCGACTTTGCCTACGGTCCCGCGACCGACAACGGTTTTTACTACGACGTCGACCTGCCCGAGGGCGTCAAGATCAGCGAGGACGACTTCCCCGCGATCGAGGCCGAGATGAAGAAGATCGTCAAGGAGAACCTCAAGTTCTCCGTGTACGAGAAGTCCCGCGCCGAGGCTATCGCCCTTATGGAGGAGCGCGGCGAGAAGTACAAGGTCGAGCACATCGGCGACCTGGACGACGACGCCCGCATCACCTTCTACCAGCAGGGCGACTACATCGACATGTGCGTCGGCCCCCACATCTGCTACACCAAGGCGCTGAAGGCCTTTAAGCTCACTGGCGTCTCGGGCGCCTACTGGAAGGGCGACAAGGACAACAAGATGCTCACCCGCATCAACGGCGTCGCCTTTGCCACCAAGGAAGAGCTCGACGAGCACATGCACATGCTGGAGGAGGCCAAGAAGCGCGACCACCGCAAGATCGGCCGCGAGATGGACCTCTTTATGATGCGCGACGAGGCCCCCGGCTTCCCGTTCTTCCTGCCCAACGGCATGATCCTTAAGAACACGCTGCTGGACTACTGGCGCGAGATCCACCACAAGGCCGGCTACGTGGAGATCTCCACGCCGCTCATCATGAACAAGCAGCTGTGGAAGACTTCGGGCCACTGGGATCACTACAAGGACAACATGTACTCCACCGTCATCGACGACGAAGAGTACTGCATTAAGCCCATGAACTGCCCGGGCGGCGTGCTGGTGTACGCCTCCAAGCCGCACTCCTACCGCGAGCTGCCCATTCGCGCCGGCGAGATTGGCCTGGTGCACCGCCACGAGCTGCGTGGCGCCCTGCACGGTCTGTTCCGCGTGCGTTGCTTTAACCAGGACGACGCTCACCTGTTTGTGCGTCCCGACCAGCTGACCGACGAGATCGTGGGCGTGGTCAACCTCATCGACTCCGTGTATCAGAAGTTTGGCTTTAAGTACCACGTCGAGCTTTCCACCCGCCCCGAGGACTCCATGGGTTCGGACGAGGACTGGGCTCGCGCCGAGGAGGGCCTGCGCACCGCTCTGGAGCAGCTGCACATGGACTACGAGGTCAACGAGGGCGACGGCGCCTTCTACGGCCCCAAGATCGACTTCCATCTGGAGGACTCGCTCGGCCGTACTTGGCAGTGCGGTACCGTCCAGCTCGACTTCCAGATGCCGCTCAACTTTGACCTGGAGTACGTGGACGCCGACGGCACCAAGAAGCGCCCCATCATGCTGCACCGTGTATGCTTTGGCTCTATCGAGCGCTTCATCGGTATTCTGATTGAGCACTTTGCGGGCAAGTTCCCCACCTGGCTGGCTCCCGTGCAGGTCAAGGCGCTTCCCGTCTCTGAGAAGAGCCGCGACTATGCCCACGAGGTGTGCGCCAAGCTGGAGGAGGCCGGCATCCGCGTGGTCTGCGACGACCGCGACGAGAAGATCGGCTATAAGATCCGCGAGGCCCGCAGCATCGATCGCGTGCCTTATATGCTCATCCTGGGCGAGAAGGAGGTCGAGGCCGGCAACATCTCCGTCCGCGATCGCTCTAACGAGACCGTTCAGATGAGCGTTGACGAGTTTGTTGCCAAGGTGACCGAGGAGATCAAGACTCGCGCCTAGGGCAAGCTTCACAGCAATTAACAAAGGCGACCGTCCACAAAGGGCGGTCGCCTTTTTTCATGCCCAAATAAGAAAAGCCGCTGGTTGAGCGGCTTTTTTTGTTGCACAAAAAGGTACAGGTTTTTGTAGAGGGGTATGTAGATGTACCTACTAGCAGTACATTTTGCGTAATCTGGGCAAACGCTGATTAATTGCTCGTATAATGTCGTCTGTCGAAAGATACAAAAACCTGTACTTTTGCGACTGCGCCTAGCTGCGAGCGAGAAGCCTGTTCTAAACGCCCCTGCATTTGCGTGCATCGCAAAGCCAAAAGAGGGGGCGAGAACATGGAACAGACGGCACGGCGCCAAGAGCAGCTGCCTGGCGCATTTAACGGCGCCACCACCAACAGCCAGCACGGCCGCGTCCGCTGGTATCTGGTCCACACTCGCCATGGAAAAGAGCGCGAGACCTGCGAAAAGGTCCGCCGCATTATCCCGCACAACCTTATGCAGGACGCCTTTGTGATGCAAAAGGAGTTCTGGTTTAAGCGGGACGGCGCCTGGTCGCTCCAAACCAAACCCATGTACAAGGAATATTTTTTCGTCGCCACGCACGATGTTGCCGCGCTCGATAGGGCCCTGGCCCAATTGAGTTTTGGCTGTCGCATCGCCGGCAGTAGGGAGCGGGCGTACATGCCCATGCCGGATGACGCGCAGGACTGGTACCGCAGCGTACTGGACGACGACGGCGTGGTGCGCAACAGCGTTGCGCGCATAGAAGACGGCGTGCTGCACATAGAGCAGGGTCCCTTGGTGGGGCAAGAGGCCCGCGTTAAAAAGATTGACCGTCATAAACGCTGGTGCCTGGTAGACGTGGGCGAGGGTGACTCCACATTTAGGGAGCTGCTACCGCTCGACGTTCCCAGTAAAACGTAAGGGAGACGTTGCACCAGCTATTCGTTCGCATTTTTGAATTTACCGATTGGGGGATCCCTGGACAACGGGGACGTAATTTTGACTGTGGCTGCTAAAGAAGTAACAGAGAGCTGTGTGTCTGTGGGGGATGGACTGGCTATTAAAGAGATTAAACCGAGCGGTACGCTTGGCTACCGCTTTATTAAGAGGCTGTTTGACCTTGTATTCAGTCTTTTGATGAGTGTGCTGCTGCTTATCCCCATCGCTATTGTATGCGCACTCATTAGCCTTGAATCGCCCGGTAGCCCCATGTATACGCAAGAGCGCGTCGGCAAGGGCGGAAAAACAATCAAGATTTTTAAGCTTCGTAGTATGGTCGCCGATGCTGGCGATGTGCAGAAGTATCTGAGTCCCGAGCAGCTACATCAGTGGGAAGTCGAACGCAAGGTTGACGATGATCCTCGTATTACCAAGGTTGGTCTATTCATTCGCAAATGCTCTATTGACGAGATGCCTCAGTTTCTCAATGTGCTAAACGGCGACCTTTCTGTTATTGGGCCTCGCCCCATTACAAGGGATGAGCTTGAGCAGCACTTTTCCGACGAGGAAAAGGCTGAGCTGCTTTCTGTTCAACCCGGCATCACGGGCCTGTGGCAGGCAACCGATCGTAACGCTGCGACGTTCGAGAGCGGCCTGCGCCAGAAGATTGAACTTCGTTATGTGCAGAACCGCTGCTTCCGTATGGACTGGAAGTGCTTCGCAGGCACCTTTGGCGCCATGTTCGGCAAAGAGAGAACGGGGCGCTAGATGGGTTATCGCATTTTGCTTATGGCTCCGACTTTCTTCGGGTATCGTGATCGGGTACGTGATGAGCTCTCTCGCCAAGGCCATAGCGTTGTATGTGTTGATGACCGTCCAAGCGAGTCTGTCTCGTTCAGATCCCTTGCGAAGATCAGCTATAGACTTGTCGACGGGCAGATCGCTAAGTATGCCGAATCTCTTAAGAAGAAGGTCGCGACAGGTGATTATGATTTGCTGATCTTCATGGGTGGCATGTCTTTTTGTTTCACACGCGATCAGTTTTCATCCATCAGGTCATCAAGCAATGCTCGTTTTGTTTCGTACCTTTGGGACGCTTTCGACAATTGCGAGCGTTTCGGTGCCTGCCGGGATCTATTTGACGATGTTTATTCTTTTGAGCCGTCCGACTGCGAACGTTACGGTCTGAAGTTTCGTCCTCTTTTCTTCTCTGGGGCATACGATGGCCTGCCTCTCGTTCCCGACGGTGGGTTCACGTATGACGCTTGCTTCATAGGGAGCGTGCACCAGCCGAGCAAATTTGAGGCGGTTAGCTCTATCTGCGACAACCTAGAATCGCAGGGCCTGCGGGTGTTTCGTTACTTCTTTATGCCGTCGAAGTCGGCGGCCTCGTTGCGGCGTCTTACGAACCCTGCCTATCGGGGTGTTGAGTTCAGCTTTGAATCGCTCTCGACTGAAAAGATAGTTGAGATTTATGCGCGTTCCAAAGCAATTGTCGATTCTCCCCAGGCTGGACAGCGTGGTCTTACCATGCGCACGCTCGAGGCCATCGGAGCGCATAGGAAGCTGATTACTGCCAATCCTGATGCGGCTCTCTACGATTTCGCGAGTAAAGGCGATGTCGCTGTGTGGAGTGGGAAGGGCGGCGTCCCCTCTCAATTCTTTACGACGCCTTATCGGGTGCTTCCCGATGAAGTGTATCGCGGCTATTCCATTGAAACCTTCGTAAAGGCCCTGCTGGGTAACGAGCCAGCCTATGAAGGCTACGAGAAAGGCAACTTATGAGGATTATGGTCACCGGTGCCGACGGTTACATCGGCAAGGGAGTCGTCTCTCATCTCCTGGATGCTGGACACAAGGTCATGGCCATGGGTCTATGTTCGTGCGGGCTGAAGCACGATAATCTTGAGGAGCACGTCGGCGATGTGTTCTCCTACAATTTCCAGTCCAATGAGAACCCGGATGTACTGCTGCACCTTGCCTGGCGCAACGGCTTCTCACATAACGACATTTCGCACTTGGATGATCTCTCTAAGCACTACCTATTTATCAAGGCGGCGCTCGAGGCGGGCGTCAAGCGCATCGCTGTCATGGGCTCAATGCACGAGGTCGGTTACCATGAGGGTGTCGTTGACGAGAACACCCCCTGCAATCCCACTACGCCCTACGGTGTTGCGAAGAACGCCCTTCGTCAGCTTACTGGAGAGCTTTGCCGCCAGCATGGTGCCCAGATGCAGTGGCTCCGTGGGTTTTATCTCGTTTCTAACGACGGGCGCGGGTGTTCCATCTTCTCGAAGATCGTCGCGGCTGAGCTCGAGGGTAAGGACGAGTTCCCATTCACGAGCGGTCGATGCAAATACGATTTCCTTCCTTATGAAGATTTTTGCCGACAGGTCGTCGCCGTCGTCGAGCAGGATGAGGTGAATGGCATCATCAACATCTGCTCCGGTGAGCCAATCGGTCTTGGTGACTACATCGAGCACTTTATTAATGAGAACGGCTTCACGATCAAGCTCGGTTACGGTAAGTATCCCGATCGTCCGTATGATTCGCCCGCCATCTGGGGCGATGCAGCGAAGATTCGCAAGATTCTTGCGGCTAGAGCTTAGGACGGTTTTCTGTGATTACCGTTTGCGTAACAACTTATAACGGAGAGAAATATATCGAACAGCAGATTCGCTCGATTATGGCGTGTCTCTCTTCCTTGGATGAGGCTATTGTCTCGGATGACGGGTCAAAGGACTCTACCCTGGAGATACTCTCTTTGCTGCAGGGGGAGTTTGCAAATATCAAAATCGTCGAAGGCCCTCGCCGAGGACTAATCGCTAATTTTAGTCATGCGCTTAGTTTGGCAAGCGGTGATATTGTTTTCCTGTCAGATCAGGATGATGTCTGGCACAGCGATAAGGTCAGCAAGGTCACCGCAGCGTTCGGAAGCGGGAACTATGGCGTAGTTGTACATAATGCTCGGCTAGTCGATTCTGATTGCAATCCAATGGGAGAATCCCTATATGACCTTAGGCAATCTAAGGCCGGATTGCTAAAGAACCTTATGAAAAACTCGTATGTAGGTTGCTGCATGGCAATTAGGAGGGATTTGCTTTCTGCGGCTCTCCCCATACCTGAGAATATTGAGATGCACGATTGGTGGATTGGCCTGGTCTCCGAGTCGCTCTCGAAAACTAAATTCATAGACGACGTTCTTCTTGATTATCGGCGGCACGGTTCCAATTCATCCAGCATGGAGCATTACCCGTTGCCTAAGATGGTCTCTAATCGCGTTGTTATCGCTTGCGAGCTCGTTAAGCGGATTTATTCCTACAAGCGAGGTGCTGCGAGATGAGGCTTGGCGGGTGTGTTGTCCTTTTTAATCCCGCGGATGATGTCGTGGGCAACGTTGAGACGTATCTTCCTTTTCTGGGGGAGCTAGTGGTCGTAGATAACTCGACCGTATCCTCCCCAGCGGTATCTGAGATTGCATCTATGAACGGTGTCCGTTACCTTTCCATGGGTGGAAACATGGGCATTGCTGCGGCTCTTAACGCCGGCTGTCATGCGTTGATGGAAGACGGCTTCGACGTCGCTCTTACCATGGATCAAGATAGTAAATTTCCGGTTGATGATGCAATCCAGATTCTGAGTAAAGTCGAAGATCTTCTCGGCGAATATGCACTTGTTGGCTTAAATTTCAACGCAGCTGATTCGGCGCAGTCTGATGAGATTACCGAAGCAAAGTACTGGCTTACTTCTGGCAATTTTCTCTCTCTATGTGCTTACGAGATGGTTGACGGATTCGACGGAAGTCTATTTATCGATTACGTCGACATTGAGTTTGGGCATCGCTTAAAAAACGCTGGGTTGAAACTTTGCTATTTGAACAATTACTCCCTTGTGCATGAAATTGGCTCACCAATTGAAATAAAGCTATTGGGTCATACATTCTTTGCGATGAATCACAGTGCGATTCGATATTACTACCGCTATCGAAATAGCCGTTATTTATATGGTACGGACAAGGCTTTCTATAGGGATAAGTACTACAGGGAGCTGTTTGTCAACATCCCAAAGATGCTCTTATTCGAACCTAATAAGGCGGCAAAACTCAAAATGATACGACGTGGGCTTGCGGACGGACGTCGCGGCCTGCTCGGAGCCTATCAAGAGGGTGATAGCAAATGAATAAGGTTAAGAAAGTACTGAGCGTTCTTGAAAGGAATCTTATCTGCTGTCTTGACGGCTTGAATAACCGTGTCTTTACGGATGCGTACTCCAAGTTTCTTAAGAAGCATGGCGTACGTTTTCATGGGCGGCCTAACTACATCGCATCGTCGGCCTACTTTGACGGGCAAGGACTAAATGGTATTGAAATCGGTGACGAGGTTGTTATCTCTCGCGAAGTGATGCTGTTGACGCATGACTACTCGGTTGAGAATGCCCTTCATGCCGTGGGCGGTGGAACAACTGATAGGCATCTGAAGCTTGATGGAACGATTTCCATTGGAGATAACTCTTTTATTGGAGCTAGGGCATCGTTGCTGCCAGGTACAACGGTTGGTAAAGACTGCATCGTAGGTGCTTGCGCCGTCGTGAAGGGCGAGATTCCGGACAATTCGATTGTTATCGGAAATCCTGCAAAGGTAATCAAAAGAACGTCCGATCTTGGCAGGAGATTACTCATCGATTGTTCATTTGAGACAAGGACCATTGATCCAGGGAAGGATAAATAAATGAAAGGCATCATCCTCGCCGGCGGTTCCGGCACGCGTCTTTACCCGCTCACGCTCGTGACCTCCAAGCAGCTGCTCCCGGTCTACGACAAGCCCATGATCTACTACCCGCTCAGCACCCTCATGCTGGCGGGCATCCGGGACATCCTGGTCATCTCCACGCCGACCGACCTGCCCAACTTCGAGCGCCTGCTCGGTGACGGCTCGCGCTACGGCGTGAACCTGTCCTACGCCGAGCAGCCGAGCCCCGACGGCCTGGCGCAGGCCTTCACCATCGGCGAGGAGTTCATCGCCGGCGAGCCGTGCGCCCTGGTGCTCGGCGACAACATCTTCTACGGCAACGGCCTGTCGCGCCACCTGACGCGCGCCGTCCAGAACGCCGAGTCGGGCCACGCCACGGTCTTCGGCTACCACGTGGACGACCCCGAGCGCTTCGGCGTCGTGGAGTTCGATGCGCAGGGCAGGGCCGTCTCCATCGAGGAGAAGCCCGCCGAGCCCAAGAGCTCCTACGCCGTCACCGGCCTGTACTTCTACCCGGGCGACGTGGCCGCCAAGGCGCATGAGGTCAAGCCGTCGGCCCGCGGGGAGCTGGAGATCACCACGCTCAACCAGATGTACCTGGAGGAGGGGACGCTGTCCGTGGTGACCCTCGGCCGCGGCTACGCGTGGCTCGACACCGGCACCATGGAGAGCCTGCACGAGGCCGCGGAGTTCGTCCGCGCCGTGGAGCACTCCCAGGCCCTGCCGGTCTCGGTCCCCGAGGAGATCGCCTGGGAGAACGGCTGGATCACCACCGAGGAGCTCAAGGAGGCCGCGAAGGCCTACGGCAAGTCGGTCTACGGGCAGCACCTCAAGAAGGTCGCCGCCGGCGAGATCGTCAACAGCCCGCGCGAGTACTAGGAGATACCCCTCATGCCTGAGATCTTTGAACCCAAGAACATCATCGTCACGGGCGGCTGCGGCTTCATCGGCAGCAACTTCGTGCACTACGTGGTCAACAACCACCCCGGGGTGCACGTCACCGTCCTGGACAAGCTGACCTACGCCGGCAACCCCGAGAACATCGCGGGGCTGCCCTCCGACCGCGTGGAGCTCGTCGTGGGCGACATCTGCGACGCCGAGCTGCTCGATAGGATCGTCCCCGGTCACGACGCGATCGTGCACTACGCCGCCGAGTCCCACAACGACAACTCCATCGCCGACCCCGAGCCGTTCCTGCGCACCAACGTGGAGGGCACCTTCCGCCTGCTGGAGGCCGTCCGCAAGCACGGCATCCGCTACCACCACGTCTCCACCGACGAGGTCTACGGCGACCTGGCGCTCGACGACCCGGCGAAGTTCACCGAGGAGACACCGTATCACCCGTCCTCGCCGTACTCGAGCACCAAGGCGTCCTCCGACATGCTCGTGCGCGCCTGGACCCGCACCTACGGCCTGCGCACCACGATCTCCAACTGCTCCAACAACTACGGCCCCTACCAGCACGTGGAGAAGTTCATCCCCA